>Ga0302317_10001485_pt1 | contig 17206 bp, 17 predicted proteins | sample III_Palsa_N3_3_FD_200450 | JGI IMG/M metagenome (GOLD analysis project Ga0302317, IMG submission 200450) | Peat permafrost microbial communities from Stordalen Mire near Abisko, Sweden - III_Palsa_N3_3 | ecosystem: Environmental > Terrestrial > Soil > Palsa > Peat permafrost | place: Sweden...
GCACCGTGCCATGGCCGTGGTCGGTGCCCTTGTCGCCGTTCTCGCGGAACGTGCGGCCGAATTCGGAAAGGACGACGACGGTGGTATTGTTCCATTCGTCGCCGAGCCCGTCGGCATAAGCGGCCAGACCCTCGCCGAGATTCTTCAGGTTGTTGGCCAGGCCGCCGGTGACGCTGCCCTGATTGACGTGGGTGTCCCAGCCGCCGACGTCGACGAAGCCGAGACGGTATTGATCGCGCATCAGCGTGGCGATGCGGCGCGTTTCGGTGGCGAAGTTGCGCGCGCTGGGAGCGCCGGCGCTGGCCTTGACGATTTCGTTGCGCAGGTCATCCGAGATCGTGGTCGGCAACGCCAGCCCGTCGGCGGTGGCGGAGGCTAGCGGCGTGCCTTTGTACATGTCTGAAAGGATGGCCGACTGGCGCGCATCGAAGCGTGCCTTGGTATCACCCTTTAATGAAATGTTGGGAATGTCCCTGCTCGATCCCTGAAAGCTCAACGGCAGGTTGTTGGTGAACGCTATCGATGGTACGTCGGTGAGCTGACCGGAGAGACGCGCCATGAAGCCCGAGCGAAAATCGCCGGCGTGGCCGATCGGCTGGCCGCGCTCGATGTTGTCCTGCGTTTCGAAATGGCTGCGCGACAGATCATCGGTGCCGGCGAACGGCACGAATGCAATCTGCTTTTTCTGCCATAACGGGTAGATCGACTCACGCAACACCGGATTAAGCCCCCAGTTGGCATCCAGCGCGATGGCGCTATTGGGATTGCCGGCGTCCGGCCGCGCGATGGCGAGTGTCGGCCGCGACTGGTAGTAAAAATCACTGCTGTAAGGCACGAGCAGGTTGTTGCAGTCATAGCCGCCGCGCAAAAAAACGAACAAGAAACGAGGGGCGCTAGCCGGCGCGGCAAACAGCTTGCTGGAGAATGAAAGCGTCGGCAGCGCCACGGCGGCGCTGGCAGCGGCGAGCAAAAATTCACGACGGTTCATAAGGCACCTCGATGATGGCAATGACAATAAAAACGATGAAAGCGATTCAGCGGTAATTGAAATCGGGCGACGACAGCAGAAAGGTATTCCATTCCACTGGCGACGCCGCCTTGCTCAAGGCGGTACGTGCTGCAGGCGACAATGTCGGCTCGATCGTTTCGCGATAAATCGCGTTGTCGAGCTTAGGCGGCGCAATCTGCGCCGGCATGGCGTCGGGGGTTATCGCCCCGGATGCCGCAAAGAGCAGGTTGTGTCCGCTGCCAATCGCCCGCGCCACGTCAAAGCGTTTGGCCATCTGCCCGGAGCCCGACCAGCTGGTGCTATCGAGCGGCCAGCCGTCCGGCGTGATGCGGCCGTAGACCGGTTCGCCCATCTGCCGCAGCCAGTTGACCATCGGCATGGCATTAGTCACGGGCTGGCCATCGTAGGCCAGTCGCATCGATGAGACCATGAACTGGGTCGGATCCTTGAACTTCTTTCCTGCGTTCGCGGTGAGTTCGGGCGACAGGAACATCGTGCGCAACACATCGGCAATGTTGCCGTCGGTGCGCTGGAAGGTTTTCGCCATCGCGTCGACCAGGGCCTGTGGCGGGTTGTCCGCCACGAAATAGCTAGCGAGTTGTCTGGATACGAACTGCGCGCACGCGGGCTGTTTCACGATCAGGTCGATGGCCTGATCGATTTCATCGGCGCCACTGCCGCTAATCGTATGCCCGAGAAACACCTTGCGGCTGAAGTCGTGCTTGTCGGGATGGAAGGCGAAGAGGCCATCGCGTTCGACGTTGGCGCGCTGGCGAAAAAAGCCACCGTCGCCACCGCGGCCGGCCATGCCCGCGCCGGTGAGAATCAGCGCCAGCTGCTGCACGTCCTGCTGGGTGTAACCCGCGCCGACGCCAAGCGTATGCAGCTCCATCAGCTCGCGCGCATAGTTTTCGTTGGTCTTGTCTTTGACGTTTTTTGCGTTGTCGAGAAACAGCAGCATCGCCGGGCTTTTCAGCGTCGCCACCACCAGGTCGCGGAATTTGCCCAGCGCGTGCGGGCGTATCACGTTCTCCTGGTAGTCCGCGGCCATGATCGACACGCCGCCCTTGGCGGCATAGACGCTGAAATGATTCAGCCAGAACCAGACCATCTGTTCCTTCAACTGATTGCCGCCATAGACCGCGTGCAGCAGTTCGGCCTGCTGCGCCTGCACCGCGAGCTGGCGCGCCTGGATGCGTCGGGCCTTTTTTGCGGCGATCTTGGGATCGCCATCGGCCATCGACTTGATCTCCTGGGCGGCGTCACGATACTGGATTGCCAGCTGAGTAACTGGCGTGCTGATGGCCTCGTAGCTGCCGATGAGGCTGCTGATGGCGGGGGGCAGCGTATCGCCGCGATCAGCCAGCTGCGCGTCGAGAAAAGCCTTGCGGCCCAGCTGGCGATATTGCGCCAGTTCGTTCGAATCGATGCCGAAACTGTCGCGTTTGAGCCAGGCGATGTCTTCGGCCGTCAACGCGGAGTCAGTCAAAGGTCGCGGCGACGTTTTCGCATCGGTGGCGGCCAACAGGCCGATGCCGGCGATCAATGTGAGGATGGCAGGGATCAGCCAGGCCTGCATGCGCGAGCGTCTGGCGGCGAGGCGTCGATGATCGATATCCACAGGCATGCGATTTCCAGCCGAGGTTTCAAAGGCTGCCGAGTGGCAACCCCTTGTACCTTCAACTTAAACGCACCAACCATGTTACGGCTGACACGCTCGCAAAAACGGAATCGCAGCGTTGGTCGTGATTCACGTTGCGTCGGAGCGGTGCCGCGAAAACCCCAGCCCCTCAGCGGCTTTCCGGAGTCACTCAGAACTCGTCGGTAAATTCGATGCCGGCGTCCAGTTCGTAAGCGACGGCTTCGGCGCTGCCGCGCACGGTATCGGCAACCTGGTCGTTGGGCGTATCCACTTCGATGTAATAGGTCTGGCTTTCGCTGTCGGCGACGGACTCGCTGGAACTGGAGTCGTCACGCATCATCGGCACCAAGTCATCGACTTCCTCGACATGCTCCACGTTGTTGATGCCATGCACGGCGGAAATAACGGCATCGGCGGTGGCGCGGCTGCCGATCAGGCGGAAACGGACCATGGGCATGACGAACTCCTGCAGTGAACAAAGTGGAATGCTGGCAAGCGACGCGCATACGCAAGGTGACGCCACGTTTATTTGTCGCGGCATGCGTACCGGCTACCATCCTGGTTTAGTCATCCGTGCCGGAACAACAGCTATGCCGAAGACCTACGATCGCGACTATTTCGACAAGTGGTACCGCGATCCGAAGCACTCGGTCGCTTCGCCGGCCGAACTGAAGCGCAAAGTGGCGATGGTGGTGGCGCAGGCCGAGTACTACCTCGGTCGGCCGCTGCGCAATGTGCTCGATGTTGGCTGCGGTGAAGCCATCTGGCGTGCGCCACTGCTGGCGCTGCGACCAGGGCTTGCGTATCGCGGACTCGATGCCAGCGAATATGTGGTGGCGCGTTACGGTCGGCAGCGGAATATCGGTTTGGCCCGCTTCGGTCAGCTCGAACAGCTGCGTTTCGATGCGCGCTTCGATCTGATCGTGTGTACCGACGTGCTGCATTATCTGAAACCGGCGGAAATTCGCGCCGGTCTGGTCGGTATCGGCGACATGCTCGAGGGCATCGCTTTTCTCGAAGTGTTCACCAGCCGCGACGATGTGGCGGGCGATCACCAAGGCTTCGTGTCGCGCGCGCCGGCGTGGTATCTGCTTGAGTTCAGCGCAGCGGGTTTGCTGTCGTGCGGCTCGCACTGTTACCTCGGGCCGCGGCTGGAGCGTCACATCGCCGCGCTGGAGCGGGCGCAGTTACCGGTTTAGCGGCCGATACGCGCCGTTCGCCCAAACGGCGCGTATCGAATGCATTCGCGTTTCAGAATTCTACGTGCGCGCGCATGCCGAGAAAGCGGGCCGGGCCGCGGTCGTGGTTGTAACCGGGGTTGTGGATCAGCTGAAAATCGGGACTCAGGGTCAGATGCTCGACCACGGCCGCGCTGTAGTAGGCCTCGATGATGCGTTCGCGCGCGTAATTGAGCGCACCGTCGCCGAGCGTGAATCCCGAACCGCCCAGGGCCAGGTAATCGCGGTGATCAGCCGAGAGCGCGTCGATAGCCATGGCGACGCCCAGCGTATCTTTCGATCGGCCCCAGTGCGCGCCGGAAAGCTGCATGCCGGCGCTGAGCGTTTGATCCACTTCCGTGTAAGCAAATGATTCCGTATGGCCGTCATTCCAGCCGGCGCGTGCAAACAGGCCGGTATTGCCGCCGTCCGCCAGCGGCAGTTCGCCGTTCGCGGTAAAGCCGTATTTGTGTCGACCTTTCTGATCGTCAGCATGGATATCGGGCACGGTGCCATTGGCCAGGGCGATGGCGATGGCATCGCGGTAGATGCCCATGCTGGCGACATTCTGGAAAGCAAGCAGGCGCAACACGCCGCCGTCGGGCACCGGCTGCAGCGTGAGTTCGAGCTGCTGGCCGCGAGCCTCGCCGAGCGAGCTGACCAGCTCGGTGCCGTTGGCTTCGGTCGGCATGCGGTAGATGCCATAGCGCAGGCTCCACACCGGGTTGATCCAGCCGATCATCAGGCCATCGGTGTAGCCGCGCGTATCGGCGGCAAAATCCCACGCGGTGTTGTTGAGTAGCGACCAGTTGAGAAACTGCGTGCGCGCGGCGTCGGCATAGCGGTTCTTGTCGAAATCGTCGCTCACCGCCATCTTGCCGAGCTTGATCTCGACGCGGCTGGAGGCCTCCTGATCGGGTAGCTGATCCTGCGCGCGCTCGGCCGTCGTGCCGTCGTCACCAAGCGAAAATGTCCAGCGCAGATAGCGGCGTGCGACGTAGGCCGTCTTGCTCAGCGTGCCGCCGCCGGAATGCACCACGTCGCCGTTGGCAAAGCCGCCGAGGCCGGTGCCGCCGCTGACCGCTTCACCCTTGAACATTTCCACGTCGAAATAGAACTGCAGGTGGGCCGGCAGCGCGACACCAAAGTACGTGCCGAAGGTATGCGAACGTTCGGTATCGCCCTGCGCGCGCAAGCTTTCCGGGCCGCTATAGGGCGAGTGCAACGGTGACTGATGCTGATCGATGAAGGTGTACTGCGCGCCCAGCCACTGCGGCACGAACAGCGGCGCGTCATCGGCAAAAGCCGACGCGCTGCTGCCCGCCAAAAAGAGCGTGGTGAAGTGAAGGAAAATCTTTTTCATGCTCATCTCCATGCGCGGCACGGAGCGAGCGGATCAGCCGCGCAGCGGCCCGCTCACGACGATGCCGTGAGTATCGTAATCGGGTTGTGTTGCAGTTCCGGGCACGCGGGTCCGGTTGCAACTGGCTGGGTCGCTGTCCATAAAGGTCTCTGGGTTACCGCAACGGTAGGGCGGCGGCGCATGGTGACGGCGTGGGGCAGACAAGTCAACGATGGCGCTCGGCAGGCAATCTGCAGCTTGCCTTTGGCTCAGGCGTCGGCAGTTTTTTCCTTGTAGCGGCAAAGATCGCGGATCGCACAGTGCGGACAATCGGGCTTGCGCGCCTTGCACACATAGCGGCCGTGCAGGATCAGCCAGTGGTGCGCATCCATCTTGAATTCGTCCGGGATCACCTTCACCAGCTTGTCTTCGACCGCGCGCACGTCCTTGCCGGGCGCCAGCCCCGTGCGATTGGATACGCGGAAAATATGCGTATCGACCGCCATGGTCGGCTCGCCGAATGCCGTATTGAGCACCACGTTGGCCGTCTTGCGGCCCACGCCGGGCAGGGCTTCCAGCGCCTCTCGGTTATGCGGCACTTCGCCGTCGTGCTGATCGATCAATAGCCGGCATAACGCGATCACGTTTTTTGCCTTGGCATTGAACAAACCGATCGTGCTGATATAGCGCTTCAGGCCGTCTTCGCCGAGATCGAAAATGGCCTGCGGCGTGTTGGCAACCGGATAGAGTTTTCTGGTCGCCTTGTTCACGCCCACATCGGTGGCCTGCGCCGATAGCACCACCGCGACCAGCAGTTCGAACGGCGTGCTGTATGCCAGCTCGGTGGTCGGATGCGGATTGAGCTCGCGCAGGCGGGAAAAGAGTTCGATGACGTCGGCGCGTTTCACGAATACCGACTCATGACCTGGGCGCCTGCCGTTTGGCCTTTGCGCGAGCGAGTGCTTCCAGCACGGGATTGCGCTGGACGGCGCCGTTGTCTGCGGCAGACTTGTGCGCTGCCAGCTCGGCATCGCGCTGCAGGCGCTGACGCTGCAGCCGCGCTTCGCGTCGGTTGAAATGCGCGCGCGCGGCGTCGGCATGGGCGTTGTCGATCTGCGTCACCGGCATCGGCAGCAATACGATGCAGTCGACCGGACAGGCCGGCACGCACAGCTCGCAGCCGGTGCAGTCGTCAGCGATGACCGTATGCATCAATTTGGATGCACCAATGATCGCGTCGACCGGGCAGGCCTGGATGCATTTGGTGCAGCCGATGCAGTCGGACTCGACGATGCGCGCCAGCGTGCGCGGCTTTTCGACACCGTGATCGGGGTTAAGCGGCAACGCCGGTAGATGCAACAGCGTTGCAAGCTGTTCGATGCCCGCAAGCCCACCGGGAGGGCACTGATTGATGGGGGCTTGATCACGCGCGATGGCTTCAGCATATGGCCGGCAGCCGTGGTAGCCGCATTGCTCACACTGCGTCTGCGGCAGGATCGCATCGATGCGGTCGGCGAGTGAGAGAGAAGAGAGTTCAATGTTCACCATCGCATTGTAGCGACGGGAGACCTGCTGCGACGCGCATGCTGCGGCTTCCATCGCGCAGGCCGTGTCACCGCTGGCGGGTTGAATCGCCAAGCGATCGCCGCATGTATTCATTACCCCTTTGCCAGATCCGAGGAATCATCATGAAAATAGGCATCATCGGCGCCGGCCAGATCGGCGGCACGCTGGCTCGACGGTTCACCGAGCTCGGCCATCAGGTTTCCATCGCCAACTCGCGCGGACCGGGCTCGCTGGCCGACGTGGCAGCGAAGACCGGCGCCAAGGCGGTGACGGCGCACGAAGCGGCGCGCGCGGGCGACGTGGTTGTCGTGACGATCCAGCAGTCGCGCATCCCGGAGCTGCCCAAGGATCTCTTTGCCGGTGTGCCGGACAGCGTCGCGGTGATCGACACCGGCAATTACTATCCACGCGAGCGCGACGGCCGCATCGAAGGTATTGAGGGCGGGCTGATCGAGAGCCGTTGGGTCGAGCAGCAGCTGGGCCGGCCGGTGATCAAGGCGTTCAACAATATCTACGCCAAGAGCCTCGGTGACAAAGGCACTCCGGCGGGTACGGCCGGACGCGTGGCTCTGCCGATTGCGGGTGACGAAGCGGCTGCCAAGGCCACCGTGCTGAAGCTGGTCGAGGAACTGGGCTTCGATGCCGTCGATGCCGGCGGCCTCGATGAGTCATGGCGCCAGCAGCCCGGCACGCCGGTTTACTGCAAGGATTACGACGCGGCCGGCGTGCGCAAGGCCTTGTCCGAAGCGAGCCGGCAGCGCACGGCGCAGTGGAGCGGCACCGAAAAAAGCCCGGGCACGTTTGAATCACCGGCGTGATTGCGACGTAGCTCAACAAAAAGCCGGCTGCTTTGAAGCAGCCGGCTTTTTATTCAAAGCAATTTCATTCCAAGCGATTAACGAACAGGCGCACCCGGCGCGGCGCCCTGGTCGGCATCGAGCAGAAACAGATCGCTGCCACCGTCACCGGCGGAAAGAATCATGCCTTCGGACAGGCCGAAGCGCATCTTGCGCGGCGCGAGGTTGGCGATGAAAACCACGTTGCGGCCGACGAGTTTTTCCGGCTCGGCGTAGGCGGCGCGAATGCCGGAGAAGATCTGGCGCGTGCCGAGGCTGCCGGCATCCAGTGCGAAGCGCAGCAGCTTGTCCGAGCCTTCCACGAATTCGCAGGCGGTGACCTTGCCGATGCGCAGATCCAGTTTGGCGAAGTCGTCGATGGAAACGGTCGACGTTGTAGTGGCGTCGTCGCTGGTGGGCTGGCTGGTGTTCATGGGCTTGCTGGATTCCTTGGGCTTTTTAATCGGCGCAACCTTCGCGGGTGCTTCGCTGGATGGAGCGCCCAGCGATTCCTTCGAGGCTTCGACCATGGCTTCGACGTGCTTCGGATCGATGCGGCCGAGCAGTGACTCGAACGGCTGGATCGTGTGGCCGAAGAGCGTGCGGCGCACATCGTCGAAGCTGCCGATCGGCGCCGCGAGGAACTGTTCGGCAGCGGCAACGGTTGCCGGCAGCATCGGCTTGAGCAGGCCGGCCAGCAGGCGAAAACCATTCAATGCCAGCGTGCAGACCTGCTGCAGCTCGTCGCGGCGGCTGTCGTCTTTCGCCATCAGCCACGGCGCCTTGGCGGCGATGTAGCCGTTGACCAGATCGGCGATGCTCACGAAGCGGCGGGTAACCTCGGCGAATTCGCCGGTTTCGTAAAGCTCGTCGACGCCGTCGTAGTGCGCCAGCAGGGTCTGCCACAGCGCGGTCTCTTCGGTATCGAAACGATCGGCCAGCTTGCCGTCGAAGAATTTCTGCACGAAGCCGGCGGTGCGGCTGGCGATATTCACCCACTTGCCGATCAGGTGCGAATTGACGCGCTCCTCGAACGCCTTCAAATCGAGATCCACGTCGACCGGTGCATCGCTGAGCATGGTCGCAAAGTAGTAGCGCAGGAATTCCGGGTGCAGGCCGACATCAAGATACGTGCGGGCCTTAATAAAGGTGCCGCGCGACTTGGACATCTTGGCGCCGTTGACCGACAGGTAGCCGTTGACGTGCAGCGCCGTCGGCGTGCGCAGCTGTGCACCGTGCAGCATCGCCGGCCAGAACAGGCCGTGGAAATTGATGATGTCCTTGCCGATGAAGTGATGCATTTCGGCGGTGCTGTCCGGCGCTAGAAAGTCGTCGAACTTCAGCCCGGTCTGGTCGCACAGCGCCTTGAAGCTGGCGAGGTAGCCCACCGGCGCATCCAGCCACACATAGAAAAACTTGCCCGGCGCATCGGGTATCGGAAAGCCGAAGTAAGGCGCATCGCGCGAGATGTCCCAGTCCTTCAGGCCGCCGTCCAGCCACTCCATCAGCTTGGCCACGACGCCGCTGTTGGCGACTGGCTTGCCGGCGGTGAACTTGCCACTGAACCAGTCGCGCAGCAGCGGCTCGAACTTGGACAGCTCGAAGAAGTAGTGCTCCGAATCGCGCAGCACCGGCGTGGCGCCGGACATCACCGAGTATGGAGCGATCAGGTCGGTCGGTGCGTAGGTGGCGCCGCAGTTCTCGCAGTTGTCGCCGTACTGATCGGGCGTGCCGCAGTTGGGGCATACGCCCTTGATGTAGCGGTCCGGCAGGAACATGTCCTTTTCCGGATCGAACAGCTGCTGGATGCTGCGGCTGGCGATAAAGCCGCCGTCGCGCAGTCGCGTGTAGATCAGCGAGGCCAGCTCGCGATTCTCTTCCGAGTGCGTGGTGTGATAGTGGTCGAAGCTGAAATGGAAGTCCGAAAAGTCCGCTTCGTGACCCGCACGAATATCAGCAATAAACGCCTCCGGTGACACGCCGGCTTTTTCGGCGGCCAGCATGATTGGCGTGCCGTGCGCGTCGTCGGCCGCCACGAAATGCACCTCGTTGCCCATCATGCGCTGCGCGCGCGCCCAGATATCGGTCTGGATATAACCCAGCATGTGGCCCAGATGCAGCGGACCGTTGGCGTAGGGCAGGGCGTGGGTAACGAGCAGGCGACGTGGCATGGCGGTTTTGATGTCGGCGATTCGATAACGGGAGAGCCCGGAATTATGGCATGCAGCATCGGCGCTGTTCGACGCCGACCAGGGTTTGTTCTGCAAAGTGCTCCGATAAAACCGCGCCGGTTTGCAATGCACGTTGTTGCATGTTTATATACGTTTACAAATATTCATCGGGTGGCGTAGAGATGGCGTTGGACAGCAATCAGGGGAAGGCAACGCTCGGAAAGGCCACACGAGCCACGCGAATGATTTTCCTGATGTCCGGCTTCGCGATGGCCAGTTGGGCGCCGATGGTGCCGTATGCGAAAGCACGGCTGCAGCTGGACGATGCCGGTCTTGGGCTGGCGCTGCTTGCCTTTGGCGGCGGTTCGATGCTCTCCATGCCGGTAATTGGCTGGCTCGCCCATCGTTTTGGCAATAATCGGGTCATCGGTTTCGCCGGCGCGCTGATGTGTCTGGCGCTGCCGGCGCTGGCGCTGGTCTCGACTACCGCCTTGCTTGCCGTTGGCCTGCTTTATTTCGGCGCGATGCTCGGCGCGGTGGACGTGGCGATGAACGCGCATGCGGTGGAAGTCGAGCGCCTGGAAGGTCGCGCCGTGATGTCCGGCTTCCACGGGCTGTTCAGCCTGGGCGGCCTCGCGGGTGCGGCGGGTATGAGCGCGATGCTTGCCAGCGGCCTGCCATTGCTGACGTGCGCGCTGCTGGTGTCTGCCGTAGTCGCCCTGATCACGATCAGCCAGCAAACCAGTTTGCTGCGCGGGCAGCGCTCCGTGAGCCAAGTTGTCGGGCCATCGTTTGCTTTTCGGTTGCCGCGTGGATTGCTGCTGCTGGTGGGCGCGCTTTGTTTCGTCAGCTTTCTGGCAGAGGGCTCGATGCTGGACTGGAGTGCGTTGCTGCTTCGGGATTTTCGCGGCACCAGCGCGGCCGCTGCGGGCACCGGCTATGCCTGCTTTTCGGTGGCCATGGCCGTCGGTCGGCTCACGGGTGATCGCATGGTCGCTCGGTTCGGTCCCGTGGCGACGGTGCGTGCCGGCGCCACGCTGGCCGCCCTCGGTTTTCTGATGGCGGCGCTGCTGCCATGGCAGGCGACAGCGCTGCTTGGCTTTGTGCTGGTGGGTCTGGGTGCCGCCAATGTGGTGCCGGTGATGTTTAGTGCGGCGGGCCGATTGCCGGACGCGACGCCCGCGGTATCCATCGCAGCGGTCACCACGCTGGGCTACGCCGGTCTGCTGCTTGGCCCTGCGCTGATCGGATTTGTGGCGCATGCCAGCAGCCTTCCTGTCGCGCTGGCCGGTGTCGCGTTGCTGCTGCTTTTCGTGGCGGCGTTTGCGGGTGTGGTGCGTCGTTGATCTCTATCTACTGGTTGGAGTACTGGCATGAGCGATTTATTTGCCTATGAAACAGAAAAGCTTGCAGCGGATACCGTGATTTTCGACATTGGCGGGGTGCTGATCGACTGGAACCCTCGGCATCTTTATCGCCAGTTGTTTGACGATGAAACGACGATGGAGCGTTTCCTTGCCGAGGTTTGCAGCCCGGAATGGAACGAGCAGCAGGATGCCGGTCGTTCCTGGCATGAGGCAATCTCGGAATTGTTGGTGAGGTTTCCCCGGCAGGCATCGCTGGTTCGCGCCTATCGCGAGCGCTGGGAGGAAATGCTCGGTGGCGCGCTGGCTGAAACTGTTGTCGTTCTCGATGAACTGCGCTTGCGCGGCGTACGCCTGTTCGCCCTGACCAACTGGTCGCACGACACCTTCGTCATCGCGCGGCAACGCTATGCCTTTCTGCAATGGTTCGAGGATATTGTGGTGTCCGGCACCGAGGGTTTGATCAAGCCGGATCCCGCGATCTTTCGTTTGCTGCTGAAACGCGGCGCCATCGACCCCGCGCGCGCGGTTTATATCGACGATACCGTGCGTCACGTCGATGCGGCGAAGGCACTCGGCATGCGCGGGTTGCTGTTTCAGGATGCCGCCACACTGCGGCGCGAGCTATCCTCGATGGGCTTGCTTGAGCCAGCATCCGAAGGCGCCGCGCCATGACCAAGCCTACGCCCGAGGAGGCGCTGCCACGGGAGCGTCAGCAGTGGATTCTTGATCGTCTGCGAAGTCATGGACGCGTGGTGGCGGTGGAGCTGGCTGAAACATTTCGGGTATCCGAAGACTCGGTTCGCCGCGATCTGCGTGATCTGGCGGCCCAGGGTTTGTGCAAGCGCGTTTACGGCGGCGCACTGCCGCTCTCGGCGGCGTCGATGCCGCTGAAGCAACGTCGCCAAGAACATGGCGCCCGGAAACTGGCGCTGGCGCACAAGGCGGTCACGCTGGTGCGTCAGGGTCAGGTACTGCTGATCGACGCGGGCTCGACCAATGCGGCCATTGCCGCGGCATTGCCTGAAAATCTCGGGTTGACCGTGGTGACCAATGCGCCCGACGTGGCCCGCATACTGATCGATCGCGAAGGTTTCGACATCCTTCTGATTGGCGGCCGGATCGACGCCACTATCGGAGCAGCGATCGGCGCACAGGCGATCAAGGATATCGGCCGCGTCCGTGCCGATATGTGTTTCCCAGGTGCGTGCGCGATCGACGCCGAGCGCGGACTGTGGAGTTTTGACAGCGAGGAGGCGCTATTGAAGCGCGCAATGATCGAAGCCAGCGGTGAAACGGTCGTGGTGGTTACGCAGGAAAAACTCGGTTCGGCCGCAACCCACCACGTGGCCGGCCTTGCCGAAGTCCAGCATCTGGTGATCGAACATTCAGTCAGCCGCGCAACGAGGCTGGCGTTCAGCACACGCGGGGTGGTGGTGCATCGAGCTGAGGCTGTCAGCAACTGATCACGCTTGGCGTGTCATGAGGACAGAAAAAAACACCACGCGCTGCGTGGTGTTTTTCTGCGCGCACGATCACTTCAAGGAGCTCGACAGGCCCTTAGTTCGCCAGGCGATACCAGGTCTGCGAGCGGCCGAGCAGCGAAAAGCCAATGTAGCCTCGAACATCCATCTTCTGGCCGCCGTTGTCGAGGGTGAGCTTGACCTTGTAAACCTTGCCGGTTTTTGGATCGAGGATCTTGCCACCATCCCAAACGTCGCCGTCTTTTTTGACGCCTGACATGATGGTCATCCCTTCGACAGGCTGATCTTTCATGGCGCCTTCGCACAACACGCACTTGGGATGCTCGCCGCCACCCTTGGTAATTTCTTCCTGGGACAGGTTCATGACCTGCAGGACCTTGCCTTGCAGCGTGCCACCGTTGTCGGTGATTTCGATGACGGATTTCTGTTTGCCGGAGACGTCGTCAACCTGTTTCCATTTGCCGACCGGCGAGTCGGTGGCGGCCATGGCGGTAGCGGCGGCCAGCAGCAGGCTGGTGGCGAATGCGATGCGGAACACGTGCTTCATGGTATTTCCTCCCGTACGAAAGCGTATGGATGCAGAGTGACCAGCCGCTAGAGAGCGGTCAAGTTGCACTGCGCAAAGACTGATTTTTCACATATGGCCGGCTTGTGCGGCGCTGGCTGGCATAATGTGCAGCTGACTCCTTTCGATTGCCCATAGCGCATGAATGTTTCTAGCGAAGCTCTGGTCCGCCGCGTTCTCGCCGAGCAAACCGATCCACACACGGGCGCCCCCTTGGTCGACGCCGTGCGCGCCATTGGCGCCGACGGCGGCCGCGTTTCAGTTGACATGCAGCTGGGTTACCCGGCCGCTGGAGCTGTTGAGGAGCTGACCCGACGCGTTCAGCACGCGCTAGAGGCCGATCCGGGCATCGAGTCGGCGGCTGTCTCGGTCACCAGTCGCATCCAGGTCCACAAGGTGCAGGGCACGCTGGCGCCGTTGCCGAACGTCAAGAACATCATCGTGGTGGCGTCGGGCAAGGGCGGGGTGGGCAAATCCACGGTCTCGGCCAATCTCGCGCTGGCGCTGCAGGCGGAGGGCGCCAAGGTCGGCGTGTTGGACGCAGATATTTATGGTCCCAGCCAGCCGCGCATGCTCGGCGTCAGCGGCAAGCCCGAATCGCCCGATGGCAAGGTCATCATTCCAATGCAGGCGCATGGCCTGTCGGTGATGTCGATCGGCTTCCTGGTGGAGGAGGACACGCCCATGATCTGGCGTGGCCCAATGGTGACTCAGGCCATGATGCAGCTGCTGACCGATACACGCTGGGAACAGCTCGACTATCTGATTGTCGACCTGCCGCCGGGGACCGGCGATATCCAGCTGACCCTGTCGCAGAAGGTGCCAGTGGCCGGCGCGGTCATCGTCACGACGCCGCAGGACATCGCGCTCTTGGATGCGCGCAAGGCGCTGAAGATGTTCGAAAAGGTCGAGGTGCCCGTACTGGGCATCGTCGAGAATATGGCCACGCACGTTTGTTCGAACTGCGGGCACGAGGAACATATTTTCGGTGAAGGCGGCGGTGCACGCATGGCCCAGCAGTACGGCGTGCCGTACCTGGGTTCGCTGCCTCTGGATATCCGCATTCGCGAACAGTCCGACGGTGGCACGCCGACGGTGGTGGCCATGCCGGAGTCCGATCTGGCCGCTCGCTATCGCGAGATTGGCCGAAACGCTGCCGGCCGGCTTTCCAGGCAGCCGCGCAACAAGTCGTTGGGGCTGGGCAAGATCGTTGTGCAGGGCGCGCCGGGGGCTTAAAGCAGTCGACGGGGCGCAGAACGTGGCGAAATTTCGACGCATTGCCAGCGGTTGTGCAGTCTGATTCGTCGACGCTCGCCCGTTGCGTGGTATTTTTCGCATCTTTCGTCGGGGCAGCGCGTGGCCGCATCCCGACCTATCGACTGGAGCGCGTGTGAGCATCAAACCCGACAAGTGGATCCGCCGCATGGCCGAACAGCACGGCATGATCGAGCCGTTCGAGCCTGGTCAGGTCAAGCTGCGCGATGGCCAAAAGCTGGTGTCCTACGGCACGTCGAGCTATGGCTACGACGTGCGTTGCGCGAATGAGTTCAAGATTTTCACCAACATCAATTCGACTATCGTCGACCCCAAGCATTTCGACGCGGGCAGCTTTGTCGACGTGACGGCCGACGTGTGCATCATTCCGCCGAACTCGTTCGCCCTCGCGCGAACGGTCGAGTACTTCCGCATACCGCGCAAGGTGTTGACCATTTGTCTGGGGAAAAGCACTTACGCACGCTGCGGCATCATCGTCAACGTGACGCCGCTGGAGCCGGAGTGGGAAGGCCACGTGACGCTGGAGTTTTCCAATACCACACCGCTGCCGGCGCGCATTTACGCCAATGAAGGCGTGGCGCAGATGCTGTTCCTTGAGTCCGATGAGGAATGCGAGACCAGCTACAAGGATCGCGGCGGAAAATATCAGGGTCAGCAGGGCGTCACGCTGCCGCGTACCTGAGCCATCGCTGTCTACGCCTGAACGGCCTTTGTAAAGGCGGCTGCCATTGCCGCAGCCGGGCGCTACACTCCAACCGATTGAATCGATCCACCGCACGGGAGACTTGCATGATCCGTTTTTCCACACTGCTGAAGCGAGCCACGGCCGCGATCATGCTTGGCAGCCTCGTGCTGCTTTCTGGCTGCCATATATTTGGCGGCGGTACGAAGGGCGTTTTCACGGACGCAACGAAAAATCAGTTCGATACGACTATACAGGCCTACAAGGAAGGGCAGTTTCTGGTCGACGGGGCGGTACTTTCCGCCATCGATACTGGTAGCCACTTCGCGTACCTGAAGGATCAGGGCAAGCTGCCGAAGACCGTGTTGTTGACCGCTAGCGATGATTCGAAAATCCGTAAGCAGCACCTGCAGTACATGGCGCGTATGCAGCTCGACTACGGCTTCAGGGTTTATTACGAAGACAAAGGCCAGCTGGTCGAGATTAATCCGGTCGACACAAAAGCGAGGACTCTCGAGGATCACCACGATAAAGCCCCGATCGAAGATTCGGCCCCGCCACCTCGGGACCACACGGGTGGCGGCAGCGGTTACTAATAAACAAAAGCGAAAAGCTAATCTTCGCTGGGCCCGCGAAGCAATTCGCGGGTTTTTTTGTCCGTCGTTCCGGTGAACGGGGACACACGGTATCCTGTTACTTCGTCAATCGATCGTGCCGGCGGACAGCTTACAATCCACGCTGGTGACAATCGCTGCGCGCAGCGCGATCTCCAATCCAAGTACAACATCGACTCGCGCCATGCTGGCCGCACCGCGCAGGTGAGCCGCCTGCGCGGGCAGATACGGAATATGGATGAAACCCGCCCGCACGCCGCGCTTTTTAGACGCCAGATGCAGCATGGCGTAGGCGATGTGATTGCATACATAAGTCCCCGCTGTCTGCGAAATCTCCGCGGGTAATCCCTTCGCGTGAAGCGCCGCCAGCATGGCCTTGATCGGCAGCGTGCTGAAATATGCTGCCGGGCCATCGGCAACCACCGGCTCGTCCACCGGCTGCGCGCCGGCGTTGTCGGCGATGCGCGCGTCCTGCACGTTGATGGCTACGCGTTCGATCGACAGCTGCGTGCGGCCGCCTGCCTGGCCCACACCGAGCAGAATGACCGGGGCGACCTCGCGGACAGCAGCCTTCAACACGCGAAGCGAGCCGGCGAATTCGGTTGGCAGCATGCGGGCGACGATGCGATGGCCACCGATACGCCTGCCCTCGAACGTGCGTACGGCCTCCCATGAAGGGTTAACGCTTTCCCCGCCAAACGGATCGAAGCCGGTCAGCAGAATGCGGGGCAGATCCTGGTTGGCGGTCTTTGGCATGGTCGGTGATTGAATCAGTGAAAGACCAACAGATACATCAGCACGACGTTGGCGGCAAGAATCGCGAGCGCGCTGCCGAGCTGGGCGCGGATGACGCCGTAGGGGCTGCGCAGTTCCAGCAGGGCGGCCGGCACCAGATTGAAGTCGGCAGCCATCGGCGTCATCAGCGTGCCGCAGTAGCCGCACAGCATGCCCATCGAGCCGAGAATCGCCGGATTCGCGTGATGCTGCTGAATCAGCAGCGGCAGACCGATGCCGGCCATCATCACTGGAAACGCGGCGAAAGCGTTGCCCATGATCACAGTGAAGATCACCATGCCCAGCGCGAACGCCAGCAGGCAGGCGAGCGCGCTGCCGGTAGGCAGCCAGGCGCTGGTAAGCCCGGAAATCGCGTTGCCGACGCCACTCTGGGTGAACACCTGGCCTAGCGCAGCCAGCAGTAGCGGCAACACGGTCGCCCAGCCAATCGCGTCGAGCAAGCGTCGGCCTTCGAAAAATCCGTCTTTCATCGGTGCGCGGGTGACGCGCGCGGCGGCGACCAGTGCGATCACGCAGGCGAGTGCCAGGCCGGTCAGTACCATCTGCGGTTTGGCAAATACGGCGTAGCCCATGATCGCCAGATGCGGGCCAAGCAGCGCGATCAGCAGGGTCACCAGCGGAATAAGCAGCGCGGGTACAAATAA
>Ga0302317_10001490_pt1 | contig 17158 bp, 15 predicted proteins | sample III_Palsa_N3_3_FD_200450 | JGI IMG/M metagenome (GOLD analysis project Ga0302317, IMG submission 200450) | Peat permafrost microbial communities from Stordalen Mire near Abisko, Sweden - III_Palsa_N3_3 | ecosystem: Environmental > Terrestrial > Soil > Palsa > Peat permafrost | place: Sweden...
CGCGGCCGCCGGGGTGCCTGGCCGTGTCAATAGCCGGGGCGGCCGGGACGGTGCCGGCGGCGGCCACGGCGGCAAGGCCGAGGCCGGCGATGATAACTCGTGGGTGCCGCATGGTTAGCTCCTCGAAAGGTCCGACTATCTACTAACACGAATAGTAGGGGTGCGGGGTTCATCTGGCAGGCGGGGTATTCCGGTGGCGAGGCAGCCAGCTGGGCGGCGTGCGCGAGCTAAGGTGGCCGCGGGCGGCCAGTGCGGCTGTGGCCGGCGGTACACACACGTCACCGATCGCACGCCGGGGGTGCCTGGCCGGGCCGGAGCACTCTGGAATGGCCCCGCGGTCCTGCCCGGGTCCGGCCCGCCCGGGGCTGATCATGGCTGCTGGCTCGCCGCGCGGGCGCCGGCGGACGGCGGCCGGGCACGGGCGGCTGTACGGGCGATGGCGCGGACCTGGCGGCCGCTGGTGGTTTCCTGGTCGAGCAGGGTGGTGGTGAGCTGCTTAAGCGCCCGGCGAAGGCGGGTGAGCAGCTCCCCGGACGCGGGCTGACGGCCAGGGTCTGGTCATCCAGCACGACCGGGATGGTGGTGCTGAACGGCTGTCGCTGGCGAGGCTGCCGGTCACCTGGTCGGCTGGGCCGATGGTCACCGCGCCGCTTGTGTTAGGCGGCGGGAACGCGTCCCAGCGCCAGTGCGAGCACGGCTGGGGCCAGGGCCAGCAGCACCGGGGTCAGCGCGAGCGCGGCGGCCGTGGCGCGCAGCAGGTGCCGACGTGCGTGGCCGAGCGGCTGCGCCGGGTTCAGCAGCCGGTGTATCCGCTGCACCGTGTCCGTGGCCGCCGCGGCCAGGGCCGGTGCCGGGCTGATGCTGGCGATGATGATTCTCGCGTGTCGCACGGTTACCTCCTTGCGGTATCGACTGTGCACTATCTACTAATACGGTTAGTAGAGCAGCGGGTTCACTCGGCAGGCGGGTTATTCCAGCGGTGAGGCAGCCGGGGGCGCCGGAGCGCGGTGGGTGTGGCCGCGACTTGCGGTGGGGCGGGCCGGCGGCTGGGACGTGCCGGGACTGGCGGCGGGGGCGCCCTGCGGGCGTGCTCCCGGCTGCGCGGGGGCGCCCTGTGCCGCATCCCGCTGGGCGCGGGCGCGCAGCGGGGTCTCCTTGAGAATCAGCGCGAGCAGGAACGCCGCTGCCAGCAGCGGAATCAGGTACGCGTACAGGGGCGGGAGCGCCTGGGCGAACGCTGCGGCGATGACGTGCCTGAGGGGGGCAGGCAACTGGGCGAGGCCCTGCGGCGTGATCGAGCTGACCTGCGCTGCGCTGAGGTGGCTGGCCCCTGACGCCGGTAGGTGAGCGTCGAGCTGGCCGTCGAGCCGGTGGATGAATAGTGCCCCGATCAGGGCCACGCCTATGCTGCTGCCGATCTGCCGGGCGAAGTTGACCGATGAGGTCGCCGCGCCCAGGTCGCGCCGTGCCGCCGTGTTCTGCACGATCAGGACCATGACCTGCAGGAACAGGCCAAGGCCTAGGCCCAGCACCAGCAGGTAGATGCTGGAGGCGAGGTGCGAGGTTCCCGCGCCCATCGTGGACAGCAGGTACAGGCCCGCGGCGGCGAGCGCCGTCCCGGCGATGGGGTAGGCCTTGTAATGCCCGGTCCTGGTGATCAGCCGGCCCGAGGAGATGGAGGTGACCAGCAGGCCGGCGATCAGCGGCAACAGGAGCAGCCCGGAGCCGGTCGCGCTGACGCCGGTGACGATCTGCAGGTAGGTCGGCAGGTAGCTGATCGCGCCGAACATGGCGATCCCGGTGATCAGCGAGATCGCGCACGCGATACGGAAGGCCGGGTCACGGAACAGCCGGAGCGGGATGACCGGGTCGGCCGCGTACCGGGCCGAGACCAGCCAGGCCGCGCCGAACGCCAGCGCGCCGGCGCCCAGGCCGATAATGACTGGCGAGGTCCAGGCGTAGGTGGTGCCGCCCCAGCTGGTGAGCAGCACCAGGCTGATCACCGCGCCGCCGAGCAGGATCATGCCCGGGTAGTCGATGCGGGGCCGGCCCAGCGGCTTAGGTAGCCGCAGCACGATGGTGGTGACGATCAGCGCGACGGCGCCGATCGGCAGGTTGATGTAGAAGATCCACCGCCAGGACAGGTTGTCCACGAGGAACCCGCCGAGCAGCGGCCCGATCACCGAGGCCAGCCCGAAGACGGCTCCGATCAGTCCCTGGTACCGGCCCCGCTCCCGCGGGCTGACCACGTCTCCGATGATGGCCTGCGCGCCGATGATCAGCCCGCCGGCGCCTGCCCCCTGCACCGCGCGGAAGGCGATCAGCTGGTCCATGGAGTGCGCGAGCCCGGATGCCGCCGAGCCGGCCAGGAATAGCACGATCGCGAACTGGAAGACCGGCTTGCGGCCGAACAGGTCGCCGATCTTCCCGTAGACGGGCATGACGACGGCAACGGCCAGCAGGTAGGCGGTGACCACCCAGCCGATGTGGTTCAGCCCATGCAGGTCGCCGGTGATTGTCGGCAGTGCCGTAGCGACGATCGTCTGGTCCAGCGCGGCGAGCAGCATGCCCAGCATCAGGGCCGAAAAGATCAGCCGCACCTGACGGCGCCCCGGGCCGGCTGCCGCGCCGTCCGCGGTCCCGGCCGCAGGCCGCCCGGCGGCCCGCTGCGCCGATCGGGACATGACCGATCCGTCTGCGGGCCCATGATGGACCCCCGCTGCGAATGCTCTCCAGCCCATGGTCATGGCTGGTGCCTTGCCGCGGGGGCGAGGGCGGGCGGGTTCCCGGCAGGAAGGGACGCGGGGGTGGCGGCGGGCAGGGCGGCGGGGGTGGTGGCGGGGCTGGCTGCGGCTAGGGCGCGGACTTGGTCGCCGGTGATGGTTTCTTGTTCTAGCAGGGCGGTGGTGAGCTGGCTGAGGGCTTCCTGGTGGCTGGTGAGCAGGTCCCGCGCGCGGGTTTCCGCGCTGGTCAGCAGGTCGGCGACTTCCTGGTCGACCAGCCATTGGGTGTGCTCGGAGTAGGCGCGTGCGCCGAATCCGGGCAGGCCGTCGGGCGGGTCGCTGTAGCTGACCGGTCCGAGCTTGTTGCTGAGGCCGAAGTCGCGGACCATCTGGGTGGCCAGGGCGGTGGCGGAGGCCAGGTCGTCGGAGGCGCCGGTGGATGCCTCGCCGCAGATCAGCCGTTCGGCGGCGCGGCCGCCGAGGCGGACGGAAAGGGTTTCGGCCAGGTAGCTTTCCCCGTATAGCCGGCGGTCGTCGGCGGGGAGCATCTCGGTCAGGCCGAGGGCCTGCCCGGCACCCAGGACGGTGACCCGGCTGACCGGGTCGGCGTGCGGGGACAGGACGGCGACCAGGGCATGGCCGGCCTCGTGGACGGCGACGGTGGCCAGTTCGCCGGGGGCGAGCGGGCTGGCGAGGCGGGTGCCGAGCAGCAAGCGGTCGCGGGCGCTGGCGAAATCGGCGGCGGTCAGGCTGGTGCGGCCGTCCCGGACGGCGGTCAGGGCGGCCTCGTTGACCAGGTTGGCCAGGTCCGCGCCGGAAAATCCGGCGGTGGCGGCGGCGATCTGGTGGAAGTCGGCGTCTGGGCCGAGGGTCTTGCCGCGGGCGTGGGCGGCCAGGATGGCGGCCCGTTCGGCCCGGCCGGGCAGCGGGACGACGACCTCGCGGTCGAACCGGCCAGGCCGGCGCAGCGCGGGGTCCAGGGCGTCCGGCCGGTTGGTAGCGGCCAGCACCACCACCCCGCCGGAGTCGTCGAATCCGTCCATCTCGGCGAGCAGCTGGTTGAGGGTCTGCTCCCGCTCGTCATTGCCGGCGAAGCCGCCGTGGTCGCGGCGCGAGCCGAGGGCATCGATCTCGTCGATGAACACGATCGCCGGCCCGCGGGTGCGGGCCTGCTCGAACAGATCCCGGACCCGGGCGGCGCCGACGCCGACGAACATCTCCACGAAACCAGAGCCCGATACCGAGAAGAAGGGGACGTGGGCTTCGCCGGCGACCGCGCGGGCGAGCAGGGTCTTGCCGGTGCCGGGCGGCCCGGCCATCAGCACGCCGTGCGGGCCGCGTGCCCCGGCCCGGTGGTAGCGGGCGGGATCGCGCAGGTAGTCCACGACCTCGCTGATCTCCGTCTTGACCGCGGCGTAGCCGGCCACGTCGGTGAACCGGGTAACGGGGCGCTCGGCGTCGATGACCCGCGCCTTCGCCTTCGTCAGGCTGGTCAGACCGCCCAGACCGCCGCCGCCCGCCGCCTGCCGGCGGACGCTGCGGAAAACAAGATAGAGCACGCCGCCGATCAGCAGCAGTGGCAGCAGCCCGATCAGCACCGACAGCAGCGGGGAGGACGCGGCGGCGGCGGTGGCGGTGACCTGGACGTGGTGGGCGGCCAGGTCACCGGCCAGGCCATTGCCGCCGAGCGCGACCGGGATAGTGGTGGTGAACGGCTGCCCGCCGGTCAGGGTGCCGGTGACCTGGCCCGCCGGGCCGATGGTCACCGCGTGGACCGTCCCGGCGCCGACATCCGCCAGAAACTTGGTATAGGTCAGCGCCGTGCCCGGGGCTGCGCGGCGCGGCAGGACCAGCAGCGTCACGAAGAACGCTGCGAAAGCCGCCGGCAGCAGCCACCGTCGCCATGGGGCGGTTGCCTGGCCGGGCGGGGACATGCGCATCGTGGTGCTCCTTCCAGGTGCCCGGCGGCACGCCGGGCAGGGGTCTAGCGGGGTCTAACGGGGTCTAACGGGGTCTAGCGGGGTCTGGCAGGGGTCTGGCGGAGACCGGCGATGATCTAGCGCGGGCCTAGCGGCCAGGGCGTGATCATCAGAGCTGGCTGTGCTCGGGCACCCGCCGCCCGGCAGGCCGGGCGCTCGCAGCCAGGTGCGCGGCGTGGATCCGCGCCTGCCAGGCGCCGAGTATGGCGAGCAGGACGAGCAGGAGGATCACCGACTCCACGCTGAGCGCGGCGATGCCCAGCGGGCAGTGCCAGTTACCGACATCGCCGTGATCGCCCAGGAAACCCCCGTGCAGGGCGCGGGTCAGGATGTATCCGCCCATCGCCGAGGAAGCCACAGCAGCCGCCGCGGCCCAGGCCAGCCAGTGCGGCCGGGCGATCAGCACCCCGCCAATCACGACCGCCCCCGCGATGATCCCGAGATATCCGATGCCGACCAGCGGGGTCGGGCCCAGTGTGCCCGGCAGATCGACCACGTGGATCACCGCCAGCGCAACCAGCGCCAGCGCGGCTACCGCGCGGGCGGCCACGGCCGCGCTCTGATCCGGCTGCCATCGGGCAATACGATCAACCATTGCTGTCCTCCTGTTGTTGGCCATCCCCGCGGGCCTGGTGCCTCAACGGGACAGCAGTAGTGCCACTTTCAACTACTAACACGCATAGGAGTTCGGCCCGGTTCAGTAGAACGAAGCTGGTGGGGTGTGACCTGCGTCACACTGGCCTCGAGGCGGTGCCCGCATCGCGGGACCCGCGACCATGTCGCGAGTCCGAGCCTGGCCGCGCAGTTCATCGTGATATTCACCGGCTGCGGCATTGGCTAGCTGGCAGCGCCGCGAAGAGATCGCGGCCAGCGCGGGCTCGTCGTCCGGCCGCTGGCAGCTAGGGCGACCAGCAGGAGCCCGCTGCGGCGGTTCGCGGCGTGCGGCAGATCCGTACTCATGGGGGCGACGCAGCAGCGCACTAGACCGAAGCCGCCGGGCGGCGCAGGCTATAGCCCGTACGGATGGACGAAGGATGACGCTAAGCCGCTCACATGTCCGGTTCGAGGGAAAGTGAGCACGTCATCATGACGTCGCGGCCAAGTGCGGGAAGCCAATGGCTGGTTACCCACATCGAGTCGATGACCCAGCTGCTGGCGATAATGATGCGGGGCGAGCCGTCTGGCCGTGCGTCGCCAACCTGCAGATCGAGGGAGCAGGCCAATTCATGCTCGGCGTTCTTGACCCGCAGGCGGCCGGTGGCCCGCCATCCGGCCGGGACCCAGGCCAGCAGCTCAGACCGGAAGCTGATCTCCGGGAATGCCGCGGCGTCCAGGAAGCCGGGCGCTGCCAGTAGTTGGTCCAGCATGGGTGATCCGGTGCTGACGGCGCTCGTCCTGGCGCTCAGCCGCGCTATTGAATCCTCGATCGGCTCGGTGACCAGCACCGCGCCGGTGAGGGGAAGGCGTCCTCGCACGGGCTGGCCCGCGAACTGGGCGGTAAACGACGCCCCCGAATGTGCCGGATCAGCCCGCCAGCTTCCGGTGGCCAGCCGCGGTTGCCCGCCGGGGCCGAACTGAATGCCGGGCGTCGTCGTGGTCATGGGGGTATCTCCTTCGCGTGCCGGCCGATACGGCCGGCGGCTCTACGGTCACGTGCCCGGCCTGCGTGCCCGGTCAAGCTCCCCCGGAGCCGATCTTTAACTAAGGTGCGTAGTAGGTTTCTTATTCGTCCCGGCGCGCCCGGTTGACATCCGTCACATCGGCCGGGTAGCGGCTCAGGTGTGGCCGTTCACGCCGCGATCGCCTGGTGCTGCGCCCGCCATGTGGCCTCGGCTCCTCCCATCGGGGTGGAGGCTGGCCCCTGGGAGAAGGGCCAGATTTCCTCGGCGATGGCCCGCCAGTTGGCGGTGGCGGATAGCTCGCCGAGTACCGCGAACAGGCCCAGGTTGATGCGCTGCAGGATCACATACGACTGCGGCAGGCTGATGTAATCGGCTACTGGGCTGCGCATGTCGAAAAAGCGGCGCACGACGGAGGAGGCGTACTCGCTGGTGATGGTCAGGGGCCCCGGTTCGCGGATGGTGTCGTAGAAGACCGCGAGGTGCTCGACGATCGCCTGGGTGCTGAGCGGAGCGTGGGGGCGCAGGAATCCGGCGTCCTCCAGGGTACGGCGGTATGCCTCGGGGTCGTGCTCGACGCATACAGTGCGGGCCATCTGCAGCAGCGGTTGCAGTTCAGCCTGAGTGAAGTGCTTGACGAGCCCGAAGTCGAGGAAGGTGACCCGGCCGCCGGGATGGAACAGGTAGTTGCCCGGGTGCGGGTCGCCGTTGAACGCGCGGACTTCGTAAAGGCTGCGGAAGACGAAACGGTAGATCGTCTCGGCGGCCAGATCCCGTTCGCGCTGCGGCCAGCTGGCGAGTTCGGCGAAGAGGGCTCCGCCGGATAGTTCGCTGGTCACGATCCTGCGGGTGGACAGCTCACTCATGATCCCGGGAACGTGAATGGTGGGATGGCCGTCGTAGTAGGCGGCTAGGAGTCGCTGGTTGCTGGCCTCACGGCGGTAGTCGAGTTCCTCGCCGATCCGGTCCCGCAGCTCGGTCAGCAGCGCGTCGACGTCCTGGGCCGGGGCGGTGATGCGCAGCATCCGGCGCAGCAGCGCGACGTTACGCAGGTCGGCCGCGACGGTCTCGGCGATCCCCGGGTACTGGACCTTGACCGCGACCGCGCGGCCGTCGAGGGTGACCGCGCGGTGCACCTGCCCGATCGAGGCGGCGGCTATGGGATGGGGATCCCAGCGGGCGAATACCTGTTCCGGCGGCGCACCGAGTTCTTCCTCCACCACCGCCGCGGCTAGCTGCGGGCTCATCGGCGGGACGCTGTCCTGCAGCCGGGCCAGGGTCTGGCGGACTGCGGGGGACAGGCCGCCGTCGACGTAGCTCGCCATCTGGCCGACCTTCATCAGGACGCCCTTCATCGCCCCGAGGGTGTCGGCGACGTCCTCGGCCGTCTGCAGGGCCAGGTCCTCCCGCAGCAGCTGGCGCTGCTCGCCTGCGGCCGCGAACAGCCGCGGCGCACTGCCCGCGTACCGGATCCCACCGCGCACGAAGAGCCGGAGCGCCGCAAGCCCGCGATCGCGCCGCAGCCGTCCGGGCCGTCGGCGCAGCAGGGCTACAGCCAGGGCCGGGCCGCCAGCTATGAGCGTGACGAGGAGCCTGCTGCGCTTCATGCGGACCGCCCCGCGCGCATCCGCACGGTAATGCGCTGCCGAGCCTCGAGCACGCCCGGCTGACTGAGGAACATGGCATCGAGGACGCCCAAGGACTGCCGGATTTCGATCCGGCGGCCGGGTGTCAGCGGCTGTGGCGGCCCGTAGCCGTACATCTGCCGCGCCCACTCCGGGAGCACGGCGATCGCCGCGTCGCGGACGTCCTGCCAGAACGCGGCTGCTTCCTCGTCCAGGCCCGGCGGATCGAGCAGGTAGGCCATGGATTCCCTGGCCGCCGGCGTGCAGCGTAGGTCAGGCCGGACCGATGCGACGTGCCGTTCTAGCTCTGCGACGCTGGCGGGGGCCAGCGGCCGCGGCACGCCGGCCAACTCGGCCGCGACCGTCATCTCCGCGACGTAGCGGTCACTGTCCACGGCCGACAGCGGCGTGCCGAACGCCCAGCCGGCCGCCAGGCTGGACTGGACCATGGCGACGTGCACCCACAGCAGCAGCGCTGGATCGCCTGCCGCATAAGGGCCGCCGGTAACCGGGTCAACACCGCGGACATGCGCATGGATGCGCCGCACCCGCGCCGCGGCCTGCGCGGCTGCGGCCCGCTCGCCGAAGGTAATCGTCGCGAGGTACGCCGAGGTGGCGGCGAGCCTGCCGACGGGATCCTGACGCCAGCCACTGTGCTGATCGACACCAGCCATAGCCAGCGGATGCAGCGCCTGCATCAGCAGCGACCGCAGTCCGGCCACCGGCGAGGCCAGGTCGGTACTCACCCGCCACGTGAGGCTGGCGGGCCCGAAGAAGCCATCGTCCGCGGCGTCGCCGCCGGGCACGCCGGACGCGTACGCGGCCGCCGAGCGCTCGACCAGGCCGGCCGCAGCCGCATAGAGGTCCGCCGTCATCGCGGCACTACCGACCCATAGCCGGCCGCTATCCAGCCGGCGCGACAGCGGCCGATGACCGCGGGGAAAACGATGTCGGTCACGCTAACCAGCTCCTCAGATATCGCCGCGATGCGGTGCTCGTTCCTGCCGTCCGGTTCACCGTGTCGGGGCTTGTCCGGCGATCCCTTCGCCGGCTCCTCTACTAACACGGATAGGAGTTAGCGACTGTTCACTGTTGGAGCAGGTCGCCCGGCAGCCGGCCGTGACCGCACCGGGCGCTCAACCATGCTCAAGCCGGCCGGGAGCCCGTCCCTAGCTGGCGGGAGGCCGTCCCTAGCTGGACGATGGTGTCCCTCCCCGATGCTCGGCCAGCATCGCCAGTCTTTGCAGGGTGGCTGACGGTGGCTCTCCCGTCGCCTCATGCAGTTCGTGCAGCATCAGCTCACACACCATGTGCAAGCCGGCCATGACGTCACACAGGCCGTCCGCGTCGTTCGGAGTGAGCGCCTCTACCGCCCACGCTTGCAGCTCGGCGGAGTCGAGGCTCGCGGTGAGCAGCCCGATGGCCAGCTGCATGGAGGAAACCACAATGTCGCCGGGAATGGTCCCGCCCGACGTGGCACTGGCGCCCACGGTGTCCGCGGGCACGGTGTACGCGGGCACGGCATGGGTGGGCGCGGTCTGGTCGCGAGCAACGCCTGTATCTGGCCCCTGCCGGGCGTCCTCACGGTCCCTGCGGCGGCGTGGCCGCCAGCAGCGGCGGCGTACCGGGGTGCCCGTCGTGTGGTCCTGCTGCCCGGCGGGCGCGTCGGGCAGGCCGTTCTGGCGATGGAATTTCATACCTGGCATCACGGGGCTGGCCAGGAGGGTGTTCATCGCGAGGCTGGCCAGGCGTTGCGGACGACTGCCGCCGCCAAAATAGACCGGCTGGACAGCAGAGATCGGCTGGGCAGCAGCCCGCTACCAGGCAGGCAGCGGCCATCTGGCCACCGCAGGCGAGCCGACTCCCGTCGTGCCGGGCTGCTAGGCGCCCGGAACCCGGCCCAGGGCGAGCGCGAGGACGGCTGGGGCCAGCGCCAGCAGGACCGGGGCCAAGGCCAGCGCCGCGGCCGTGGTGCGAAGCAGCCGCCGGCGGGTGCGGCCCAGTGGCTCGGCGGGCCCCAGCATCCGCTGTATCCGCTGCACCGCGTCGGTGGCGGCCGCAGCGAGGGCGGGGGCGGGACTGGCGCCCGCGGCCAGGATGACCAGGGCGGTGGCCAGTGGTGCGGGCTCGCAGGTTCGGGTGGCCGCATCGTCGGCGTGCATCTCAGCCAGCCTCGCCACCTGCGCATCTGCGTCACGCATCAGCGGCACAAACGGAAGCACCTGGCGGCCGATCCTCGCCATGGCTATCAGCCGGTGGTGGCGGCCGGTCAGGTGCGCGCGCTCGTGCGCCAGCACCGCTGCCAGCTGATCAGCGTCGAGGGCCTGCACGGCGCCGGTGGTCAGGACCACGGTCGGGTCCCGCCCGGCCACACAGTAGGCGGCTGGCTGCGGGTGATCGATCAGCGTAGCGCCGAGGGCCGGCTCGGGACGGCCGACCAGCCGCGCAGTCTGCGCATGCTGCAGCGCCTGCCGCCCGGCCGCGCGGAGGTGCGTCATGGCCGAGAGCGCGGTACGGGCCACGACCGCGCCCGCCAGGGTGAGGCCGAGCCCGGCGACCATGGCGCCGCCCGGGGTGGCGTAGGTGGCGCGCAGCCGCAGCACGCAAGCGCCGATAAGGTGGCTCAGGCCGCCGCCGAGCGCGGTCGTGTGCACCGCCAGCGTCAGGCCGGCCAGCCCGAGCGCGGCCACGACCGACCATCCAGCGGCGAGGTAGGTGACCATGGCCAGCAGCGGCGCCCTCGCCGTCCATTTGGCCCGGCCCAGCATCCGGGCGCCCAAAGTGCCGACGCAGACGGCATACGCCACCAGCACCACGGCGATGGTCACCGGGGCCCACCAGCCTCAGCCTCGCCGAGGGCTTGGTCCAGTGCCTCGCGCAGCACCGCAGCGTCGTGCGGGCTCATCTGCAGCGCGAAATGCGCGAGCGCCGTGCGCCGGTCAGCACTGGTCGACAGCGCGTCGCTCATCAGCGCCGCGGTGTAGCCGGACCGGGAACCGGTGGGCTCGTAGCGCCACGCACGGCCATCCCGCTCCCGGCGCAGCCACCCTTTGCGGTACAGGTTCTCCATCACCGTCATCACGGTGGTGTAAGCGAGAGGCCGGTCTTTTCCGAGTTCGTCGACCACGTCGCGGACGAGCGCTGGACGTCCCCACTCCCACAACCGGTCCATGATCACGGCTTCCAGCTCACCAAGTCGTCGCATCCGTCACTTCCCTCACCCGCTCCGCCTGCGGTCACGGTCAGGCCGTCGCCACACCGGCGACTATCTACTAACACGCATAGCATACGTCGGCGGTTCAGGCCTCTGGCAACTTTTGTGCCTTGTCGTGAACGAATGCCTGTCTACTATCCGTGTTAGTAAGTATGTCAGCTATCATGCAACCTCCCAGCGATCAGCTCCCCGGCGACACCGATGCCGCCATCCGCGAGCTGTACGCCCAGCACGCCAGGGCCCTGCACAGTTACGTCGAGCGGTTCTGCCCGGACTGGGCGAGCGCAGACGACATCGTGCAGGAAACCTTCATCCGGGCCTGGCGTCACCTGCCCCAGCTGAGTGCCGATGACCGGCCAGTCCGGCCCTGGCTGTTCCGGGTCGCACGCAACTTGCTGATCGATGCTTTCCGGGCTGCGCGGGCCCGGCCGATGACGGTCCAACCGCAGCCAGCTGACGATGCCCGGACCGATTCAGGGCTGGATCGGGTTCTGGATCAGCAGATCGTGGCCGCCGCACTGCAGCATTTGTCGCCCGCGCACCTGACCGTGCTCGTAGAGACCTTTTACCACGGGGAAAGCCTAGCCACGGTGGCCCGTCAGCTCGGCATACCGGCGGGCACGGCCAGGTCACGGCTCCACTATGCGCTGCATGCTTTGGGCCAGGAGCTGCAAGAGGACGACCCGATCGCGTCCTGATGGACAGCCGTCTGCCCTGGGACTTCCCAGCCGCCGACCCTAACGGCGGGATGAGATCGCTTGCCGCGGAGGTACCGCGCGGGCGGCGCCTGATCGCCGTGCTGCTACTCGCGTCGGCGGCCATGGATCTGACCCGATGCGGCCTGACGGTGATGACCGCCCGGCACCCGATGCCGGCCTATGGACTGGCCGCCGCCGGCCTAGCCGTGGCCTGTACCGATTCAGAACTCGTCGCTGGTGCTGTGACCTGCTGTTTGCTCCGGTGAGCTGGTTGCGGCAAGATCGCGGTTTGTGTCCCTCCGCCTGCTCTACCTGATCATGATCCGGGTCTTCGGCTGGCCGGCGCTGCTCGGCCGCCGTCAGGCGTACAAGGACGTGGAGATCATGGTTCTCCGGCACGAAGTCGCGGTGCTCCGCGGTCAGGTCGCCTGGCCTAAGCCGGACTGGGCCGACCGCGCCATCCTGGCGGCGTTGACCCGCCAGTTGCCTGCTGTGCTGCGCGCCCATCGGCTCGTCACGCCCGGCACGCTGCTGGCCTGGCACCGCCGGCTGATCACCCGCAAATGGACGTACCCGGACCGGACCGGCCGACCGCGCATCAGCCGAGACATCCGCGACCTGGTGCTGCGGCTGGCGCGGGAGAACCCGGCGTGGGGATACCGCAGGGTGCATGGCGAACTATGCCGGCTCGGCTATTACGTCAGCGCAGCGACCGTGCGGCGGATCCTGCGCACCCGGCGGCGTAGGCCGGCCCCGCGGAACGTGGACACCTCCTGGCGGGCATTCCTGCGCGCGCAGGCCCGCGGCTTGCTGGCCTGCGACTTCTTTCATGTGGACACGGTTTTCCTCCAGCGCCTGTACGTGCTATTCGTCATGGAGGTCCGGACCCGGCGGGTGCATATCCTCGGCGTGACGGCTCACCCGGACGGCGCGTGGACCGCCCAGCAGGCTCGCAACCTGCTCATGGACCTCGGCGACCGGACCGGCTCTTTCCGGTTCCTGAGCCGGGACCGCGACGCCAAGTTCACCGGCGCCTTCGACGCCATCTTCGCCAGTGAGGGCGTGAAGCCAGTCAAGATCCCGCCGCGGACTCCCAGGGCGAACTGTTATGCCGAGAGATGGGTACGAACCGCACGAGGCGAGTGCTCCGACCGGATGCTCATCTACGGCGAACGGCACCTGCGCTCGGTTCTGGGCGATTACTCCAGCCATTACAACGGGCACCGCCCGCACCAGTCTCGCCAGCAACGACCGCCCGACCACGATGACCGGGCCAGCCCGTCGCTGGAGCTGCCGGTCCAGCGGCGAAAAGTCCTCGATGGCGTGATCAACGAGTACTACCGGGCGGCGTAGCTGAGCCAATGAACCCCAGGTCAGACACCATGCGATTAGTTTTGAAGCGGTACAGGGGCACTTCTCCAGATGCGCGACGGCTTCGGCGCGTTCGCGTCCCGTCAGGGCACCCAGCGCCAGGTCGGCGGCCACGTCGCCCAGATGGATGCCCTCGGGAGGAGTTGGCCCGCTCACCGCCTGCCGTCCTGTCCGGCCCTGCGGGCGGCGAGCAGGGCCCCCGGTCTGTGCCCTATAGCGGCCGCGGCGCCAAGGTGACCATTACCGCGCGGCGCATGGCCGGAGCTGATCTGCTGGGCGCGGTATCCGCCCAGCCCGGACACCCACACCGCGCATGCTCTATGTACGGAAAAGGCAGCATAAAGGATTGCGGCGCAGACCTGTTACAGCGCCACCTGACCAGAACGTGCTGCCCGTGCCCGGCAGGTTAGCCCGCGTGGTGACCGATGAGGGTGCCCACGCCGTAAGTGATCGCGACGGCCAGGCCGCCCAGGGCGAGCTGCCGCAGCCCCGAGCTCAGAACCGGCCGGCCGGTGAGCCGGCCGACAATCATCCCGCCGCAGATCAGTGCCACCGCGGTGATTGCGAGGCTGGCGGCCAGGACCGGTGCTCCCAGCAGGTAGGGCAGCAGCGGCACCAGGGCGCCGACGGAAAAGGCGCACAGGGACGCGACCCCGGCCAGGACCGGGGAGGGCAGCTCGTCAGGGTCAACACCGAGCTCCTCACGAGTATGCAGCCGCAGCGCCGTATCAGGGTCTTTGGACACGGCAGCGGCCATCCGCTGTGCGGTGTCGGGGTCGGCCCCGTAGTTACAGAAATATTCAGCCAGTTCGGCTTCTTCTGCCGCCGGGAACCGGGCGAGCATCGACTGCTCAAGGGCGACTTCGGAATGCACCAGCTCGTTCTGATTGGTGACGGAGATGTACTCGCCGGTTCCCATGGAACACGCCCCGGCCACCAGCGCGGCGACGCCGGTCAAGATGATGGCGTGCGACGATACCCCTCCGCCGCCCACCCCGGCGATCAGGGACGCGTTGGTGACAAGCCCATCGACGGCGCCGAACACGGTCGGCCGCAGCATTCCCCCGGACACGTCACGGTGACGATGCGACCAGCCCGCTCTCGCCGCCGCCGCGCCGGTCGCCCTGGACGGCTCACGCGTCCGCTCATCAGTCACCGTGCGGCCATTCCCATTTCTCGCCGGCCTATAGCTCAGCCCGGGGCCACCCGGGTGGGCGGTGAGGACAGGCTAGAGGAGGGCGGAGCAGCGAGCGGATGACGTACGGATTCGAGTTAAGCCGCCGCCTCTGCCAGTGCCTAATTCTAAATGCTGGCCGCTACGTCCTGGATCTGGAGGATCGCCGTGAACAACGCCGATCAGCGTGGCGGCAGGCATCCCTTGATTGCCGCGCGCACTGGAATATTGCCCTGGGCATGCGCAGCAAAAGTGCTCGCTGCAGAGGCAGCTGTTCTCGTGCTCATGCCGCCGGATGGCGGCTTGTGGCCAGCGCGCTGCTGGCTCTGGTGACGTTCGGCGTGCCGGCTATGGTTCTCGCTGGTCCGGCACGGCGCAGGGCGGTTCCCCGGCGAGATGCCATGCGACCGGTGCCCGGCCTGGTTCATACCCCCCGGCCCCGGTGATGGACCCAGCCCGCACATCCGGCGGGCCTACCGGCTAGCTCGCCATGGCGTGCCGTTGCCACGGTGGCGCCACCACACCAAGGACCCGGAACCGCCCAAGGTACTGCTATGGACGGACAAAGTTCGCAATCCACATCCGGTCGGGCGCCGTATGAGTTAGCGGGGATCGGCTCGGCTGGGCGGCGGGCGTATCCGAGCGCATGGCCGCCCATTTCCGCGGACGGACCCGCACGCCGACAGGAGGAGGATCGCGATGAGATGGAAAACGAAGGCGGCGCTCACGCTCGGGGCCATGGTGAGCATGGTGCTGGCGCTGGCGGGTGTGGCCGCGAGCCCGGCATTAGCGAGTTACCCGCCGCCGAGCATTCACCTGGTGTGCGGGGCGGCGGCCAGCGGCGGCACGCTGAAAGGCAGCCTTTGCGTGCTGCCGCCCGGAATGACCACCGCGCCGAACAGCTACTCCGCGGCCATCACGGTGACCAAGGCGGGTGCCCCGGGCGCCGTTGGCCCCACCGTCACCTTCACGGTGACCGCGGGCAGCCTCCCGCCCGGCCTGACCATGGCCGCCCAGGGCGGGTCCGGCACCGTCATCACCGGGAACCCCACCAAGGCCGGGACGTTCAACTTCACCGTCAAGGCGACCGACGGGGGCTTCACCTCCACGCTGGCCTACCAGATCACCATCACCGTGCAAGGCCCTCCGGACCAGCTGCTGTGCAACGCTGCCAGCGGCAGCTTCCTGATCAGCGGGGTCTGCGTGCTGCCCGACGCCGTCGTCGGCCAGCCTTACCAAGGGCACCTGCCCACCAGCCATAACGCCGGCGGCACGCTCAGCGTCGTTGCGGGTTCCCTGCCCCCCGGCCTGTCCCTGTCCGCCACCTTCGGCCCGTCGGGCGCGATCGTCGGCGGTACTCCCGGCCAGGCGGGCATCGATGGCGGTTCCAGCTTCACCGTGCAAGGCACCGGCGACCAGGGCCAGCCCCTGTATCAGGCCTACTCGATCGCGGTGGACCAGAACCAGCCGCTGACCATCGTCCCGCCCTCCGGCGGATCAGCCCTTAGTCCGGGGATGGTCGGCCAGGCCTACTTTGGGCAGGACTTCTTCCTTAGCGGCGGGGCCGGGCCCTACACCTGGTCCGTCATCGCCGGGCAGCTTCCGCCCGGCATGGTCCTGCAGACCACGGCCGGACCGCGCGACGCCAGCAATCAGCTCGCCGGAACACCTACGACAACCGGCACTTTCGCTTTCACCATGCGGGTCAGCGACTACGACGGTCAGCAGGCCACCCAGCAATTCACCCTCACCGTCGATCCGCCGCTGCAGATCACCCCCGCCACGCTTCCGGCCGGAACCGTTGGCGTGCCGTACAGCCACGACCTCCCCGCCCAGGGCGGCGCACCTCCGTACTCCTGGTTCGTCGTCAACAACATCAATGAGCTCCCGCCCGGCCTCACCCTCGGTGCGACTCCTCCGGACTTCAACAACGTCCTGACGGGAACGCCGACCCAGGCTGGCACCTTCAGCTTCCCCATGCAGGTGCAGGACTCACAGGACAACACCGCGACCGGGACGGTGACGATCACCATCAACCCGTAGAGCCGGGCGATAGCCCCTCGCGCGCCGAGCCGTGTCAATGAGCGCGGCTCTAGCCGACCGGGAAGTGACCGGTGATCGCTTGCCAGCACAGCGGTAGCCACGCGGGAACACCCGGCCGTGACCCAAGAGAGCGGGTCACGGCCGGGCCTGGTGTTCCTGACTGGCGACCTCAGCAGCCGCCATGCCCAGGATGCCCAGCGGCCTATCAGATCTAGATGCCCAGCGGCGCCGGGGCCGCGGCGGCTGGCACCGCGTTTCCGTCCCGGAGGGCGGCCCGTCATCCCGGGGGGCTGAAGCTGGCGGTGGCCAGGGCCTTGCCGCTGGTGGTGGTCAGCCGGGCACCGGTCACGATGGCCGGCGGCAGGGGTTCCGGGCTGCCCCAGTGACCGTAGCCGACGGTCAGCCGGAACGACCCGAGGGTGATAACGCTCCCGTCCCGGCCTTCCAGCTGGCAGATGATGGTGCCGGTGCCCGAGCCGGTGTCCACGTTGATGTAGAGCCATCCCGGGCGGCCGTCGTAGAGGAAGATCGTCCCGATTCTCTGATGGCTGGCCGTAGTCAGCGCGGCCGTGTGCAGTGCGGGCGGGGCCACGCTGCCCGCCGGGGGTGAAGCCGGCGCGGTGCCGCGCATTTCCCAGCCACCCAGCCCGGCCGCCACGATGATCGTGGCGGCCGCGGCGGCGAGCATCCACCACAGCCGCCCCGGCGGATG
>Ga0302317_10001494_pt1 | contig 17145 bp, 15 predicted proteins | sample III_Palsa_N3_3_FD_200450 | JGI IMG/M metagenome (GOLD analysis project Ga0302317, IMG submission 200450) | Peat permafrost microbial communities from Stordalen Mire near Abisko, Sweden - III_Palsa_N3_3 | ecosystem: Environmental > Terrestrial > Soil > Palsa > Peat permafrost | place: Sweden...
CAGGCCGAGCGCGGCGAACCGATCGAGTTCGGCCGGGACGCGGGCCAGGAAGTCCGGCCAATCCCGCTCGGCCTGCGGCGTCCAGCCGGCTTCGGCCACCGCCGCCTCCCGCGGCCAGAGCATCCTGGCCGCCCGCTCATCGGTTCGCACATGCTCCGTCCACAGGGCCCCCTGCACGCCGAGCAGGTGGGCGCGATCGGCGTCCGTGAAGCCCGGCGCGCCGGCCGCCAGCGGCGGCTGGTCGGGGTCGAGGGCATAAACGTCCTTCAGGCTGACCACGGCCCCGCGGCCAGGCGGCTCGGAAACGCCGTCGCCCTGGCGATTGTCGAAATAGAAGATCGGCGCGATGGCCAGCACCACATCGTGTCCGGCCTCGGCGGCGGCGACCGCGCTCGCTGCGCCCTGCCAGGAGGTGATCGCCGCGCTCCGCGGCAACGGCCCACCCTGGAAGATCTCCTCCCAGCCGATCAGCCGCCGCCCGCGCGCCTCGAGAATGTGGTCGATGCGCTGGATGAACCAGTTCTGCAGCGCCGCCTCGTTGGCGATCCCCAGCGCTTTCATTCGCGCCTGCACCGCCGGTGAGTTTTTCCACAGGTCGAGCGGAACCTCGTCGCCGCCGATGTGCACGAAACGGCCAGGGAACAGGTCCATGACCTGGTTGAGCACGTGGTTCAGGAAGCTGAACACCGGCTCGTCGACGCCGTAGGCGGCGGGGATCAGTCCCCAGTCGCTCTGCATGGAGCTGGGCGGCGGCGGCGCGGCCGAGAGCGCCGGATAGGCCAGCAGCGCGGAGAGCGCGTGGCCCGGCATCTCGATCTCGGGGACGATGGTGATGCCGCGCGCCTGGGCGTGGGCGACGATCTGGCGGATTTCCGCCCGCGTATAGAAACCGCCATACGGCGCCGGCCGACCGAATCCGGCGGGGATGCGCCAGGCCCCGACCGTGGTCAGCCTCGGATAGCCCTCGATCGGGATGCGCCAACCCTGGTCGTCGGTCAGGTGCCAGTGCAGCACGTTCAGCTTGTGCAGGGCCATCCAGTCGAGGGTGTTCAGGATGAAGGTCGGCGACTGCATGTGGCGGGCGGAATCGAGCATCAGGCCGCGCCAGGCGAACCGCGGCGCGTCGTTGATGACCAGGGGGTCGAGGCGGACGGCGCCCCGGCCCGGCTGGGCCGTCATCAGCTGCCAGAGACTGGCGAGGCCCCAGACGAGACCGCGGTCGGAAGCGGCCGAGATCACCACTCGCCCCCGGCCGACCTCGAGCCGATAGGCTTCGCCGGTCGTCGGGCCGGGAACGCGCCTGAACAGGATCGCGCCGGTTCCCACTGTCGGGGTGAGGGTCAAACCCCGCGACCGCTTCGCCAGATCGGCCAGCCAGCGCGCATCGGCCAGGGCCGCCCGGTCGCCGTGCGCGACGCCGATCCGGGCGCCAGGCCGCAGCCACACTGGGGAGCCTGCGCCGATCGTCACGCTCTGCGGCTTGGGAATGATGTCCAGACGCGCAGGCTCAGCCGCGGCGCGCCATCCGATCGCCATGAGCGCCAGTGCGAACGCTGCGAGCGTCGCGGCGCGGTCAGTCATCGAGCGTCCGGCCGCCGATCCAGGTCTCACGAACCTCGAGGGCGTCGTCGAGCAACACCAGGTCGGCTTTGAAGCCGGTGGCGATCCGACCCAGTTCGTGGCCGAGGCCAAGGAAGTCGGCCGGCGCGGCGCTGGCCATGGCCGAGGCCTCGGCGAGGCTGACGCCCAGGAGATCGATGGCGTTGCGCAGCGCCCAGGCCATGTCGAGGTTCGAGCCGGCGAGACGGCCGGTGGAGTCGAAACAGGCCCCGTCGCGGACGGTAATCACCTTGTCCTGCAGCGTGAAGGTCAGGATGTCGGAGCCGACCGGGGGCATGGCGTCTGTCACGAGCATGAACCGATCGAGGGGCCGGCATTTGAGCGCCAGGCGCAGGACCACCGGATCGACGTGATGGCCATCGACGATGATGCCGCACCAGGGCCTGGGATCCGACAAGGCTGCGCCAACCACGCCCGGGGCGCGGGTGGTCAGCGGCGACATGGCGTTGAAGAGGTGCGTGAAGCCGGTCATGCCGGCGTCGAGTCCGGCCAGCGCCTGGGCGTAGGTCGCGTTGGTGTGGCCGCCCGCCACGATGACCCCGGCGGCGGCGAGCTCGGCGATCATCTGTGAGCCGGCGATCTCCGGGGCGACCGTCACCAGGGTGCGGCCGCAGCCGGGGGCGGTCAGAACGGCCATGCCTGCGGCGTCCAGCGGCCGCAGCATGTGCGCCTCGTGGATGCCCTTGCGCAGGCTGTTGAGGAACGGTCCCTCGATGTGGACGCCGAGCACGCCCGGCGTGCCGCGCCCGATGGCTTCGCAGACCGCCACCTTGGCGGCCGCGACCACCTCGAACTCGTCGCTGATCAGGGTCGGCAGGAAACCCGTGGTGCCGAAGCGGCGATGCGCGGCCCCGATGGCCGCCACCGCCTCGGGCGTCGGCGAGTCGTTGAAGAGCACGCCGCCGCCGCCGTTCACCTGCGTGTCGATGAAGCCCGGCAGCAGCAGACCGCCCGCGAGATCGACTCGCCTCGCGCTTCCCGGCGCGTTCGCGGCTGGCCCCACATAGGCGATGCGATCGCCTTCCAGGCCCACGGCCAGACCTTCTTCGACACCGCGGCCGGTCAACACCCGGCCGCCGACAAGTGTGACGTCCATCACAGCGTCTCGGTCACCTTGCGCAGGTGCGAAGGCCTGTCCGGATCGAAGCCGCGCGCCTGGGCCAGAGCGTCGGCGAAGCGATAGAAGCTCTGGATCTGGCAGATCGGCTCCAGCGCCGGATGACCGGTCGTCGCTGGGAGGCGCGTGACGCCCGCCGCCGCTCGGCCGCCCACTTGCATCACGGGCGCGCCTTGGCTGGCAAAACCCGCCGCGGTCTCCGCGACGCCCGCCCCGGTCGCATCGCTCTGGGTGAAGGCCAGGACCGGAAACGAGGGCCCGATGAGCGCCATCGGGCCATGGCGCACTTCCGCCGAGCTGAACGCCTCGGCGTGCAGGCCGCAGGTCTCCTTGAATTTCAGCGCCGCCTCCTGCGCGATGCCGAAACCGAGGCCGCGCGCCACGACATAGAGGTGCTCGGCGCGCGTCAGCGGCCCCAGCGCCGATCGCCAGTCGAGCGCCCAGGCGTCCTCCAGGCCGTCCGGCAGGTCGGCGAGCGCCTCGGCGAGCGCCTCGTCCTCGCTCCACGCCGCCACGAGCTGGACGACGGCGGTCAGCGCGGTGATGAACGACTTGGTGGCCGCGACACTGGTCTCGGACCCGGCCTCGAGCGGCAGGGTGACATCGGCCAGGGCGGCCAGCGGCGACGCTTCATCGTTGACCAGCGCCACCACCAGCGCGCCGGCGGCCTTGGCCGCCTGGGCCGCCGACAGCAGATCCGGGCTCTGCCCTGATTGCGAGATCGCCAGCGTCACAACGCCCTCCATGTCCGCCGCGACCTCGTAGACCGAGCTGACCGAAGGCGAGGATGAGGCCGTCATGACGCCGAGGCGCGTCTCGACGAGATAGCGGGCGAAGGTCGCGGCGTTGTCGGAACTGCCGCGGCCGAGCGTGGTCACCGCCCGCGGCGCGGCCCTGCGCAACCGTGCGGCGAGGTCCGCCACCCGCGGCGCATTGGCGACCAGCTGGGCGCGCACCCGGCTCGGGGCCTCGGCCGCTTCGGCGAACATCCGCGTCGGCATCAGGACGTCACGTCGTTGAGTTCGGCCACAAAGTCATAGGCGTCGCCGCGATAGTACGACTGCGTGAATTCCACCGCTCGGCCGTCGCGCAGGAAGCCGCGGCGTTCGATGAGCAGGCCCGGCGCCCCGTCGCTCATGCCCAGCAGCTTGGCCTGTTCGTCGGTGAACAGCACGGCGCGCAGCCGTTGCAGGGCGCGCGTCGGCCGGTGGCCGCTGGCGGCCAGGGCTTCATAGAGCGAGCTCTCCACCGCCTCCTTGGACGGCAGGCAGAAGCCTGGCACGGTCGAATACTCGAGCGCCATCGGCAGCTCGTCGGCGAATCGGATGCGGCTGAAGCGATAGACCGGCGTCGAGGGGCTGAGGCCCAGGATCATCGCCTCCTCCGGCGTCACCGCGCCGTCCGTGCGCCGCAGCCAAGCGCTGCGCGGTACGCGACCGCGCGACAGCATATCCTCGGAGAACGATGAAAGCTTGGAGAAGCTCTTCTCCACGCGCGCGGCGACGAAGGTGCCGGCGCCTTGCCGGCGGGTGACCAGACCCTCGTCGGCCAGCGCGTCCAGCGCTTTGCGGATGGTGATTCGCGACACGCCGAGGTCCTGGGCCATGTCGCGCTCGGTCGGCAGAGCCTCGTCCGGCGCCAGTTGCTGGCTGGCGATGGCCTGGCGCAACGCGCGGTGCAGTTGCTGGTAGAGCGGCCCCGGCGCCTGCTCGCCCAGCGTTCCGATCACTTCGGATAGCGACGCCGCCACGTTCGTCCCTTTTCCCCTTGCAGCCCCAAGCCCGTCCCGCGGACGGCCCTGATGCGTTTCTGCCACGACCTGCCGCCGTTTGCATACCAAAATCTGATTGGTATTGGATTCATGCTATTTTGGGCTTGCGCGACGTTAAAGTGTTGTGACAACCTCGCCATAGTTCGGGCCGGAACTGTCACAAACGCGACCGAATCCGGCTGATTGGTATCTTATTGGCCTTTGGTCCAGAGCCCGCGGGCTCTCTAGGGGGAGACTAGAATGAATTTTCGCACATCCGTGCTGGTCGGTTCGGCGAGCCTTGCGGCCCTGAGCCTCGCGGCCGGCTCCGCCCTGGCCGCGGATTCCCCGACCACGGTTGAGGAAGTGGTGGTGCCCGGCATCCGCCAATCCCTCGAGAAAGCCATCCAGATCAAGCGGGTGAGCGAGAACCAGGTCGACGCCGTCTCAGCCACCGACATCGGCAAGCTCCCCGACAAGAACGTCGCCGACGCATTGCAGCGTCTGCCGGGCGTCACCATCCAGGGCGCCGCCGGCGGCGAAGGCGGCTTCGACGAAGCCGACCGCGTCTCGATTCGCGGCACCTCGCCCAGCCTGACCAACGTCACGGTCGACGGCCACAATGTGGCGACCGGCGACTGGTTCATCCTCGACCAGTACAGCGTCGTCGGCCGCAGCGTCAGCTTCGACCTCCTGCCGTCGGAAATCGTCCAGCAGGTGGTGGTCTCCAAGACGCAGGACGCCTCGATTGTCGAAGGCGGAGTCTCCGGTGCGGTCGATATCCAGACCCGCAACCCGCTCGACCTCAACAAGATGTTCACCTTCGAGGCTTCGGCGGAGGCGGCTTACAACACCAACGGCGGCGAATGGAAACCGCAGGTCAACGGCCTCTTCGGTTGGAAGAGCGCCGACGGCAACCTCGGCGTTATCCTGCAAGGCTTCTACGAAGAACGCAGTGTGGTGCGCTACGGCCAGGAAGTGCTCGGCTGGCAGAACATCACCGCCGGCATGCCGCTGGCGACGGCCAATCCATCAACAATTGGCCTCGCCTATCCGACACTGATCGGCTCGTCCCTGTTTCAGCAGGAGCGGAAACGCGAAGGCTTCAACGGATCGGTCCAATGGAAATCGGATGACGAACGGGCGGAACTGAAGCTGTCCGGCTTCTACTCCCACCTGAGCGCAGCCAACACCAACGACAACTATATGCTCTGGGGTTCGCACGAGTTCGCGAACAACCTGCCGAGTTCCTACACCGTTCAGAACGGTACGATCACGGCCGCCACCTTCCCGCAGAACAACGCCGCCGGCACGCCCGTCGATGGCCTCATCACCGACAACATCATCCGGCCTGGCGAGTACGCCGAGACTTGGTTCGTGAATCTGGACGGCAAGTTCAAGGTCAGCGATCGACTGACGATCAAGACCCAGGTCGGTTACACCTACGGCCTGGGCGAAACGCCTGAGCAGCCTTCGTTCGAATCCGATGGCGGACCTGGCGTATCCTACGCGCCCTCGGGCAATGGTTTCCAAGTGACGGACGAGACCGTCAATCCCCAGAGTCCGGTGGGCATGGCCAACGACTGGGCCTGGAATGCGCGGTTCACGTCCAAGGACACCGAGTTCTACGGCAAGGCAGACGGCCAGTGGGACGTCAGCAACGGCATCTTCAAGGATGTCGATTTCGGCGTCCGCATCTCCAACCACAAGCGTCAGGTGGATGGCTGGGACCGCGGCTGCAGCCTCGGCGGCACCCCCGCCGATCCGACCTGCTGGACGACGCCGATGCCGTTCGCGGACACCAATCCGACCTCGTATCCCAGCGGCTTCAACGCCGGGGCGATCGGTGTTCCTGGCCTCCTGATCCCGATCGCCGGCAACCCGGGCACCATAACCAGCATCCTCAACGGCATCACCGATGGTGTCCACGGCCCGATTTCCTCGATCGTCCAGCCGCTGAACTACTACTGGCTCGGCTCATTCAAGGTCGATGAGACCGACGTCGCGGGCTACGTCATGGCCCACGTCGGCGGCGAGGGCTGGCGTGGCAACTTCGGCCTGCGCATCGTCAACACCAACGAAAACGACTACGTCAACGTGGCCGATCCCGCCGGGACCAATCCTGCGGACATCACCACCTCGGCCTACGGCGACTATTACGTCGACCACGTGAAGCACAACTACATCGACTTCCTGCCGAGCCTGAACTTCAGCTTCGACCTGACGCACAACCTGTTGCTGCGTGTGTCGGCGGCCGAGACCATGTCACGGCCTGACTACAGCTCGCTCGGCGGCACGGTGTCGCTCACCGACCTGATCCAGACCGGCAGCGGCGGCAACGCGAATCTGAAGCCGGTCAAGGCAGCGGTCTATGACGTCGGCCTCGAGTACTACTACGCGCCTCAGTCACTCGCCGCGATCAGCTTCTTCTACGACGATCTGTCGTCGTATGTCGGCTACGGCGTGAATACTGAAACCTATTATAACCAGCTGCTTAAGGAATACACGCCCTATCAGATCTCCTCGCCCTACAACATCTCGGGCGAGCTGGAGGGGATCGAAGTCCAGGTGCAGCAACCGATCGGCTGGGGCTTCGGATTCCAGGCCAACGGCACCTTCGTCGACGGTCACGACGCCACTGGCGCGCCGCTCATCGGCACCTCGCGCTGGGTTGGCAACCTGGTCGGCTACTACGAAGACCATGGCTTCAGCCTGCGGATGGCCTACACCTACCGCTCGCACTTCTTCGTCGGCCTCGACCGGGCTTCGCCGGAGAGCCAGGCCAATTTCGGCACCCTGGATGCCTCGGCGGCCTATGCGATAACCAAGAACATCTCGGTGACGATCGACGCAATGAACATTACCGACAACCTCCTGAAGTATTACGGCGCCAACACCACCCAGATGCGCGCCGTCTACAACAACGGCACCCAGCTGTTCATGGGCGTGAAGGTGAAGTTCTAGCCTTCAGTTGGGGGAGTGTAAGCGTAGGCGCCGCCTCGAGCGATCGGGGCGGCGCTTCTCTTTTCGGCCGGACGGCCTCATAGCCCCGCCATGACTCGCCCGCCGCAAGCGCCCCGCTGGCGCCAGCTCTCCGATCGCCACGCGGCCGCCGGCGACTTCGCGGCCGCCTTCGCCGCCCGTCCGAAGGCGGGTGAGCCGGCCATGGCGCGCATCCGCAGCCTGCTCGCCGGCCGCCACTTCGAGGCCGCGATCGCCGGGCTGGACGGCATCCTCGCCGCCGACCGGGACGACGCCCTCGCCCTGACCATGAAAGCCGCGGCCTTGATGGACCTCGGCCGCTATGCCGATGCCGAAGCGATCTCGCGCGCGCTCGCCGCCCGCTTCCCCGATGAGACCTATGCTCGGCTGGCCCACGCCAACGCCCTGCGCACCCTCGGCGAGACCGATGCGGCGGTCGCCGCCTGGCGCCGCTGCCTGGCGGCCGATCCCGCCTGCGCCGACGCCTGGCTGGCGCTGGCCGACCTCAAGACCTTCCGCTTCACGACGGATGATCTCGCCGCCATGGGCGAGGCGCTCGCCAGGCCCGGCCTGCCGAACGAGACGGGCGCCAGGCTGTGCTTCGCGCTCGGCAAGGCTTTCAACGACGCCGGCGACGTCGCCGGCGCTTTCGCCGCCTGGACGCGGGGCAACGCCATCGAAGCGGCCCGGCGCGGCTACCGCCCGGACGAGACGACCGACTTCGTGCGGCGCTGCAAGGCCCTCTTCACGCCGGCCTTTTTCGCGGCCCGCGCCGGCTGGGGGGCCAGAGACGGCGCGCCGATCTTCATCGTCGGCCTGCCGCGCTCGGGCTCGACCCTGGTCGAGCAGATCCTGGCCAGCCACCCCGACGTCGAGGGCACCCACGAACTGCCCGACCTGCCGATGATCGCCCAGACCGTCGCCGGCTATCCGGACGGCGTCGCTGGCCTGAACCGCGAGACCTGCGCGCGCCTCGGCGGCGACTACCTCCGCCGAACCGCCGCCTACCGGCGCCAAGGCCGCCCGCGCTTCATCGACAAGACGCCGAAGAATTTTCTGCATGCCGGCTTTATCCATCTGGCGCTGCCCGGCGCCCGCATCGTCGACGTCCGCCGCCACCCCCTCGATTGCGGCGTCTCGATCTTCCGCCAGCACTTCGGAACCGGCTTCAACGCCGCCTTCAGCCTCGACCACATCGGCCGTTGGTACGCCGACTACGTCGACCTGATGGCCCACTTCGACGCCGTACAGCCGGGCGCGGTGACACGGGTGATCTACGAAGACCTGGTGGCCGACACCGAGGGTGAGGTGCGCCGCCTGCTGGCTGCGCTGGGTCTCCCGTTCGATCCCGCCTGCCTGCGCTTCTTCGAGACCCAGCGGCCGATCGACACCCCCAGCGCCGAGCAGGTCCGCCAGCCCATCTCGGGGGCCGCCATCGGCCAGTGGGAGCGATTCGAGCCGTGGCTGGAGCCGCTTAAGGCTGCGCTCGGACCGGCGCTGGAGGGCTGGCGGGGCTGAGTAGCCGCGCGAGTTCACTAGCGCCAGCCGCCGTACGACGGCCCTACCAGAGGCGCCTCACGGCCAAGGCGTCGAACAGGGCCTCGTTGGAGACCAGCGTCATGTCCTCGGCCTGAGCCTGAGCGATCAGGATGCGGTCGAACGGATCCTTGTGAGCGATGGTCATCTCGCCGGCCAGCCGGGCATGCCTGACACTGATCGGCAACTCGGCGAATCCCTGTGCGGCGACAATGGCTTCGAAATCTCGCGCGAGAACCGCCGCCCCAGACAGTTTGCCAATACGATACTTGGTGGCCACCTCCATGGCCGAGGCCGCACTGACCGCCACGGCGTTGACCTCGTCGGCGATCGCTTCCCTTGCGAGGCGGCTCAGAGCTTCGTCGCCTGCAAGCCACCAGATCAGCGCGTGGGTGTCGAGCAGAAGCCTCAAACGAGGTTCCACTCACCCAGTTCATCCTCGGGCAACGGTTCATCAAAGCGCGCGTCGACGGCGATCTTGCCCTTGAGCGCCCCGAATGCGCGCCGCCCGCGTGGCTCGACGGGCACGAGGCGCACCGCCGGCACGCTGCCGCGGGCGATCACCACCTCGCCACCTTCAAGCGCGTCTGCGATCAGACGGGAGAGATTGGTCTTGGCTTCGTGAACCGTGAACTGAGCCACGCGCGTCTCCTTAGCTAACAAGATAGCTAAGCGGAACGGGCTCGGCAAGGTCTGTCAGGCAGACTGTAGAGATGCCTGGAGGGTGGAGGAACAAACCCCATCGTTCCTTCCACGGGCGAAAGACGGGTTGCGGAAATTGCACGCACGACATATCGTAAGATATGTTTCACGATCACTTTCATCATCACCAGGGCCGTTTCGCCATTGGCCGTCGCGGCGGCCGCCATCATTGGGGGCGAGGCGGCGGCTCTCCGTGGGGCTTTGGCGACGGCGGCATCCCCGGCGGCCGCAAGCTGTCCTCGGGCGATCTTCAGCTCGTGATCCTCGCCCTCCTCGAGGCGCGGCCGGCTCACGGCTACGAACTGATCAGGGCGGTGGAGGAGCGATCCCGCGGCTTCTACGCGCCGAGCCCCGGTGTGATCTATCCGGCCCTCACCTATCTCGAAGAAGTCGGCTATGCCGCCGTGGCGCCGGAAGGACACCGCAAGCTCTACAGCCTCACCGACGTTGGCCGGGCCCATCTGGAGGCCAATCGCCTCGCCGCCGAGGCGATCCTCGACGCCCTGACCCGGATCGGCGGCCGCATGGACGAGGTGCGCGACGCCTTCGCCGGCTTCGATGACCTCGATCCACGGGCGTCCGACGATCTGCACAGCGCCCGCCACGCACTCAAGCACGCCCTGGCGCGCAAGCGGGGATGCTCGCCCGACGAGGCGCGACGCATCGTCGACATCCTCAACCGAGCGACCGCGGAAATCCTCGGCCGCAATCCGAAGACCTAGGAAACAATATGTATTCCGACACGCTCGAGGCGCCGACACTCGCCGCCGGCCCGATCCAGGACCTGCGCGTGCGCGCGATGATCGACGAACTCTGCGCCGCCGCCCGCCATCCGGAGGACGGTGGCCCGCGCCGCCATCCGGGCCGCGATCCCGCCGACTATGCGGACTATGGCTTGTCCATCTTTCGGGAGCAGGGGGAGCTGATCTACCTCCTCTGCCGCGCCATGCGCGCGCATCGGGTCGTCGAGTTCGCCACCTCGGTCGGGATGTCGACGCTCTATTTCGCCACCGCCATGCGGGACAACGGCGGCGGCCTGGTGATCGGCTCCGAACTCGTTCCGGCCAAGGTCGATGCCGCCCGGCGCAATCTCGCCAAGGCCGGGCTCGACGATTACGCCGAGATCCGACCGGGCGATGCGCGCCAGACGCTCCGCAACCTGGGCGGCCCGGTGGATTTTGCTCTCATCGACGGCTGGCCGACCGCCAGCGGTCCGTCCCTGGCGCGCGAGGTCATCGAGATCGTCGCGCCGCAGCTCAAGGTCGGCGGCTATGTCATGAACGATAACGCCGAGCCGGACTTTCTCGCCTTCATTCGCGATCCCACCAACGGCTTCGTCTCGATCACCCTGCCGCTCAAGGGCGGTACGGAACTTGCCGTGAAGGTGGGCTGAATTGGCCGACCTGCCCTCGGACGCGCGTTCGAAGCGCACGGATGCCGCCAAGGTCCGCCGGGCCGCCGCGGACCGGGGCCGCCCCGGCGAGGCGTGCAAGGCCCTGCCGGGCGCCTATGCGCCGGTCGTCGACCGTCGGCGTTGCGAGGGCAAGAGCGACTGCGTCGCGGTCTGTCCCTACGATGTGTTCGAAGTCGGGACGATCGCCAAGGACGACTATCGCGCCCTCCCCTGGCTCGCCCGTCTGAAGGTCAGAGCGCACGGGATGCAGACCGCCTACACGCCGCGGGCCGACCAGTGCCGCGCCTGCGGCCTGTGCGTCGTCGCCTGTCCCGAGGGCGCGATCCGTCTCATCGCGAATAACTGAGCTTGAAGCTCCAGGCCTGCCCGCCTGCCGTTACTCCCAACTGTCGAGCTTGATCTCGTTCGGCCAGGGTGCGCCCCTGTCGGTCTCGAGCAACGACTTCAGGCTTAGCAGGAACACGCCCCACTTGGTGCTGCAGTGGTGCATGAACTCCACCGGCTCCTTCCAGTCCGCGTGCTTGAAGAGGACGATTGTCCAGTCGCCTTCCAGCCGCAGATCGAAGTCGATCCTGGTGCCGAGCCATTCCGCCGGCCCGGCGATCACCTGCCACCGCACGCACGTGGCGGGTTGAAGCTCGACGACCTTCATGTCGAAGCCGCCGCCGTCGAACCGAAACTCGAGCACGCCGCCAATCTTGCTTTCGCCGCGGGTGTCCGTCGTCCACCAGCCGGAAAGCCCATCCAGGGTTGTCAGGGCCTTGTAGACGTCCTTCGGCGACGACGATTTGATTCCGACCTTGTGCAGAATATCGGGCATGTTCCGTTCTCCTCAGCGTTGTCCAGCGTCCGATCGGCGCTTGCGTGAGAGACTGGCGCCGCGCGGCGATGGGGCGGGAGTTACAAGTCTGGCGGGATTGCAATGGACTCGCTGATCACGGCGGCGGCGCAGGCGCTCGCCGAAGGTGACGCGCTCGGCGCACTGAAGCGGGTCGCCTTGCGCGACGACCCGCCTGCTCTGGCGCTGCGCGGCATCGCGATGGCGCGGCTTGGCGACCTCGTCCGTGCTAGGGATCTCCTGCGACGGGCGGCCCGCGGTTTCGGCTCCAGGGAGGCGTTGGCCCGGGCCCGCTGCGTCGTGGCCGAGGCGGAAATCGCTCTTGTCTCGCGCGATCTCGGTTGGCCCACGAAAACTTTGGAAGCGGCGCGGGTGGCGCTCGAGGTTCGCGGCGACTGGGTGAACGCCGCGCACGCCATGCATCTGAAAAGCCGACGCCTGCTGTTGATCGGTCGTCTCGATGACGCCGAAAGCGCGCTCGCGGAGCTCGACCCGGCCTCCCTGCCGGCGGCGCTAAGGGCGGCGCACGAACTGGTGGCCGCAGGAATCGCCATCCGACGCCTCAGGACAAGGGCGGCGCGCGCGGCGCTCGGCAGGGCCATGCATGCGGCGCAGGCGGCAGGCATATCGACCCTGACGGCTGAGGTCGGAAGCGCCTACCGCGTTCTGGAGACGCCCGCGGCGCGCCTGATCGTCCGGGACGGCGAACGCCCCCTTTTGCTCGACGAGGTCGAGCGGCTGCTCGCATCAGATGTGCTCATCGTGGACGCCTGCCGGAACGTCGTGCGTGGAACCGGCGTGGTGGTTTCGCTGACCACGCGGCCGGTGCTGTTCAACCTCGCGCGCACCCTTGCGGAAGCGTGGCCGGCGGACGCGACGAGGGAGGTGCTCTTGGCGCGCGCCTTCGGCGCCAGATTCACCGACGAATCGCACCGGGCCCGATTGCGAGTTGAAATCGGGCGACTCCGTGCGGCGATCCGGAGCCTGGCGGACGTGCATGCGACCAAGCGAGGCTTTGCGCTAGCGTCAAGACGAGCGTGTGAGGTTGTCGTCCTTGCGCGCCCCGTCGAGGAAGGACACGGCGCCGTGCTTGCGTTCCTCGCCGACGGCGAGAGCTGGTCGAGCTCCGCCCTCGCGCAGGCGCTTGGCGCAAGTCAGCGCAGCATCCAGCGTGCGCTTGATGCGCTTGCGGCGGCAGGAATGGCGCAGTCATTCGGCCGCGGCCGCGCTCGACGCTGGACCACGCCGGCTGTGCCGGGATTCACGACGACCTTGTTACTCCCAGCTCCGGCGCCCGGCGGGTAACCTCGAGCGCATGGAACGAACAACCGCTGAAATCCTGCGCGAATACGGGCCCTTCCCAGGCGTCGAAAGGGTGAATGGAGTCACCTTTGATGGCCGGCACGTCTGGTTCGCCTCCGGAAACAGACTGACCGCCCTCGATCCCGAAACGGGAAAGACGGTCCGCGCGATCGACGTCGCCGCCCACGCCGGGACAGCCTTTGACGGCCGGCGCCTGTATCAGATCGCCGAAGATCGCATCCAGAAGATCGACGCCGACACCGGTCGCGTACTCGGTACGATCCCCGCCCCTAGCGGGGGCAGTGACACGGGGCTCGCCTGGGCCGAGGGAACGCTCTGGGTCGGACAGCATCGCGGTCGGAAGATCCATCAGATCGATCCTGAGACCGGCGCCATCCTCCGCACGATCGAGTCGAACCGGTTCGTCACCGGCGTCACCTGGGTCGATGGAGAACTCTGGCATGGAACTTGGGAGGGTGACGAGAGCGATCTGCGTCGCGTCGATCCTGAGACCGGTAAGGTCCTGGAGCGGCTCGAGATGCCGCCAGGCGTTGGGGTGTCAGGGCTCGAGTCCGACGGCGACGACCGGTTCTTTTGCGGCGGCGGCGGCAGGGGCACTGTAAGGACCGTGCGCCGACCGAAGAGCCATTCAGGCTGACAGCTCCAAAACAGCAAGCTCTTGTGCGCCTGAATTCTCGGCGCACTTCGCTTATGACCGGGTCTCGAGGACTCGGGGAGAGGTAGGCCAGCGACGCTGGCAAGCACGCACCCGACCTAGTCCGCTGGATAACCCCATACCTCGATCCAGGGCGCCAGCACCTCACTGATCGGCGCCATCTCAGCGGCGTAAGCGCGCCAGCGATCCAGGCCTCGGCGGTCGACGCCGGCGCGGACGTGAGCGGCTGACGGGGTGCGGACGCTGCGGCCGCTCGCGGCGCTGGCGGGGTCGGCCATGGCCTGGTCGAACGTCAGGCCGAGGAAGTCCGCGATCGCCCGCATCTCGCCGGCGAGGTCGGTCGCCAGCCGCTCATAGCGCACCTCCCGCACCTCCAGCGGCAGGACGCGGCGATACGCCCGCGCCAGTGCCATGGCGGCGTCGTAGCAGGCCGCGGTCTCGCCGAGCGAGGTGAACGCGTAGGTCAGCGAATTCATTTGGAAGGCGTTCATGGCGCAGCTCAGAACCACGTCACGCGGATCCCGCACCGCGAAGAGGATCTTCGCCTGCGGAAACAGCCTGGCGACGAGGGGGAGGTTGAGCGTCCCGGCGGGGGCCTTGTCGAGGAACAGGCGGCCCTTGGGGTCGACGCCGTGCTGGCGCACCACCTGCCAGTAGCGGGCCCGCCAGCGCTCGGCGTTGGCGGGCGCGAGCGCCGCCAGTCGTTCCAGGCCGCCCGGCGTGGCGAGAAATTCCTGATAGGCGTCGGCGAGGGTCGGCGCCTCCTCCAGCGTCACGACGCCCGGATGAGCCGCCAGGGCCTGTTCCAGCAGGGTGGTGCCCGAGCGCGGAAAGCCGATGAGAAAGGCGTGACCGGCGATATCCTCCGCTGACGGAGCATCGGCGCGCCGCCAGGGCTGCGCCTGGGCAAACCAGGCGCCGAGGCGGCGCAGCTTGGCGGTCTCACCCTCGTGGCCAGCAGCCCGGGCGGCAAACAGGCGATACTGCAACGCCTTGCCTTCCATGGCGGCGGCGAACGCCGCCGACGGCTGGCCGAGGCGGTCGAGCGCCTGGGCGAGCAGTAGCAGGGCCTCGGCGCGCGGCGCTTCGGCCAGAGTCGGTAGCAGCGGCGCGAGGATCGTCCGTACACGCTCGAAGTCGCTGCGCGCGGCGGCGATGCGGGCCAGCAACCAGTCCGTGGCCGGCCCTGGCGGCAGGCGGCCGGCGTGGTCCTCGGCGGCGGCGAGGTCGCCGGCGTCGAAAGCGATCAGGGCCAGGCCGAAACGGGCGTCATGGGCGTCCGGCGCCAATTCAAGCGCCCGCTCGAAGGCGGCGGCGGCCTCGGCGGGGCGCGCCAGGGCCTGCAGCGCCCTTCCCCGGCCCACGTCTGCGGCTGCGGCGCGCGGGGCCAGCGCGATCGCCCGCTCCCAGGCCGGCAGAGCGAGGTCCGGACGATTGGCGGCGGCCAGCGCGCCGGCCAGCTCGGCCCAGGCGCCGGCGTCGGTCGGCGCCCGTCGTGTCGCCTCGCGCAGCAAGGCGATGGCGTCGTCCATGCGGCCGGCGCGGAGCAGTTCGGCGGCGCGGGGGTTCGACTCCATGCGCCTTTCTAACCCGCTTCCCAGCCCGCGCGCGCCAGACTAAACGGGGCGCGTCATGAAGTGCTTTGAACGCTCAGCCAGGCGATGGCGCCGCCCCGCCCAAGCCGCCTGAACCGCCGCCGCGCCCGGCGTCCCTTTCCTTCGCGAGATCGGCCATCATGACCGCCAACACCCGCATCTTTTCCGGCGTCCAGCCCTCGGGCGCCCTGCACCTCGGCAATTACCTGGGGGCCCTGGTCAAGTTCGTCGCCCTGCACAAAGAGCAGGAATGCCTGTTCTGCGTCGTCGACCTGCACGCCATCACCGTCTGGCAGGACCCGTCCGAGCTGGCCGCCCAGACGCGCGAGATCGCCGCGGCCTATATCGCCGCCGGCGTCGATCCGAAGCGCTCGATCATCTTCCCGCAGTCGGCGGTCAGGCAGCACACCGAGCTCGCCTGGATCCTCGACTGCGTGGCCCGGGTCGGCTGGCTCGACCGCATGACCCAGTTCAAGGACAAGGTCGGCAAGCACAAGGAGAACGCCAGCCTCGGGCTCTACGCCTATCCGGTGCTGATGGCCGCCGACATCCTGCTTTACCGCGCCACCCATGTGCCGGTCGGCGACGACCAGAAGCAGCACCTCGAGCTCGCCCGCGACATCGCCCAGAAGTTCAACCACGACTTCGAGACGCCCGACTTCTTCCCCCTGCCCGAACCGATGATCGAGGGGCCGGGGGCGCGGATCATGTCGCTGCGCGATGGAACCGCCAAGATGTCCAAGTCCGACCCGTCTGACCAGTCGCGGATCAACCTCACCGACAGCGCCGACGAGATCGCGCTCAAGATCCGCCGCGCCAGGACCGATCCCGAGCCGTTGCCGGAGACGTCCGAAGGCCTGAAGGGCCGGCCGGAGGCCGACAACCTCGTCGGCATCTACGCCGCCCTGGCCGGCGAGACCAAGGACCAGGTGCTGGCGCGCTTCGCCGGCCAGGGCTTCGGCGCCTTCAAGCCGGCGCTGGCCGACCTGCTGGTCGATCGGATGGCGCCGGTGGGCGAGGCCATGCGGCGAATGCTGGCCGATCCGGCCGAGATCGACCGTATCCTGGCCGACGGGGCGGACAAGGCCCGCGCCCTGGCCGAGCCGACCATGGACGAGGTCAGGCGCATCGTCGGCTTCTGGCGGGGCTAGACCCGGCCGGCCGGCGTCCTCCTCCCCGCTGGGAGAGGACAATTGCATATTGAATTTATCGGCAACCCCGCCACTATCTCTTCCACCGTCATGGCCGGGCGTCAGTCCCGGCCATCCATATCCTCCTGGCCTGGTGTGACCGCGCACCGCGGTCACGATGCGACGGCGCAAGCTCATCGTGGCCATGCCCGGTATGGCCACTCGACCGTCGGTGCGCATGGATCGCCGGGACTGACGCCCGGCGATGACGGTAGGAGTAGGAGATCAAATGCGATAACATTGCATATTGACAAGTAGATTGCGTTTTGTAATCATAATGGCATGTCCGCCGATGCGCTCACGCCTGAGGAATGCGCCGCCGTCGAGCGCGCCGAGCGGCGCCTCACGCTGCTGGCGGAGATGGCTCAGCTCGGCATGCGGATGCTGCGGCGTCTCGATCAAACTCTGACCAACGACACCGAG
>Ga0302317_10001497_pt1 | contig 17138 bp, 13 predicted proteins | sample III_Palsa_N3_3_FD_200450 | JGI IMG/M metagenome (GOLD analysis project Ga0302317, IMG submission 200450) | Peat permafrost microbial communities from Stordalen Mire near Abisko, Sweden - III_Palsa_N3_3 | ecosystem: Environmental > Terrestrial > Soil > Palsa > Peat permafrost | place: Sweden...
CGCCTGGCTTGGTGCGCGGGCTGGCCGACGATCGCCTCGCCCTGGCGATCCGCGCCATGCACGAGCAGCCCGATCGCAACTGGACGGTAGCGCAGCTGGCGAGTGAAGCCGCGCTGTCGCGCTCGGCGTTCTTCGAACGCTTCAACCGCACGGTGGGCGTGGCTCCGATGGCCTACCTGCTCGCCTGGCGCATGGCCCTCGCCAAGCATCTATTGCGGAAGAACGAGACCAGCGTCGCCGCTATAGCCGAGCGCATCGGCTACAGCTCCGCCAGCACCTTCAGCACCGCCTTTACCCGCCACGTCGGCCGGCCACCGACACACTACGCGCGGGAGCATGTCGGCGCACCGATGCAGGATCAAGACCAAGAACTGGGCATCGGCGTACGCAGCTAAAGGACTCGGAATATCTTCGTAACGACCAGTCGCGTGCGCCCGCAAAATGCCAGCGCTGTGTCCTCGGCGGGCCACGCGAAGTATGGATTCTGCACGCTTCCACATACGGCGTTGAAGCATGCGTGCATTGATAGCGACGATTCTTGCTTTCGGTTTGATCGCGCAGAGTGCGTATGCCCAGACGCCCACGGCAGGGCAAGCTCACACTGAGAAAGATCATTCATGCGCGAACGATCCCACCTGGACGGCTGCGCAGACGCCGTTTCGAATCTATGGCAATACCTGGTTTGTCGGGCCGCGCGGTCTTGGCGTGTTTCTTATCACCGCACCGACGGGTGATGTTCTGATTGATGGCGGCGTGCCGCAGGATGCCAAATTGATCGAAGGGAATATCCGGACGTTGGGCATCAAACTGCGCGATATCAAATGGATACTCAATTCGCATGCGCATTGCGATCATGCTGGAGGCATCGCACAACTCGCGCGCGACACGGGTGCGCAGGTGATCGCTGGTGCCGCGGATACCGCGTTGTTGGCGCGCGGCGGTCACGACGATCCGGAATACGGCGATAGATTCCTGTTTCCACCCGTACACGTAACGCGCAAGGTGACCGATGGTGAGCGTCTGCGCCTGGGCGATCTGTTGCTGACGGCTCACTCGACGCCAGGGCATACCAAAGGCAATACGACCTGGACGTGGTCATCGTGCGAGGGCAAACGCTGCCTGCATCTGGTCGATGTCGGCAGCCTGTCAGCGCCGGATTTCAAACTGATCGGCAACGCGAAGTATCCGGATGCCGTCAAGGATTTCCGCTACAGCTTTGCGATGGTCGCGGCGCTGCCGTGCGACATCGCGCTCGCGCCGCATCCGGAGATGGTGGATTTCTGGAAGCGTGTGGCGAAACGAAAACAAGGCGACGCGAACGTGCTGATTGATTCCACGCTATGCCGCGCTTACGCCAGCGACTCGCGCAATAGTTTTGAGGCTCAGCTGGCGAAGGAACGCGCGGATGCGAATGCGGCAAAACGGGAACGACCGTAAGCGTTTGATCCGAAGCGAACCCTCGGCATGGAAAACCATGCAGGAATAAAAGCCTGTCCAAACGCTTTCCAGCGTGCAAAACATGACAATCACGTCTTTGCCAATTTCAGAAAAAGCGCGTCCTGCGCTTTTTTCTGTCTGCCATCGATGCAACGAGAAGTGCACTCTGACTAAAGCGTCTCATGGCGCCCGAGCATCGATTACCAGGGTTCAACACCTTCCGTGCTGGTAAACCCGCCGGTCGGGCCATCATCGGAAATCTGGGCCATGCGAACGGTTTCGGCGGCACCTTCCTCGATCGACTGGTGGCCGCTGTTGCCGTTGAGGTCGGTGGCGGTATAGCCCGGGTTGACGGCGTTGACCTTGATGCCGGTGTCCTTGAGCTCGGCGGCAAGCAGTACGGTGAACATGTTCAGCGCGGCTTTCGAGCCGTTGTAGCCGATGAGTTTGACCGCAGCGTAATCCCAGTTCGGGTCGGCGTTGAGCGCGATCGAGCCAAGGCCGCTGGATACATTGACGATACGGCCGGCGCTGGATTTCTTCACCAGTGGCAATAGTGCCTGGGTCACCGCGACGGTACCGAAGAAGTTCGTTTCGAACGTGCGCCGCACGACATCGAGGTCGGTGCTGCCGGGCAGCCCGTCGCCCTGTACCGCGACGCCGGCGTTGTTGACCAGGATATCGATGCGGCCCTCGTTGGCCTCGATATCGGCAGCGGCGGCGCCAATCGATGCGCTATTGGAAAGATCGATGGTGACAAAGCGCACGTCGATGCCTTCATCCTGCAAAGTCTTCGCAGCCGCTCGGCCGCGCGCTTCGTCGCGGGCACCGAGCAGTACATGGTGGCCGGCCTTGCCAAGCTGCCGCGCGACTTCCAGGCCAATGCCCTTGTTGGCGCCGGTGACCAGGGCGATACGGCGATCTGCTGTGTTCATGGCGTTTCCTTCGGATGGTGAGAGTGGATGTGGTGCTGTACTGTGATATGCGAATCATCCTTCGGCTTTTACATTCGCATATGCCAGTCGTGCCTACAGACGCGCTCAAGCCCCGTAAATCGCCACGTCAGACGCGTTCGACAGCGACGGTGACAGCGATTCACGAGGCGACGATTCAGGTTTTGCTGTCCGACGGCATCGCCCGGCTCACCACGACACGCGTGGCGCAACGCGCCGGTGTGTCCGTCGGCACGATGTATCAGTACTTCCCGCACAAGCAGGCGCTGTTGTACGCCGTGTTGGACCAGTACCTGGACGAGGTAGTCGTTGCCATCGAAGAGGCGTGCGCACGCTACAAAGGTGCACGCTTGTGCGACATGTCAGACGGCCTGGTCCGCGCATACCTCGATGCGAAGCTGCGTTATCTGCCCGGCTCGCTCGCCCTGTACACAGTCGCGGCGGATCTGGACACGGCGAGCCTGATCAACGATGTGCTGCAGCGGACCGACCGTGCCATCGAGCGTCTTCTGGCCAGTGCGCCGGACGCTGGCTTCGATGACATCGCCACCGTCACGTTCGCCGTGCGCGCCCTGCTGGTGGGCACCGTACGAGCCGGCCTGGAAAACGATGCCTCCCCGGCGGCGCTGGCGATGCTGCGCACGCAGGTTCCGCTGATGTGCCGGGCGTATCTGGTGGCGGCTTCGCGCGGCGGCGCTACCTAGCCGCGACGCGGTGTCTGGCGCTTACCCGTTCGAGAGAAAAAGGCCAGCTCACTCTGGCCCTTTGCGCCTCATACCTTCAAGGCGCACTCGCCGCGTTCGCGTTCGAGACTGCACCGCCTATCTGACGAATGCCATCGGTATTGGCCATCCGCATCTCCAGGCCCCATCCAAAATGTTGCTCGCCGCCGCCAAAGTTATCGTCGATGGCCACGGCAACCTGATTGGCGCCCTTGTGCAGCGGCAGATCGAATGATCCATTGGTGAGGGACAGGCGTCCGTCTGGCTCTTTGCTCGCGCCTTTGACGCCATAGAGATTCTTGCTTTGGAACGCCAGCTTGCCGTTGACGAAAATCCAGACCTCTCGGGTCCAGCCAATATCCACACGCTTGATCTGGTCATGGTCGGCATTGATCGTGGTCTTCAACCACATGCCGGCGATGGCCTGCCCGGTCTGCGCATCGCCATACCAGCGCGTCAGATTGATCAGGCCGCCAGGATCGGGCGCGATCGGCTTCCACGACGCCGTCGCTTTTGGCATCGATGAATACTTTGGATCGATGCCGGTATTTTCCTGCAGCATGGCATCCATGCGACTGGGCATGACGAACGGCGTCGACGCGAGCCAGTGGCGAACGTATCGCAGGTCATTCTTCGCGGGGTCACTGGATGCCACCGCAGGCAATCCATCCACGACGTTGGGCGCAATACTCAGGTGCGCATAGGACGCCGGCCCATGCAGCCGGATGGTGCCATCAGCGAAGCCACCAACCAGGGTATCGACGGCCAGCGTGGGCGAGCGCGCGCCGTTGATGAAAACTTGCATCCGTGCGCCGGAGAGCACCAGCTTGATGTGGTTCCAACCCGCGGGGTTGATGGGCGCGTGCGTTTGGTACTGCCCGTACAAATCCCATTCGAATAAATGATGCGCTGTGGGCATGTACTGGATGCATTCTTCGGACACCGCACAGTCCGCACTCGGTCGAAAATACAAGGCATCGGCTGCGTCATCGTGTTGGCGAAAGGTGATGCCGGTAATCCGGCTCCCTACAAATTTTGCGTCAAATTCGATCGTGCCACTGCTGAAGTTGGTGTTCTTCAGTTCGGCATAACCCTTGTTGACCACCAGCACATCCTGCTCGGTCAGATCGTGTTGAAACGACACATCACCGTTCGCCTGCCATTGCGCTGGCGTCATCGAAACATGCGTAACGTCGGATGCAAGAAGGGGTGAAGAGAGCCCCAGGATGGCAGCAAAAAATAGCGCGCCGCGCAGCCGATAAAACGCCGTTGCCCGGGTTGTGTATCTGGATAGTGTTGACACGTGTTCTTCCTCTCGCCTGACGGAGCATGGAGGAACACTGTATTGGCCACGGTCGCGTACGCTCTACTGAAATGATCCGAAGTGGATCATTGATGTTTCAAAGCGGTCGCTTGTCCAAACGAAGCGGAACGGGCGTTTGATCTTGCGGCCTGGTTTCACCCATCGCAATATCCACCAAGGAACGCGCGACTCTTCATCACGAACCGACCACAACGACGGCAAACGTTGGAGGCATACTTTCCGCCATGAAAAACCGACACGTGATCTCGCTGCTGCTCGGCCTAGCCGCCACCCTCCCGGCCGTTGCCCAACATCTTCCTGCGCAGGACTGGCCCACGTACGGCGGCAACGTGCAGAGCACCAGTGCCAACCCAGTACCCACCGGCATCACCGCCGCCAACGTCGGACAGCTTGTGCGGCAGCAGGTAAAGATCGATGGCACGGTGGATGCCAGCGCGATCTACCTGCATGGCGTCAGCATCCATGGCGCCGCGCATGACGCCATCTTCGTCACCACCACCTACGGCAAGACGCTGGCGATCGATGCGGCCAGCGGCGTGACGTTGTGGAATTACACGCCGGCCAGTTATCCGCAAGTAGCCGGCACACGGCAGATCACCAACAGCACGCCGGTGGCCGATCCCGATCGTCAATTCATCTATGCCGCCTCGCCCGACGGTTATGTGCAGAAGCTGGCGATCAGCGATGGTCATGCTGTCTGGCGCACCGCCATCACCTTGCTGGCCAAGCGCGAAAAGATGGACTCACCGCTGAAGTTTTCCCAAGGCCATGTGGTGGCCGTGACCGCCGGTTATATCGGCGACAAGCCGCCTTACCAGGGCCACGTCGCCGTCCTCGATGGCGCCTCCGGCAAGCTGCTGCACGTATGGAACTCGCTGTGTAGCGATCGCAGCGGCCTGCTCCAGCCGGCGTCCTGCCCGCAGAGTGATTCGGCCATCTGGGGTCGTGCTGGCGCGGTGATCGATCCGGCCAGCGGCAACATTCTTGTCTCCACCGGCAACGCACCATGGGACGGCAAGACCGCTTGGGGCGATGCGGTGATCGAGCTCAATCCCGATGCCACCGCCATGCTGGGCAACTACACCCCGGCCAATACCGCGGCGCTCAATTCGGATGACGCCGACCTGGGCTCCAGCTCACCGGTGCTGCTCGGCGGCGACCTGATCGCCCAGGGCGGCAAAGACGGCAAAATTCGCCTGCTTAGTCGCAAGGCCATGGCCGGCGTTGCGCCGCACATGGACCACGAGCTGCAGATCGTCTCCACCCCCAGCGGCACGGATCTGTTTTCCCAGCCAGCGACCTGGAGCCACCAGGATCAGACCTGGATATTCGCCGCCGATAACGGCGGCACGGCGGCATGGACGCTGGAACACGGCAAGCTGCAGCAACAATGGAAGAACAGCACCGGCGGCACCAGCCCGTTCGAAGCCGGCGGCCTGCTGTACGTCTACGCCCCGGCAGGTGGACTGAATATCTATGACGCGGCATCAGGCAAGCACCTCACCACGCTGCCCTGCGGCGCCGGCCACTGGAACAGCCCGATCGTGCTGCAAGGCCATATCATCCTGCCCGAAGGAAACGCCAATGCGCACGCCACCAGCGGCGTGCTGAATATCTGGAGCCTGCCCGCCGCCGCCGGCTGAGGCGCGTTACGCGTCTGCCTGCGTTGGTCGTGCTGAGCGCGATGAGCGGCTGCGCGCGTCAGAGCCACTTGATGCAGGTCAAGGTAAAACGGGAACGGGCTCTGACCCGCTTAGCCCAAAAGACACGCAGAGCACTATTAGAAAGCTCGCTACGGCGGCCCGGACATGACACTCACGTCTTTGCCAATCTCAGCGAACAGTGCGTCTCGCGTCTTTTTATCTGCCTTCGAACCAGTGAGAAATGCCGCCACGATCACTGTGTGGCCGCTGGGCCAGGTGATGATGCCGATGTCGTTGTAGGCAGCCGTTTCGCCTTCCAGCGAATAGGACGTGCCGCACTTGTCGGCAAAGCGCACGCCGGCGGGCAGGCCGGCGCGCAAACGCACCGGTTTGGTCTGGCCATACATCAGATCGAGCAGCCGCCTGGTCGAATCGGCGGAAAGCAACTTGCGCGACCAAAGCTTCTCGAGAAAGTCCGCTGCCGCATCCGGCGTCGTTCGATTGCGCGGGTCGCCTAGATAGGCTCGATAACCACGGCGCTGCCGGGCTAGCGCTACCTCATCGGTTTCGTTTGCCGGGATGGTTTGTCCGTTGGCCGTTTCATCGAAGATGCGGTTGACGTCGCCTTCGCCAAGGTCGACGCGCATGCCGTTGATACCATGCTTGCGCAGAAACTCGGTGACCACAGGCGAGCCGCCGACCAACCGGAGCAACGCGTCGATGGCGGTGTTGTCGCTTTCGCTCACGGCGGCCACCAGCAATCGCTCGACGGTGAAGTGCATCTGCTCACCCGAGAAATGCGCGCCGATGGAAGGCACAGCAGTGCCACCCACAACTTCTGCGCGGGTGATCGTCACTTCCTGTTTCAAGCTGATGCGACCTGCGTCTACCTGCGCCAATACAGCCGCGGCGACCGGCGCTTTGAACACGCTCATCATGGGATAGGCACGATCGGCGTTGATTCGGGTTCGCGCGCGCGTATCCAGATCCACAACGGTGATGCCCAACACACCGGGTCGAGCCTTATCGGCGAGTTGAGCCAACGCTTGTTGCATGCGTGCATCTGGCGCTTCGGCCGCCATGGCAGGCGTGACCAGCAAGAGCGCGAGGCAAAGGTTCAACGAGTTGCAGACGAAAACTCTGGTGCGTTTGCTCATGAATTCACGAAGGTTGTGTGCAGCCGAAAACGTCTGCCGGGCAAAGGCTGATAGTAAATGGGCATGAGCTTATTTTTTGAATTCAGTGAACGTCAGGTAGCCCCATCTTCGCTTAACATCCTCCATCCCCACCTCCCCATAACCATTCAGCGTCGGTATGCCGATATCCTTGCATCCTCGATAAGCCATGGCGCTCGTACGTGCAAAGCGTGCCCGGTCCATAGCAATTCAAAAACCCAAGGCTAGGTCATCATGATTCGTAAACGTTTAATCGCTGCGCTGTTCGCAGCGTGCGTGACGCTCTCCGGCTCGGTGCTGGCGCAGGCTCAGCAAGTTCAGCCCGCTCCCGCTTCCGCCACCGCACCGGCCGCGGCGCCGAGTGCGACGTCCAAAGCGGCTAACAAAGCGGCCAAGAACGCTGACAAGGCCGCCAGGAACGCTGACAAGGCTTCCAAGAAGGCTGCCAAGCAAGCCGCAAAAGCCAAACAGCAGGCTGCCAAAAAGGCCAGCAAGGCCGCCAAAGTGGCCGCCAAGGCCAAGAGGAAACAGGATAAAGCCGCGCTGGCAGCCGCTCAAGATCCGCGCAGGAAGTCATCCAAGAAAGCTGCTACCCCCGCTCCGCCACCCGCCAGCGCCCCCACCAGTGCACCAGCCGCCAGTAGTTCGGCGGGCGGGTGAAGTCATCGCTGTAATGGTCATCAGGGAATTGGCGGAAAAACGTGTCAGGGTAATTTATTTCGTATTTGCTTTGACGACAGTGAAATTCTCCCTGACACCTTTTCTGCCTATGGCTAGTGGAGGGAGTCTGATGTCACGACGAGAAATGTTGAGAAACGCCAGGAAACGATAGGTGCGCGAATTCAACTAATGCTACTGAATATGCGGTCGCGCCCTGCTCTAATTTATCTTCGCCAGCGGCGGCCGACGGCGCAGTGAAGTTACAGCCGCGGATCTCGGCGATCCGCGGCTGCTCGGGCGCCGGATCAATATGTCTTTCGCCCGACGCTTAGCTTCCGTCAATGCGGAGGAATTTACGGAAATCTTGTGGCATAAAATTGCGCCCTAGGACCCGAGGACACAGCCGCAAGTGGACATGACCAGGTTCGCAGCAGATTTTAATCTCACACGCGATCATTCTCGCGAATGAATATTTCCTTCGCGAGAATAACTATCAGTGCCCCATATATCGGACGAATTACCCACAACTTGTTCTCACCGCTTATAAACGATTTGATGCGTGCCTGTAAAAACGTCGAAGATGCGTCACTTGGAGATATTTCCTTTCCTGCCAATAAATCATAAAGATAAGCGGAAAAATCTTCATTTTCCGCGTCGTGATAATCATAAACTAAGATATCGTCAATAATATTATTTAGTCTCATATCCTGTATCAGAAATTCATCTATTCCATTAGCAATAAGATGCCAGTGCATGCGCCTATCCGCCGACCGTATTTCGAATTCAGCGTGTGCACCCTCCTTATCCAAGGATATTTGCACAATTTGAGCTTCTATTAGTGTTTCAATGGAAATCATAAGAAACACCTCATTTCATGAAATTTTTTCGACATGCCACACCTTAATAAGTTAAGACCCCGATTCAGGCTCTGGTGACGGTGGGTCAGGAACCTCACGCCCCGGATGCTCTCTATTCCCACTCTCGTCCCACTCATGAACGTGCGGATAATCGGCGCCTTGATGAGGATTATCGATATCAACTTTTGGACGTCCATCAGGACCATAAAGGCGTGAGCGGCGCTTTCCATTAACCCATTCTCCTGGTGGCCCGATTGAAGGCACATCTACTTTCTTTGAAAGCGCGCCGCAAGGCGCACCACCTGGCATTTCACATGCGGGGGCGTCCATTGTTTTTGGCCACAGCCCTCCGATAATGATCGTAGGTGCAGATATTCCTCTAACTAAACTTGCAAGTCCGCTACCAAGTTCACTCCAAGCAATAGGCTCAAGAGTCGGCAACCTAGGAGCCGTCACTGTAATCGTACCTAAAGTTGTAACAGCTTTGGGCTGTGGCGGCGGCGGCGTATTTGGATTTGATATTGGAGGCGGCGAATTACATTGCTTACTCCCATCTTGCCCTCCTGCACAGTCAGTGCCAGTTGGATCGGTATAAGTCACGGGGTTATTGTCTGCATAAGCATACCGACTAAAGTTGAAAGCGTTACCGGCCGATGGCCCAACCGGATCAACACTCAAAAACCGACCTGTTGCAGGATCGTAATACCGCGCCTGCATATAGACGAGCCCCGTATCCGGATCGTTGACATGCCCCGTATAGCCCGGTCCATTGGGAGCATTGCCCAACGCTTGGGTACCGTAGGGTGCGTAGTCAAACGTCGCCGTCATGTTGCCGTTGACGTCAGCCTCAGCTAACGGTGTTCCTTGTGGATCGGTGTAGACATAGGTCACCGTGTTGGCAGCATGTCCCGCACCTGCGCCAAACAACGTGGCGAGTAGCAGCATCCAACCGGCTAACGTCCTTTTCATCGCGGTCTTCATGGGCTAGTACCTACTACGTTAGTACCTACCGAAACACGGCAAGAGGTGGCCGTGCAGCCACCGCTGGGCAAAGGCATGACTTCGGGCTGGATCGTCGGTTGACCCAGTACCATCGGCCCGCCACTGGCAACCGGGCTGCAGCCGGATATGTTGCACGCGCTCAAGGTAAACGTGTAGGTCCCGACGGGTATCGGAACACCCCAACCTGTCGTGCCAATCACATACGTCAGTGTCGCACTGCTTGGACCTTTGAAGTCTCCCGCTGTCGCTGTGTAGGTCAGGACATAACTGGAGGTGTAGGCCACCGGATTCCACGTCAGCACGGGATTGTCACTCAGGCTCGCCGCGCTTGGCACGACGAAACTGGTTGGCGTAGGGGGTGCCGGTGCCACCGTGACACCCGCCGATGTAGCACTCCACCCACGATTTCCATACGTGTTGTTGGCCGCCACCTGATAGGTATACGTGCCTCCCGCATTGGTGCTGGTGATCTGGAACTGCGTCGCCGCACTGGTAGCCAGTGTGGTCCATGCACCGCCATTAATACTCTGTTGCACCGTGTAGCTGGTGGCTCCAACAGATGCTGGCCATGACACGGTGTAGGGCTGATAGACGATGCCGCTAGGCACAGTGAGGCTTCCCACTATCGCCGGCCTCACGCCCAAGGTCGCCGATGTGGTCCAACCACCGCAAGTACTGCCGTCGCACCCCTGCACCTGATACACATAGCTGCCACCCTGCTTGCCACTGAAGGAGGTACTCGTGCCGCTGCCAGCAGAGACGGTTGTCCAACCCGTGCTATTGGGGTTTTCCTGCAGCACATAGGATGTTGCCTTAGGCGTGGCACCCCATGTCACGGTGTAACTGCCGTTATTGGGATTGGCATCAAAACTGATCGGCCCGGGTGCCCCTAATATCTCGATGTCGTTACGCGCGATCAGCTTTTTTCCAAGATAGATGTAGTCCGTACCCTGTGCATTGCCGGGCGCATAGGCAAACATCAGCTCCCCGGCTTGACTGTAAAACGAATACGTCGGACTGCCGCCTGTTGGTGTTTTGGTAATGCGTCGTCCCGAAGCGTCGTACGTATACGTTTCCACACCAGGTATCTGGAGCAGTTGATTCTTGGTGTCGAAAACATACGACGTGGTCGCCGAACCGCTGTTGACACTCTGGCGATTGCCAAAAGCGTCGTAGGTGTACGTGGCGAAGGTACCCGTCCCGACGGTGAGTGTGTTTAACCGGTTATTGGTGTCGTAATTGAGGTTGAATAGGGAACCCTGCGTCAGGCGCGTGCGCAGGTTGTTCAGCGCATCGTAGGAGTAACTCTCATTGACCGAGAGGCCACTGGCTTGGGCACTGGTGAGTCGATTCAGTGCGTCATAACCGAACGTCTTCGTCCGCGGGCCATTGGCCAGATCGTTGACGTTGGTGATGTTGCCATTGGGGTCATAGACCAGATCCTCGCTAAGGTTGAGCGTGTTGGCCGTACCGTAGGAAAAGTTACCCAGGATTTGGCGATCGTTGAGTTCTGCGGCGTAACCCACACCATTGCCATACACGAAGCTCGATAGCTCCCCGTTGGGAAAGTAGCTCGCTGCATGGGCATATGCGCCCGCCTGGGTCGCTTGGCCACGCGCATCGGGTGCATAGCTGACCACTTCACCGTTGGGATATCCCACGGTACTGAGATGGCCATTCCCATCGTACGTGTAGTTCAAACTCCAAGTCAGATTGCTGTTGGGCAACCAAAGGTTTTCGCCGGTCAGCATGTTGCGCTTGTTGCGTGGGTAACCTTGAATCGCGGTGCCGGAAATCGAGGTTTTTACATTGCCCACACCATCATACGTATAGACGGTGCCCTGTGTGGGACTGGGCGGCGAAATCGTCCACACCCGATTCATCGGATCGTAGGTGTAACTGGTCTGCGAAGCAGTCGGAGCGGTGCCACAGCCTGCACCACTGATGCTCAAGCCGGTGGCGGTGGTCTGGACATTGTTGGCCGCATCGTAGGTGGTGATTTCACTGCCGCTCTCTGGCTCAACGGTGCGGCACAGACGATGATAGCTGTCGTAGTACAGGTTCTTGGTGACGCTGTTCGTCACGCCGTTATAGGAGCCAGACTGAATGATGGCGGTGGGATTGCCGTAGAGATCCCGATAAATATTTTGCGTAATGCCGGTGGGCGCAATCACCTCAATCGCGGTGTCGTAAGACGGCTCGTCAAAGGCCAAATAGGCCGTTGTCGTGAGATTGTTGTTGGGATCGGTGACCAGCTTGCGCGCGCCGTAGGAATACTGCGTCGATGTCGTCAACGGGGCACCAAGTTCTGAATCTTGCAGGGTCTTTAAGACACGGCCTAAAGCATCGTATTGCGTCGTTATACCTTTCGTCACGCTCGGCCAGCTCACACTCCCTGCCACCGGATAGGAGGACAAAAGGGTTCGGCCTGCGAAGTCGTAGGTCTTCGCCGTCGTAATGTCGGAATTACTCGTACCGATGACGGATGAGTCAACGAGTAGCGGCCGCAGCATCGCGTCGTAATAGGTGATTTCCTGATAGTTTCCTGTCTGACTTGTGCGACGCCAGTGCAATCCTGCAATGCCCTGCTCGGTGCCTGAAATCGGCACGGTGGTGATGCTTTCCGAATTCCAGTTCACCGTATCGCCAGTCGGGTAGACGACGCTATTCACGCGGCCGCCGGCGTCGTAGCCATAACTCGTCGTGTTGCTGTTCTGATCCGTAATACTGGTGATCTCGGCCAAGTCATCGACCGTGAGCGATTCGCTAGTCTTGTCGGGATAGCTAATGGACCGCGGTATGCCTCGGTAGTAATTGCTTAAATTGGTCGCGTTTGAATCACCATCGGTGAAGCTGCTCAACTGACCGGCGGTGTTGAAGCCGTACGTCATCAACAGCTCGCCGAACCGCGATCGGGTCAGCAGCGTATCGATGGCGGTGTAGGTGTTGAGACTCTCGGTTTCACCCGTGGATAAGTTATCGACCTCTTGCGGAAGGCCCAGTACCCAATACGCGGTGTCGTTGACATACGACGTCTGCTCTTCGATCGATGGTTCGTAAGAGATCGAGTTGTAGCGCTTGGTCTTGGTCACTTGCGCATAAGCGTTGAACGCTTCGGCGAGCCATGTATACACGTCGCCGTTGGGCGCGTCGTTGATGACCTTTTGGGTTAAAGGCGACAGTTCCGTCACCTGCGATTGATTGTCTCGGTAAAGCAGGTCGGCGCCGTAGGATGTTGGCCACGGGCCGCCCGTGGGGCTGGCGTAGGTGTTGATCTCCGAACGCATCAATGTGCCACTCGAAGATCCGCTGTAGTAATCCGTTTGTTTCAGCTGTCCTTCGGTGGCGTCATAACGATTGCTAAAGGTGTAACGAGTGTCGTTGCCGTTGGGATCCGTGACGTCGGTATAGACGGTGGTAGGGCACGTGCCGCTGGTCGCACAAGTGATGACGCACGTGCTGCTCGCACATTCGTCGTTACTCCAACTCTGATTGGCCGGCGAATAGCTATAGCTCCATGTCTGCGTGGGCAGGCCCGCGCCCGATCGCACCTCGCTCGTAATGGCGGGCTGGATGTACCACTCCGGGTAGAGTGCTGCGGGAGCCGTCCCGAAATCAGAGCCGTAACAGGCTTTGGGTGTGTACGAACGGCCGCTGAGTTTCAGCCCAATGCTGAACGTGCCCGTGAGTCCGGAGGGTGTTGTTATCGTGCCGAAACTGCCGCCTGACGCTACGGGGTAGGTAAAGTACGGAAGCTGGTCAAGCTGGCAGTTGTCGCTCGATACATTGTAGGACGACGGTCCAATAGGCAGGTTGTACGACCAGGCACTTCCATCGGGTAGTTGCACGCCCGTCAGGCCGGTGCCGTAGGTGTAGGTGTACGTCCAGGTGCGAGACGCCACATTGACGGCCTTAGCGGTGATCGTTTGGATCAACGGCGAACCCGGTTCATAGGTGACATCCACTTCGCGTTTGTCGTTCGCTGTGATGCTGGACAGATAACCTGTGCTGGAATCGTAGCGGTAGGTGAGCGTATTGCCGAAGCGATCTTGGATCTGCGTGACATACATAAACGCATCTTCGCGATTCAAGATGCCTATGCCTCCTGGGGCACCCACCATGGGCGTAGGGCTCTGTGCCGAAACAGCGTTCGATGTGGCGACGTGCATAAGATCAGGAGTGAGGGCACCCGCACCGATGATCGGGTACCACGGACGATAAACAAGATGAGCGAAGGTATAGCGCGTGCCATCGGGTGCGATGGCGAGAAACCCTTCACCACCATCGTCCGCCGGCACTCCGCAACCGATCATCCAGTTGTTCTTGGTGACAATGGAAAAACTCATCCCGCTGATAGTCGGTGACAGCGAATTCGCCGCGCTGCGTGGCATCAAAAGCTGCTTACCTTCGCCTGGCACCAACAGGTTGTACCCGTACCACCATTCGTCTGGCACCCAACCTCCCTGACTGGAAGTGGAAGCAATGCCTGGTGGCATTTTGAAATTGGTGCACCGACTCGTCGTACCCACCGTAGGGGTAGTCCCCCAGACCCCTGTCTGCCAGATGGCAGTCGATGCGAGGCCCGTCGATCCGACGAGAGTTTCGATGCGGGGAATATCCAGATCCCAGTTATCGAGAGGGAGTTGCGGACTAATGCTAGACCCAGGGGCCCACTCGATAAACTGCGCCGTTCGCCCCACGGTGATAGTCGGGCCGTTGCCTCGCAAGCTGACGTCGGTGACGTTGAATGAAATGCTGCCGTCATACAGGCTGATGTTTTCGCCAAACGGATGTTCACCCAGCGGCTGGATGTTCTGGTCGACCTGGATCAGCTTCTGATATTCATCCTCGGGGTTTGCGGTTTGCGCATGTGCTGCGAGTGATACCGCCGCCAACAAAGCTGCCCAACATGCGTAACGTACCTTCATGCCATCCCCCAAGAATTGAACGCAGCCAAGCCGCAATAACCCGTTGGGGATCGCGACTTGAAGAATTGGTTTAAACCACCGAGGAAACGTGAGGGTGAGCGTGGGGTTCGTGGGCTAAAGCCGCGGCCACACAATGCGCCAACGGCATACCTCGCCGTTGCGCAGCCATGATCGAATGCCTCACAGCATCCGTGCGAATAGCATGTCATCCCTGTAGCCCCTGTGCCGAACGTTGCGCTCGGCTCGTGGGAAGCTATCAAGCCTTTGGGGGATCCACAAGTGCTCTGTTTAAGGCTGATTTTTTTGAAGCGCTCTGGGGCAACAAGCCTAGTTAGCCGCGAAGCCGGTTTCGCGACAATGCGTGCATTTTGCGATCCAAACCGTCACCGGAACGGGCCCTCGGTGGGGACCCCGATCGCCTACCTCCTCGATCAGCTTTACGTGGCAAGCAGTCTGTCCCAGGTCATTCGCACCGATAACGGGAAGGCGTTCTGTGGTCGCGCGATGCTGACGTGGGCGCACGAGCGCGGTTCCACACTCCGATTGATGAACCTAGCAAGCCGAACCAGAACGCTTATATCGAATCGTTCAATGGCCGTCTTCGCGACGAATGCTTGAATGCGGTCTAAAAACCGAACAGAGCGGACTTTCAATGTTGCCGTGTCGAGAAAGTGACTCTGAACCAGTTTTAGCGCATCCTTTCGTCGTAAGATTTTGCGCTTATCTAAGTTCCGCCCTTCGCCGTCCTGCTTCGAGCGCTTTTTTCTGACGCTCCATGCAGCGGAAGTCCGGCCCTTGCCTGATGTCCGATCCTTGCGCCATCCGGCTTCGGGAAGCAATCAGCAGACATGGAGTCCAGCTATGGATGCAATCCACTCCAAGAGTGCATTTGTGTACGGAGAGGTCAGACGCGCCCTGCAATCGGGACGCTACGCACCGGGGCAGCGCATCGATCCGTCGGGGCTTGCAGCAGAGTTCAACACCAGCCCCACGCCGGTTCGGCTCGCGCTGTATCGACTCGTCGGTGAAGGTCTGATCGCCGATCACGCACGCAGCGGGCTGCACGTTCCGTTACTCACCGAAGTCGCGCTGCGCGACCTCTACGACTGGATGGAACGCCTGTTGTTGATGGCCTGCGATATCGGTGTGGCGCCGACATTTCAGCCGAGCGGTAACCTGGTTATCGCATCTGCCGACGACGATCTGGTCAAGCTGACGTGGCAGCTGTTCGATGCGATCGCTCGCGCAACAGGCCATTGGTCCTTGCAGCATGCCGTGAAGCGAGCCAACGACCGACTGGCACCGATACGACGGGCCAAAAAGGGATTGATCGAGCACGCTTACGAAGAACTTTCGCAGTTGAATCGACATTGGCAGGCCCGCGACATTCCAGCCCTGAAGTCCGCACTGCGCGACTATCACGAGCGCCGCAAACAACTCGTCCCATGCATCGTGGCTTTGCTCAGTGACGGCAACGATTACCTGCATTAGATCTCACCGAAGCTCTACCCCGTTGACTCGCGTGGGTGACTACAGCGGTTGCCGCGAGAAATCACACTCTCATGCATGACCAAGCCACGCAGCATGCATGTGCCCGTGGATGCGACATTCTCGCCCGCATTCAACATGAGATGGACGGCTATAACGCGCGTCAGACGAAAGAGCGCCGAGGCAGAGTCGTGCCTTGCATGACGACGATCACGCTCCCGGAATAATCATCGAATGACAACGCAATAATCATTTGAAAATCAAAATTTCCGGCGCCTACGCTGCGCGCGTCATGGGACTGCCATGACGCACCCGTAGGAGATCGAGATGAACACGAACGAGAACATCTGCAACGAAACGCCGGAAGACGTCATCGAGCTTGGCGTCGCCAGTACTGAAACCAAGGGCGGCCCGCTTGCGGGCGAGGAGATCGGCGGCAAGAACGTCCTGGGTATTTCTGAAGAGTGAACAACGGGGCGCGCCTCAGGCGCGCCCTTTCAGTCAGGAGAGCAGGCATGAACAAAATTGAAGGAAACAAGCTCCATATCGACGCTTCGAAAGAAGAGATTGTCGTACTCGGCGTTGTCAGTACCGACACCCTAGGCGGCCCACTGACCGGCGAAGAAATGGGGGGCTTCACCACTTTGGGCATCGCCCAGGACTAAGCCACAGGGGCGCACCAGATCCGGTGCGCCCTTTTCTTCTCTCGGAGGCATGGATATGACCCACTACGCCGTGCGTGACGACCTGTCTTTCTGCCGAGTAGGCGAACAAATTGTCTTCCTCGATATCAAAAACGACCGGTACTTCCGTCTGCCACAGCCATTGGAACGCGCCTTGGTCACCCACCTGGAAGGAGATGGAAATTCGGATACGGACATAAGCGGGTTGATCGAACGAAACATATTGGTTGACCAGCCAAGCTCGACAAGCGTCGGCCGAAGAAGCA
>Ga0302317_10001507_pt1 | contig 17071 bp, 10 predicted proteins | sample III_Palsa_N3_3_FD_200450 | JGI IMG/M metagenome (GOLD analysis project Ga0302317, IMG submission 200450) | Peat permafrost microbial communities from Stordalen Mire near Abisko, Sweden - III_Palsa_N3_3 | ecosystem: Environmental > Terrestrial > Soil > Palsa > Peat permafrost | place: Sweden...
CGGAGTTCCCAGACGATGGCGCCGGCGAGGGCGATGAGGGCGATGGCGGCCATCCAGGCGATGAAGGTTGAGCCTAGCCAGTCGAGCTCCTGACCTTTGTCCAGGACGATTTCGAGTGAGGCGAGGCCGATGGCGATGAGGGCGAGGCCGGTGCCGTCGACTTGGAGCTTGATGCCGTTGCGAAGGCGCTCTGCTTTCTCGGCGAGACGGCGGCGGGTGAGGTGCTCGGGGTCGGTGAGGACCATGCGGGTGAGGAAGGCGCAGCCCAGGCCGACGGGGATGTTGATGTAGAAGATCCAGCGCCAGGAATAGTTGTCGGTGATCCAGCCGCCGAGGGTGGGGCCGAGCACGGGCGCGCACATGATGGCAACGGTGTAGACGGCCATCGCCATGCCGCGCTTGTTGCCGGGAAAGAGGTCGGCGAGGATGGCCTGGACAGAGGGTTGGAGGCCTCCGCCGGCGAGACCCTGCAGTACGCGGAAGACGACCAGCAGGCCGAGCGTCGGGGCGATGCCGCAGAGCGCGGAGAAGACTGTGAACATCGCGACCGAGATGAGGTAGAAGTTTTTGCGGCCGATGACGGAGGAGATCCAGCCGCTGATGGGAAGGACGATCGCGTTGGCGACGAGGTAGCTGGTGAGGACCCAGGTGCTCTCGTCCTGCGACGCGGAGAGGCTGCCGGCGATGTGCGGGAGAGCGACGTTGGCGATGGAGGTATCGAGCACCTCCATGAAGGTGCCCATCGTGACGACGAGGGTGATGATCCAAGGGTTGAAGTTGCGGGCGCGAGGGGCTTCGAAGGTGGTGAGGGGCTCGCCTGGTTCGAACTCGGGGGCGCTGGGGGCGAGGGAAGCTTCGGCGCTGTCGAGAGCTTGTTCGATGGCCGCGGGTGTGGGCTCGATCGCTGGTTCTAGCTCTTCCGGCTCTAGGACTGACCCGCCAGTCATAAAAATGACTCCTTGGTCATTAGAGAGCGGAAGGGTGACGTGGGATTCAGACAGCGGCGAGAAAACGTGCTACTTTTGGCTTCGTGAGCTCACCCGCGCAGGTTCGCAACCCGACACGCAAGCAGGTGCTGACCGATATGCGGCGCGAAGAAATTCTTACCGCGGCGATCAAGGTGTTTGGAAAGAAAGGGTTTGCGGCCACCGGCGTGGGGGATGTGGCGGAGGCGGCGAAGATCGCGAAGGGGACCGTGTATCTCTACTTCGAGTCGAAGGAGGAGATTTATGCGACCGCGTTGCGCCTGGCCATCGAACGGCTGCAGGCGTATTCCACCGAGCGGACGCGCGCGGCGACTGGAGTGCGGGAACGGCTGGCGGTGGCGATTTCAGTGCGGATGGAGTTCTGGCACGAGCAGCTGAATTTGTATCGGCTGTTGCTGACGGTGGGGCGAGAGCCGCAGCATAAACGGCAGACGCATGAATTGCTGAGGGCAGGGCATGCATACTTCGTAGGGATTCTAAAAGAGGGCGTGGAAGCTGAAGAGATCGCGGGGGATGTGGATCTGGATACTGTTGCGTGGGCGATTCTGGATATGGTGCGTGGCGCGAATGAGCGGCGCATGGACAATTTGACGGATCGGACGCCGCAGGAGGATGCGGCGGCGATTACGGCGTTCGCGCTATCGCAGTTGGGGCTGGCGTAGCGGCTACTTCCCCACCCGTCCGCAAAGAGCGCGTACGGATGGGGCACCCGGCGGTTTCTGGAAACCCATGTCTCAGAAGTGAGACATGGGGCACCCGTTTGGTTGCCTGCGTTATTCCGACATTAATTTGGCGGCGAGGTAGGTGTAGGTGAGGGCCCAGGTTTGGGCTTGCTCGGTTAGGTTGGCGCCGGCTGCGTGGCCGCCTTCGATGATCTCGTCGTAGAGGAAGGGCTCGTTGAACTCCTCCATCTTGGCGGCGAATTTGCGAGCGTGTTGCGGGCCGACGCGGTCGTCCTTGGTGGTGGTGAAGATGAAGGGCTCGGGATACTTTACGCCGGGCTTGAGCTGGTTGTAGGGCGAGATGCTGGCGAGGAATTCGCGCTCGTCGGGATTGGCTACGGTGCCGTATTCGCCGGTCCAGCTGGCGCCGGCGTCGATCTGCTCGAAGCGGAGCATGTCGAGCAGCGGGACCTGGATGACGATGGCGTTCCAGAGGTCGGGGTGCTGGGTCATTTCGACGCCCATGAGCAGGCCGCCGTTGGAGCCGCCCATGATGCCGAGATGTTTGGGCGAGGTGACGCGGCGGGCGATGAGGTCCTGGGCCACGGCGGCGAAGTCGTCATAGATGCGCTGGCGGTGAGTTTTCAGGCCAGCCTCATGCCAGGCGGGGCCGAACTCGCCGCCGCCGCGGATGTTGGCGAGGACGTAGACGCCACCATGCTCGAGCCAGAGCTTGCCGATGTTGGCGGAGTAGTAGGGGGTTTCGGAGACTTGGAAGCCGCCGTAGGCGTTGAGTAGCGTGGCGTTGGTGCCGTCGAGCTTTATGTCCTTGCGATGGACGATGAAGTAGGGGACGTGGGTGCCGTCTTTGGAGATGGCTTCGTATTGCTCGGCTATGTCTTTGGAGGCGTCGAAGCGGGAGGGTTCGGTTTTTTCGAGGGTGAGGGCACCGGTGGAGGCGTCGCCGAGAAAGAGAGAGGACGGGGTGAGGAAGCTGGTGATGCCGAGGAAGAAGTTGTCGCTGGCGTCGCTGGTGGAGACTACGCTGACACTGACGTTGGCCGGGACGGGGAGCTCCTTGTTGCTCCAGCCGGTGAGCGTGGGGGTGTAGATGGTTGCGCGGCCCTGCACATGCTTGAGCGTGGTGACGAGCAGGCGGGATTTGGTGGTGGTGGCGCCTTGGAGGAACTCGTCTGCGCTGGGTTCGAAGACGATGGAGGGTTTGAGGTGCGTCGGATCCTTGAGGACGTCAGCGAGTTTGAGGTCGAGCAGAGAGCCCTGCTTGTAGGTCAGGAGTTGGCCCGAGGGCGTCCAGTCCTGGTCGATGCTAAGCAGGAGGCGGCCGTCGAGGAGGCCGGCGATGTTGGCCTTGGAGGGGATGCTGAGCTGCCTGGTTCCGTCGGGGGTGAGGACCCAGGTCTCGCTCTCGAAGATGGTGACGGAGCGGCTGAAGAGGGTGAGGGTGTGCTGCTTGCTGTCGTGCAGCGTGTAGCCGACGGCGCCAAGGTCGGTGGGCTTGCCGCGGAAGACTTCCTGCGCGCTCTCAAGCGGTGTCCCGCGCTTCCAGAGCTTGACGACGAACGGATAACCGGAGGCGGTCATGGTGCCCGTGCCCCAATCACGCGCGACGATGAGGGTGTCCTTGTCGAGCCACGCTACGCTCTGCTTGCTGTGCGGGAGGGTGAAGCCGCCGGTGACGAACTGGCCTGTCTTGAGGTCGAACTCGCGCTGCGTGTCAGCGTCTTCGCCACCGGCGGAGAGCGTGACCAGGCAGAGGTGATCGCCGGGGTAGAGGCAGGTGAGACCGTGCGAGACCCACTTGACGTTGTCCTGCTTGCCGAGTGCGTCGTAGTCGATGACGGTTTTCCAGGTGGGGTTGGCGGTGAGGTAGTCGGCGAGCGAGGTTTTGCGGTAGATGCCGTTGGTGTGGTCGGCGTCGCGCCAGAGGTTGTAGATCTCGGAGCCGCGCTGATCGGGTTCGGGGAGGCGGTCGGGGGCGACGGCGATCTTGAGCGCGTCGGCGTAGAAGCCAGCGTAGCGGGGATCGGCCTGGAGAATTTTGAGGGAGCGAGCGTTTTCGACCTTGACCCAGTCCATCGCGCGGGGACTGTTGGTGTCTTCGAGCCAGAGATACTTGTCGGCGGGCATGGGGGTGCCGGCTTCAGGGGCACTGACCGCGTCCTGGGCGAGGGCGTGAGGTGTTGTGGAGGCGAATCCGAGACAAAGAGCAGCGGTCAGCAGGGCCGCTGACTGGGAGACTTGCTTAAACATCTTCACCCTCCGGGGGACGTCTATGGGGATAGACGTATGCAGTTACTGTATCGCGCGAGGGCGTTGGCGGGGCAAGGGATCGGGTGAACGTGGTGGGCTAGGGGCGGACGCCGGGTTGGAGGGCGGAGAGCGGGGTGACGGTGGGGGTGGCGGCGCCGATGAGCTCGGTGACCGAATTGCCGCGCTGGTTGGGCACCCAGACGTCGCCGGAGGCGTCGATGGCGATCCAGGAAGCCGTGTTGAGGTTGCCGCTCTGGTAGCCCGTGCTGTTGGTGATGGCCGTGCCGGAATGAGCGAACTCCGAGAGCGCGTAGGAGTTGCCGTTGTTGGTGAGCCAGACGTTGTTTCCGCCGTCGATGGCGACGAAGGTGGGGGACGACAGGCCGCCCTGCGCGACGTTGTTGATGACGCCGTAGGGGGTCTGATTGCCGAAAGGCGAGTACATGAACAAGTTGGTCTGCGCGCCGGCCGCGACCCACCCGTTGCCGGAACTGTCGATGGCAACGTTGGTGGGCGCGTTGGGTTGACCTTGCGAGGCAAACCACTGGTTGCCAGAAGGGTTGGAGACGCGGCAGATGGCGTTGCTGGTGTAGATGGAGGCCCAGAGCGTGTCACTGGCGTCGATAGCAATCTGCGAGACGCGGGTAAGACATTGGTTGCTGATGGATGCGCTCCATGTCCCGGAGCTGTTGAACTTCTGGATCGTGCTGGCGCTGTTGCCGCCGTCGGTGACGTAGACGTTGTTGCTGCTGTCCACGGCCACGGCGGTGGGAGCGGCCATGGGGGGGGAGGTGATGGGAGAGCTGGTGACCGCGCCGAGGCTGCTGGTGTACTCATAGAGCGCGTTCGAACCGCTGGCCGCGACATAGACGTTTCCGTTGGGAGCGACGGCGACGGCGATGGAGTCGAAGCCGCTGCCGCCGGTGGCGCTGGTGGCGAGAACGGCGCCGGCGGGGGAGAGCTCGGTCACGTAGCCTGAGCTGGAGTTCGTGGGCACGTACGCGTCGCCGATAGCGTCGATGGCGATGCTTCCGGGCGCGGTGATGTTGTTGTACGTGATAGCGACCGTGAAGTCGTTGGGTGTAGCGGTAAGCTGCGGAGCGAAGGGCACGACTCCGGAGGCCAGCGCGAACAACGCGACGACATTGGGAGTGCCGGGATTGTGGGCGATGTTAATGGCTGCCGACGCAGTGTCGATGGGCTTGACGCCGCTGGTGGTGCCGCTGCTCGTAGCGTTGGCGAAGAGCATGGTGCAGGTCGCGGACGAAGAGCTGGCAGTATTGGTTGAGTCAACGCAGGAGGCAAGGATGTTGCCGAGGGTGTCGAGTTCCGCTTGTGGGACCGTGCCGTTGCCAGAAACAGTGGCTTGGTTGGCGATGAGGCCTTCGCCTGCGGCACTGTTGCCGGGGAGCTCCAGCGTGACGCCCTGGATGTTGTAGAGGTTGGCCGCATTGAGCGCGGCGTTCTGCAGACCGACTTTGTTGGGAATGGACGCGCCCATGTGGATGCTGTCGGTGGCGAACCCCGACATCGCATACGCCATCGCCGCGGTCGCGACCTCGTTCATGTAGACGTAGCTGATGGAACTGGTGAAATTACCCACGCCGGGGCATAAGCCGAGCATCGCCATGTTGACGATGGCGGGGTTGACGGCGCTGACGGCTGTGATGGAGCCGCTCTGGGTATTGGCGCCCGTGCTGGGAGCGATGATGGTATTGATCTGGAAGCTTGCGCCGGTCGGAGTAGCGAGCACTGTCTGGGTAGTGCCGTTGAGGGTGGCCCACTTGCCCGCCAGGCTGGAGCTTAAGAACTGAATGCTTTGCCCGGCGTAGAGCTGGTTGCTCGCCGTGAAGGTGTAGGTGTACGTGCCGCTGCTGAAGGTTTCCGAGATGCCCGCAATGTTGATGACCGTGCTGGCGTTGGGAGCGCCTCCGGAGGCATACAGGTAGACCGGGAATCCGGCGTCACAGCTGTAGTCGCCAGTTACGTTGAAGGCGCCATTGGAGTCAGACGTGACGTAGTAGAGGCCATTGGTAACGCTGCCGGTGGTGAGGTCCTGCGTGGCGGCGTAACCGCTGGTGGACGTGGACGAAAGCAGCGACTTGGCCTTGGCGGAGTAGCCCGTCCAGGTGGCTTCCAGCAAGAAGACATGGGCGCCGACGATGGGGGCGTGGCCGCCAAAGACGCTGCCCTGAAGCGAACCGACCGAGCCCTGGGAAGGAATGGGGGGAAAGGCGGCCTGGTCCATGCCGGAGCAGCCGCAAAGGGCGAACGAAATAAGGGTCAAGGCAAGCGATGTGCCCCGGATGAAGATCCGGACGGTACTGTACATGACGGACTCCCGCGCAAGCTCAGTCAGCTACCAGGCGCGTTGCGGAAGACAGGGCCGCGCGGCTCGGAGAGGGACTTGTCGCTAAGGGAGATATCGGCAGTCGGTGAATAAAGATGAATATCGCGAGGACAGACGCTGCTTAACGGTGGGTCGTCGATGCGATCTCTTGGTTAAATGGCTGGGCCGGACAGCTTCGTCCGGCCTAGCGAGGAATGTTCGGAGAGATCGGTTATTGGCCTGCCTGGTTGGCGCGAATGAACTCCGCGGTGCGCTGGTGGAGGGCGGCGCGCGCTTCGGGATTCACATACACCATGTGGCCGGTCGGAAAGAACTTGTAGTCGATGTTCTTCTGCAGGGATTGGGGCATGGGCAGGTGCTTCATCTCGTAGGTCGCGCCGAAGTAGAGGGTGCCGAGATCGAAGTAGCCGCCCATGAGCAGGATGTGCATGTGGGGATTGACCTTCATGGTATAAGCGATCTCGCTCATCACGTTGGAGCTGGTGCCGGGCCAGCCGCCGCTTTGGCCTTTGACGGTCATGTCCCAGTTCCAGCCGGGCATGCGGGCGCTGGGCTCGTAGGTCAGCTCTTTGCCGAAGTTGAGGGTGTTGTGCGCGTAGGTGTTCATGGCGGCAACGATGGCGGATTCGATGGATTCGCTGAAGGGATCGTAGTCGGAATCGGAGTTCATGGGATTCATGCTGGGACCGCGCCAGCGGGAGTCGAGACGGCCGGTGGTTTCGTCACTGCTACCGAGCAGGTCCTGCGCAAACTGGCTGCCGGTGAGGCGAAGGTTGGCCTTGATCCACGTGGCCGCAGGGATGCCCGTGTAGCTTTCGAGCTTGGCGGCGACAGCGGCTTTTTTGGTGGCGTCGAGGTCGGCACCTTGCAGAAGGACGGTGGCGTATTCGCCGAGCGAGAACTGCTCGACCTCATGAAGCCAGGGCAGAAGCTCGGCGGGCTGGTTGGGCACCTTGTGGTGGTACCAGGCGGTGGCGGCGAAGCTCGGCAGCGCGAGGAAGAATCCGTTGTCCGTGCCGGGGTTTCCGTCTGAGCCGTCGGCGGAGTTGTCGAAGCTGAGGATTTGCGAGAGGAAGACCACGCCGTTGAGGTCGACGCCATGACGCTGCAGCGCGGCCGCGAGGACCGCATCGCGCGTGGTGCCGTAGCTTTCGCCGAAGAGGAAGCGCGGCGAGCTCCAGCGATCGTACTTGGAGAGGAAGCGGCGGATGAAGCGCTGGAAGGCGCCAGCGTCCGCGTCGATGCCGTAGAAGGACTTGTTGGCGTCCTTGCCCATGACGCGGCTGTAGCCGGTGCCGGGAGCGTCGATGAAGACGAGGTCGGCGGCGTCGATCAGGGAATCTTCATTGGGCACGATCTTGTAGGGTCCGCCGGCAGGGTGGCCGAGATCCGGCAGCACGACACGCACGGGGCCAAAGCTCGACATGCGAAGGTACATCGTCGCGGAGCCAGGGCCGCCGTTGTAGATGAAGACGACGGGGCGGGCGGCGGTGTTCTCACCCTTCGCGAAGTAGGCGGTGTAGAACATGGTGGCAGTGGCGGGCTCGTCGCCGGGCTTGGGCGGCTCGGCACCGGAGTCTGGGAGTTGCGTGCCGTCGAGCGCGATGGTGGCGTCTGTTTGGTCCGTGCCACCAACGCGGAGGAGGCCGGCGACGGCCTTGTAGGCGATGGGCTTGCCGCCGACGGTGACGGTGCCGTCGGTAACGGAGTCGGGCGTGAGGGCGTGCGACTTGGCAGGCTCAGCGGAGACGGTGGACGTGGTGGTCGTGGTCTTCTCAGCGTGCGGGTCCTGCGCGAAGGCAGAACCGGCTACCAGCGTGATGGCTGCGGATGCGACAAAAAAGCGCGTACGTCTCGAGCAAATCGACATGCAAACTCCAGGGGTAAGGGTTAAGGGAGGCCGGGGGTGCAGGAGGAAAGTATACCGGGTCGGCGTGCAATGCTACTCTCTGGACACGAAATTGAAGACGTAATTCAGGAGCTTGTCTTATGCGGTCGATGCATCCAGTGGTGACATTTGTCCTTTCGATTGCGACTTTGGCGGCCGGCGCACAGGCGCCTGCGCGGCATGTCTATACGGTTCATGACTGGGCTGCGGCGCGCAGTGCGTCGCCAGTCGCGGTGTCGACGGATGGTGCGACGATTTTGTATCGCGTAGGCTATGGCGCCGAGAGCGGCGACGGTGGGCACGAGTTCTGGTTCATCCACCCGGATGGAACGGGCGCGGTGAAGCTGGAGCTGCCGGAACACTTTTCGCCGGAGGGCTTCTTGCTCAAGGGCGACGCGCTGTATGGCTCGTGGACGGTAAATGGGCAGCCGCAGCTGGCGGTTTTCGCGGTGATGGGCAACAAGGCGGCAGCCGCTCCCACAACGGTCGTGGTGCTGCCCCACGGCGAGGAGGGCATTCTTCCGTCGCCGGATGGAACGAAGTTTGCGCTGATTGCGGACCCGCGGCCGCCGGATCCGCTGGACGCGGTGCGGACGGTGGTGGAGCCCGAGCAGGCGAGTCTCTACGTGGTGCGCACGGATGGTACGGGCGGCGCGTGGGAGTGCACTGCCGTGCACGATCTGTCGGGCGGGGTGGGGTCGTCGGACTTGCCGATTGCCTGGTCGCCGGATGGGAAGCAGCTGGCGCTGCTGTCGAGCTCGCCGAAGATTGGGAACCATGACATGCATTCGTACCTGGATCTTTGTTCGGTGGGTGGCGGCCTCAAACACCTGGCGACGATCGAGAATTCGGTAGCGTCGATCGTGTTCACCGGGCCGGCTGAGTTGGCCTTCCTGAGCACCAAGGCTGCTACGCAGACACCGGATCACCTGTACACCGTGAGCACGAGTGGAGGCGCAGTGGTGGACCGGACACCCGAGCTTCCGACAACAACGTCTGTGATGACGGCGGATGCGCACGGAAATGTGTTTGTCGGGATATCGCATGGCGTGCGCAGCGAAGTGCATACCTATCGCGACGGCAAGCTGACGCAGGCGTATGCGTGGCCGGACGGTGGTGTGGGGCGTGCGACGTTCTCACCGTACACGGCGTCGAGCGCGCAGACGGCCTTCTCGGTGTATGACACGACGCACACGGCAAACGTGGCGGTGGCGTCCGGGAGCGAGCTGCGGCGGATTACGCAAGAGGGGGATAAGGAGATTGCGAGCATCGGCCTTGGGCCAGTGAAGGTGGTGCACTGGACGAGCAAAGACGGCGTGGCGCTGGAGGGGATTGCTACATTTCCCGCAGGGTATGTCGAGGGGAAGAAATATCCGTTCCTGGTGCTGCCGCATGGTGGACCGGAGGCGAATGACGTGCTGGAGCTCGATCCCTTTGCACGTGCGATTGCGGGGATGGGCTACGTGGTGATGCAGCCGGAGTATCGCGGATCGACGGGTTATGGCGATGCGCACCTGGCGGCGATCTACCAGCACTTCGGCGACCGCGCGTATGCGGACGTGGACTCGGCTACGGATTACGCGATTGCGCAGGGGTGGGCGGATCCGCAGCGGCTGGCTATCTTCGGATGGAGTGCGGGCGGCTTTATGACGTCGTGGACCGTTACACAGACGCATCGCTATAAGGCGGCCGTCGAGGGTGCGGGGATTACCGATTGGGCCTCGTTTATGTTTACCAGCGACGTGTATCAGACTGACTACGACGCGCGCTGGCCGGAAGAGGATCCACACGATTTCGAGAAGTATTCCGCAGTGGACTTTGCGAAGAATGTAACGACGCCGCTGCTGATTCTGCATGGCGCGGCCGACGTTCGCGTGCCGACCTACCAGGGGCGCGAGTATTACGAGGTGTTGGCGGCGCGCGGCAAGACCGTGAGGATGGTGTTGTATCCCGGGTCAGGCCACTTCCCGCACCTGTGGCAGCAGCGGATTGACATCTTCAACGAGATTGGGAGCTGGCTCGGGAAGTACAACCCTTAGGAGATGGTACCTCCCTTTTTGGCGGTACAGCCCAGGAAGCTAGTTTTCCATGTCGGGATAAGGGCCAATGCCGCCTTTGGCGATCCACTCGTCGATGTGGGCGGTAAGGACGGGGAGGGGGACGCAGCCTAGTTCGAGGACTGCGTCGTGGAAGGCGCGGATATTGAACTTTGGGCCGAGGGCGGCTTCGGCCTTGTGGCGGGCGTCCTGGATGGCCATCTGGCCGAGGTAGTAGCTGAGCGCCTGGCCGGGCCAGGAGATGTAGCGGTCGACTTCGGTTTCGATCTCGTGGTCGGAGAGGGCGGTGTTGTCGCGGAGATATTGCTGGGCTTGTTCGCGGGTCCAGCCCTGGGAGTGGATGCCCGTGTCGACGACCAGGCGGGCGGCGCGCCAGGCTTGATAGCTAAGCATGCCGAAGGTCTCGTAGGGGGTGTGGTAGATGCCCATCTCGGTGCCGAGGCGTTCGCAGTAGAGGGCCCAGCCTTCGCCGTAGGCGGAGATGTAGGCGTTGCGAAACTTGGGTAGATGGTTAGCTTTGACTACTTCTGTCTGGATGGGCATCTGGAAGGCGTGGCCGGGGGCGGACTCATGCAGGGTGAGTGCGGGGAGCGAGTAGAGCGGGCGCGCGGGGAGGTCGTAGGTGTTGACGAGGTAGACGCCGGGACCGCCGCGGCCGGAGGTGTAGAACGGCGCGATATCGAGAGGCACCGGCTTGATGCCGAAGCGCTTGCGGGGCAGATAGCCGAAGTATTGCGCGGAGACGCCGTCGAAATCTTTGCTGATACCGGCGGCGCGGGCGAGGAGGTCTTCGGGGGTTTTCGCGAAGAACTGCGGATCGGTGCGGAGGAAGTGGAGGAAGGCTGGCAGGTCGCCCTTGAAGCCTGCCTGCTGCATGGTGGCTAGCATTTCAGCGTGGATTCCGGCCATTTCGCTGAGGCCGATGTCGTGGATCTGCGCGGGGGTGAGAGTGAGGGTGGTGAACTCGAGGATTTTAGATTGGTAGTAGGCTTTGCCGTCGGGGAGGTCTTCGGCGGCGAGCGAGGCTTGCGCGTGCGGGATGTAGACGTCGCGGTAGAAGGTGAGGAGCTCGCGATAGACGGGGATGACGCCGTTCTGTATGGCGGCGGCGGCCTGGGTACGGAGGCGCGTTTGGTCGGCCGGGGAGATTGTGGTGGGCATCTTCGCGAAGGGCTTGTAGTAGACGGTGGCCTGGGGTGTTTTAGCTTCTGCGACGGCGACTAAGGATTGGTCGCGGCCGGTGAGCGTGACCTTCGGCGGGGTGAAATTGCGGGCCAGGCCTGCCTGCATGTTGGCGATGTTTTCGCGGAAGTAGCGCGGCAGGTCGTGGAGTTGCGAGATGTAGTTTTCGTAGTCCTCGAGGGTGTGGGGTGTTTCGCGGCCGATGTCTTCTTCGTCTGACCAGAAGGTGGAGTCGGAGTTGACGGGGCGCTCGTACTCGCGGAATTTTTGCTGGTTGATGAGGGTGATGATCTGCGCTCGGAAGACCTGGTAGTTGACGCGCTCGTCGGGAGAGAGGAGCGCGGGGTGCAGGGCATCGACCTGCTGAAGGACGGACTGCCAGTGCGCTAGGTCGACCTGCTGCCTGGCGGCGTTGACGAAGGGGAGTTGGGCAAGGATGCGATCGGGATGATCCTCGTCCGGGGCGCCGCGCTGGACTTTGCGCCAAGCGTCTTCGGCGTTGTAGATCGCGCGGAGATGAAGGTCTTCCGCATCGGTTTTTGCAGCGGGCTTCGCGGGCTGTTGCGCGCCGGAGATACCGGGAGCCAACAGGAGTCCTGCCAGCGCGAATCGTGCGATTGTCATCCTGCCATCTTACGTACGCGAAGGGGTTGGGCCAAAAGCGGGGCGCGGTCGGTTATGCTCATTCGTGCATACGCATCTAAGTGTGTGAAGGAGTCTTTATGCGTGTTGGCCTGATGACCCGCGAGTATCCACCCTATGTTTATGGCGGCGCGGGAGTGCACGTTGAATATCTGTCGCGTGAGATGGCGAAGAGCATTGAGGTGGATGTGTATGCGTGGGGCGAGACGCCGGACGCCGACAGCCTGAAAGACTCGCAGCTGCCGCACAATCCGAATCTCCACGTGCACTTCGAGCAGCCGTGGCCGATGATCTCGAATGGCACGCAGGCCAAGTTCAAGGGGGCGCTGGAGGCGCTTTCGCTCAATCTTTTACAGAATCTTCATTTGGAGAAGATCGATGTCATTCATACGCACACTTGGTATGTGGCGATGGCGGGTTTTTGGGCGAAGAAGCTGTATGGGATTCCGTTTGTTCTGACGACGCATTCGCTGGAGCCGCTAAGGGCGTGGAAGGCGGAGCAGTTGGGGACTGGGTATGTGCTGAGCTCATGGATGGAGCGCACCGCGATTCTGGATGCAGATGCGATTGTGGCGGTCTCGAATGGGACGAAGGCCGACATTGTGAAGGCGTATCCGGACGTGGATGCTAGCCGCATTCATGTGATCTATAACGGCATTGACTTGGGGCAGTATCAGTACACGCCGGAGATCACGGCGCTGGAGAAGTATGGCGTCGATCCGAAGAAGCCGTATGTGTTGTTCGTGGGGCGGATCACGCGGCAGAAAGGTGTGACGCACTTGGTGGAGGCGATTCAATATCTGCCGGCGGGGACGCAGGTGGTGCTGTGCGCGGGCGCGCCGGATACGCCGGACATTGCTGCGGAGATGCGGGCGAAGGTGGAAGCCGTGCGACGCTATACGCCGGGCAGCCAGGAGGCTGCGGTCGAAAACTTTACGGCCGACGGCGGGCACTCCATCGCGACGGGCGACCCCACCGGGACGGGGCACAATCTTGTCTGGATCGAGCAGATGGTGACGCGTGAGGAGGCGATCCAGCTGTACTCGCACTGCGCGGTGTTCTGCTGCCCTTCGGTGTATGAGCCGTTCGGGATCATTAATCTCGAGGCAATGGCGTGCAAGGCGCCGGTGGTGGCGAGCGCGACGGGCGGAATTCTGGAGGTGGTCGTCGATGGTGAGACGGGGCACCTGGTGGCGTTTGAGGCGGACCCGGTGACGACGTTTCCTGTGGATGCGCCGAAGTTCGCGAAGGATCTCGCGGCACGTCTTACTGAGCTGCTGAAGGATCCGGAGAAGGCGAAGCGCATGGGCGAGGCAGGGCGCAAGCGCGTGGAGGAGCACTTTTCGTGGACGGCGATTGCGGCGCAGACGATCAAGCTGTATCAGAGCCTGATCGCCGGTCGCGCAAAGACGTAATGGGGGGAGCCCCGGATGTCGGTCGTCCCACCCGTCCGCAAAGTACGCGTACGGATGGGGCACCCGGTCCCGTTGAGTAGGACCTAGGTGTGGGGATGAGGGACGGTGGAGAGGTCGAGCGAGAGGACGTAGATGGCGATGGCGATGAAGATGAGGACGACGCCGACCCAGAACTTCCAGTCCTTGTGGGCGCGCTTCCAGTAGGGCACTTGCTGCTCGTGGGGCTCGTGCGGGCCGGTATCGTCGTGACGGTGGTCGGGGTGCTTTCCTTCGGGCATGGTGTTGTCGTCCTTTGGCTTACGTCGTGCGGTTGCGGGTTGAGCGCGCTCGGTTGGAGCGGTTCAGAGCCTGCGGCCCGATGATTGGCATCTAACGAGTGTACGGATGCAGCGGGTTCTATAATAGTTGTGACGTGATTTTCCGGTGCAGCCTTGCACCCGCGATTGTTCTCGCATAGGAGCCGAAATGGCGAATCTTCTGGACCAGCTTAAGTCGTTTACCACTGTCGTCGCCGACTCGGGCGATATTGATTCCATCAAGCAGTTCAAGCCGACGGACTCGACGACGAACCCGTCGCTGATTGCTGCGGCCGCGCAGATGCCGGCGTATCAGTCCATTGTTGACGGCGTGCTGCAGGAAGCGCGTGAGAAGGCTGGTGACTCGGCGTCGGACAAGGATGTTGCCGCTGCCGCGTTCAAGACGCTGGCGGTTGCGTTTGGGAAGAAGATTCTGGAGATCGTGCCGGGGCGTGTGTCGACCGAGGTGGACGCGCGCATGAGCTACGACACGGACAAGACCATTGAGCAGGCACACGACATCATCAAGCAGTATGAGGACGCCGGCATCTCGCGCCAGCGCGTGCTGATCAAGATTGCGTCGACGTGGGAGGGCATCAAGGCGGCAGAGAAGCTTGAGACCGAGGGCATTCATTGCAACCTGACGCTGCTGTTTGGGTTGCACCAGGCGATTGCCTGCGCCGAAGCGAAGGTTACGCTGATCTCGCCGTTCGTTGGCCGCATTCTCGATTGGTACAAGAAGGACACGGGCAAGGATTACACGGGTACGGACGATCCTGGCGTGAAGTCGGTGACCGAGATCTACAACTACTACAAGAAGTTTGGCTACAAGACGGTTGTGATGGGCGCGAGCTTCCGCAACACGGGCGAGATTATCGAGCTGGCTGGATGCGACCTGCTGACCATTGCGCCGAAACTGCTGGAAGAGCTGCAGACGACCGAAGGGACGCTCGAACGGAAGCTGGATCCGGCGAAGGCGGCTGGTCTCGACATCAAGAAGATCCCGATGGATAAGGCGACGTTCGACAAGATGCACGCGGAGAATCGGATGGCGCACGACAAGCTGAAGGAAGGCATCGAAGGCTTCTCGAAGGCGCTGGAAGATTTGGAGAAGCTGCTGGAGAAGCGGCTCAGCGAGCTGCCGAAGCCGCAGGCTGTCAGCAAGTAAGTTGTAGGTAGTAATTGAAAAGGCCGCCTCTTGCGAGGCGGCCTTTTTCGTGCGTGATCGACTAGCTGCGCTTGAGGCCTAGCAGGCTTAGGAAGAAGCTGGCGAAGCAGATCTCCGTGCCGAGCATGAGGCAGAGCATGGCGGGCAGCGTGCGGCGCATCATCTGCACCGGCGGCAGCGGGCCGTACCCGGCGTGCGACCATGAAACGACCGACGACAGCGCGATCCCGATGCCGGCCAGCACCAATAGCACGCCGACAATCAGGCCGGTCTCTAGAGTGATGTAGCGGAACCAGCGTTGGAAGCTTTCGTCTTCGGGGAGCAGGCCTTCGGAGATGGCGAAGACTTTTGCGGCTACGCCGAAGAAGACGAGTTGGAAGCCGAGAAGGACGGCGGCCGCCATGTAGGCTAGCGTGTCCACGCCAAGGTTGACGTGGCCGAGCGGGCGTTCCGCTGGCAGGAGCCAGGCCATGACGGCGAGGCCGACGATCATGAGCGCGAGGCCGGGGTAGAGGAACAGCCAGCGTGGTGAATACATGAGCAGGAAACGCAGGTGACGCCAGCCGTCGCGCCAGGTTTTGAGGTGCGGTGGGCGGCTCCGGCCATCCTTCTTGAGCGTGGTGGGGACCTCGGTCATCTTCTGGCCGAGCAGCGAGGATTTGACGACCATCTCGCTTGCAAATTCCATGCCGGTGGTGCGGAGGGCAAGGCGTTCGTAAGCATCTTTGCTGAAGGCGCGGATGCCGCAGTGGAAGTCGCCGATGGGCGCGTGGAAAAGGGTGCGGCCGAGGAAGCTGAGTACCGGGTTGCCGAGATAGCGGTGGAGGACGGGCATGGCTTTGGGGCCGATGCCTCCGCGAAAGCGATTGCCCATGACGAGGTCGGAGCCGGCGCGCAGCTCGGCGAGGAAGCGGGGGATGTGGGCGAACTCGTAGCTGTCGTCGGCGTCGGCCATGAGGACGTACTTGCCGCGCGCGGCGCGGATGCCGGCGTTGAGCGCAGCACCGTAGCCGCGGACGGGAACGGGCACGACGCGTGCGCCATGGTCTATCGCGATTTGTTGCGAGCCGTCGGTTGAGCCGTTGTCGGCGACGATGACCTCGCCAGCGATGTGGTTTTCGGCCAGCGCGGCAAGGGCTTTATCGACGCAGACGGCGAGGGTTTCGGCCTCGTTGAGGCAGGGCATCACGACGCTCAGCTCGATGGGGCCCTCGTTCGCGAGTACGGATTGCTGCACGATTTGATCTCCAGGTAGGCTCATGGTTTGGCGGCTCCGGTCATGTCCCACGGGAGGGTAGCGGGCGCGGCGGGCGAAGGTGTGGCGATGTTCAAGGGTAGCGCGTAGAGGTTCGACTCGCCGAGTCGAATCCAGCCGACTGAGGCTGGTGTTCTGCCGGTCATCTCGCCGGGATCGAAGGCGGCTACGACGACTTTCGCGCCCTGGGATTTGAGGACGTCCTCAACCTGCTTGCGATTGGGAAGGCCTTCATACTCTTCGAGCAGGTGCTTGGCGTCGGGGTTGTACACCTCGGTGAGGACGCGGACATTCGCGAGGCGCATCCAGTAGGGATCGTTGAGGCAGGCGATGGTGCCCATGCAGGCGATCGGGTCGCCGGAGCCGACGCCGAGCGCGTTGAGGCCCTTGGCGGCTTCGACGATATTGGGCGAGTAGCCGGCGGGGAGGCCGGCCGCAGATTCGTTGCGGCGGTTGTCGAGGGCGACGCGGAGGGTCTCGCCGAGAGCGAGGAAGGCGAGGACTGCGATCATCGCGGTGGCTGTGCGGCGAGGCCAGGGATTTTCGTCTGTGAGCTCATTGAGTTCGGGAACATAGACAAGCGCGGCGAAGATGGGAATCACGATGAGGAGGTACGCCAGCGTGACGTAGCGCTCCTCGATATTGACCAGACCGTAGATGCCCCACATGGCGAGGCCGAGAAAAATGGAGGGAACCCAGAAGGTACTGTGCTGCCAGTGGTGCAGGCTGGTGCGCGCGTGGGTGAAGCCGAAGCGCGCTCCACAGACGAGCAGAAGGATGAGAAGGATCCAAGCCTCGGGATGGTTGAGCAAGTAGCGGAAGCTGAGCACGACGTTGCGGACATCGCGATGGATGAGGCGGCTGGCGCTGAAGACCGGCACGATGTGCTCGTGGAAGTA
>Ga0302317_10001509_pt1 | contig 17058 bp, 15 predicted proteins | sample III_Palsa_N3_3_FD_200450 | JGI IMG/M metagenome (GOLD analysis project Ga0302317, IMG submission 200450) | Peat permafrost microbial communities from Stordalen Mire near Abisko, Sweden - III_Palsa_N3_3 | ecosystem: Environmental > Terrestrial > Soil > Palsa > Peat permafrost | place: Sweden...
AACCCCTCGACGAACATCGTCAGCGAGGCCCAGGCGGTTACGATGATCGAAAGCCGATTGAAGGCGCGGGCATCCAGAAACGGCGTGGCGCCGGCGCTTTCGCTCTCCGATGACGCGGTAGGCAGCTCTGAAACGGCGGTCATTGGACAATCACCCCTATTCCGAAACAAGCCGGCAATCGGACCGGCTGCCTAGCCGTTCTTCTTCCCGGAGAACACGCCGGTGATCATGCCCCACAGCACGGTGAACATCAGGGACAGACCCGAGATCGGCTTTGACTGAGGCAGTGGCGCCGCCGTTGGCCGCACCGCCTTCTTCATCGCCGCGGCCGTCGCCTCTGCGCGCGCAACGGCCGCCTCGACGCGCCCGACGATGGCTTCGACACGCGCCGCAGCCGCCTCGGCCCGCGCGGCTGCGGCCTCGGTCCGGGCCGCGGCCGCGATCATCGCCGCTGCCGCTCCCATCGCCGGAGCGGCGGACGCCAGCTCCGGTTCTGGTGCAGCCGGAAGGGTGGGCTCCGCCGGAGGTTGGGCGATCGAGATCACGGCGACGGGAGCCTCGCGCTCGTCTTCTGCTTCCTCGTCGCCGCGCGCCAGCATCGCCTTCAAATTTTGGGCGAACTGCGCGGTGAGCTGAGAGGCCACCCCCTGGATAACGCCTGTACCCCGGCCGTACTGAGCGACCGATCCCGACAGGTTCACGTTGGTCTCGACGATGACCTTCGTGCCGTCCTCGACGGCCTCCAGCCGAAACTGCACGACCGAGTTGGCTCCGCCCCGGCCCTTGGCGTCGCTGCCCTTGGCCAGCACCTTCGCCGTCTTCGCGGCCTCGTCCAGCGCCTCGAACTTGGCAGTGCCGACGAATGCCAAGGCGACGGGACCGAGCTTGATCGAGACCTTGCCTTTATAGGTCTGCTCGTCCAGCACTTCGAGCAATTCGGCGCCAGGAACACAGGGCATGATCCGCTTGATATCGAGCAGGATCTTCCAGGTCTCCGACGGATCCAGAGGCACGACGAATTCGTTCGTGAGGTCCAAAGGCGATTACTCCTTAGCTATAGAGCGAACTCCTCCGCCCGAATCGAGGCACTCAGGCTCACTCGGGCGCCCTACCGGGACGAGCCCGCGGCATTCAAAAGCTTGAGCCGGGCCCGCAGCGCCTCTCGAATATGCGCGGCGGCCAGCCGTTCGGCGCGGTCGCTCGCGCGCTCTCGAATGGCGTCGAACATTGCGCGATGCTCCGTCACCGCCGTGTCGGGCCGTTCCGCGACGCTGAAGGTCGTGGCACCGAGCAACCCGATGCCGTCCTGCAGCTCGTCGAGCACCGTCTCCAGATACCGGTTCCGGGCGGCGCGGATGATGCCGTTGTGGAACAGCCGGTTGAGACGGGCCATTTCGGCGGCATCATCCAGATGCGCCTCGAAGGCGGTCAACAGGTCGTCGAGCGCCTCGAACTCCGATGGCGAGGCATGCTGGGCGGCCAGCCGGGCGGCAGCGCCTTCAAGGATCTCGCGCATCGCATAAAGTTCGAGCACCTCGGTCATATCCAACGTGCGGACAACGAGCCCCTTGGTCCCAGACGGTTCGATCAGGCGCTTGCTCTGCAGCCGGCCGAGCGCTTCCCGGATCGGTGTGCGGCTGACGTTGAGCTCGCGCCCGATCTCTTCCTCGCGCAGGCGATCGCCCGGTCGATAGACGCCGTCGCGCAGCGCCTGGCGCAGCACCCGGAACACAGCCTCTCCCAGCGGCAGGCCGCTGTTCAGGGCCGACAAATCCAGCTTTGGCGCCGTTCGCTCCCGCATCAATCACCCGTCTCTCTGACGTTCATCCCATCCCAATCAAGCCAGAGCCTAGAGCGATTCTCGATCACCTGTGATCGAAGATCGCTCAGACGTTATTGGTCTGGCGCGAGTTCTTTTCGTTCGGATGATTCCATCCGAACGGAACGCGCGCTAGCAACTTGACAATTGGATACGTCAGTATACAAAAGAATTCAAACGAATATGAACGGATACCGCGATGGCGGAAAATCTCACGGACCTCCCGGATCTGACCAAGCGATGGGACGTATTGGTCGTCGGCGGCGGCAATGCCGCCCTCTGTGCCGCGATCAGCGCCGCCCGCGAGGGCGCATCGGTGCTGGTGGTCGAGGCCGCGCCGAAATTCTATCGGGGTGGCAATACCCGCCACACCCGCAACATGCGTTGCGCCCACGACAGTGCGACCGGCACGCTCACCGGCCCCTATACCGAGGACGAATTCTGGGAGGACCTGCTCCGCGTGACCGGCGGGCAGACCGACGAGCAGTTGGCGCGCTACATGATCCACCAGTCGAAGGAAATGCTGGATTGGATCGTCGAGCAGGGCGTGCGGTTCCAGCCGTCGCTGGGCGGCACGCTCAGCCTCGGCCGCACCAATTCCTTCTTCCTGGGCGGCGGCCGCTCGATGCTGAACGCGCTCTATCGAACGGCCGGGAGCCTGGGCGTCCGCGTGCTCTATGACGCACCAGCCGTCGATCTCGACATCCGGGACGGCCGCTTTCATTCGGCAACGATCCTCCATGACGGCACGCGCAAGACCGTCGCCGCCGACGCGCTGGTCGCCGCCGCCGGCGGCTTCGAGGCCAATATCGAATGGCTGAAGCAATATTGGGGCGAGGCGGCGGAGAATTTCCTGATCCGCGGCACGCCGCACAACCGCGGCACGCTCTTGAAGTTGCTGCTCGACAAGGGCGTGGAGGAGGTCGGCGACCCGACGCAATGCCATGCCGTCGCGATCGATGCGCGCGCGCCGAAGTTCGATGGCGGCATCATCACCCGCCTCGACTGCGTCGTGTTCGGCATCGTCGTGAACAAGCATGCCCAGCGCTTCTACGACGAGGGCGAGGATCTGTGGCCGAAGCGCTATGCGATCTGGGGCCGGCTCGTCGCCGCCCAGCCGGACCAGATCGCCTATATCCTGTTCGACGCGCCGTCGCTGCACATGTTCATGCCGTCGCTCTATCCGCCGATCGCGGCGCCGACCATCGCCGCACTCGCCGACAAGCTGGGGCTGGACGCCGCGGCACTGGAGGCGACAGTCGCGGGCTTCAATGGCGCGGTCCGTCCCGGCAGCTTCGACCATACCATCCTGGACGATTGCCGGACCGAGGGGCTGGAGCCGCCGAAGACCCATTGGGCGCGGCGGATCGAGACGCCGCCCTTCTATGCCTATCCGGTCCGCCCCGGCATCACCTTCACCTATCTCGGCACCCGGGTCGACCGCGCGGCGCGCATGATGATGAAGTCCGGCACGCCGGCCGCCAACATGTTCGCGGCCGGCGAGATCATGGCCGGCAACGTTCTGGGCCGAGGCTACGCCGCCGGCATCGGCATGACCATCGGCAGCGTCTTTGGGCGCATTGCGGGCCGGGAGGCCGCCATCAATGCACGCGACTGACAGCTTGGCCGAAGCCGACCGTCTGATGACGGTCTGCAATTCCTGCCGTTACTGCGAAGGGTTGTGCGCCGTGTTCCCAGCGATGGAAATGCGCCGTGGCTTCCTCGACGGCGACCTCAATTACCTGGCCAACCTCTGCCATAATTGCGGTGCCTGCTTTCACGATTGCCAGTTTTCGCCGCCGCACGAGTTCAACGTCAACGTCCCGAAGGTTCTGGCCGAGGTGCGGGCCGACTCCTACGCTGCCTATGCCTGGCCACCGGCGGCGGCCGGCCTGTTCCGGCGTAACGGTCTTGCGATCGCGATCATCGCGGCGCTCAGCGTGGCGCTGTTCATCCTGGGCTTCGTCGCCGCATCCGACCCGGCTGCGCTTTGGACGGCCGGGCAGATGCCGGGCGCCTTCTATCGGTTGATGCCGCATGACGCCATGGCGGCCCTGTTCGGCGCCGCTTTTCTCTATGCGATCGCGGCGCTCTGCCTCGGCGTCCGTCGCTTCTGGCGCGACATCGGCGAGGCGACGTCACCCGCCCCCGACGCGCGCGCGATCTGGCAAGCGGTCAAGGATGCCGGCCGCCTGCGCTATCTCGACGCCGGCGGCATGGGTTGCGGCGACGACGCGCAGCCCAAGGACGGACGGCGCCACGCCCATCATATGGTGTTCTACGGTTTCCTGCTCTGCTTCGCCTCGACCTCGGTCGCGACGCTGTACCATTACCTGCTGGGCCGCGAGGCGCCCTACGCCTGGTACGACCTGCCGGTCGTGCTGGGCACGCTCGGCGGGTTGGGCCTGGTCGGTGGCACGATCGGGCTCTATCGAGCGAAACTGACGCGCGACCCGGTTCTGGTCGACCCGAAACAGACGGGCATGGATGTCGCGTTCCTCGCCATGCTGTTCCTGACCGGGCTCACGGGACTGGCTTTGCTGGCACTTCGCGATACCGGCGCCATGGGCATTCTGCTGGCGCTGCACCTGGGCATCGTGTTCAGCCTGTTCATCACCATGCCCTACGGCAAGTTCGTGCATGGCATCTATCGGTTCGCAGCGCTCGTCCGATACGCCCACGAACAGGCCGCCTCCCATTCCTGACTGAAGCCTCCCTCGACCGAGCCGACCGACGTCGCGCATCGGCATTTCCGAAAATCGACTGTACCAATTTTGAATTTTTCTTGATTTTTGGGATTAGTCGCGGCGCTAATGGAGCGGGCCTTCAGCGACAGGGATGACCAAGATGCTTCGATCACTCAGCCGGTTCCTGCCTTTGGCAACATTCGCCTCGGTGCTGGCGATCGGTGTCCCCGGCGGTGCCACGGCGGCAGAGCCGCTCACCATCCCCGTGGTGCTGCCGCTGACCGGCAATGCGGCCTTCCTCGGCCAAGGCGAGAAAGCCTCGCTCGAGATCCAGGAGAAAGTCGTCAACCAGCACGGCGGCATCAGCGGCACGCCGATCCACTACGCCTTCAACGACGACCAATCGAGCCCGCAGGTCGCGGTCCAGCTCGCCGGCCAGATCGCGACGACGCATCCCTCGGCGATCCTCGGTTCGGCCATCGTCGCCATGTGCAACGCCATGACGCCGCTGCTGGCCAATGGACCGATCCTCTATTGTCTGTCGCCGGGCATCCATCCCGCCGCCGGCGCGCCGGTCTTCACCTCGTTCGTATCGACCCACGATCTGGCGGTCGCCCTCGTCCGGTATTATCGCGGACGCGGCTTCACGCGGCTGGCCATGATCACCAGCACGGATGCGAGCGGCCAGGACGGCGCCCATGGCTTCGAAGAGACGATGAAGCTGCCCGAGAACAAGGACATGAAGCTGGTGACGGAGGCGCAGTTCAGCCCGACCGACGTCTCCGTCGCGGCGCAGATCGAACAGATCAAGTCGTCCGATCCGCAGGCGCTGATCGTCTGGACCAGCGGTTCTCCCTTTGGAACGGTGCTGAAGGGCATCACCCAGGGCGGCCTCGACGTGCCGGTCGGCACCACCGACGCCAACATGACCAATGCCCAGATGCAGCAATATGCCTCGTTCATGCCGACCGAAGCGCTGTTCATGTCGACCGAATGGCCGGAGCATCCGGCGACGCTGAAGCTCGACCCGGGCGTCGATGCGGCACAGAAGCTCATGTTCGACGCCTATAAGGCGTCCAATACGCAGCCCGACATCGCAGCCGCACTCGCCTGGGATCCGGGGATGCTCGTCGTCAGCGCCTACCGCAAGCTGGGCGTCGCGGCCAAGCCCGAGGAGATCCGGGCCTATCTGGCAGGGGTTAAAGGCTGGGCCGGTATCGATGGCGTCTACGACTTCGAAAAGATGCCGCAGCGCGGCCTCGACGTCACGGATTCCGTCGTCACCCGCTGGCAGGCCGACAAGAAGGCCTGGGAGATCGTCAGCAAGCCGGGCGGCGAGCCGCTGTAAGCGGTCGTAACGGGACTCCGCCATGCTCTCCTTCGTTCAGATCCTGATCGGCGGCCTGCTCCAGGGATGCGTCTTCGGCCTGCTCGCCGTCGGCTTTTCCTTGATCTACCGGGTCGCGGCGGCGGTCAATCTGGCCCAGGGCGCCTTCTGCATCATCGGCGCTCTGATCACGAGCACCTGCGAGCAGAACCTGGGCCTGCCCGTCGCCGTCTCCTGCCTGCTGGGCGTCATGGGGACCGGATTGCTCGCGACCGTGCTGGGGCAGACGGTGTTCGTGCCGGGACTCGGCCGGCTGCCGACCAGCGCCATGTTCATTCTGACCGTCGGCATCCTGACCTTGCTGCAGGGCGGTGCCCTCGTCGTCTGGGGCAGTCAGGCCTATACGCTCATCTCATTCTCCGGCGAACGGCCGATCGCGGTGCTGGGCCTGCGCATTCCACCGCAGGGCCTGTGGATGATCGGCGTGGCCGCGTTCATCGCCGGGGCGCTCGCGTTCCTGCTGATGCGGACGCGGGTCGGCCGGGCGTTCCGGGCCTGCGCGGAAAACCCGATGGCCGCGAACCTGATGGGCATCGGCGTGCGCCGCATGCAGCTCTTGAGCTTCGTGCTGGCCGCCGTGATCGGGGCGACCGGCGGCATCGTGATCGGGCCGACCACGTCGTTCCAGTTCGATACCGGCGGCATGTACACGATCTTCGGCTTCATCTCGGCCGTGATCGGCGGCATCGGCTCGCCGTTGGGCGCCATCGTCGGCGGCCTCTGCCTCGGCATCGCGACGCAGCTGGCCGCCGCCTATGTTTCGTCGCTGTTCGCCAACGCGCTGGCCCTCGCCTTGCTGCTGGCCGTCCTGCTGTGGCGGCCGAGCGGCCTGTTTTCCTCCGGCGCCGCCCGGCGCGAGGATGTGCGGGAGGAAACGCGCATCCATCGCGCCGTCGTCCGCCTGGGCTTGCGGCGTGGCGGCATCATGGCCGCCATCGGCGCGGTGCTGATCCTGGGCGTCATCCCCTGGACGCTGGGATCGAGCGGCCTGATGAGCTCGATCATCATCACCGGCATCCTGTTCATCGCCGTGCTGGGCCTGGATCTGCTGATGGGCTTCGCCGGCCAGGTCAATCTGGGCCAGGCCGGCTTCATGGCGATCGGCGGCTATACGGCCAGCATCCTCGTCGTGCGGTATCACCTGCCGCCCCTGCTGGGCACCTTGGCCGGCATCGGCCTCTCGCTCGTCTGTGCCTTGCTGCTGGCGGCCGGCGCGCTCAGGCTGCGCGGCCTCTATCTGGCAATCGCCACGCTCGCGTTCGGTCTGCTGGTAGATTCGCTCAGCGTCGGGCTCGACGGCCTGACCGGCGGGCCGTCAGGGTTGGTCGGCATCCCGTCCTTCTCGGTCGCGGGCTTCGTCTTCGACACGCCCTTGAAGAATTACTATCTGGTCGCCGGCATCCTGTGCGTGGTTCTGGCAGCCTTGACCGCCGGCATCCGCGGCGGGTTCGGCCGCGCCCTGCTGGCGGTCCGGGCCGACCCGCTCGCCGCGGCGGCACTGGGCATCCCTGTCCGGCGCTACAAGATCGCCGCCTTCTGCATCAGCGCCGCTCTGGGCTCCCTCGCCGGCAGCCTCTACGGCTTCTATTTCCACTTCCTGTCGCCGGAGATGGTGGGCGCGCCGGTCTCGCTGCAAATGCTGGCGATGCTGCTGATCGGCGGCGAGGGCACGCTGGTCGGACCGCTGTGCGGCGTCGCGGTGCTGACGCTGCTACCGACGCTGTTCCAGCCGCTGGCGCTCTACAAGACCGCGGGCAGCGGTCTCCTGCTGATCCTGTTCTCGCTCTACCTGCCGAGCGGCATCTACGGCACGCTGGTCGCCTGGCTGACGCGTGATCGCAGCCCCCGCTCGCCGCTGGTCGCCATCGAGAGGAGCGCGCAATGACCCCGGCGCTCCAGGTTCGCAACATGAGCAAGACGTTCGGCGGCGTGCAGGCGATCGCCGACGTCTCCTTCGCCGTCGCCCCCGGCACCGTCACGGCGCTGATCGGCCCGAACGGCGCCGGCAAGACGACCTTGTTCAACCTGATCACCAACCTGCAGCCGGCGACGGGCGGCACGGTCGAGCTGTTCGGCCAGCCGATCGGCGCGCTCACGGCGGAAGCGATCGCGGGCCTGGGCCTGATCCGCGCGTTTCAGACGGCGCGCGTGTTTCCTGGCATGACCGTCGTGGAGAATGTCGCAGTCGGCGCCCATCGGCTGATGCAGACGCCCGGATGGCGTCAGATGCTGGCGACGCCCGGCGCCCGGCGGGAAGAGCGCGCAATCCGCGAGCGGGCGGAGCTGCTGCTCGACATCGCCGGCCTGTTCGACATGCGCAATCGCGCCGCGACCGAGCTGCCGATGGGCGCGCAGAAATTGCTGGAGGTGATCCGCGCGCTGATGGCCGCGCCGAAGCTGCTCCTGCTCGACGAGCCGGCGGCCGGCCTCAACGACACCGAGACGGCGGAGCTGTCGGCGATGCTGAGCGCCATTCGCGACCGGGGCATCACGCTGCTGGTGGTCGAACACAACATGTCGCTGGTCATGGGTCTGGCCGACCAGATCGTCGTGCTCGACGCCGGCCGCACGGTCGCCATCGGGCCGCCCGCCGAGATCCGCCGCAACCGGGCGGTGATCGAAGCCTATGTCGGCCGCGAGGACGCCTGATCATGCTCCAGCTTCGCAATTTCAGCACGGGCTATGCCGGCCGCGCCGTCGTCAGGGGCGTCGACCTGGATGTCGGTGCCGGCGAGATCGTGGCGCTGGTCGGCGCCAACGGCGCCGGGAAATCGACGATCGCGAAGGCCGTGTCCGGCCTGCTGCCGGCCCTAGGCGGCGACATCACCTTCGACGGCCGATCGATCACCGGCCTCAGCCCCGGCGAACGGGTGCGCAGTGGCATCGTCCATGTGCCGGAAGGCCGCCAGATCTTCGTCGGCTTGACGGTCGTCGAGAATCTGGAACTCGGTGCCTATGCGCTGAACAAGGACGGTCGCCAAGCGAACTTTGCAGCCCTGCTGCAGTCGGTCTATGCGCGGTTTCCGGTCCTGCGGGACCGTGCGGGTGACGTCGCCGGCTTTTTGTCCGGCGGCCAGCAGCAGATGCTGGCGATCGGGCGCGGCCTGATGGCCCAGCCCCGCCTGCTGATTCTGGACGAGCCCTCGCTGGGCCTGTCCCCGAGCCTGGTCGAGGAGATGTTCCGGTTGATCGCCGGCCTGCGCGAGCAGGGATTGGCGATCCTGCTGGCGGAACAGAACGCGCGCATGAGTCTGGCCATCGCCGATCGCGGCTGTGTCATGGACACCGGCCGGGTAGCACTTTCCGGCAATGCCGCCGACCTGATGGCGTCGGACGATATTGCATCCCGGTATCTGGGGCTGGGCGAAGCGACCATGCGCGCCGCCCCTGCCGAAGCGATCTACCGGCGGATGGCCTCGGCCATCGCCGAACAAGTCTAATGAGGCGCGCCGCGTCCGGGCAACGGAGCGATCGGCGCTGAAGGGGGAATGGATGGCGAATACCATGCTGAGCCTGCTGAGCGCAGAACGGCTGGCAGAGTACGAAGCCGGCGGGTTCTGGCGCGACGAAACGATCTATGCGACCGCGGCCCGCCATGCGGCCGCGACGCCCGACGCGTTTGCCGTGCGCGACCGGAGCCGGCGCGTGACCTATCGCGAACTCGTCGCTGCCGCGGATGCGCTCGCCGCCGATCTGGCCGCCCGCGGCGTGCAGCCCGGCCAACGCGTCGCCGTCTGGCTGCCGAGCCGGATCGAGACGGCCGTGGCGCTGCTTGCCTGTTCGCGCCAAGCCTTCGTCTGCTGCCCATCCCTGCATCGCGATCACACGGTCGGCGAGATCGTCGAACTGATCGAGCGGATGCGTGCGAACGCGGTCATTGCCCAACCGGGCTATGGTGCCGACGCCGATCATCGCGACCTGTTCGCCCAGATCGCCGACCTGCCGTTCCTGCGCCATGTCTATCGCCTGCCGCCGGTTGGCCCCGTCGAGGGTTCGAGCGCCTTCGCCCCGCTGCTGGCAGCGCCCGGCCCGGCGCTGCCGACACCGAATGGCGATCCGAACCGGGTGATGTATCTGCCGTTCACCTCCGGAACCACGGGCCTGCCGAAGGGCGTCATGCACAGCGACAACACGCTGCTGGCGAGCGCCCGCGCCTTGGCCGAGGACTGGCATTTCGGCCCGGCGACCAAGGTCTATACGCTGAGCCCCCTCAGCCACAATCTGGGCCTGGGCGCGCTGATCTCGTCCCTCATCGCCGGCGGCGAACTCGTGGTGCACGACCTGGCGCGCGGCATGAGCCTGCTCGACCGGCTGGTCGAGACGGAGGCGAGCTTTCTGTTCGGGGTGCCGACCCACGCGATCGATCTGTTGAGCGAGATGCGCGCGCGCGGCATGACACGGCTCGGATCGGTCACCGGCTTCCGCATCTCCGGCGCTGCCGCACCGTCGGAAGTGCTGTCGGAGCTGATGCGCTACGGCGTGATGCCGCAGAGCGGCTATGGCATGACCGAAACCTGCTCTCACCAATATACGCTGCCGACCGACGATCCGCGGCTGATCGCCGAGAGCTGCGGGCGATCCTGCCCGGGTTACGAGCTCCGCATCTGGCGCCGCGACGATCCGAACGTCGAAGCCGCGACCGGCGAGATCGGCCAGATCGGCGGCCGGGGCGCCAGCCTGATGCTGGGCTATTTCGACGATCAGAGGACGACGGAGGATTCGTTCAACGACCAGGGCTGGTTCATGACTGGCGACCTGGGCTGGGTGGACGAGAACGGCTTCCTGCGCATCACCGGCCGCAAGAAGGACGTGATCATCCGCGGCGGACACAACATCTTTCCCGCCCGCATCGAGAGCCTGGCGATGCGCCACCCGGCGATCGACAAGGTCGCAGCTTTCCCGGTCGCCGATCCGCGGCTCGGCGAAAGGGTTTGCCTCGCCATTGTCCTGCGGCCGGACATGAGCCTCGCCGACGAGGAGCTGCTGGATCATCTCGATACGGTCGGTCTGTCCAAATACGACATGCCGGAATTTCTGCTGCAGCTCGACGCCCTGCCGCTCACGCCCAGCGGCAAGATCGTCAAGCGCGATCTGGCCCAGCAGGTGAGCGACGGCCAGTTGAGCCCTCGCCCGGTCCGCTTCCGGGCCAAGGCCGCCTCCTGAGGAGTAACCGCCCATGCGCGCCGCCGTTCTGTATGAATACGGCCCGATCGAAGGGGTGACACCCGGCGAATTCCCGGCCCCCGTCCCGACCGCGGATCAGGTGTTGATCGCCGTCGAGGCCGCCCCGATCAACTATGTCGATCTGGTCGTGATTTCCGGCCGCTACCAGTTCCTGCCCAAGCTGCCGTTCGTGCCGGGCAAGGGACCGGCCGGCGTCGTGTGCGCGGTCGGCGCGAACGTGACCGGTCTGAAAGTCGGCGACCGGGTGCTGGCGATGGCCGAACAGGGCGGCTATGCCGAACAGGTCGCCGTCGCCGCAAACCAGTGCTATCGCCTCCCGCCCGCCATGTCGTTCGTCGAGGCGGCAGCCATGAGCCTCGCTTACGACACGTCCTGGTTCGCGTTGCGCGACCGCGCGCGCGTCCAGCCGGGAGAAACCGTGCTGGTGTTGGGCGCCTCGGGTGCGGTCGGCCTGGCCGCGATCCAACTGGCCAAGGCCATGGGTGCACGCGTGCTGGCCGGCATCGCGCGGCCGGAGAAGGCCGGCGTGGTGATGGAGGCCGGCGCCGACGCCACGGTCGACCTGTCCGGCGAGAACCTGCGCGACACGCTCCGGGAGCGGGTGCAGGCAGCCAATGCGGGGAACTACGCCGACATCATCCTCGATCCGCTCGGCGGTGACGTCTTCGATGCGGCCATCCGCGCGCTGGCCTGGCGCGGGCGCCTGGTCGTCATCGGCTTCGCCGCCGGCCATATCCCGACGCTCAAGGTCAACTACCTGATGGTGAAGAACATCGAGGTCAGCGGCCTCCAGGTCAGCGACTATCGCAAGCGCCGGCCGGAGCAGGTCGTCGAATGCTATGCCGAGCTGTTCGCCTTCTATGAGCAGGGCAAGTTGCGGCCGGCCAAGGCGACGCTCTATCCGCTCGACCAGGTGCAGGACGCGCTCAAAAGCGTGCAGGACCGCACGGCGACCGGCCGGCCGATTCTGGTGTTCGGACCATGAGCGGCACCGACGAAGCCGCGATCGAGGTTCTGGCCAGGGCCGCCGGGCTGGACCAGGCCTGGGCGGAGTTTCGCGAGGATGTACTGGCCGCGGCGCGCTCGGTCGCGGCACAGCGACCGGCGTTGGCCCTGGTCGAACCGGCGGCTGAACCCTGGCCGCCCATGCGCGTCGCCGGCAAACCATGAGCGACCTGCACTGGACGAGCGCCACCGACCTGGGCGATGCGCTTCGAACCCGGGCAGTCTCGCCGGTCGACCTGCTGGCGGCACAGCTGGAGCGGATCGGCCGATTGGATCCCACGCTCAACGCGTTCATTCGGCTCGACGCGGAAGGCGCGCGCGCTGCCGCCCGCACGGCCGAGCGGGAAATCGCGGCCGGACACTGGCGCGGGCCGCTGCACGGCGTGCCGATCGGCATCAAGGACATCATCGATGTCGCCGGCCTGCCGACCACCTGCCATTCCAGGGTCCGGCTCGACAATGTCGCCGAGACCGACGCGGCCGTCGTCGCCCAGTTGCGCACGGCCGGTGCCGTCATCGTCGGCAAGCTCTCGACCCACGAATTCGCGCTGGGCGGCCCCAGCTTCGATCTGCCATTTCCGCCTGCCCGCAATCCGTGGAATCCGACGCACCACCCCGGCGGTTCCTCGTCCGGCAGCGGCGCCGGTCTTGCCGCCGGGCTGTTTCCCCTGGCCCTCGGCACCGACACCGGCGGCTCCATTCGCAACCCGGCGAGTGCGTGCGGCATCGTCGGGCTGAAGCCGACTTATGGGCTGGTGTCGCGGCGCGGCGTGTTCCCGCTCGCCTATACGCTCGACCACGTCGGACCGATGGCGCGCACCGTGGCCGATGCCACACTGTTGCTCAGCATCATCCGCGGCCGCGATCCGAAGGATCCGGGCAGCGTCGCCAGCACGGACGACATCGTTCCCGACACGCTAGCGCGGGGCGTCCGCGGCCTGCGCGTCGGCTATGTCCGGCATTTCCACGAGACGGATATGCCGGCGGACGCGGAGGTCGCAGCCGCCCTCGACACCGTGGCGGCGGCACTCGTGGCCGAGGGTGCCGAGCTGCGCACCGTCACGCTGCCCGACCTCAACGCCTTCTCCTCGGTCAACCGCGTCCTGTTGCAATCGGAGGCCTGGGCGATCCACGCCCCGTGGCTGCGCAGCCGACCGCAGGACTATGGCCAATTGGCGCGCCGGCGCCTGCTGGCCGGCGCCTTCCAGACCGCCGAGGACTACATCCTGGCGCAGCGTCGGCGGACGACCATGATCGACGCGGTCGATGCCGTATTCCGCGAGGTCGACGTGCTGCTGACGGCGAGCGCGATGGACCCGCCATGCCGGATCGACGACGAACCGACGCTGAGCCGCACCTATCCGCGCCAGGCACGGACGCCGTTCAACGTCACCGGCCATCCGGCGCTCGCCATGATGTCGGGCTTGAGCGCAGACGGCCTGCCGCTATCGGTACAGTTCGTCGGCCGCTATTTCGACGAGGCGACGGTGCTCCGCACGGCTGCGGCCTGGGAGCGGATCGGCGGCTGGCAGGCGCGCCGCCCGCCGGCCTTCGCCTGACGGCGAGGACAATGTCGCTATTCCTTGCTCTTGGCGCGGACGACGCTGAGCCGCCGATTGACCGACGGCGGTTGCGTCGGCGTGTCGTTCTCGGTCGCGTCGAGCAGATGCCGCAGGAATTTGGCAGCGTCCGACCCCTTCAAGGACCGTTTCCACATCTCGTTGACCATGCGCCGATGCAGCAAGAGCGCCTCGGGCGCCGAGGTGATCATGGCGACGCCGACCCGGATGTTCGGGTGTTCGCCGAGACGGAACGGGCTGATCACCAGGATCTCGCGGTCCGGTTGACGCAGGATCTGGAAGCCGGAATGGGACAGGGTTTCCGGGATGATGCCGATCTGGATGCCCATGTCGGCCGCCTCGATCGCTTCGGCGAAATGAGCCACCTCCGCGCGGGCGAGCGCGCGGCGTTCCTGGCGCACTTCCTCGGGCAGGGCATAGCTTCCGACCATGCCGTCACGCACGAAGCGGGCAATCTCGAGCCCGGACATGAGGTTGACGATGGAGGGCTGGCGCCGCCGGTAGGTCTCCTTGCGCTGGCGCAGGATTTCCTTGATCCGGGCGACGTCTTCGAGCATGCGCGCCCGTTCGTCGAGATCCTCGGGAATGCTCTCGCGCAACGTGCTGTCGAGTGTGTGCTCGAACGTCTCGGATGCGAGCAGAAACGAAATCGGACCCGCCAGCACCGTCAGATGTTCGGCCGTCTCTTCGATCTGCCGCAACCGCTCGAAATAGCTGACGGCGGACGAGATATATTCGATGCCGACGCCCAGCAATGTGGTGACCGAAACGTCGAGCAGGTCGGAGAGCTTCTCCAACGTCTCGATCTTGACCAACTCGCCCTTTTCGAACCGGTATAGCGCCGTGCGCGATATGCCGGCACGACGGGCGATTTCTTCGGCACTCAGACCGGACCCAAGACGGAAAGCCTTGAGGCGATTCCCAATGTCGTCGTATCGGATCGCCAAAGAAAACTCCCTCAAAATATCAGTTTCACTTGCCCGACCGGCGTCGATTCTACCTCAAATTTACATTGGGCGCTCGCGCTCCGCGCGCATTGAGCCCCTGCTCGATTCAGGCAAAACCCAGGATACCTCAGCGACGGTGGTTTAGCCTGTTTCCTGGCTTGACGCATCGTACCAAAATTGGTCTCATGGACAATTATTAGCACGGTCCTGCGCCGGGCGCGATGTTTTGCGCATCTCGTGGTGCGCGTCAACAAACAGGTGCCGCCTCTTGAAACCTACCGCTTTCGAATATCACGTCCCGCGTACGGTCGAGGAAGCAGTCGCCATGTTGGCGGCCGTGGCCCCGCTCGACGGGCGTGTGCTCGCGGGCGGCCAGACCCTGGTTCCGGCCATGGCAATGCGGCTGGCCCGCCCCGGCCATCTGGTCGACATCAACCACGTCGCGGGTTTCGATCGGCTTGAACTCACCGCGGAGGGCCTGCGCATCGCCCCCTGTGTTCGCCACGCCGCCCTTGGGCCCGAGGGCGTCCCCGGTCCGCTCGGCCGGCTGCTCGGTCTCGCCCGGCGCCATATTGCGCACTACCCGATCCGCACGCGCGGCACCTTCTGCGGCAGTTTGGCCAATGCGGATGCGGCGTCGGAATGGTGCCTTGTCGCCGTCGCCCTCGATGCGACCCTGATTGCGCGCAGCGAGCGGGGCACGCGGCAGCTGACCGCCGACGATTTCCTGGCCGGCTACATGACCACGGCGCTGGAGCCCGACGAGCTGCTGGTCGAGGCGTTTCTGCCGGTGTTACCGCCCGAGACCCGGGTCGGTTTCTATGAATTCTCCCGGCGCGCCGGCGACTTTGCCGAGGTGATGGCGCTCGCCACGTTCGAGCTGCGCGACGGTCTGGTCGCCAACCCGCGTGTTGCAGTCGGCGGCATCGAAGCCCGTCCCCGGCGCCTGCACGACGCGGAAGCAGCCCTCACCGGTCAGCGTCTCGATGACGCTGGCCTGCGTCGCGCCGCCGATGCGGCGGCGGCCGAGGTCGATCCGCCGGAAGACCATGAGGACGCGCGCCGCCTGGTCGCGACGGCCGTCACCCGCGCCCTTGCCTCGGCCCTTTGACCGGATAGAGATCGATGCCCCTCGTTGCCTTCACGTTGAACGGACAGGCCTGCCGGCACGAGGTCGAGCCCCGCAAAACCCTGGTCGACGTCATCCGCGAGGAGTGCGGGGCGACCGGAACCCATATCGGCTGCGAGCATGGCGTCTGCGGCGCCTGCACCATCCTGATGGACGGCGAACCGGTGCGGGCCTGCCTGCTGTTCGCCGTCCAGGCCGAGGGCAAAGCGCTGCGCACCGTCGAAGGACTGGAACAGGATGGCGTGCTGCACCCGCTGCAGCGCGCCTTTACCGAGCATCACGCGTTGCAGTGCGGATACTGTACGCCAGGCTTCCTGATGCTGGCGGCCGGCCTGCTGGAACGGGACCCGCCGCTGACGGACGAAGATCTGGTCGACGCGCTGTCATCCAACCTCTGCCGCTGTACCGGCTATCAGAATATCCTGCGCGCCGTGCGCGCCGCCGCCACCGAGATGGGGCGGTGATGGGGCGCGAGCAGCACCCGGACGATCCCGCACCGCCCAGGCTGCCGCCCGGCCAGGGCCGCGTCATCGGCCGCCCCGTGCCGCGGCTGGAGGACGGCCCGCTTATTCGCGGACGCGGCCTGTTCGCCGCCGACGTGAACTTCCCCAGGCAACTGGCGATGCGGGTGGTCCGCTCCCCCATCGCGCACGGCCGTCTGCTGTCGATCGACATCGCCGAGGCCCTGGCGCTGCCCGGCGTCGTCGCGGTCTGGACCGGCGCCGACACGGCGGCCATTCCGCCGATCCCGTTTCGCGCGACCAAGCTGCGCGGACTCGAACCCTATTGCCAGCCGATCCTGGCCCAGGACCGGGTACGCTACGCCGGCGAACCCATCGCCGTGGTCTTTGCCGAAAATGCTTACGTCGCCGAAGACGCCGCGGACCTGGTGCTGGCGGATATCGACCCGCTGCCGGTCGTGCTCGACGCCGCCCTCGACCCGAGCGAATTCCTGCCCGGCCACCTCACGGAACCGGCGGTGGTGCGCAAGGAATATGGCGACGTGGAGGCGGCGTTTCGGGCCGCGGACACTATCGTCGAACTCGACCTGTCGGTCGGCCGGCATAGCGGCGTGCCGCTCGAATGCCGGGGCGCTATCGCGCGCTACGACGCGGCACGCGACGTGCTGGAACTGCACGGCACCGCCAAGAAGCAGCATTGGAACCGCGACGAGATTGCCCGCCTGCTCGGCCATCCGCCCCACGGCGTGCATCTGTTCGAAGGCCATGTCGGCGGCGGCTTCGGCGTGCGCGGCGAGCTCTATCCCGAGGACCTGCTCGTCTGCCTCGGCGCCTTGCGCCTGGACCGTCCGATCAAATG
>Ga0302317_10001511_pt1 | contig 17046 bp, 3 predicted proteins | sample III_Palsa_N3_3_FD_200450 | JGI IMG/M metagenome (GOLD analysis project Ga0302317, IMG submission 200450) | Peat permafrost microbial communities from Stordalen Mire near Abisko, Sweden - III_Palsa_N3_3 | ecosystem: Environmental > Terrestrial > Soil > Palsa > Peat permafrost | place: Sweden...
GACGCCAACTGCCGTCCTCGATACGCATGGCAAGCGCTCGCATCAACGGCCCGCGTGTCAGATCGAGCGTGCGTTGCGCGGCGTCGCAGAGTGCCTCGATGGCAGACATCTGCACGTCGTTTGCAAGCTGCAGCATCGACGCCGACTCCACAGGCGTGTATTGCTGACGCCAGCTAAAGCCATCCGAATGCGGCGGCTCGCACTGCACGAAGCGCAGACGCAACGAGTCGTGATGCGCGACGACAGCGCGTAACGCTCGTTCGAGACAATCGGTGTCGACGGCCTCATCGAGGCGCAGCAACACCGCCTGGTTCCAATGATGACGTTCGGGCAGCGGCTCCGCAAAAAACCACGCTTGGATTGGCAGCAACGGAACCGGTACTTGCAGATCGATCGTGCTCGATGCATTGCCGTCGTCCGGCAGTGCTTCGTCGAGAGCAATCGCGCAGGTCGCGAGCTGCGCAATCGTCTGCTGTTCGAAGATCTGCCGGGCGGTCAGCAGAAGTCCGGCCTGACGCGCGCGCGCGACGATCTGCAGGCCCATGATCGAATCGCCACCCAGCTCGAAGAAATTCTCATGCCGTCCGATCCGCTCACGCCGCAACAACTGCGCCCAGATATCAGCCAGACGCTCTTCGACAGTGCCCTGCGGGGCGTCGTCGCTCGCCGGCGCACAGGCTTGCGCGGGGGCAGGCAACGCGCGCCGGTCCACTTTGCCGTTCGGATTGAGCGGCAACGCATCGAGCACCATCACGACAGCCGGTACCATGTAGTCGGGCAAGGTCGCGGCCAGTCCCGCCCGCAGCGTAGCCGTATTGAGTGAGCAACCTGGTAGCCCGCTCACGTAGCCGACCAGCCGCGTGCCACCCGGACCATCCTGCGCGTCCACCACGGCATCGCGCACGCCGGGTTGAGCACGCAATTGCGCTTCCACTTCCCCCAGCTCGATACGAAAACCGCGCACCTTGACCTGATGATCGATACGCCCGATGTATTCCAGTTCGCCGTCGCGCCGCCAGCGCACCAGATCGCCTGTCCTGTAGAGGCGTGCGCCCGGCCTGTCCGCGAACGGATCAGGCACGAATCGCTCAGCCGTCAAACCGGGCCGGCCGAGATAGCCGCGCGCCATCCCGCTGCCGCCCAGGTACAACTCGCCTGGCAGCCCTGACGGTACACGGTTCATCTGTGCGTCGAGGACCCATGCGCTGCGCTCGCCGACTGGCCGGCCAATCGGTGCGTATGCGCTGTCGAAGCCAGCGGCGTCAGCTTCCCAGACCGTCGGCGTCACCACTGTTTCCGATGGTCCGTAGGCGTTAAAAATCCGCTGCGGCTTCAGATGCTTGCGCACCACGTCGAAGCCAGCCTTCGACCAGGCTTCACCGCCCGCGATGCAGGCCCGCACGCTCACCGCACCGACCTCCGTGAGCTGGGCAAACGCGTCGAGATAGGCGGGCGGCAGGTCCAGTACCGAGATATTCTTCGAGCGAATTTCGTCGGCGAGCCGTTGTGCGGACCACACTTCGTCTTCGCGTAGCACGATTGCAGCGCCATTCATCAACGGCACGAAGCACTGCTCCGCGGCCGCGTCGAAACTGATCGAAGCGAAATGCAGAAAGCGGTCCGTGGGATTCATGCCATAGCATTCCCCTGCAGCACGGCAGTGCGCTGCGAGTGCGCCGTGTGCGACCGCGACGCCCTTCGGCCGCCCGGTCGAACCGGAGGTATAGACCACATACGCGAGGTTATCGGCGTGCGGTGTAAGTACTGGATTCTCTGCAGGTTCGTTCGAGAGGTCGAGCGTGTCGTCGAGATCGAGTGTCCATAGCGCGCCGGTTATAGGCAGACGCGCCACAGGCGTCAGATGCGTTTGCACGAGCAGCAGTTCGATCCCGCTATCGTCAATCATGTACGCAAGCCGTTCTGCCGGATAAGCCAGATCGAGCGGCACATAGGCGCCGCCCGCTTTCAGGATCGCGAGCTGCGCGACCAGCATCGCAGGCGAACGGGCCGTTGCAACGCCGACCCGAATCTCCGGTCCGACGCCTTCGCGGATCAAGCGTGCGGCGAGGCGATTGGCGCGCTCGTTCAGTTCACGGTAACTCAGTTGCTCGTCGCCGCAGATCAAGGCTACCGCATCTGGCTGGGCCGCCGCGTGCGTTTCAAATGACCGGTGTACAAGCGGTGAGCTTGAAGTGGCGCGGGCCCCGTGCGCCCATGATTGCAATTGTTCGCGTTCCGTCGGGTCTGGCAGCTCGATGTCCGCAAGCAGTTGGCCGGGATTCTCTGCCAACCCACCCAGCACCGTCACGTAGTGACGGCCGAAACGTTCGATCGTCGTCTCACTGAACAGCTCTCTGGCATAAATAAGTTGTGCAGATAAACTTCCGTCAGAGGCTTCGGCGATATTGAGCGTGAGTTCGAAAGCCGCCGCGCCGTCGGTCAGCTCGTACCATTCGACCGTCAGTCCCGGCAACGCGTCAAGCACCCGGTAGTCGCTGCGCAGATGACTGAACATCACCTGGAACAGCGGGTTATGGCTCAGACTGCGCTCCGGTTGCAGCGCGTCCACGAGTACATCAAACGGCAAATCCTGGTGTGCCTGTGCGCCAACGGTCGCTTGTCGGGTACGCTCGAGCAGTTCTCCGATCGTGTCGCGACCGGCAATCTCGGTGCGCAGGACCTGGGTATTGACGAAGAAGCCCATCAACGGCTCCGTTTCGACGCGGTTGCGGTTCGCGACCGGAACGCCTACGCGGATGTCGCGTTCGCCTGTGTAGCGGTGCAGCAGCGCCTGGAACGCCGCCAGCAACACCATGAACGGCGTCGTCGAACTACGCCGTGCGCGCTCACGGACCGCCTGCGCCAGTTCGGGCGGCAGCGTCATGCCATGGTGGCCTGCCGTATAGGACGCGTGTGCCTGACGCGGTGCGTCCGTCGGCAACGCCAGCACCGGATGCGTGGTGCCTAACGTCTCGCGCCAGTAGGCGAGCTGCTTTTCCTGTTCGCCTGCTTCGAGCCACTCGCGCTGCCATGCCGCGTAGTCCGCGTACTGCACGGGCAATTCGCGCAGGGTCAGCGGTTCGCTCAGCACCGCTGCTCGGTAATGCGTCACCAGTTCTTCCAGCAGCAGCTGGATCGACCAACCGTCCGAGACGATGTGATGCAGCGTCAGCACCAGCAGGCTGCGGCCTGATTCGCCTTCTGTGCGATATAGAGCGGCACGCAACAACGGACCTGCCGCCAGATCAAACGGCTCGCTCGCCAGTGCGCGCGCTGCTGTATCGATCTGCGCGGCCGGCAACGTGACCTCGCGCCAGTCGAGTTGAGTGTGCGCATCTATCTGTTGCTCGACCCGACCTGCTTCGTCTGAAACAAAGCGCGTGCGCAGCACTTCATGACGTGCCACGATCGCTTCAAGACTCCTACGCAAAGCAGCCGCGCTGACCTCTCCGCTCAGCCACAGCCCACCTGCCACGTGATACGCGCTGCTCTCACGATCAAGCTGCCACAAGAGCCATTGCCGCTGCTGAGCGTATGAGACCGGCAGTTTTTGTTCAGCCCCTCGCGCCCGCGCAAGAATCGGCAACTGCGCTGGCGTCACGCCCTGCTCGTTCATCTTCTGCCAGAACAAACGACGCTTGTCCGCCGACAATTCGATGAAGCGCTCGGCAATGCGTCGCGCGGTGTCTTTTTCCATGAATCTGCTCAAAGGGTGTCGATAAAGAGATCCAGGCCGCGCAGCGCCTCGTCGTTGTTCTCACCTTGACGCGTACGATCGATAGCCGCCGCCTGCTCATGCAACGTCGCTGCTTCGAACAGGGTAGCGAGAGGCAGGTTCGCGTTCAGTTCGAGCGCGATCCGCGCATTCAAACGCACCGCGAGAAGCGAATGGCCGCCCAGCGCGAAGAAATCATCGTGTCGTCCGACGCGTGCCGTTCCTAACAATGTCGACCAGATTGCCGCGAGTTGCGCCTCGACGCCCTCGAGCGGCGCCTCCCATGAAACCTCGTTCGCTGCCTCCGAAGACGGCTGCGGCAACGCGTGCCGGTCCACCTTGCCGTTCGCATTCAACGGCATCGCCGCGAGCGGCACGATCCGCCACGGCACCATATAGTCGGGCAGGCGTTGCGCAAGCTGCGTTCGCAACGCGGCAGCGTCAAGCGACTCGCCCGCCGCGTATGCAATCAGGCGGCCATCGTGCGCCACAACCACGGCTTCGCGAACACCAGTCTGTGCCGTCAACGCCGTCTCGATCTCGCCCAACTCGATGCGAAAACCACGGATCTTCACCTGGTGATCGAGCCGGCCCAGATAATCGAGCGCCCCATCGGCACGCCAGCGCACCAGGTCTCCGGTACGGTAGAGGCGCGCCCCAGGCGTGGTACCGAGCGAGTCCGGCACGAAGCGTTCCGCCGTCAGCCCCGGGCGACCAAGATAACCACGCGCCAGTCCGACTCCGCCAAGGTATAGCTCACCGGGCACACCCTGCGGCACTGGCTCCATCCGTGAATCCAGCACCCAGGTTTGAGTAGCGGCGATCGGCCGGCCGATCGGCACCGGACGCCCGGCTTCTGCCACACAAGTCCACGCGGTGACGTCGATCGCTGCTTCAGTCGGCCCGTACAGGTTGTGCAAAGCCACTCGCGGCATTGCTTCGGAGACCTTTGCTTGCAGATCGGCTGGCAGCGCCTCGCCGCTGCATACGATCCGCGCAAGCGTCTCACCGCAGCGGGATGCCTCTCCGCTCGTGATGAGCGCCTGCAGCATCGACGGTACGAAATGCAGCGTGCTCACCTTGTAATCGCGGACGGCCGCCGCCAGCCGCTGAGGATCGCGATGCGCGTCCGGCGCCGCGATCGCGAGTCGTGCACCCACCATCAGCGGCCAGAAGAATTCCCAAACGGAGACGTCGAAGCTAAACGGTGTCTTTTGCAGCACCGTTTCACCACGCTGCAGGCCATAGGCCCGTTGCATCCAGACCAGACGGTTCCATAGCGCGTCGTGGCGATTGCCCACGCCCTTCGGACGACCGGTCGAGCCCGAGGTATAGATCACGTAGGCGAGATTCGCGCCGTGCAATGGGACGTCGTTGAGATCGGTTGTTGCGTGAGAAGCTGCGTCGACCGATTCCAGTTCGACGCGGCGCACGCCGTCCACCTCTGGCAACGTGATGCCGCCCTGGGTCAGCAGCAGGTCAATGCCGCTATCGTCCATCATGTATGCGAGACGCTCGGCCGGATACGAAGGATCGAGCGGCACATAGGCCGCGCCTGCCTTCAGGATGGCGTAGAGCGCGACGACCATCTCCAGCGAACGATGCGCCGCCACACCGACACGCGATTCGACACCAACGCCCTGCGCACGCAACCAGCGCGCAAGCCGGTTAGCTTGCGCGTTCAGCTCACCGTAACTCAGGACCTGTTCGCCGAACAGCAAAGCGTCGTCGTCCGGGTAGGCGGTGGCGTGATGCTCGAAGGCACGGAACACCGGCTCGTAGCCCACGTAACGAGTCGAATTGCGACTCCAGTCTGTGAGGATGGAACGTTCCGCGTCATCGGCGAGCACGATCGCGTCGACCGTTTCGTTTAGTGCGTCGGTGTGTTGCGAGAACGCTTCGAGCAGCCGCTGGTAATGGTGCGTCAAACGCTGCACAGTCGGCTCGTAGAACAGCTCCTGCGCGTAGGTGAATTCGAGCGTCAGCGTGCCGTCTTCCTCTTCTCGCGTATCGAGCATCAACTCGAACTGAGCCATCGTGCCCGGCAGCCGGTATGGCTCGATGCTTAGACCCGGAAGCTGCTTCAGCACCCGCCAGTCGCGTCGCTGGTGATTGAACATCACCTGGAACAGCGGGCTGTGGCTCAGGCTACGCTCGGGGCGCAACGCATCCACCAGTACATCGAACGGGAGTTCCTGATGGGCTTGAGCGCCTTCGGCTGCGTTGCGCACCTGGGTCAGCAAAGTCCCTAATGTGGTCGCTCCGTCGATCTGGCTGCGCAGCACCTGCGTGTTCGCGAAGAAGCCGATCAGCGGCTCCGTTTCAACGCGGTTGCGGTTCGCGACCGGAACGCCTACGCGGATGTCGCGTTCGCCTGTGTAACGGTGCAGCAGCGCCTGGAATGCCGCCAGCAAAACCATGAACGGCGTCGTCGAACTGCGCTGCGCGCGCTCGCGGACCGCTTGCGCCAGTTCGGGCGGCAGCGTAACGCCATGACGGCCTGCCGTATAGGACGCGTGTGCCTGACGTGGTGCGTCCGTCGGCAACGCCAGCACCGGATGCGCGGTGCCCAATGTCTCGCGCCAATAGGCGAGCTGCTTTTCCTGTTCGCCTGCTTCGAGCCACTCGCGCTGCCATGCCGCGTAGTCCGCGTACTGCACGGGCAACGCGAGCAGCGTCAACGGTTCGCTCAGCACCGCTGCTCGGTAATGCGCCACCAGTTCTTCCAGCAGCACCTGGATCGACCAACCGTCCGAGACGATGTGATGCAACGTCAGCACCAGCAGGCTGCGGCCTGCTTCGCCTTCGGTACGATATAGAGCGGCACGCAACAATGGACCTGCCGCCAGATCAAACGGCTCGCTCGCCAGTGCGCGCGCTGCTGTATCGATCTGCGCGGCCGGCAACGTGACCTCGCGCCAGTCGAGTTGAGTGTGCGCATCTATCTGTTGCTCGACCCGACCTGCTTCGTCTGAAACAAAGCGCGTGCGCAGCACTTCATGACGTGCCACGATCGCTTCAAGACTCCTACGCAAAGCAGCCGCGCTGACCTCTCCGCTCAGCCACAGCCCACCTGCCACGTGATACGCGCTGCTCTCACGATCAAGCTGCCACAAGAGCCATTGCCGCTGCTGAGCGTATGAGACCGGCAGTTTTTGTTCAGCCCCTCGCGCCCGCGCAAGAATCGGCAACTGCGCTGGCGTCACGCCCTGCTCGTTCATCTTCTGCCAGAACAAACGACGCTTGTCCGCCGACAATTCGATGAAGCGCTCGGCAATGCGTCGCGCGGTGTCTTTTTCCATGAATCTGCTCAAAGGGTGTCGATAAAGAGATCCAGGCCGCGCAGCGCCTCGTCGTTGTTCTCACCTTGACGCGTACGATCGATAGCCGCCGCCTGCTCATGCAACGTCGCTGCTTCGAACAGGGTAGCGAGAGGCAGGTTCGCGTTCAGTTCGAGCGCGATCCGCGCATTCAAACGCACCGCGAGAAGCGAATGGCCGCCCAGCGCGAAGAAATCATCGTGTCGTCCGACGCGTGCCGTTCCTAACAATGTCGACCAGATTGCCGCGAGTTGCGCCTCGACGCCCTCGAGCGGCGCCTCCCATGAAACCTCGTTCGCTGCCTCCGAAGACGGCTGCGGCAACGCGTGCCGGTCCACCTTGCCGTTCGCATTCAACGGCATCGCCGCGAGCGGCACGATCCGCCACGGCACCATATAGTCGGGCAGGCGTTGCGCAAGCTGCGTTCGCAACGCGGCAGCGTCAAGCGACTCGCCCGCCGCGTATGCAATCAGGCGGCCATCGTGCGCCACAACCACGGCTTCGCGAACACCAGTCTGTGCCGTCAACGCCGTCTCGATCTCGCCCAACTCGATGCGAAAACCACGGATCTTCACCTGGTGATCGAGCCGGCCCAGATAATCGAGCGCCCCATCGGCACGCCAGCGCACCAGGTCTCCGGTACGGTAGAGGCGCGCCCCAGGCGTGGTACCGAGCGAGTCCGGCACGAAGCGTTCCGCCGTCAGCCCCGGGCGACCAAGATAACCACGCGCCAGTCCGACTCCGCCAAGGTATAGCTCACCGGGCACACCCTGCGGCACTGGCTCCATCCGTGAATCCAGCACCCAGGTTTGAGTAGCGGCGATCGGCCGGCCGATCGGCACCGGACGCCCGGCTTCTGCCACACAAGTCCACGCGGTGACGTCGATCGCTGCTTCAGTCGGCCCGTACAGGTTGTGCAAAGCCACTCGCGGCATTGCTTCGGAGACCTTTGCTTGCAGATCGGCTGGCAGCGCCTCGCCGCTGCATACGATCCGCGCAAGCGTCTCACCGCAGCGGGATGCCTCTCCGCTCGTGATGAGCGCCTGCAGCATCGACGGTACGAAATGCAGCGTGCTCACCTTGTAATCGCGGACGGCCGCCGCCAGCCGCTGAGGATCGCGATGCGCGTCCGGCGCCGCGATCGCGAGTCGTGCACCCACCATCAGCGGCCAGAAGAATTCCCAAACGGAGACGTCGAAGCTAAACGGTGTCTTTTGCAGCACCGTTTCACCACGCTGCAGGCCATAGGCCCGTTGCATCCAGACCAGACGGTTCCATAGCGCGTCGTGGCGATTGCCCACGCCCTTCGGACGACCGGTCGAGCCCGAGGTATAGATCACGTAGGCGAGATTCGCGCCGTGCAATGGGACGTCGTTGAGATCGGTTGTTGCGTGAGAAGCTGCGTCGACCGATTCCAGTTCGACGCGGCGCACGCCGTCCACCTCTGGCAACGTGATGCCGCCCTGGGTCAGCAGCAGGTCAATGCCGCTATCGTCCATCATGTATGCGAGACGCTCGGCCGGATACGAAGGATCGAGCGGCACATAGGCCGCGCCTGCCTTCAGGATGGCGTAGAGCGCGACGACCATCTCCAGCGAACGATGCGCCGCCACACCGACACGCGATTCGACACCAACGCCCTGCGCACGCAACCAGCGCGCAAGCCGGTTAGCTTGCGCGTTCAGCTCACCGTAACTCAGGACCTGTTCGCCGAACAGCAAAGCGTCGTCGTCCGGGTAGGCGGTGGCGTGATGCTCGAAGGCACGGAACACCGGCTCGTAGCCCACGTAACGAGTCGAATTGCGACTCCAGTCTGTGAGGATGGAACGTTCCGCGTCATCGGCGAGCACGATCGCGTCGACCGTTTCGTTTAGTGCGTCGGTGTGTTGCGAGAACGCTTCGAGCAGCCGCTGGTAATGGTGCGTCAAACGCTGCACAGTCGGCTCGTAGAACAGCTCCTGCGCGTAGGTGAATTCGAGCGTCAGCGTGCCGTCTTCCTCTTCTCGCGTATCGAGCATCAACTCGAACTGAGCCATCGTGCCCGGCAGCCGGTATGGCTCGATGCTTAGACCCGGAAGCTGCTTCAGCACCCGCCAGTCGCGTCGCTGGTGATTGAACATCACCTGGAACAGCGGGCTGTGGCTCAGGCTACGCTCGGGGCGCAACGCATCCACCAGTACATCGAACGGGAGTTCCTGATGGGCTTGAGCGCCTTCGGCTGCGTTGCGCACCTGGGTCAGCAAAGTCCCTAATGTGGTCGCTCCGTCGATCTGGCTGCGCAGCACCTGCGTGTTCGCGAAGAAGCCGATCAGCGGCTCCGTTTCAACGCGGTTGCGGTTCGCGACCGGAACGCCTACGCGGATGTCGCGTTCGCCTGTGTAACGGTGCAGCAGCGCCTGGAATGCCGCCAGCAAAACCATGAACGGCGTCGTCGAACTGCGCTGCGCGCGCTCGCGGACCGCTTGCGCCAGTTCGGGCGGCAGCGTAACGCCATGACGGCCTGCCGTATAGGACGCGTGTGCCTGACGTGGTGCGTCCGTCGGCAACGCCAGCACCGGATGCGCGGTGCCCAATGTCTCGCGCCAATAGGCGAGCTGCTTTTCCTGTTCGCCTGCTTCGAGCCACTCGCGCTGCCATGCCGCGTAGTCCGCGTACTGCACGGGCAACGCGAGCAGCGTCAACGGTTCGCTCAGCACCGCTGCTCGGTAATGCGCCACCAGTTCTTCCAACAGCACCTGGATCGACCAACCGTCCGAGACGATGTGATGCAGCGTCAGCACCAGCAGACTCCGGCCAGCTTCGCATTCGCTGCGATATAAAACGGCACGCAACAATGGACCTGCCGCCAGATCAAACGGCTCGCTCGCCAGTACGCGAGCTGCTGCATCGATCTGCGCGGCCGGCAAAGTAGCTTCGCGCCAGTCGAGTTGAGCGTGCGCATCTATCTGTTGCTCGACCCGACCTGCCTCGTCTGATACGAAGCGCGTACGCAGCACTTCATGACGCGCCACGATTGCCTCAAGACTCCTGCGCAAAGCAGCCGCGCTGGCCTCGCCGCTCAACCACAAACCACCTGCCACGTGATACGCGCTGCTCTCAGGCGCCAACTGCCACAAGAACCACTGCCGCCGCTGCGCGAAGGATGCTTCCGTGCGCGCCCGCACTGCATCGGGCAGACGCTTGATAGAAGGCGGCCGATGGGTATCCTGCTTAGCCGCCCCACCCTTCAACTCTGCGTGAAGCGCAAGTTCAGCCAGCGTCCGTCGTTCGAACAACTGCTTCGGCGTGAGCCATAATCCGGCTTTACGCGCTTTCGCGACCACCTTGAGGCCAAGAATCGAATCGCCGCCGACTTCGAAGAAATTCTGTCCCCGGCCGATCCGGCCCGGTTCGGTACCGAGCACCTCTGTCCAGATCTGCGCAAGCGTGAGTTCGGTTGCCGTGTGAGGTGCATCGACGTTCGCGGTGTCTTTATTCGCGGTCAGATCAGACCGCGCTTGCCGATGTTCATCAAGCGCCACTCGCAGCGCAGTGCGGTCGAGCTTGCCATTGGCGTTCAGCGGCAGCACATCGCGCGCAATGGTCTCTGCCGGCATCATATAGTCGGGCAGCACGCGGGTAGCGTCGACCATCACAGCATCAAGTGCGCGGCTCGCTACGACAAACGCAGCCAGGCGTTTTCCCGATGACGTGTCGTATGTCAGCACCGCGGCATCTTGCACACCATCCACGCGGAGTATCTCACGCTCGACCTCGCGTGGTTCGACGCGATAGCCGCGAATCTTCACCTGATCGTCCACTCGACCGAGGTATTCAAGCAGGCCGTCGGCGCCGCGCCGTCCACGATCGCCGGAGCGATAGAGACGAGCACCGGGCACGAGCGGATCGGGCACGAAGCGTTCAGCCGTGAGGCCGGCGCGACGGTGATAACCGCGCGCGACACCCGGTCCGCCGAGATACAGCTCACCCTCGGCGCCTCGCGCCACCGGCTCCATCCGATCATCGAGCAGGTAGATGTGGGCGTTGGGCAGCGGCGCACCCAAGGGCAAATCGCGGCCGGGCTGCGCCGCTTGCGCGAGAGCGTGCATTGCGATGCCGACCGTCGTTTCCGTCGGCCCATAGTGATTGAAAATGCGGCAGGTAGGCTCAAGCGCGCCGAGGCGTTCGAGCAACGCGGCAGGCGTAGCCTCGCCGCCGACAATCAGTGCGTGCGCCGGCAGAACATCGCGAGGACGCGATGCAGATAGCAAGGCGGCGAGGTGGCTCGGCACGATCTTCAGTACACCGATCCGGTGCTCCGCCATATAGCGTGCGAAGCCGTCTGGATTGAACGCGAGGTCCTGTTCGAGCAGATGCAGCGTACGTCCTGAACACAGCGCGCCGAACAGCACCGTGTGGCCAAGATCGGCGGCGGGGGTCGAGACCATCGCAAACGACGCGTCCGCGTCGACCTGCAATGTCGCGAGCATCCCGTGCACGTAGTTTGCGAGGCCGCCGTGGGTAACGATCACGCCCTTCGGTTCACCCGTCGAACCTGAGGTGTAGATCATGTACGCTGCGCGGTCTGCGTGCGGTGGGCGGCGTGAACGCGATGCGGGTTCGGTCGAAGAGATCCGATGCGCTGACGAAGCTGGCGGGTCGTAGTGCAGCGTGAGGGTCGAGATCCGCGACGCGATGTCGGCCAAGCCAGCAGGCAAGGCACTTGCGTGGAGCAATACGACAGCGCCGCTGTCTGTGATCTGCGTAGCTATCCGTGCGGGCGGCATCTGCGGATCGAACGGTACCCAGGTTGCACCGGCCTTGAACGCCGCCAGCATGCCAAGCACCTGCTCGATCGAGCGGCCGGCCAGCACGCCAACGCGCGCTTCATTTCCTATGCCGAGCACGTCGAGTTGGGCCGCAAACGCTTCTGCTGCGGCGTCGAGCGCGCCGAATGTCACGCTGCGCTTGCCGTCGTAGAGAGCGACGCGTTCGGGGCAACGTGTCACGCTGGCATCCCATGACGCCAGCACGTCTTGCGTGGCATATGCGTCCTGCGTGGCGGTGATGTCCTGAACGGTGCGCACATTTTGCATGGTAGTCGCCCCGCAATGCATCGGATTCGCAACCACGCTCGCAGCATGCTGCTCCAAAAGCACATCGGGCGCCTCGCCGAGTTGCTCCGCCAACTCAGTAAACAAGCCCGCAAAACGCTCAGCAAACGCGGTATCGAGCACTGCGTCGTCATACGCGAGCAAGCAGTCAATCGTCTCGCCGGTATGGGTGAAATCAAGCGCAAGATCGAAATGAGGTGCGTCGTTCAACAACACATGAAGCCGCGCGTCGAGCGGTGCGAACGCGGCCTCGACGAACGGCTGCTGTTCGGTCAGCTTGACCTGAAACAGCGCCGCCCCGTCGCTCGCGCGATTTGGTAACAGCCCGCTAACGAGGCGGTCGAATGGCACATCCTGATGTTCCTGCGCAGCCAGCACGGTTTCGCGTACGGCATCGACGAGCGCGCCGAAGTCGCGATGCGCGTTCATGCGCGTGCGCATTACCTGCAGATTGATGAAGTAGCCAATCATCGACTGCGCTTCGGGACGCTTGCGCAGTGACATCGGCGCACCAACCCGGATGTCGTCCTGGCCACTCAGACGCTGCAGGACGACGTTCAGGACTGCGAGCATCGTCATGAAGAGCGACGCGTGCCGGGTTGCGGCAACGCGTTTTAGCACCGCTGTCGCGGAGGTAGAAAGCGAGAACGTCAAACTACGTTGGCACCCAGCAAGACTCGCGACGTCTGCAACTGCGACCGCAGCGCCTGAAGCAGGTCGCGCAAAGAGTTGCGCAGCGGCGGCGGGGTCGCCATCCGCAGCGAGTTGAGTACGCCAGTACTCGAGCTGGCGCGCAAGCGTGGCGGCATCGAGCGTGGCACGCTCCCACGCGACATAGTCCGCGTGCTGAAGCTGAGGCTCGGGGCCGGACGATGCCGCAACCGGCCCGGCCAGTTGCGCACGATAGGCGTCCGCCAGCGACGTAAGCAACACGTTCACCGACCAGCCGTCGGCGATGATGTGATGGAGTGCAAGCAACAAGCGATGCTCGCGCTCACCGGTGCTGACCAGGTGAGCGCGCAGTAGCGGTCCGTACTCCAGATCGAAGGGCCGTCGGGCTACCTGCTCTATCAGTGCGTCGAGCACAGCCTCACGTTGCGTAGCGGGCGAGCTGGCTTCGAGTCGCGTCACGGGTAAAAGCACGCGCATGTCGCGCTCGATGACCTGCAAGGGCTCACCGTCGTCGCCGAGCGTGAAATGGGCACGCAGGATCTCATGGCGGCGTACGACGTCGTCAAACGCACACTGCAAGGCGTCCAGATCCAGGTCGCCCGTCAGATGCAGTTCGCCGCTCATGTTGTAGGCGGCGCTCGCGGGGTCCTGGTGCCACGTCAACCACAGGCCTCGCTGGGCGTCGGAGGCGCATGTCCGCATGCGCCGGTCGTCAGGGAGACGCACTACCACCAACTCCGGCGACACCGCTCCTTGCGCGCTTTTCTGCTCGATTAGCGCAGCAGCATCCTTGAGAGCGGGCGCGCCAAAGACGTCGCGCGGCGTGTACTCGATCGCCCAGCGCGCCCGCGCAGCAGCCGCCACCTGCACCGCCGCGAGCGAGTTGCCGCCAAGCGCAAAGAAGCTGTCTTCGCGAGCGGGGCACTCTTGCGACAAGCTCAGTGCATCACGCCACAGCGCCGCAAGCCCCTGTTCAAATCCCGTCAGCGGCGCCAGCGGCGCAGACTCAGTAGCGGCAGCGCCACCATCAATCGCGGCAGTGGCCTCAACCCGCCGTCCCTGCACAAAATTAGCATAGGCATCAAGCGAGCTCTGCTCCCAACCGCGCACGCAGGCCGCACGTTGCACCTTACCGCTCGACGTCTTCGGCAACCCGCCCGGATTCAGCAGCACAACGACACTCGCCGGTTCACCGCAGGCAAGCGCGACCGCTTCGCTCAGCGCAGCGGAAATCGCCTCTGCCGGCGCGAGCTTCTGCATGTTGCGCGACACTTCCGCAGCGATGCCAATGCCTTCCTGACCTTCAATCTCAACCGCAAACGCCGCGACACGGCCGCGACGCACCAGCTCGACCTCGCGCTCGATCACGAGCTCAAGATCTTGTGGATACAGATTGCGCCCACGCACGATCAGCAGATCCTTGATGCGCCCCGCGACGTAGAGTTCGCCCTCACGCAGAAAGCCCAGGTCGCCGGTGCGCAGCCAACGTGCACCGTCGCGTTCGACGAACGTACGGGCGCTGTCCTCGGGCCGGCGCCAATAGCCTGCCGCCACACTTGGACCACGCACGAGAATCTCGCCGATCTGCCCCGCGCGAAGTTCGACGCTGCTCTCGCGATCGACGATCGCCACCGCGTGACCGCTCACGGGCGTGCCACATGAGACGATCGGCACGCCATCGCCGTCACCTTCGCCTTCGGCACGACCGGCTGCGAGTCCAGTTGCAGAGAATGACGGCGCACGCACGCCACTGCCCGGTGCAATGCCACTGACATAGAGCGTAGCTTCCGCCAATCCATAACACGGAAACAGTGCGTGCGGATCAAACCCTACGCCCGCGAAGCGCCCAGCAAACGCATCCATAGTGGCCTTTCGAACGGGCTCCGATCCAGAGAATGCGAGACGCCACGAGGACAAATCTAGCGCAGCGCGCTGCTCTTCGCTGACGCGATCCGCGCACAACCGGTACGCGAAGTCAGGACCACCCGAGATCGTGCCGCGATGGCGCGCGATTGCTTCGAGCCAGCGCACCGGCCGCTCGAGAAAATACTGCGGCGACATCAGCACCAACGGAATCCCGCTAAACACAGGCTGCGACAGCGTACCGATCAGACCCATGTCGTGATACAGCGGCAGCCAGCTCACAAACACGTCGTCGTCGCGAACGTCGAGGCCTTCGCGGATGGCCAGCTCGTTGGCCCACAAACTGCCGTGCGTGACCATCACGCCCTTGGGCGCCGATGTCGAACCTGAGGTGTACTGCAGAAATGCGACGTCGGACGGCACGGCGCGATACGGCTCGAAGGCGCTCGATGCGTCGCTGCCCAAATCGAGCGTGTCCACCGTCACGATTTCGGCGCGCGGTGCGATCTTCGCAAACGAATCGCGCAGTTTGCTGGCAAGCGCAGCCGTCGTCAGGATGAAGCTGGCTTCCGCATCTGCTGCGATCGACTCAAGGCGCGAGAGACGTTGTCCGCGCAACGACTCGGGCGGGTATGCCGGTACTGCGATAGCGCCCGCGTAGAAGCAGCCAAAAAAAGCAGCGACGTAATCGACACCGCTATCCATCAGGAGAAGCGCACGCGGCGGGATATGGGTTTGCGCATCCGGCGCGCCCTCCACCCCGCGCAAGACTGCGCCTATCGTCCGCGCGCGCCGGTCCAGCTCCGCATAGTCGTAACGGTTCTCACCGCCGGCATCGAGCGTCACCAGCGCGGTGTCCGTCGCGCGCAATACGCTCAATGCGTGCAAGCGTTCGATCATGTTCTCAGTCATTTCACCATCTCATGTGACACGCCGCGCCCGCTGCGGCGATCCGGGCAATGCGTCACCCACTCGCTCAATCTTCGCCGCGTTCAAGACGCTCACGGCATTCGCGTTCGTGCTCGGTCTCACCCGGATGCCGGTGTTCGGCGCCATGCCGGAGCGCGTGCGGCGCAAACGGGCTCTCCGACGTCGCAGGTACATGGGGGTGCCAGTGGCGCTCCTGTCTGCCAGAATCTGACCCATACAGCTTGTCCAGGCGCGTTTCCTGAGGCGGCTGCGCATGAACGTCCTCAGTCACGGCGGTCACTGAAACAACCGGCGCCGCATAGGCGAGCGCACGAGCTGTGGCCTTTTCACGCTGACGCTTGAGAAACGGACAACGATCGTCGGCGGGCAGGTTGGCGTCGTCGAGGAAGTACTGCTTCCACTCCAGATTGCCAGGATCGCCGTAGAAACCGAGATCGGGATGCGCGGGAATCGCGTCCCACGTTTCGATGCGTTTGCGCACCTGATTGCGCGCCTCACGACCGATCACCTTATTGGTAATGGTGTCGACGAATACGCTGCGCGGCTGAAACAGCAGCACCATGCCAGGCCCCAGATTACGGCTATGCCGCTGGCGGAACGACGGGCACGCGCAAACCACGAAGGTCTCGACGCCGGCAAACGAAAATTCCCAGTCTTCGTGCGATGGATCTGGCTGGGCGTCGGCATGCGGATCGGGGTCGACATCGTGCAGGTGTTGCAGAATGCTCCAGAACCAGTCGTGATACGCCGCGTGTGTGAGCGGCTCGCGATCGGGTTCGAAGAACACCGCAATGTTGTTCTTGCGATATTGCGGCAGCGAGACTAGCTCCGCGAACGTTTGCATCGTCGCGGGCAAATCGCGAGTGTCTTGGTCGTTCACATACGAATAGAACATCTCGCCGCGTTTCTCGGCCATCGTGCCGAAGAAGCACGGATAGGCCGGATCCATCACATGTCCGCACATCGTGTCATATGACGCATCCAGCCATGCAGGAGGATTTGCCGCCGCACCGGTCGCGCGGCCGGCAATGATCCGGCTTTTCCAGTCGCCGGGATTGAAGCCGTCGCTGGGCAGCACGTCTTCGCGCCGGTTCGGCGCAAGCGGTTCGGCGAGCTGCACGGCATCCATCACGGTTCCCTCGTTTGAGCGCATCTTCAATGTCCTTTGTCGTCACACATCTGCATCGCGCAGTGGCGAGCGGCTGACACACGTTCTCGCGGACGTGTGTCAGCTGCGATATCGGTTTGCGGGGGGAACCGGCGCCCTTGTCCCGGGCTTTCCGGCGTTTACAGTGCGCGGCAGCAATACGGTCACGAAAGAACCGTACGCGCCCGCGTACGATGCTCAGGCCTCGGCCTTTGCGTCCAGTTCGGCGACCAGCGCCTGCACCCAATCGTCCGGGATGATCGGCTGGTGATAGGTGCACTCGCCCGAGACGACGGTCGAGCCGTG
>Ga0302317_10001515_pt1 | contig 17021 bp, 16 predicted proteins | sample III_Palsa_N3_3_FD_200450 | JGI IMG/M metagenome (GOLD analysis project Ga0302317, IMG submission 200450) | Peat permafrost microbial communities from Stordalen Mire near Abisko, Sweden - III_Palsa_N3_3 | ecosystem: Environmental > Terrestrial > Soil > Palsa > Peat permafrost | place: Sweden...
CCCGGCCGACGGAGTCCCATGACCTCGCTGATGCGCCGCAAATCGGTGTCGCTGGACGACTTGGCGGCGCACCAGCGCCTGACGCCGACGCTGACTTGGCTGCACCTGATCCCACTCGGCGTCGGGGCGATTGTCGGCGCCGGCATCTATACCCTGATCGGGGTCGGGGCGAACCTAGCCGGGCCAGGGGTGATCCTCTCGTTCCTGATCGCCGGAGCGGTCTGCGCCTGCGCCGCGCTGGCCTACGCCGAGGTGGCGACGCTGATCCCCGTCTCCGGCAGCGCCTACACCTACAGCTACGTAGCGCTGGGCGAGATCATCGCGTGGGTGGTCGGCTGGAGCCTGATCCTGGAATATTCGCTCGTGGTCAGCGCCGTCGCGGTGGGCTGGGCCGGCTACGCCGTCGGGTTCCTTGGCGCGGTCGGTGTCCACCTGCCCGCCGCGATCTCGGCGGGGCTTTGGGCCGGCGGCGTGATCAACCTGCCAGCCATCGCCATTATCGCAGGGGTCGCTGGACTGCTTACGCTGGGGACCCGCGAGAGCGCCACGGTCAACGCCGTGCTGGTGTTGGTGAAGATCGCCGCGCTCGCGCTGTTCATTGCCGTCGCCGCGCCGCACTTCAACGCCGCCAACTTCCACCCGTTCATGCCCTATGGCTTTGCCGGGACCAGCACCGGCGGCGTGCGCCACGGGGTGATGGCGGCCGCGGCGATCATCTTCTTCGCCTTCTACGGCTTCGACGCGATCTCGACCGCCGCCGAGGAGACCAAAAACCCCGGCCGCGACCTGCCGATCGGCATCGTCGGCTCGATGATCGCCTGCGCGCTGATCTATGTCGCCGTTGCCGCCGCGGCGATCGGGGCGATGTCGACCGCCCGCTTCGCGGCCAGCCCAGAGCCGTTGGCGCTGATTCTGCGCGGGCTGGGCCAAGGCGGCGTCGCCATCGTTATCGGTGCGGCGGCGGTGATCGCCCTGCCGACGGTGATCCTGGCCTTCCTTTATGGCCAGAGCCGAATCTTCTTCGTCATGGCCCGCGATGGCCTCTTGCCCGCCACCCTCGCCAAGGTCAGTCCGCGCACCGGCGCGCCGATCCGCATGACGCTGGCGACCGCCGTGGTGGTCAGCGTGCTGGCGGGCCTGGCGCCGCTGGACCAGATCGCTTCCCTGGCCAATGCGGGCACCTTGACCGCCTTCATCGCCGTGGCGGCGTGCCTGCTGGTGCTGCGCCGGCGCGACCCGGGCGCGACCCGGCTCTACCGCACGCCCGCGGCCTGGATCGTCGGGCCGGCGGCGATCCTCGGCTGCCTCTATTTGTTCGCCAACCTGCAGCTGAAGACCCAGGTCTTCTTCGCGATCTGGAACGTCGTCGGACTCGGTTGCTATTTCGTCTGGCGCCAAGTGGGCGCCCTTCGCGTCCGCGCCGACGAACGCTAAGCTGACCCGGACCTGGGAGAGCGCTTCGAACCATGGGCGATCTGCACTTCAACACGGGCGACGAAACCCTTTGGGCGGTGATCCTTGGGGCGATCCTGGCTTCGATCGGCGGGGTGCTTTCCACCACCTTCGAGGCCTCGTTCCGGCGGCGCGAGCGCGAGCGTGGCGCGGCGCTGTTGTTCGGTGAAATCCTGTCGGTGCTGGAACTTCTGCTCGGTATGGCCAACGCGGCGCGCGGACGGGGCGAGCCCTACGGGAACTGGACCATGCGGATGCTGCGCGCGGTGCGCCGAGAAGCTGAGACGTACGAGCGAAACCGAGAGTCGCTCTACGACCTGCGCGACGTCCGCACCCGCGCTCAGGTCCACACCATCATGGTCAAGGTCATGCTCGGCCTCGAAGGCGTGTTCGACGCGACCGAGCGGATCGAGGCCGACACGATCACCGCCCGCCAGGCAGGGCTCGACGCGACGTCCCGCGCCGAAGTCGATGCACGCCTCGCGTCGGTGCAGCAGGAACGCGACCGCTCGTTCGACGCGCTGGCGGAAACGACCGGCGGGATTGCGCCGATCGTGGAAACGCTGCGGCCGCTCGCGAAACAGGACTTCCGCGTCTACTCCGCGGTCGCCACGACTTGAGGCAAGCGCCATCCGCCGGTTAAGCTCGGTCGACGGACTGCGGCGTTAGCGAGGCGAGCGATGGCGCGACCCGGGGCGTTGACGGCCTTCGCGCTGCTGCTGGTCGCACTACTCGGCGTGACGCCGGCGATGGCGACTGGCGCCGTGGTCGACGCTCACGCGGAGGTGGCGGCAGCGCTGTTCGCCGCCTCGGCCACCCAGGCGGCGGCCGAGAAGTCGGCCGACGCCAGGATCGCCGCCCAGCGCGCCCAGATCGTCGCCCTCGCCGCCAAGGTGAAAGCTGGCCAGGCAAAGCAGGCCGAGCTGACCGCGGCCGAGGACGGCTTCGTCGCCGAGCTTGCGGCGAAGGACAGGGCCTATGCAGAGGCGATCGACGCCTTTCGCGGCGCCGTGATCCACATCACCGACACGCCCGAGGGCGCGGCGGCGCTGAAGGAATTCAACGACGGCGACGAGGCCGGCGCGATCAAGATCATCGGCCAGCTCGACGACGCCCGCGATGCGGCGCTGCAGAAGGCCACCGACATCCAGAAGGCGGTCGGCCGCCGCGACCAGGCCCAGCTCGCCCTCGAGGCCCACTACCGCGACAAGGTCGACGCGGCCACCGTGATCGGCCTTTACGAGCAGGTCGTGCGGCTGGATCCCGGAGTCTACCTCGACTGGGTCCAGCTGAGCCGACTCTACATGGCGACTGGCCGGCTGACCGAAGCGCGCGAAGCGTCCGAGGCGGCGGTCAAGACGGCCACCGCGGACTACGACCGCGCCATCGCGCTGGCCGGCCTGAGCGACGTGCGGGCCGCGCAGGGAGACCTTGACGGCTCGCGCGAGGCGACATCGCAGACGCTGATCATCATGGAGCGGCTCATTGCGGCGGCGCCCGACGACTTCCAGCTTCACAGGGACTACGCGATCAGTCTGCAGAAGGCGGCCGACCGCCTCCGGGCAAACGCCGATCTGGGACCAGCCGCGGAAGCCTATCGTCAGAGCCTCACCGTGATGCTGCAATTCCAGCAGAGCCACGCGCTGACGCCGCTCCAACAGGGGGCGGCGGAGAACACTGTCATCACCGGCCTGCTCGAACTGGGCCGAATCCTCACCAAACTGGGCAATTTGGCGGTCGCTCGCCAGTGCTACGATTTGGCGCTGGTCGGCGCTCGCGAAATGCTCGGGTTGAACCCTGACAACATTGAATCGCAGGCGCTGCTTGCGGCCGCCCTCGACTGGCGAGGCGAGGTGATGACGGCACAGGGAGACTTGGGAGGCGCGCGCGCCGACCATGAGGAACAGATCGAATTGCTGCGCCGAATGACGGCCGCGGATGCCAGCGACGTGACGCGGGCGCTGGACCTAGCTGGCGCCCTGATACGCCTGGGGGCCCTGGATCGCAGACAAGGCGACCTGCCCGGTGCGATGAAGCTGTACCAGGAGGCGCTGACGCTGGGCCAGCGCGTCGCGGCCGCCGATCCCGCCAATGCGCGCGCCGAGCACACGGTCGCCGCAGCGCTGGTCAACGAGGGCGAAATCTTCTCTCGGCAGAACGATCTTCCCAGCGCCAAGAGCACGATCGGCCAGTCGCTGGTGATCCTCGCGCGCCTGTCCGGCGCCGACCCGGCCGATGCGCAGGATTACGCGGACCTCGCCACCGCTAGCCTGATGCTTGGCGACGCGCTGGAGCGTGGCGGGGAACACGCCCAGGCCCATCTCGCCTACGCGACAAGTCTGCCGATCTATCGACGCCTGGTCGCCAAATCTGGCGTTGATCGGTCGTTTCAGAGTGCGCTGGCCGCCGCCCTGGTGGATGATGGCGAGGCGTTGTTCGCCGCAGGCGACGCGGCCGGCGCCCGCAAGGAAGAGATGGAGGCGCTGCCGATCCTGCAGCACCATGCCGCCGGCGATGCGGCTGACGTGGATGCGCAGCGCCTACTCGCCGTCGCGCTATCCGACCTTGCCCGGATCGGCGGCGCCGGAGTCGGCTGGACTGAGGCTGTCGCCCAATGGCAGGCGATCGACCATCAGGGGCAGCTGAAGGCGGAAGACCGTCACTTCCTCACCGAGGCAATCCAGCAGGCGGGGGTGGCCAAGACGCCCTAGGGGCGGCGCATCGGCGCCGTGGAGACCCCGAGGCGGGAGTCGGCCAGGCCGACGTAGAGCAGCCATTCGCCCTTCCAGGCGACCAGGCCTTCGGCGAAGCAGACGTTGCCGACCTGGCCCTGCGCCTCGGCCGGATCGATGGTCAGAAACGGCGCCTGCGTGCGGGCGATCACGGCAGTCGGATCGGCGCCGTCGAGCAGCAGCTGGCCCGGCTGGTAGGCGAAGGCCGGCGTCGCCGGATCGCCCACGCGGGGATGGTTGGCGCCGTTGTAAATCAGTACCACACCTGCCTCGGTCAGGAGCGCCGGCGGCCCGGGCTCGGTCAGCAGCGAGTCGAACCGGCCCCGCCTGGGCCCGACGATCGGCCGCAGCGCCATAGCGCCTGGCACGCGCTGCGTGCCCCAGCGCCCCGACGGTCCGCCGGCCCCCGCGGCCGGCTCCCAGGTCAGGTAGCGGTCCGGCGCAGCGGCGATTTCAAGCGGCGTCCAGCGGATCAGCTCGTCCGAGGTGGCGGCGTAGATCGTGCCCTCGCCCCAATACATCCAGTATTTGCCCCCGTGCCGCGCGGCGACCAGGCGGCCGTCCTTGAGCGCCGTCAGCACCGCGCCCGACTTGGTCGGCAGGCGCACGTAGGGCGTCCCGGCGAACGCCGGCCCGTGCTTCTCCCAGTGGCGCAAGTCGCGCGAGGTGGCGACGAACAGGCAGCTGACCTTGCCGTCGAACGCGGTGTAGGTGCAGACAAACCCGCCGTCCGGGCTCTCGACCACCCGCGGGTCCTCGCAGCCGCCCGGCCACTCCCAGGCCTGCCAGCGATCGTCGCCGGGCGCGATGACCGGCTCGGGCTCGAGGTCGAATCGCCGCCCGTCGGCGCTGGTCGCCAGCCCGATCCGCGAGGTCCCGGCATAGCGCCCGACGTCGTCCTCGGCCCGCACCAGCAGGCAGACCCGCCCGTCATGGACGACCGCGGCAGGGTTGAAGACGTCCTTCGCCGCCCAGGCGACCGGCCTGCCGAGCACCGGACAGTCGAACTCGACCGCCGGACGATCGCCCAGGACGCGCTGCGGCGCCGAAAAGGGTCCGAGCGTCCAGGCGGGAGGTGCATTGGCGTCGGTCATGGCCGGGGTCCGTAGTTCAAAGCGGCAGCTTGGCTTTTGCGCGATCTAGGCGGAAGCTCGTCGCCTGACCAGCGGGAGGCGATCATCGTGATCTTCGGTCTGTCGATTGGCGTCTTCACCACCATCCACACGCTCATCAGCGTTGCGGCCATCGTCGTGGGCGTCGCCGTGCTGGCGGAGATGCTCGCGGACCGGCTGTCCGGCGTCCTGACCGCGATCTATCTGGCGCTGAGCATCCTCACCGATGTGACCGGCTTCATGTTCTACAAGGGCAGCTTCGGGCCGCCTTACGTCGTCGGCGTCATATCGCTGATCATCCTGCTGCTGGCCTGCGCGGCGCTCTACAGTGGCAAGCTCTCCGGAGCCTGGCGGCCGACCTACGTCGTCTGCGCGGTGATCGGGCTCTATCTCAACGTCTTCGTCGCCGTGGTGCAGGCGTTCGGCAAGCTGCCGGCGCTGCACAGGCTGGCGCCGAAGGGATCGGAACCGCCGTTCGCGATCGTTCAGGGCCTGACGCTGCTGATCTTCATCGTGATCGGCTGGCTCGCGGTTCGCCGCTTCCGCACGGCGTCTCCCACGTAGCTCACCCGGCGCTCGGGGCCAGTACGACGCCAAGAAGTATAGCGGCGAAGTGCAGCGCCGCGGCGCCGACGACATGGCCGTGCCAGATCGCGCGCCGGAACTTCAGCTGCTTCAACACGTAGAACACCGCACCGGTCGAATAGACCAGGCCACCGGCCGCGAGCAGGGCGAGCACGACCCACGACACCGCGCCGATCATCGGCTTGATCGCCACCAGGGCCAGCCAGCCGAGCGCGAGGTAGAGCCCGATCCAGAAGCGGCGGCCCAGCCCCGGCAGGAACAGCTTGGCCGCCACGCCCGCCAGCGCCAGGCCCCAGACCGCGAGCGTCATGCCATTGGCCCAGCCGCCGTGCAGCCGCTGGGTGGTGAAGGGGGTGTAGGAGCCGGCGATCATGACGAAGATGGCGGCGTGATCGAGCCGTCGCAGGATCGGCCGCCAGCGCAGCTTAGAGAAGTTATAGGCCGCCGACAACGCCAGCATGGCGATGAAGCCGGCGACATAGATCGAGACCGCCGCCGCCTGGCTCAAATGCCCCAGCCCGAACGCCAGTGCGAGCAGGGCCGCCCCGCCGATCACCGCGAAACTGAGCCCGATCACATGCACGGTCAGATCGGCGCGCATCGACGCCGAGCTTGGATAGTGGTCCGCGAGGTCGGGCGACATGGCCGCCACTTTATCGCCGCCACCGATGACCGCGGCATGAAAAGCTGGTCATGTGCGCCCAGCACAAGGGAGCCTGGGACATGGACTTACAGCTGCAGGGCAAGCGCGCGCTGGTCACCGGGGGCAGCAAGGGGATCGGGCGGGCGATCGCCCTGCAGCTGGCGCGCGAGGGCGTCGATGTCGTCATCGCCGCGCGCAACGCCGCCGAACTCGAGGCCGCCGCGCGCGAGCTGGCCGCCGAGACCGGCCGCAAGGTGGTCGCCCTCACCGTCGACACCAAGAGCGATGCTTCGGTGAAGGCGCTGGTGCGCGACGCGGTCGCGGCGCTCGGCGGGATCGACATCCTGGTCAACGCCGCGGCCCAGGCCGGCGGCCAGGCGCCGCCGCCGAAGCTGGCTCAGGTCACCGACGCCGTCTTCTGGGACGACGTGGACGTCAAGGTGATGGGCTATCTGCGGATGGCGCGCGAGGTCGCGCCGCACATGATCGCGGCCGGCTGGGGCCGGATCGTCAACGTCAGCGGCCTGGCCGCGCGCTCGACTGGCTCGATGGTGGGCTCGATGCGCAACGTCGCCGTCGCCGCCCTGACCAAGAACCTGGCCGACGAACTCGGAGCGAAGGGGATCAACGTCACGGTGGTCCATCCGGGACTCACCCGCACCGAGAAGACCGCGCCGCTGATCGCCGCCCGCGCCGCATCCGCCGGCGTCACGCAGGCCGAGATCGAACAGCGCATGGCCACCAACATCCTGATCGGCCGGATGGTCGACGCGGCCGAGGTCGCCGATATCGTCGCCTTCCTCGCCTCGCCGCGCAGCGTGGCCATCAACGGCGACGCCGTCGCTTGCGGCGGCGGCGTCAGGGGACCGATCCACTACTGAACGCGGGAGCGTAGTTGGGGTCAGAAACGAACCACCGGCACGTGGCGGACCGGTTCATGACCGCCATGGGTCGGCGGCGAGATCCAGCGCGGCGGCAGCGGCTGGGGGTTGAGCGCCAGCGCCTGGCTTGCGGCGGCGGTCATCGCCAGCGCCGCGGCGAAGGCGAGAACAGTCTTGGTCATTGCAGTCTCTCCGATTGGTTGACGCCCTGAACGGGCGACGACGTGACCCTGCACGGCCCCGCTTGAACCAGATTTGAAGACGCCAGTTGGCCGGCGTTCATCCAGGCGCCGTGCCTGGCTTGCGGAATTTACATCGCCAGCATTAGCAGCGCCCACATGACCTGCACCGATGACGACGTTCCGGAGGGCGCGGTGTTCGTCGAGAAGCCCTACTCGATCGATGCGGTCGCTCAGCTGGTGAAGGCGCTGGTCAAGCCAGCCTGAGCGCGCTGGGGCCTGTGTTGGCTCTTGGACATACAGCCGCGCGAAGCTGAGCCATTGATAGGCGACGGATGGCGCCTGGGCGCGTCAGATCGCCCGGGGCAGCCTCCTGAGTACACACCTTTACGGACATTGCCGCGGCGATGGCCTATGATGCCGCCATCGTCAGTGGATACCTCTCGGGCTCTGACGGCTGAGAGACGCGCCAAGTGGCGCTCCAGACTCCCGCTCTAGACCGCGCGGGACAGTACCCTTGGCCCTACTTTCATTCGATTCATCCCCAGCGGGGAACGCTCTGCTGGGCGCCCTCGCGCCGGCGGACCTCGACGCCCTGCGCCCGGCGCTGGAAGAGGTCGCCCTGGTCAAGGACCAGTCGATCTTCCTGCCGGGCGAGCGCGCGCCCTACGTCTGGTTTCCCACCAACGGCATGATCTCTATCGTCGCGCTCGACGCCCAGGGCTCGGCCATCGAGGTCGCCACCGTCGGGCGCGAGGGGATGAGCGGCCTGGCCGTCGTGCTGGGCAGCGAGACCATGATCTACGCCTCGATGGTCCAGGTGCCGGGTGAGGGCTGGCGCATCGAGACCTCCGCCTTCCGCCAGGCGATGGACCGTCACCCGGCGATCCGCGCGGTGATGATGAAGTACGTGCTCGCGGTCCTGACCCAGATGGGCCAGAACGTCGCCTGCGCCCAGTTGCACGACACCGAGGCCCGCTGTGCGCGCTGGCTGCTGCTGGCCCACGACGAGGTCGACGGCGACAGCTTCCCGCTCACCCAGGACTATCTGGCGATGATGCTCGGCGTCACCCGCCCCAGCGTCTCGGCCGCCGCCTCCGCGCTGCAGAAGGCCGGCTTGATCCGCTACGTCCGCGGCCAGCTCATGATCCTCGACCGCCCCGGCCTCGAGGCGCTGTCGTGCGAATGCTACGGCATCGTCCGCCGCGAGTTCGAACGCCTGCTGGGCTCGGCGCCCAAACACAGGGGCTGAGGCCGGCGCGGGCGGCCTTGCGCCCCTTCCGTCTCGTCACGCTTCGCGTGCCGATCGAACTGGCTCTTCTTCGCTCTCGCCGGAAGCACCGCGCCTGCTTTCAGTTTTCCTGATCCCATTCGCACGGACGGCCGGCGCGATGTTTGACGTGAAACCGCAGATGCCCGCAGACTACGGTCCCCGCCCCGGTCGCCGTCGCCGCGGCGCCCCAGATTTCTTACAACCTCACGATTTCAAAGACCTGTCGCCCGCAGAGCGACGCTCCACGAAACCCACGCGGCCGAGTCGCCGTCAAGCCCCAGCCCCCTCTACCCCTTCGAGGTCCCCCTCCGCTACGGGTGAGGAGAAGGATGGCGCCGGCGCTGAATCTCCTCCCCCATCGGGGGAGGGGGACCGCGGAGCGGTGGAGGGGCCCGCCGCGACAACGAACCCATCGCCGGCGCCCCTGTACTGTCAGACCCCAGCCCTTACCGCCCCGCGGCGCTGGCGAGGAACCAGCGCTGGAACGCTTCCAGGTCGTCGACCGCCATCAGGCCCGGCGCCGCCTTCTTGTCGCAGACCAGCGGCTCGATCCTGGTCTGGTAGATCGGCTCCCAGGCGAGGAATTGCGGGTGCGGGACGTCGCCCTTGGTGTGGTCCTCGTACGACAGAAACGCGCTGAGGGCCTGGCGCTCGCGGTGACCGGCGCAGTCGAACTCGGCCTCGTACCGCTTCCAGTGATAGTCGCCGATGGAGAGGTGGATCGGCTTGATTTCCAGCCGGTACATCCTGAGGCTCACCACCGCGCCTTTGCGCTTGCGCACCGACATATCGACCAGCTCGGCGCCGTCGGCGTCGCGGTCGGTCATGTAGAAGTTGGCCAGGTCCCCCGGCGCGGCCGGCGCCCGGGCCTGGACCGGCGCCGGCGAAGCGGACGAGGACGAGGGCGCAGGGGAGGCAGCGGCCGGACCGCCCGACCGCGCCTGCCCAGCCTGAGCCTCCCCAGCCTGAGCCTGACTGGCCTGGGCCACCGTCTGGCCGCCGAGGTAGGCGCGGACGAAGCCGGCCGGGCCGGCCACCTGGCTGACATCGGGCGAGAGGGCGCCGTGGCAGACGTAGGTCTCCAGGTCCCGCGCCACCGTGCCTTCGGCGTCGTCGGACCAGGCGCCGAAGGCGGGATTGGGGGTGTCGACCGGCGCGTGCGGTCGAGGCTGAAGCCGGTGGACACCCTCCAGCGGGTGAGGTGGTTCAGGCAGTCGATCTGCAGCGTCCCGTCGCCCCAGTAGGCGTTCATGTCGCTCAGCCGCGCCGGCGTGCGCCGCAGCAGAGTGGCGGTAAAGCTCAGCACCGCCTCGTCCTGGGTGCGGCTGGTCAGGTCGACAATGGTTGCCTGCGCGGCTCCGCCGGTGGCGACATACCGAACCGGCGCCGCCCCCGCCGCGCCCGGAAACGCCCAGCTCGCCGCCAGCGCCATGACTGCGGCCGCCAGCGGCCAGGCCGCACCCGTGCGTTGTCTCATCGCCATCCCAGCCCCCGGATCGACGCTGGGACGCTAGCTTCACCGCCGTGAGGACGCGAACACCCCTCACCTCAAGAGGGAGGGGCCACCTGTCGGAACGCAGCTCGGGGCTTAGGGCTCAGTTCGCTGATATGTCGGCTCAAATGCGAGAATGGATCGGGGGTCGCTGCCGCTAGCGGAGCTGGATGCGACGAGCCGGAAGAGGCGACGGAGGACCTCAAGGGATTGGCGTTCCAGATTATCGCCCGCTCCCTCTTAGATTTTTTGCGCGCTACTTTGGCTTGCCTGCGTAGTGATCGAAGATTGCCTGTGGCAATCGCAGCGCTTCATCGAGGGAAGCGATTGGGACGTCAGTCTGCCTGAGATAGCCGCGCTTAGAAGCTACTGTTGCCGCTTCTGCTTGTGCTGGGCCAGCGCGTGTTGACTTTCGGCCGGCGGTCGTTGGCGTGTCTGTCTTGGCTCTAGCCATCTGTTCGCACCCTATGGTCTACGCGAACCTATCGCGACGGTAGCGCCGATCTAGCCGTCGCCCCCCTAATGCACTCCCTCATCCCCCCGCCGCGCCAGCATCTTGTCGAACGCCGACCACACCCCCGCATCGCCGTGCCAGGCCCCCCGGGTCGCGGCCTTGGAGTACTCGGTGGCGCGGGCTTCGAAGAAGTTGGCGTGTTCGACGCCCGATAGCAGGCTCTGCAGCCACGGCAGGGGGTTTTCCTTCACGCCGTAGACGGCGGGCAGCTTCAGCTGGCGCAGGCGCCAGTCGGCGATGAAGCGGATGTAGGTCTTGATGTCGGCGGGGGTCATGCCCTGCACCTCGCCGGCCTCGAAGGCCAAGTCGATGAAGCGGTCTTCCAGGGCCACCACGGTCTGGCAGCAGTCGATGATGTCGGCCTCGACCGCCTTGGTCACGACGCCGGTCTCGGCGTTGAAGGCGTGGTAGAGCTGGACCATGCCCTCGCAGTGCAGGCTCTCGTCGCGCACCGACCACGAGACGATCTGGCCCATGCCCTTCATCTTGTTGAAGCGGGGGAAGTTCATCAGCATGGCGAAGCTGGCGAACAGCTGCAGCCCCTCGGTGAAGCCGCCGAACATGGCCAGGGTGCGGGCGATGTCGGCGTTGGTGTCGACCCCGAACTGCTGCATGTAGTCGTGCTTGGCCTTCAGCGCCTCGAACTCGAGGAAGGCGGAGAACTCGCTCTCCGGCATGCCGATGGTCTCGAGCAGCAGGGCGTAGGCGGCGATGTGGATGGTCTCCATGTTGGAGAACGCCGCCAGCATCATCTTCACCTCGACCGGTTTGAACACCCGGGCGTAGCGCTCCATGTAGTTGTCGTTCACCTCGACGTCGGACTGGGTGAAGAAGCGGAAGATCTGGGTCAGCAGGTTGCGCTCGCGGTCGTTGAGCTTGGCCGCCCAGTCCTTGCAGTCCTCGCCCAGCGGCACCTCCTCGGGCATCCAGTGCACCTGCTGCTGGCGCTTCCAGAAGTCGTAGGCCCAGGGGTAGCGGAACGGCTTGTAGCCGAACGACGGCGTGAGCAGGCCGGGCAGGGCGCGGACGTTGTTGAGGGGGGTCAAGGTCATGAACGGCTCACTGGTGAAGCTCGAATCGTGGGGCGCTGGCTGTTATCTGGGATCGACCGTAGACCCGGCCAAGCCGCTGCATCTAGTGGATACTGCGCCGCATCCCCCAATATGTTGTGAACGCAACGGTGGATAAGTCCGTCCCACCCTCCCGCCGCAGGCAAAAGAAATGAACCGCGGAGATACGCGGAGCGGGCAGCGCCAAACTCGTTCTTTCCCGCGAGAGCGGGAATCCGGGATTGTCGCTATCGCGGGAAAGGCGGCGAACGTGCCGGCCGCTCCGCCTATCCCCGCGGTCTCCGCGGTTCAACTTCTTCTTGATCGCCGACGGCGCGCGCTGCTGTCGCCGATTTGCGCCCTTGCATTTAGCTCCTGCCTGGGCGCCGGCTTGCGCCGGGATGAGCGGGTTTCGGAGGTCGGGATGACCGGCGAATATGTGGTCTACGGCGCCAAGGGGACCGGCTCGGTGCCGGTCGAGGCGACGCTGAAGCTGCTCGATCTGCCCTATCGGGTGGTGGAGGCTTATGGCGACGACCCGGCGCTCTACGCCGCCAACCCGATGCGCCAGGTGCCGGCGCTGATCCCGCCGGGCGGCGAGCTGATGACCGAGAGCGCGGCGATCCTGATCTGGCTGGCGGACAACCACCCGGAGGCCAGGCTGGCGCCGACGATGGCGGCGCACGCGCGCCCGGCGTTCCTGCGCTGGATGGCGTTCGTGTCCGCGGCGATCTACGCGCTCTACTGGATCCGCGACGACCCGACCCGGGTCATCGACGATCCCGAGCTCGGCAAGATCGCCAAGGCGCGGATCGGCGATCGCTTCATCGACTGCTGGCGGATCATGGAGGGCCAGGTCGACCCTGGCCGCTACATCCTCGGCGACACGCTGAGCGTGCTCGATCTCTACGTCACGGTGGTCTCGCGCTGGGCCGGCGGCCGCGCCCGCTTCAACGAAGCCGCCCCGAAACTGGCCGAGGTCGCCCGCCGCGTGGATGCGGAGCCGCGGCTGCGCGACTTCTGGGCCGAGCGTTTTCCGTTCGACTAATCCTCCCCCTCCGGGGGAGGATTTACCGTCCGTGCAGCACCAAGCTAAAGCCGAGCACGCCGGAGCTGTTCACCGGGGGCGGCTGGTTGGGGTCGCGCTCGATGGCGCGGGTGTCGGACGGCGGCCGCGGGCCGTAGTCGTGTTCCTCGTAGCCGATTACCGCGGTGGCGCGGCCATCGCGCCAGCCGTAGCCGGCTTCGATGTCGCCCGGCTGGGCGTGCGGGTCCTCGGACCAGTCGCGCGACTGCAGGTCCATCGCCCGGCCCTTGAACGTCGCGCGCATCGCCCAACCGTCGGGAATGTAGCCGTGCGACGCCGGCGGATTAACGGCGTAGGCGGTCTGCACGGCGCCGTCCGTGCCCGGATGATGGGTGTTGGGGTCCGCATGCGCGACCGTCGGTAGACAGATCGCCGCCAGCATCAGCCATTTGCGCATCGCCACAGCCTCCCAGGCGATATCCACTAGCGAGGCAATGTCGGAGCCGGCTAACTGGGTCCGTTATGGCCCGCCAGCATGCGCACAAGCATAGGTCGGGCCAGGTGAATCGATTGGGTGCGGCGCAAACACGCCTGCGTTATTGGCAGGCGAGGCACTCGTCGTAGTCGGTGCGTTCGCCGGCGGCCTTTTCGACCATCGCGGCGATGCCGTCGCCGCCGGCGAAGGCGGCGCGCTGCACCGACTTGGAGCGCAGATAGTAGAGGCTCTTCACGCCGCGCTCCCAGGCCTGCCAGTGCAGCATGTGCAGGTCCCACTTATCGACGTCGCCGGCGAGGAAGATGTTGATCGACTGCGACTGGCAGATGTCGGCGGCGCGGTCGGCGGCCAGCTCGACGACCCAGCGCTGGTCGATCTCGAAGGCGGTCTTGTAGACGTCCTTCTCGTCCGCGGTCAGGCAGTCGAGGTGGAGCACGGAGCCCTCGTTCTCCAGGATCGAGCCCCAGATCTCCGGCGTGTTCTTGCCCCGCTCGTCCAGCAGCCGCTCCAGGTAGGGGTTCTTCACCGCGAACGAGCCCGACAGCGTCTTGTGGGTGTAGATGTTGGCCGGGATCGGCTCGATGCCGGCGCTGGTGCCGCCGCAGATGATCGAGATCGAGGCGGTAGGCGCGATGGCGATCTTGTGGCTGAAGCGCTCCATCACCCCGCGCTCGGCGGCGTCGGGGCAGGGCCCGCGCTCCTCGGCCAACACCCGGCTGGCGGCGTCGCAGCCGCGGCGCAGGTGCTTGAAGATGCGCATGTTCCAGCTCTTGGCCAGCGCGCTCTCGAACGGCACGTTCTGGGCCTGCAAGAAGGTGTGGAAGCCCATGATTCCCAGCCCCACCGAGCGCTCGCGGTAGGCGGCGTAGGCGGCGGTGGCCATCTGGTCGGGCGCGCGGTCGATGAAGTCCTGCAGCACGTTGTCGAGGAAGCGCATGGCGTCCTCGATGAAGGTCGGGTGGTCGCGCCACTCGAGGAACTTCTCGGCGTTGAGCGAGGAGAGGCAGCAGACCGCGGTGCGCTCGTTGCCGAGGTGGTCCTTGCCGGAGTGCAGCAGGATCTCGGAGCAGAGGTTGGACTGGCGCACGGTCAGTCCCAGCTCGCGCTGGTGCTGCGGCATGGCGCGGTTGGCGGTGTCGGAGAAGATCAGGTAGGGCTCGCCGGTCTGCAGCCGCAGCTCCAGCAGCTTCTGCCACAGGGTGCGGGCGTCGACCTCGCGCACCACTTCGCCGGTCTTGGGCGAGCGCAGGCCGAAGCGGGCGCCGTCGCGCACCGCCTCCATGAACTCGTCGGTGATGCAGACGCCGTGGTGCAGGTTCAGGCTCTTGCGGTTGAAGTCGCCGCTGGGTTTGCGGATCTCGACGAATTCCTCGATCTCCGGATGCCAGACGTCGATGTAGACCGCCGCCGAGCCGCGTCGCAGCGAACCCTGGCTGATCGCCAGCGTGAGGCTGTCCATCACCCGGATGAAGGGGATGATGCCGCTGGTCTGGCCGGCGCCCTTCACCTTCTCGCCGATCGAGCGCACGCCGCCCCAGTAGGTGCCGATGCCGCCGCCGTTGGCGGCCAGGAACACGTTCTCGTTCCAGGTGCCGACGATGCTTTCCAGCGAATCACCGACCGCGTTGAGGAAGCAGGAGATCGGCAGGCCGCGGTCGGCGCCGCCGTTGGACAGCACCGGCGTCGAAGGCATGAACCAGAGCTGGGAGATGTAGTCGTAGATGCGCTGGGCGTGGTCGGCGTCGTCGGCGTAGGCGGTGGCGACCCGGGCGAACATGTCCTGGTACGACTCGCCGGCCAGCAAATAGCGGTCTTCCAGCGTGGTGCGGCCGAAGTCGGTCAGCAGGGCGTCGCGCGAGCGATCGATCTCGACCTTGCGCACCAGCTGCAGCGGCGGCCGCGGGGCCGGCCTGGCCCGCGGCGGCGCGGCGACGTCTACGACGGACTTCTTGGCTTCACTTCCGATCATCACCCACACCACCCCCAAAGAACCGAAACGCCCGCGGGACCGTTGGCCGCCCCTTGGTCATCTACATATTGTGGCCCACTGGCCCTGACAGCCCATCATATGGGGACATATGGTTGCCAGATGGTCAACGGCGATCGATGGGCGCGGCGCCGATTTTTCTGTTGATCACCGCTATTCCAGGCAGGCGAACCGAGCCTGATCAACGCTTTGCGCCGATCGTCGCGGGCTCGGTAACACGACTGTGACAGGAGCGCCCGCGGCGGCCCGCCGGCGCCCCCGAATGTCAGCCGCGCTTAGATGAACAAACTTTAAGGGGCGATCTCGCCTGTGAAATGCTTGGAGCTGGGGCATCTCCTTGCAAGCAATCGGCGAGACTCGATGAAGACACTCCTTGGCGCATGCGGCGCGGCGCTCGCGCTCAGCTTCGCCTCCATCTCGTTCGCCGACGATCCGCACTTCCCGCCCTGGGGCTTCGACTTGGCCGGCCGCGACACAGCCGTCACACCGGGCGATGACTTCTACGCCTACGCCGACGGAACCTACGTCAAGAACCTGCAGATCCCGCCCGACCGCGCCCGATTCGGCAACTTCGATGCGCTGTCGGCGCTGTCCGAAGACCGGCTGCACACCCTGCTCGACAAGGCCTCCGGCGATTCGGACCCGATGAGCGAACCGGGCAAGGTCGGCGCCTTCTACCGCGCCTATCTGGACGAGCATCGCACCGAAGCCCTCGGCGCCCGGCCGCTCGCGCCCGAGCTGGCGCAGATCCGGGCCGCGGACAGCCGCTCGGCCATCGCCGCACTGATGGGCCGGGGCGCCAAGAGCTTCTTCGGCAGCGTGTTCGAGACCGACATCGGCGTCGACGCCAAGGACCCGCAGCACTATGCGGTCTACCTCGGCCAGGGCGGCCTCGGCCTGCCCGATCGCGACTACTACCTCGAGCCCAGCTTCGCCGCCCAGAAGGCCGCCTACCAGGCCTACGTCGCCCAGATGCTGCATCTGGCCGACTGGCCGGACGCCGACGCCCAGGCGCAGGCCATCGTCGAGATGGAGACCCAGATCGCCAAGGTCAGCTGGACCATCGCCCAGGACCGCGATCCGACCAAGACCTACAACCCGATGACGCCGCAGGCGCTGGCCGCCACCGCGCCCGGCTTCGACTGGGCGGCCTTCCTGCAAGGCGCCGACCTCGATTCGGCCAAGCGCGTGGTGGTCGCCGAGGACACCGCCCTGCCCGCGATCGCCAAGATCTTCGCCGCCACCCCCGTGCAGACCCTGCAAGCCTGGGAGGCGTTCAACGTGGTCGATTCGGCCGCGCCCTACCTCTCCCACGACTTCATCGACGCCCGCTTCCAGTTCCGCAACAAGACCCTGAGCGGCCAGAAGGAGCTGCGGCCGCGCTGGAAGCGCGCGGTGAACGCGGTCGACGCCGACATGGGCGAGGCGGTCGGCAAGCTCTACGTCGCCGCCTACTTCCCCGCCGACTCCAAGGCCAAGATGGAGGCCCTGGTCGGCAACATCCGCGCGGCGCTGAGAGGGCGCATCCAGCGCGTCGCCTGGATGAGCGACGCGACCAAGGCGCGAGCGCTGCAGAAGCTCTCCATGTTGACGGTGAAG
>Ga0302317_10001519_pt1 | contig 16997 bp, 19 predicted proteins | sample III_Palsa_N3_3_FD_200450 | JGI IMG/M metagenome (GOLD analysis project Ga0302317, IMG submission 200450) | Peat permafrost microbial communities from Stordalen Mire near Abisko, Sweden - III_Palsa_N3_3 | ecosystem: Environmental > Terrestrial > Soil > Palsa > Peat permafrost | place: Sweden...
GTTGACACCTAAAGGCTTTGGCGTGAACACAGTAGGTCCTGCGGTGGAAGTGCAGGATAGCCAGCAGCCGATTGTTTTTGCGGGGGGTAAGGGTGATCATTCGCCTAATGCTGCGCCTATTGGCAATGGTGGAAGCGGATCGCAGCCGGTGGCTCCTGGTGGGCCCGAGACGTTGGGAACGCCTATTTGCCAGCTGACTTCGGCTAGTGCGGTGGCAACGTCGGTTGAAGTTGTGGAGTGGTACGAATAAGCACGCGAGCAGTTTAGCGTGTACAATTGGGCATGCCAAACGATATTACCCAATGGACTTCGACACCCTTCCAAAGAATTCATGAACTTCCGGCGGCTGCCGGCGTTTACATCGTATTCGCGGGAACCGCGTGCTTATATGCTGGCAAATCCCTAAACTTGAAGGGGCGATGGAGAACGCATCCGCGCTCTATGGACTTGGTGCTCAATGGAGCCACTGAGGTCCGGTGGCGTGAGTTCCCTAAAGATAGCCTTGAGTTGATCGAGATGGATTTGATTCAAGAGCACAATCCTCACTTCAACGTTAGAGTTCACTTGCCGCGGAGAGGGCCCGTACAGGGTCCCGGCACACGCGAGGGAATAAAGTTTGAGGGGGAGGGATATATCGGCATGGCTCCAGCTTGGAGATGTGGAAAGTGTGGGCATGTCTGGCTGGTAACAGCCACTTACGATGATGGGAGTATCCCGACACACTGCACGAACTTCAAATGCCGATCAAGAGTTTGGCATAAATAGCTGTGCGTGTACTATTGACATTTTCATGCGGGTGCGTGTACTTTGATCACACCAGTAAACGCAACACATGGAGGCAACACACATGACCTACGCCGAACTCAAAACGCTAAATGCGGGTTTCAATACCAGCCATGTGATCGACGACGCAATCAACAACGCTCGGTTCTGCTTCGGCAAAGCAGCTCTTAGCCTGCCAGTCACCGAATATGACCTACGTAAAATAGGTGAAGCTTCAGTATTCTATGGGGAGCAAATCCACTTGGCAGTTTCCGCATGAGGATGAGCGACCGTAGAAGCAAACATCGCGGGTATATCCCAGCCGATACGATGCGCGCGCCCCACATCCACTGCAACTGTGAGGGCTGTGGGCAGATTCTAAAGGTAAAAATCTCATATCTTCAGGATCGCGGCATAAAGCTGCCAACCACGGCAGTTATTCCCGGTGTGCGCTGCGCTCAGTGTGAGGTAAAAGCATGAGCCAACGCCAGACAACGGTCAATGTATGCGAGGTATGCGCACACGAGTGGATACCTAAGTTGGGTGTAACGTACACGCATTGCACGAGCGGAAAGTGTCGGTCACGCAAATGGAATTCAGGAGCGCCGCAGGGCGGTGCCAGGCCTCCAAAGCCTAGCTTGGTTGGTTCGAGTCCAACCGCTCCTGCCAAAGTTTTCCAGCGCGAAGATGGAAGCTATCACACCGACGCAAACGAGTACGCCATCGCAATGAAGAACTTAGCCCGACCGACTCCACAACGCCAGGTTTGCAAGGAATGTTCGGCGCTTGGTGGTCTCCACGCACGCGGATGTAAGCTTGCAAAGTAGGGGGGCCAGCCATGAGCATAGGTGGATTTTGGGGAACGGACAGAGATTTGCGCAAGATGAAGCGGGCTCAGGATTGCGCAGACAAAGGCATTCCAACAGCGTTACTCTTCAATGGCAGAGAATACAACCTGCCACCGAGAGAGCAAGCAGTGAACGAAGCGCTTCAGCAGATTGAGGCATGTAGTGCAGATTTAGATCCTGATGGAACGAGGTAAGGCCGAATGTACACATGGGAGCAATACCACGCGCTGATCCGCCAGCACTCTGGACCGATGAACTTTCTAGACATGCTCGCAACCTTTGACGCTTGGTGCGTCTACAAACGCCAGGTGGGTGCATGAACCGTCGCAACTTCCTCCGCATCTTGGCCGGCACAGCTGCCTCGCCCATCATTGCACCAGCGGTGACGTACTTCCTTCCGCCTGTGGGTGGGTGGCCAATTCTTGAGACTGCAATAGGGCAACAGCCGCCTTATCGTGGACTCGTTCGCCTAATAAGCAACCCCAGCGGTCCAAGCTGGGTACGGGATCAATTTCTAGTGCCGGGCCTTCCGCAAGAACTCTGGGGTTTGCAGTATTGGCAGGTGAAGCCGCCCTACATCTCGGACGAGTATCTAGGCATCTCGCGCGCCCCGCTGCCACTCCAGAAGCGCCTCAACAAGGCGTGCGACCTCATAGAAAAGTACATGGAGCGCTCAAATGGCTGACATGATCCAAGTGAACTCCTCCGCAGTAAGCGCAGTAGGCTACGAGAACGGAACCCTCTACCTGCAGTGGAAGACGGGCAAATTATCCACCCATCCCAACGTGCCTGTGAGCGTGTGGAATGGCTTGCTGGCGGCTCCGAGCATCGGGCAGTACATTGCTACTCATATCCGCAACAAGTACAAGGCGACCACCGAATGAGCATCCAAGAGAACGCGGACTTTATCCATGCGATCGCGGCAGTCGTGGGACGCCCGCTGACTGTGGCAGAGTGCTATATCGCCTACGCTCTGCGAGATGGCAAGTACAAGCTTATGAGCGATGTGCCTCCGCTCCCCACGGTGTCGGCGTGAAGTGCACATTCAAGGATTGCCCCAATGAAGGTGAGCCTAATAAGGGCTTTGACTTCTATGCGTGTGATTCTTGTTTGGATGAACTGTCCCAACTTATCGACCAAAAGTACGAAGAGATGCAATATAAGGCCTATGAGCGCGCGCAGAACAATTAGCCCACTGTTGTAATCTTGAGAGTATGTGGACCTGGCCCTGGTGCTCGAGAGCGTTGCTGCAAGCCGCAGAGGACCGTGCGCTCAAGGCTGAAGCGCAACTAATCCTCACCGAATCCCGGCTATCGGACTGGATAGAAGCCAGCCGAACCCGCTCCAACATCGAAGAGAATGAGCGCAATAGCCTCCGAGCTGACAACAAGCTCTTGCTTGACCGCATCGTGCAGCTATCGGGGCAGCCGCCCATATTCAATCCTCTACCAACGCCGACCGTGGCCGCACAGCCTCAAGTGGTGAGCAATCTACCCGCTCCCGAAACTCGCGCCAGCATCTCCGACGTCCACCGCGCCGCCCGTGAAGCCATCAAGAAGGGCGAACTCCACATCCTGAGCGAAAAGCAATGAGGATGGCTTACTGCCTGTTCTGCTATCGCGTCTTTGGTAATGTCGCTCGAAACATCAGCTGCACCCTTTCCTGCATGGCCTGCAAGTCCGAAAATCACTTTTGGGGGCATGACTAATGGCAGCAGGCAATCCAACTCTTCCGATGAATCTCCCCCAGGGCGCTGCGCAACAGGTTGCCGCCGTCTCGACCGACAACCCCGCTGTAACGCCGCCTGACGCACAGTGGATGCAGCTCGGCCTCTCCAAAGAAGACATCGACATGACGGTGAAGATTGTCACTATGTACCGCAACCAGTGGGGCACTGACCGGCTGATGAGGTCGAAGGACTGGATGCGCTCGGTGCTGTTCTACCGCGGAATCCAGATTATCGACTGGAACCAGGACTCAGGATCGTGGATCGACTCGCTCTCCTGGTACGAGAATTCAGGGTCGAGCAAGGTAAGAGATGGTGAATCAACAGATTTGCGGCGATTCATCCACCCGCTGACTCTTCTGCTCGGCCAGACGTTTATCGGCAACATGAGCCGTGAAGTTCCCAAGACCATCGTCAAGCCTCAAGACGCTCGTATCCTTGCCGACATGACGACCGCCAGCGCTGCGCAGACAGCTATCGGCATCATTGAGAGACGCAATGGAATCAGGCAGATGGTGCGTGGGGAGTTTGAATTCCTCTACCTCTATGGAACCTACTTCAAGTGGACCCGCGGCGCACTGGATGGCAATGAGAACGGCTGGGATGAGCAACCCATCATTGGGCAGGTGCAGATAGGCCAGCCTGACCGGATGCGCTGCATGTCGTGTGGAACGGAAACGCCTGTCGACCAGGCGCAACCCAGCCAAGACGGCTCGAGCTTAGCCTGCCCCAGTTGCGATGCAAAGATGGGGCAGGACAGCTTCTATCCCTCGGAGCCCGGCGTTTCGCGCATGGTGGTGACGGGAACAAAGAAGATTCCGCGGGCGATGGTGAAGCAAACCATTCACTCCCCGCTTGAGATTGATGCTGACCCTCAGGCCAAGAACTTGTGCGGAACGCCTATCCTCGCCTTCGACTACGAGATTGACATAGGCGAAGCGCGCACCATGTTCCCAGACGCATGGGACAAGATCCATGATGGCGCAGAGTCCACGACCTCAGACAACGCCAGCTACGACAAGCTCCGCCGCAATGAGAGTTACGCCATGGGCACCGGGTACACGACCGACGTCTCCCAACAGCGGCCGACGTACTCACAGGTTTGGGTGCAACCTGTTGCGTACGCACGAACTGGCGATCCCGAGTACACCAAGCGCATGCAAGCGGCGGCTCCGGACGGCCTAAAGCTCACCATGATTGGCGGTGAAGTGGTTGGTGTGAAGAAAGCCATCCTCACCAAAGAGTGGACGCTTGGACGCCTGCATGAGAACTTCGGCCTTTATTCTCAGTCGATTGCAGAGAACGTAACTAGCTTCAACGAGCGCTTCAACAACGCCATGTACCTCTATGACGACTGGATGATGCGCGCCGCATGCGGGCTGAACCTTATCGACGCCAGCATGATCGACGAGGACAAGTGGAAGGGCAACACGCTCGCGCCGGCCACGGTGATTCCAGTCCCAACCAAGTTCGGCGGCGCCTCCAAGTCGCTCGCCAACGCGTTCCTGCACTATGACATCCCAGTAAACCCGGCGCTCGGGCTGTATCCCAGCATGCTGCTGAACTTTGCGCAGATGCTCAACGGACTCCCTGCGCAGCTGATGGGCAACGGCACACAGCCAGGCGTCGAAACTCTGGGCGGCCAGCGGATCCAGCAGGACGCGGGCAACACGGGCATCGCACCCTTCTGGGAGAACGTGAAGGACGAACACTCTGCGGCGGCACAGAATGCAATCGAGTGCCTGCAAGAGCTGTTGAAGTGTGGCGCCGCGCAGGAAATCTTTGAAGTCATCGAGGATCAGGGCTCTCAGTTCCGCAGCAACTACGTGAATTTGCAGAAGATGCAGGGGCGCGTAAAGGTCAACCCCGACCAGGATCAGGACCTCCCGCAGACCCCGAGCGAGATACGCCAGAGCTACCAGTCGCTCATGGAAGAACTCGGCAAGGGCAATCCGGCTGCGCAAGCCATCTTCGACATGCCAGTGAATCAGGAAGTCATCGGGCAGGTTTTGTATGGCGATACCATCGTCACGCCGACCAGCGCACAGCGCGCCAAGACGTTGCAGGATATCGCAGTGCTGCTTGAGCAGACTGCGGAGCCGGTAATGAATCCAGACGGCAGCATAGGCTCGAAGCTCCCCGTAGAGCCTTCCATCATGGAGCAGTTCGAGTATGCCATCCCGACGATTCAGGAGTGGTACATCGAGAACTCGGACCAGCGGATCAAGAATCCTCTTGGTTACGGACAGGTGGAAAAATACTGGTCAATGTGCAAAGACCTCGAAGCGCAAGTCCAATCCACCGATGCCGCAAATAAAGGCAAGGTGCAGCAGGCTGGGCAGGCGGCCGCACAGCCTCCGAAGCAGGGCCCAGACCCGCAGACGCAGGCGACCCTTACCCAACTCCGCAGCGCCGCCGCCGAAATGGTCCTGCAGCTTGAAAAGCTATCGCAACTCGACCCCGCAACCACTGGAGGAACGATTCAGGGACAAGTAGCAGCAGCAGGAAAAGTCACTGATGTCGCTGGTAAAATTGAGACTGAAATGCTAAAGGCGTGAGGTTTCGACAATGAAGACGGGCAAGATTTACATCATCACCAATCTCCTGAATGGCAAGTATTATGTGGGGCAAACGACAGAATCTAAGCCACTCAGGCGTTGGCAACACCATAGGCGCGGATACACAAAGTCCGTAATTTCGGAAGCCATAGTGGAGTACGGTGAGGAATCTTTTGTCTTTGAGATTGTTGCGGAAACACCAGATATTTCAACGCTAAACGACCTAGAGCGACTGTGGATATTGGTAACGCGCTCCACCGATGCGGAAAACGGGTACAACGTTACTCGGGGTGGGCAAAACTATACCCGCAAGGAGATATACAACGCAGCGCATTCCCGAAGAATGAAAGGTAGGCCTGCTTGGAACAAAGGATTAAAAGGCGTGACAGTCGGATGGAATAAGGGTTTGAAAATGTCCGAAGAATTCAGAAAACAACTATCTGAATCTCACAAAGGCAAGAAACAATCTCCGGAGTTGGTGCAGAAAAGAATGGAGTCTAAGCGGGGTTTCAAACACTCATTAGAATCCCGTAGGAAGATGTCTGAAGTGTGCCAGGGCCGTAAGCCATGCGCAGAAGCTACCCGACGTTCAAGTGAGCTTAGAAAAGGAAAGCCAGCGTGGAACAGCGGCAAAAAGGGGTATCAGGTTGCATGGAACAAGGGTCTTCCGGCTACCGAGGAGCAGCGCAAAAGGCTATCGGAAATGAGCAAAGGTAGAACGATGAGTTCCGAGGCAAAAGCTAAGATTTCGGCAGCGCTCAAGGGTCGTATGCCCAAAGTCAACACCATGGGACTTGTTCCATGGAACAAGGGCATGCGCAGAGGGACCACGAAGTTGTTGAACGAAGCATCACAATAGGCAGGACAAGGAGCCACACCCATGACGACAGCAGAAGTAGTTGCAAGCGTAAAGCCCCAAACCCGCGTACTCTACGTGGATGTGACTGGCGAAACACACAACGCCATTGCCACCGACGTCCCACATTTGGGATACAACCAAGGATTGAAGCGCTTCTCTGCGTTTCTGAATCTCGTCTACCTGAACGATGCAGGGCAGGCAGTGAAGATTGCGGCCGCACCGATGATTGGCGAGGTCGACGACGCGTATCTTGCTGAGGCTGCGGTGTATACAGCGCGGCATGACGTTGCATGGCACAGCACCAGCAACAAAGAAGAATTGATCAACGATCACCTTGAGGTCATCAAGACGCACTTGCCGATCACGATTGGCTGGCAGGTAGACCCGGCGGCGCTTGCACTGCTGAAGTCGAGCGGGATTGACGGCAATGCGGGTGCATGGACGGAGAGGGGAGACGGCACGACCTATCCGGTCGATCCCACCAGTTATGCCGATGTGGTCGCAGCGCAGCAAGCCGCTGATGCTAAAGTGGAATCTGCCGCAACACCAAACCTCGCTCTAGAGCCCGCAGAACCAACCCAGCCCACTCTGCCGGTAGTGTCTGACGAAGAGACTGCCGGCACGACCATCGAAGATCAGGCCAATGCCGAGTCGATTGTGCGCGAGGATGTCGGCGAGCAAATCAATGCGGATCCAGACGGCGCTGTCGCTGAAGGCTGATACGCTACACTGAATCCACAAGGCCCGGTCCACTGCTTCGGCACGGCCGGGCCATCTTATTGGCGCACCATCAACCTACTTACTTACGCAGGAGACAATCTATGGCACCCCTAACCTTCCGCAACTCGCGGATCATCTACTACGGCCCCCACGAATGTTCAAACTGTGGCGTCCTCATCGCAAAGATGGGCGACGAATGGGGCGGAACCGCCTTCACCTACCCAACTGGCCCCGTTTATCCGAATACTGAGTGGCATCCGCATGTGTGTGATCCCTTTGAGGTTCGCAATAAACAGGGTAGAGACGCGCGCACAGACCAGCTCAACGCTTGGCCTTCGGCGCATGCTGTCAAGGTTCACGATGAGTGCGGCTGGGTGATTGCCAGCGGCAACACATCCCACCCAGACCTCAGCCACAGAAACTTGCACATCATTTCGCCGCACTGCAACTTCTTTGACACTGAGCTAGGCGCATGGGCTGGTGCCAAAGAGCGCCAAGACAAGAACTATCCCACATGGTGGATGGATGCTAAGACTGGAGCAAGCAAGTCCATCCTGCCGCTATAAGTCCAACCTCGCACCCCGCTAAGCCTGTCCGGTTGGCGGGGTGTATTACACTGAAACGCAAGAGGACTCACAATGGCAACGCAAAAGGAATTGCAGAACTGGTTCACGCATCATCCCCCGACTCCCCGCCAGTTGGACTACTATGAAACCATCCGCACCGTGGCTAAGGGTTTGGCCGAGCAGTTCAATGTCGCCATCCCAGACTGCGCCGATAAGACGGCTGCGATGCGCAAGTTGCGCGAGACCGTGATGGCGATGAATTTGGCGATTGCCTGCTACCGAAGCCCCACGGTCGAATCATTGCAAGCAGTTCTTGATGCCAACGAAGGTTTGCCCGTCACGGTGAACGCTGACGGCCCGATTTCTGTAGACGAGGCATAATTCCATGGCAACTCCCGCAACGCCAGCAGCACCGTCCGCCCCGGCAGCACCCAGCGCCCCCTCTACCCCCAGCATACCCACGTCCTCGCCAGCCGCGCCGACGACCCCACCCTCGTCGCCGCCGAGCACGGGAACGACCCCAGAGTCGTCGCCAATCGCCCCCGCGACACCTTCTGAGCCGTCCGCGCCAGCCATTCCAGCGCCCTACGACCCGCTTACTGCGCCCAAAGCCCCTGCGAACACCGACTTCCCCAACACTCCAGACGGGCAAGTTGAGTTCCTGAAGCAGCACAAGGCATGGGAAAAGGCTCATCCCGAGGGTGAGGCCAAGCCTGCTGAGGCTGCACCGCCGCAGACGCCCGAAGAGAAGGCACTCGCTGAGGCCGCGCCGCCGGCTGAGACACCGGCACCCACTCCAGATGCCGCAGCAGCAACCCCCCAGGCTCTTGCGGACCTGCTCAAAGACGACGCAGCGCTCAACGCCGCTCTCGAAGCAAATCCCAAGGCCAAGGGCGCAGTGTTCAAGATGGCGCGCGAGTTGGCAGAAGTTGCACCGATCCGTGAAATCTTCCCCACAAAGGAAGACGCTCAGTTTGCGCAGGAATACTCCGCAAACATGGTTGGGCTAAAGACCGCAGCCCTGCGGATGGTAGACAACCCCGAGAACGCCCCAGCCTTCCTCGACCTCTACGACTCGCAATTCATGCGCGTCAACGATAAGGGCGAGCCAATCCTCGGTGCAGATGGCAAGCCGACATACGATGCAGACCGCGAAACGACCATCGGCGCCATCTTCAACCGCGAAGTCCAGCAGTACACGCAGAAGTTCACGTCTGAAATCAGCGACCTAAAGACGAAGCTTGCCGGAAACTACCCCAGTGACGCCGCACGCAATGCTGACCAAAAGCGTCTAGACAACCTCGAATACGCCCAGGTATCGCTCAGCGTGCTCGACCAGATCCGCGATGGGTCATTCTTTGAGGATGGACCTCCCGAACTTCCAGCAGATGCGACACCAGAGCAGAAGGCGTGGTTTGAGGGCGAGCAGGCCAAGATTGCTGCACAAAAGAAAGAGCTTGACGACGCCAAGGCTGGAGGACGCAAGGAAGAGCGCACCGCCGCGGCTGCGAAGTTCAACGCAAGCGTCCGCGAAGATATGGGCGGTACGGTTGCGACCAATATCAAGTCCGCCATCAAAGCCATCACGGATTCCGGCGTCTACATCCCCGAGTTCTATCTTCAGGAGATGCATACCGATACTGCCACCGGACAGGCTACCAACCTTCCTGCGATCGCAGTGCGACTATTCACAGCGTTCGAGAACGAGCTCATGCGGCCCGGTTCCAGGGCGCGGATGGACATTGCAAACCATGAGCTTTTGCCCCAAAACGAACAGACCAGAGAGATTCGCAAGACCTGGTATGCTCGCAAAGCCGCGGAGATGATCCCCGGATTGGTACAGAAAGAAGTAGACCGAATTCAGAGTTTGGTAAAGTTAGATCAGGATAAGCAAGCCGAGCGCGAGAAGACCCGCAATCAAGTTGCCCAACCTGAACCGTCGACCGGAGGCAGCAGTCTTCCTCAAGGGGCGAGCAGAGAACAAATCCTTCAGGCAGCAGAAGAAGCAGCCAAGAAGGATCCAGGGTTTGCAACCGCAAGCCCGAACGAGAAGCAGGCACGGATCTTGACCCAGGTTCATCGCTTGGGCAAGAAGTAAGGAATCAACGTAGTCCGCGCAACTCCGTAGCAATTGCAGACCTGGCCGGGCAGGGCGCGACCTAACCTCAACCGTGTAGCGGCACGTCCTCCACGGTGGACATTGGGGAATTAGGGGATGAACGAGATTCTTGGCAGGGCAATGGGTAAGGCCATAGCCGTCAACGTCGTAACTGGCGCGGGCGTACTTGAAACCATCAGCCAAACCATAACCGCACAACGCGGTCGCCAAGGAGCATCTTCATGGCTATTCAGGATTACGGCACCGCCGCTGCGCAGGTGCCTCTCGACTTACAGGTGGTTCAGCGTGACATTGAGCTGACCCAAAACATGGACTCCCTGCTTGAACAGCAGTTTGGAGTCGAAAAAGGCTCTGACGCCTCCCTTCAAGAATATCGCCACGGCATCCAGTTCTCCATCGGTGGACACACCGGCGGTTGGCAGCCTGATGGCGGTGCGCTGCCTCAGGGCATTGGCCCCGGCTATTCGCAGTTCATCATTGCGCCCGTACCTGTGATTTCTGCATGGAACGCGACGCAGTTGATGAAGTGGATCGCAGAGGGCGGCAAAGACATCTCCGCGGTGGATCCTGTCGCTCGCATGATTGCGGACGCCAAGACCAAGCACGCTCACTCCCGCGACACCTACCTGCAGGGTTACAACAACGGCATTGTGGGCACCGTAGACACCAGCTATACCGGTGGAAATATCGTCAACATGGCAAACGTGCCCTTCGGTGCGCGCTTGCTGGACGCAAATGAGAAGTATGCGGTAACCGATACCAACCTCAACGTCATTGATACCGTGTACGTTACGGACAAGTTCTCGACGTCGATTGGCGCTGGCGACACCGCAACCCTCGATCACACACCTGTTGGCATGGCTGCGGGATATAACTTCATCCCCACCGGCGTAACCTCAGGCACCCCGCTCTGGCTCCAGGGATTGACGTACATCGTCGATCCGTCGAACACGGGCGACTATGACGGCGTGGACCGCTCCATCTCGTGGGTGCAGGCACCCGCACTGAACGCGACGGGCGGAACGTTGACCCTCGGCACCATCTCCATCTTCAAGGCACGGCAGCAGCAGGCACTCGGCACCTCCAGTTGGATGGATGGCGGAGATGATGCTTTCTGGTACACCCATCTCGCTCAGGCTACCTCCGCTGAGACCCTTGGGTTCGCCAAGAGCACGTACTTCCTGACCAACGGCAAGGTCCAGAACTACGACATCGGTCCTAAGGGCACCGACGAGTGGGTTATCTCTGGACGGAAGGTAATCACCGAGTCGACGGCTGCGATCGACAAGCTTTACTCGCTCCGCAAGTCTGGGTTGCGCGCAGTGCGCTATCCGGGTTCGCAGAAGTTCCTGCCGTTTGGCGGTGGATCAACACTCTGGTGGCCGCGTATGGACCAGAACGGCCACTGGCTGTCTGAGTACGACATGTACTACCAGGACAGTTCGAACTACTACGGCAAGCTGCCGTGGTGGAACGGTGTGATCACCACGCTCGGCATCAACGCTGCATTCGCTGATGCGGTCTAGTTTCCTCCGGGGTAGCGGTTTGAGAGAGCCGCTACCCTTATTTTTGTAGGGCAAAAGGACGTATGGACCTCAAGAGCCTGCCAACCCGCGACACTCCCCGCCACATCATGGCGGAGATCACCCGCTACGGCGGGTTGAATCCGTTTGGGGAGCCGGCCTGGCGGGTTGTTCTTGCGCAGAACGTCAAAGAGCAAACCTTTGGCACGATGCGCCACATGCCGGTGATGAACGCGGATATGTGCGACGATGTTCCCGAGGTTGAACCAGAAAGCTTCTCCAGCGGGGAGCTGTGGGTGCCGCGGTACAACGAAGTGGGCTGGATACTCGAACGGTGGTTCCCTGCGCACGCGTGGGGCACAAAGACGGAGTGGGAGAGCGAGACTGCCGCTGATGGGGTAACGCAGTTGAAGGGAGCGTTCCCTCGTCATGGAGATTACTTCATGGTCAACGATGCGTTCTACCTTCAGCAGCAAGGTACAGATTTCTGGAAGTGTGAGATTCAGAAGTGCTTGCGAGATCAGGAAGCGATGCCTGGCGACCCTGCAACGGTGCTTGGCCGCAACCTGTACATGCATCGCGCCAAGCAAGAGCAGCGCGAAGAGGATTACCGGGAAGAGGTCAACCGTCTTCACCGCACGGTCACAGACCCAATCCTGGCGACGATTGGCAGCACCGCACAGAAGTTACGGGACCAGATACGGGCCGAGCAAGGCTACGACTTTCATTTAGCAGCAGGTTAATTCAACAGCAAGAGGAGAAACAGCATGGCAACCGCAGTGCAAATCGGAAACGCAGAAGTTGGTGAGGCGCAGCGCCTGTTCGCTCAGCAGGCGGAAACAGCTGCTATCGAGCTCAAAGAGTCTGGGCAGTGCCCCCCATACACCGTGATCAACTTCAACCCCGTCGAGGTCGGACTCCAGGGCGAGTTGGGCCGGTACAAGGTTTGGACTGCTGATGATCAGCGTCTCCCCAAAGATGTGCTCCGCATCAGCATCCCGTGGGAAAACAAGGACCGCCGTGGGCATGTTCTGACCCTGCGCGACCCACACAAATTCGGCAAGATGGTCGGAGCCTCCGGAACAGGCAATCCGGGCGAGGTAATTCCCCAGCGCGAGCCAAAGCTCTTCACGCCTCAGGCTGTGGCCTTTCACTTCATGGAGCACTTTTCCCCGATCTTCACTGCCCCAAAGGGCGTGCAGCTCCCCTCCCCGCCAAAGGATGCCCGCAAAATCTTTGGGCTGTTGGTGTTCGAGGGCGACATCCACACGCTCGAGAAGGTGATGAATGAGGAAGACCCGGCCAAGCGCATAATCCGCGTGCCGATTGCGATCATGACCTCGGTTGGCAAGTCGAGCATCCGCACTTACCGGGCAGTTGAGTACAACCTCGATGACTACCTGCGGCAGATGTTCGCCGGCCAGAGACGCTTTGCGGATGCGACCGTGGCGCGTGCACAGCAGAAGTGGTCCGAGACCGAAACCATTGCAGACATTTCAGACAGCGACCGCATCTGGTTCCGTTGGCTAATTGAGCTTGGCTACGCTGCACGCCCAAAGGCTGGTGAAAAGACTTGGCTGAACGAGTATCTGGTGAACCCGGACCAAGAAGTCAAAGACCTTACCCTGCGCAAGTGCCAGGCGTGCAAGGCTGTAGAGCCTGAACACGATACTCCCTTCTGCCCCAAGTGCGCGGCGCCAATCAACACCTTCACCACTTTTATGGCTGGCTTTCCAGTTTCCGAATCGTGGCTGATGGCGCTGAAGGGTGAAGAGCGTGCATTGGCCATCGAGGAGATGAAGGCACGCAAGCAAGGCTTCGGTGATGAGCCGGCGGCGACTGCGGTAGGCGAATCGAAGCCGGACAGGATGGCGGCGGCGCGGGCGGCAAAGGCTGCGAAGGCGGCTGCTATCGACCCGACCGAGGAAATCCCCGACGCAGCAACCACGGCACTTCCTGGCGAGGAGTAGGCCTTGAACACTCTGGGGGACGTGAAGGCGACGGTACGGTCAATCATTGGCGACGATGATAGCAACGGGTGGCTTAGCGATGACTACCTCGTCCCAAAGATAAATTTCGCGTATCGCTTTTATTATCTATACATTAAGAATGCGACGGGCGCTAACCTTGAGAGGATGGTGGAGATCCCTGCGGCAACGGATGTCAATGGCAATCCAATCACGCAGGGACTCACCACGCTCGCCAAATTCCAGCAGCCCGGCAATCTCTTAGATGGGCTGTACGAACCTCTGTTTTTGTTCTGGAAGTTGGCAGGCTCGCCCGAGTATTGCTATCGGCAGATGGTGGAGAAGAAGACGATTCTCCCAGGCCAGAGTGTAGCGGGCGGTTCCTCACAGCCAGTGAACTTTTGGGGGACGAACGCCTTCGGGTGGACGTGGCGCGGCAACCAGATATTCCTCTCGCCCATCAGTAGCTTTGCGGTGGACTTCCTGGTGGATGGGAGATTCAATCCCCCCGCACTAGTAAAAGACACTGATCAGCTAGTTGTCGACCCTGATATGGAGATATGCGTTACCCCGGCCACGCTTGCTATCATTGGAACTGAGTCAGGCAACGCAAGTTACACAGCGGCGGGCGCTCAGGCAGAGCTTGCGGCAGACAATATCGTGGCGAAGCTCATCAGGCAAAAGCAAGGGTTTACGGCACGCGCAGGGTCGAATAATCGTCGCCAACGCGGGTGCGGGTGGTTCTGGAGTTAGGCAAAAACAGGCTGGGCTAAACTCACAACAGGAGAATTTACATGTCGCTTGCTCTAGCACTCGTCCAAACGTCGCCGGCCTCTAACCCAGACCGCAATATCGTAAAGGTCACTTTTGGCGGCACCTATCCAGTAGGTGGAGATCCCCTCCCGCTAACTGCCATCTCAGATCCGCAGGTCTTGGTGCAGGTTCCCTTCACTCCCCAAAATCTTCCAGTGACGCCCTACGATCTAAACGCATGGTTGGCTGGCTACTATGTGGAGATTCAGCGCATCGTGACTGGCTCTGGATTGAGCGCGGTGACCACGTTCAATCTTCGTGCCTACGCTCCGGGTGGCGCAGAGATCACGACCGCAGCTGCATATCCCGCGGGCATTCTCAACGGTGAGTTGTTCATCGAAATCCTCTGCCCAACCGTTCAGCAGTAAGCATGAGAGGAATTCATGCCTACTTGGGCGGGAACGCCAGTACCTATTGGTCGAATGCTCGGGCAGGTGGATCAGGACGATCCTACAAACCTGCCCGTAGGCTGCGCGGCGGTGTGCAAGAACATCGACTTCACCCGCGATGCTACCGGCGCGGGCCTAAGCGCTACCACTAGAGCCGGAAACTGCCAGATCATGCAGGGCGCGAAGTCCCCGGGTACAGGCCTGTGGGACTTTCAGTACGAGCCAGAATCGGCAGATGATCCATTCTTTCAGCAGGTGATCCGCTTCAACCTTGCGGGGACATTTGAGCGCGAATACCCAGTAGGAACCGGCCGCATGATCCCTGTGCCCGCAGGGCTATTCGTTCCGCCAACCAACTCCCATCAAATCAATACCCAGACTGCAAACCTCATCTTCTCTGCCTACTCAAACCTGAAGATGCCGGCGAGCTTCTGCTCGGGCTATAACCCCAAGACGTTGAATCTTGACCCTCTGGGCATGAAGCCGTTTGGGTGGAATTGGCTGCCTAAGACTTACGTCTACGCGGGCGAGGTCTGCACGCCATCTCTCTCAGCTTCCGGACAGCAGGGCAACGGGCATACCTACCAGGCGCAAAACTCTGGCTACACGGCGCTTGGCTCTGGCGATGAACCCGTATGGCCTCTCACAGAGAGTGGAGAGGTTACTGAGACGCCTGTCGCTGCCGGGCAGGTAGGGGTTACGTGGAAAGAGCTGACGATGGTGATTGCGAACCGCATCCCACCGCCCAACGCTCCTGTACTAAGTCTCACCACTGGCGGAACGTTTCCTGCAGGGCAAACGGTCTACATCTTCCTAACCATGACCAACGGGATGGGCGAGACCATCGCAGGGGCGACTGCGAGCATAACGACCACCGCGGCAGGGCAGGCTGTCCAAGTCTCTATCCCCGCGCTCGCGTCTCTTGCTGGATGGCTGTCTCAACTAGTGGCGCCATACTCGATCCTCCAAGCCAATGTGTACGAGGCGGATGTAGCTTTCGGAGATCCGGCCCCCGCGCAATCGACCTATGAGAAGGTTGGCGGCTTTAGTCTTGGCACGACCGCAACAGTCACGGGAACTGCGACTAGCGGAATCAACGTCCCAACCATTAACTCCGCCCGCATCACCCCAGGGCAGTTGCCAGCGCCGATCGTAGAACCTGTTTTGACACGCGTCTCGGCCGGCCAGACTGTGTTGCCACCGGGAGCCCCCGACCTGAGCCTAGTAACCGCCGGTGGAACCTTCCCATCCGCCCGCAGCGTGTATGTCCTGCTGACGCTCACAAACTCCTTCGGCGAGACCACCGCTGGCGCTGTGGCAAGCATTACCACCACTGCAGGCTCAACCGGCGTGCGGGTCTCCCTCGCCGCGTCCTATGGTGTCACCGTCACTGGCGTCAACATCTACGAAGCGGACGTAGCTTCAGGTTCTGCGGCGCCGACAGTGTTCAAGCTGGTTGGTTCTTTCCCGCTCGGCGCTTCGCCCGTCATCACCGCAGCCGCAACCGGCGTTCAGCCGCCTGCAGACAACACTGCTACCCTCCCCGTAGGCTCGTTTCCTGCGGGTCGGGATGTTTGGGTGCGACTCAGCTACTCGAATGCCATGGGCGAAACCCCTGTGGGCCCCTCCAATTCGATCATCGACACCCTAGCAAATGACGCCGTGCAGGTAACGCTGTCCGCGGTCGCGAACCTTCCCCAACTCACCACCATCAACATTTACGAAGCGGATGTTCCCACCGGTGCCGTCGAGCCTCCCGTCAACGCCTATGCGTTGGTTGGCTCATTTCCAGTAACAGGCGTGGAGTTCATCACTGAGACGGCTACCGGACGCACCCCAACCACCGTAAACACCACCGGACCCGGCGGAAACATCGCCGCGGACCAGACAGACGGCGGCATCAACGCCACCCAGGGTTACCGCTATGCCGTTCCTGCGTGGATGAATCGCAACGAGACTATCTCCGGATTCACGCAATCTGCGGTGAGCAAGTACATCGTGGACGAGGATGGATGGGAGATAGCCGTCTTCAATGTAGCCATAGGACCACCAAACATCATCGGGCGTGTCATCAATTGGACCGTGGCAGATGGGACGCAGGCAGGACCCTTTGCGTGGATTGGCGTCGTCGACACCCAGATACCCTC
>Ga0302317_10001530_pt1 | contig 16935 bp, 13 predicted proteins | sample III_Palsa_N3_3_FD_200450 | JGI IMG/M metagenome (GOLD analysis project Ga0302317, IMG submission 200450) | Peat permafrost microbial communities from Stordalen Mire near Abisko, Sweden - III_Palsa_N3_3 | ecosystem: Environmental > Terrestrial > Soil > Palsa > Peat permafrost | place: Sweden...
GCTGCGCCAGCGCCAGCTCTTCGGCCAGCGACTGGTCGCACAGCGCGTGGGTGACCTGCGCCTTCGCGACGACCTGCTTCAGTTCCTTGGCGCGCAGCAGCGGCATCGTGGCCACGGCCACCGCGCCAGTCTTCATCACGCCGAACCAGCAGGCGGCCAGCATCGCGTTGTTCGGCGCGCGCAGCAGCACGCGCTGGCCGGGCAGCACGCCCATGTCCTGCACCAGCACGTGCGCGATGGCGTCGGCGCGGCGTTGCAGATCCGCATAGGTCCAGCGCAGGCCCGGCCCGACGATGCACGCGCGCTCGCCCCAGCCGCGCGCGATCGCCTTGTCGAGCAGTTCGACGCCACAATTGAGCTGCGGCGGGAACTGCAGCTCGGGCAGGTCGAACACGTAGACGGGCTGTTGTTCGACCGGCGGCAGGTGGTCGCGCGTGAAGGTGTCGACGTGGGCGGTCTTGCCGCGCGAAGGGGCGGTCACTTCAACAGCTCCCGGGCGATGATCAACTGCTGCACCTCGCTGGCGCCTTCGTAGATGCGCAGCGCGCGGATGTCGCGGTACAGCCGCTCCACCACCTGGCCGCTCTGCACTCCCGCGCCGCCCCACAGCTGCAGCGCCGCATCGATCACGCGCTGCGCGCCTTCGGTGGCGGCGAGCTTGGCCATCGCGGCCTCGCGCGTCACCGTGTGGCCCTGGTCGCGGCGCCAGGCGGCGCGGTAGGTGAGCAGGGCGGCCGAGTCCACCGTCAAGGCCATGTCCGCCAGCTTCGCCTGCGTCAGCTGCAGCTCCGACAGCTTCTGGCCGAACATTGGCCGCGTGGTGGCGCGCTGCAGCCCTTCGGCGAGCGCGCGGCGTGCGAAGCCGAGCGCGGCCGCGGCCACCGACGTGCGGAACACGTCCAGCGTGCGCATCGCCAGCTTGAAGCCGGCGCCGCCCTCGGCCAGGCACTGCGACGCCGGAATGCGGCAACCCTCGAACGCCAGGCGCGCCAGCGGGTGGGGCGCCATCGTGTCCAGGCGCTCGGCGATGCGCAACCCGGGCGTGTCGGCGTCGACGATGAACGCGGCGATCGATCGCGTGCCGCGCGTCTCGGCGGCCACGCCGGGCTCGACCTGGCGCGCGAACACCACGTAGAAGTCGGCGATGCCGCCGTTCGAGATCCAGGTCTTCTCGCCGTCCAGGATCCAGTGGTCGCCGTCGCGGCGGGCGGACGTCGTCATGGCGGCGACGTCGGAGCCGGCGTCGGGCTCCGACAACGCGAACGCGGCGATCGCCTCGCCCCGGGCGACGCGATTCAGGTAGCGATCCTTTTGCGCCTGCGTGCCGTCCAGCGTGATCGCACCGCTGCCCAGGCCCTGCATAGCGAACGCGAAGTCGGCCAGGCCGTCGTGCGCGGCCAGCGTCTCGCGCAGCAGGCACAGCGTGCGGGTGTCGAGCGCATCGGTGGCGCCGCCGAACGCGGTGCCGCCGACGGCGTAACGCAGCCAGCCGGCCTCGCCCAGCACACGTACCCAGTCGCGGCAGTGCGCGTCGAGCTCGGCCTGCGGGGCGTGCGCAGAGAGTGGCCGCGGCAGGTTGCTGGCCGGGTCGGCCAGCCAGCGCGCGAGCCTGGCGTGCAGCGCGCGGTGCGCTTCGTCGAAGAACGGCCAGTCCAGGGCCTCTGTCATCGAGCTCATCTCAGCGGCCCTCGAAGACGGGCTTGGACCTTGCGGCAAACGCCCGGTAGGCATGGCCGAAGTCTTCGGTGAGCATGCACAACGCCTGCGCCTGCGCTTCGGCCTCGATCGCGGTGTCGATGTCCATGCTCCATTCCTGGTGCAGCATGGACTTGGTGAGCGAGTGCGCGAACGCCGGGCCGTCGGCGAGCTGGCGCGCGAACGCGGTGGCCTCGGCGACCAGCGCGTCGGGCTCGACGATGCGATTGAGGAAGCCCCAGCGTTCGGCCTCGTCGCCGCCGACCGAGCGTCCGGAGTAGATCCATTCGGCGGCGCGACCCTGGCCGACGATGCGCGGCAGCATCGCGCAGGCGCCCATGTCGCAGCCCGCCAGGCCGACGCGTGCGAACAGGAAGGCCGTCTTGCTGCGCGCGGTGCCCAGGCGGATATCGCTGGCCATCGCCAGGATCGCCCCGGCGCCGGCGCACACGCCGTCGACCGCCGCGACGATAGGCTGCGGGCAATGACGCATCGCCTTGACGAGGTCGCCCGTCATGCGCGTGAACATCAGCAGCTCGGGCGCGGCCAGCGCGACGAGCGGGCCGATGATCTCGTGCACGTCGCCGCCGGAGCAGAAGTTGTCGCCTGCGCCCGTGAGCACGATCGCGCGCACGTCGTGCGCGTGGCGCAGCGCGATGAACAGGTCGCGCAGCTCGGCGTAGCTCTCGAAGCTGAGCGGGTTCTTGCGCTCGGGCCGGTTCAGCGTGATGCGGGCGACGCGATCGCTGCATTCCCACTGGAAGTGCGTGGCCTGGTAGCCGGCCAGCGGGCGGCGGTTGCCGGCGGCAAGCGCGGCGTTGAGCGTGAGGGCGGTGTCTTGGGTCATCGTGGCGCTGCGGCGGTGAGAGTGATCAACGGGTCTTGTCGTCCTGCAGGCGGCGCGTGAGCGACAGCCGCAGGTGGCCCAGCAAGGCATGCAACTGGTCGCCTTCGCCGGCATCGAGGCCGGCCAGCAGCTCGACCACCCAGCGCTCGTGCTCCTCGGCCACGCGCTCGAACGCGCGCTTGCCGCGCAAGGTCAGCGCGATGCGGAACGAACGGCGGTCTTCCGGGTCGACCTGGCGCGTGACGTAGCCGGTCTTCTCGAGCTCGTCGGTGAGGCTGGTGACGTTGCCGCCGGTGACCATCAGGTAGCGCGACAGCGCGTTCATGCGCAAGCCCTCCGGCTGCTCCTCGCGGAAGCGGTGCAGTTGCGCGAGGTAGTCGAAGCGCGGCAGCGTCATGTCGAAGTGCGTGCGCAGGCGCCGCCGGATCTCGGTCTCGATCTGCGTCGTGCACGAGAGCAGGCGCAGCCAGGTCTTGACGGCCGCGTGGTTGGTGGTCGCGGCGCGGCCTTCGTGGCCGATCGCCGAATCGCCCAGCAACTCGTCGAGCTGGTTGGTGCTGCGCGGATCGCGCGAGTCGATGTTGATGGGCGGGCTTTTCAATTCATCACCTCGCCACCGCTGACGGACAGCGCCTGTCCGGTGAACGCGGCCGGCGCGTCGGTGCACAGCCAGCGCACGGTGGCGGCCACCTCGTCCGGACGCACCAGGCGTTGCAGCGGACTCGATTGCGAGAACGTGGACATCGCGTCGGCTTCGCTGCGGCCGGTGGCCGCGACGATGCGGGCGACGCCGTCGCGCACGATGGCGGTGTCGGTATAGCCTGGGCAAACGGCGTTGACGCTGAGGCCTTGCGCGGCGACTTCCAGCGCCAGCGAACGCGTCATGCCCAGCACCCCGTGCTTGGCCGCGGCGTAGGCCGTGCAGTAGGCGTAGCCCTTCTGGCCGGCGGTGCTCGCGATGTTGACGATGCGGCCGGCGCGCGCGGCCAGCATGGGCGGCAGCGCGACCTGCGTGCACAGGAACACGCCGGTAAGGTTGACGGCCAGCATGCGATCCCAGGTCTCGTGCGCGAGGCGCGCCAGCGGGCCCGTCTCGACCGCGCCGGCGTTGTTGACGAGCGCCTGCAGCGCGCCGCCCCTGGCGTGAACCTCGGTGAACGCGCGTGCGACGCTGGCGGCATCGGTGACGTCCAGCTCGACGCAATCGTGCGTCAGCCCCTCGATGACGGGCAACGTGACGCGCACTTCCTCCAGCGCTGCGCGCGAGCGTCCCGCCAGCGTCACGTGCCAGCCCGCGCCCGCGAGCGCCTGCGCGATGGCCGCGCCGATGCCGCGCGCGGCGCCGGTCACCAGCACGCGCTGCGGCGTCGGGCGCAGTGCCAGCGGCACCGAGGCGTTGGGCAGCGGGCCGGGGCCCAGTTCGACGGTACGGGTCGGCAGGTCGATCGCGCCGATCGCGTCCACCGCCTCGCTCAGGTCGCCACTGCGGATCTCGTGCGTCATTGCCGGCCTCCTGCCGCGCGCTCGCGCTGGAAGATCGCCTCCAGCTGCGGCTTGGCCGAGCGATAGGGCGCCGGCCAGGTCACCGGGCGGTAGCCGATGCGGGCTGCCTCGGTGAGCGTCCACGCGGGGTTGGCCAGGTGCGGCCGCGCCACCGCGCACAGGTCGGCGCGGCCGGCGGCGATGATGCTGTTGACGTGATCGGCCTCGCTGATCGCACCGACGGCGATCGTCGCGATGCCGGCCTCGTTGCGCACGCGGTCGGCGAACGGCGTCTGGTACATGCGGCCGTAGACGGGCTGCTCGTCCTTGCTCACCTGGCCCGACGAGCAATCGATCATGTCGGCACCGGCAACCTTGAACGCACGCGCGATCTCCACCGCGTCGGCCGGCGTGATGCCGCCGTCGACCCAGTCGTGCGTGGAGATGCGCACGGACATCGGAAGCTGCGCGGGCCACGCTGCACGGACTGCCGCGAACACCTCCAGTGGATAGCGCAGCCGGTTCTCCAGCGAGCCGCCGTACGCATCCTCGCGGTGGTTGGTGAGCGGCGAGATGAACGACGACAGCAGATAGCCGTGCGCGCAGTGCAGCTCCAGCCAATCGAAGCCGGCCTCGGCCGCGCGACGCGTGCAGATGACGAAGTGGGTCAGCACGCGGTCCATGTCGGCGCGCGTCATCGCACGCGACCAGTCGCTGACGCCCGGCAGGTATTGCTGCGCCGACGCGGAGATCAGCGGCCAGCCACCCGAGTCCAGCGGCTGGTCGATGCCTTCCCAGCCCAGGTGCGTCGCGCCCTTGGCGCCGGCATGGCCGAGCTGCATGCCGATGTGCGCGTCGCTGTGCGTGTGCACCCAGTCGACGATGCGCGCCCAGGCGTCGCCTTGCGCCTGCGTGTAGAGGCCCGGGCAGCCCTTCGTGATGCGGGCGTCCGCGCTGATGCAGGTCATCTCGGCCATCACCAGCGCGGCACCGCCCAGCGCCCGCGCGCCCAGGTGCACGAGGTGGTAGTCGCTCACCGTGCCGTCGATGGCCGAGTATTGCGCCATCGGCGAGACGATCACCCGGTTCTTCAGCGTGATCCCGCGCACCGTGAACGGCGTGAACATCGGCGGGATCGGCAGCTTGGGCGCGACCACGACGCGCGGTGCGACGGCGTCCGGCGGTTCCCCGTTCGTCCCGTTGGCGACGCCACGTTGCGCGAACCAGCGCTCGTAGCCTTCGAGCCAGCCGGCGTCGCGCAGGCGCAGGTTCTCGTGGCTGATGCGCTGGCTGCGCGTGAGCAGCGAGTACATGAACTGCTCGGGCTCCAGCGGATCGCAGTAGCGCGACCCGCACACCTCGAACCACTCCATCGCGTTCCAGGCGGCGTTCTGCAGGCGCAGCACTTCGACGGCACGCAGGGCCTGGTAGCGATCGAGCAGCGCGGGTAAATCGGGCGCATCGTCGGCCGCGAGCCTGAACTGGTTGGCCAGCTCGATGGCATCTTCCAGCGCGAGCTTGGTGCCCGAGCCGATGGCGAAGTGCGCGGTGTGCACGGCGTCGCCCATCAGGACGACCGGCGCGTGACCGCCGCCTGCTTCGCGCTGATCCGCGCCTACCCACCACTGCTCGCACTTGATGCGCTGGAAGTTCAGCCATGCCGAGCCGCGCAGATGGCGTGCGTTGGTCAGCAGCGTCGCGCCCTGCAGGTGGCGCGCGAACACCTGCTCGCAGAAGGCGACGGATGCGTCGGCGTCGAGCCTGTCCAGGCCGTGGGCCAGCCAGACGTGCTCCGGGCATTCGACGATGAAGGTCGACGTGTGCGCATCGAACTTGTAGATGTGGGCCTGGAACCAGCCGTGCTCGGTGCGCTCGAACACGAACGTGAACGCGTCGTACAGCTTCTTCGTGCCGAGCCAGATGAAGCGGTTGGGGCGCGTGACGATGTCGGGCCTGAAGGCTGAAGCGTACTTCTGGCGCACGACCGAATTGATGCCGTCGCTGGCGACGATCAGGTCGGCGTCGGGGAACTCGGTATCGGAGCGGACGTCGCGGTCGAACTCGAGCTTCACGCCCAGCGCTTCGCAACGCGCCTGCAGGATGTTGAGCAGGCGCTTGCGGCCGATGCCCACGAAGCCGTGGCCGCCCGAGCGGATGGCGCGGCCCTTGAACTCGAGGACGATGTCGTCCCAGTGCGCGAACGCGGCCTCGATGGCGCCGGCCGTCTCCTCGTCCCAGCGGCGCAGGTGCGCCATGGTGGCGTCGGAGAACACCACGCCCCAGCCGAACGTGTCGTACGGGCGATTGCGTTCGACGACCGTGATGTCGTGGCCCGGATCGAGCTTCTTCATCAGAAGGGCGAACGTGAGGCCGGCCGGGCCGCCGCCAATGCAGACGATGCGCATGCTGTCAGCTATCCTGGAATGCTTTCGGCGCGCTGTGCCGAAATTTACTTGAGGTATGAATAGTTCAATACTAAACTAATCACTTCGGTTCCTGCAAGACGATCTCCCGCACGAGCGTGAGGACGATCGTGGAACGTGCACCGGGCGGGCCGAGGACGGCGCCCAAGGAGTGGCGAATGATCTCTAGAGACGAGTGCGCGCGGCGCGACGGCGCGGACGCGCTGGCACCGCTGCGCGAACAGTTCATGCTGCCAGAAGGCGTGATCTATGTCGACGGCAATTCCCTGGGCGCATTGCCGCGCGCCACGCCGGCGCGCGTGGCGGCGGCGGTGCAGCAGGAGTGGGGCGACGGCCTGATCCGCAGCTGGAACGACGCCGGCTGGATCACACTGCCGCAACGCGTGGGCGACCGCATCGGCGCGTTGATCGGCGCGCGGCCGGGCGAAACCGTGGCGGCCGATTCGACGTCGGTGAACCTGTTCAAGGCGCTGAGCGCCGCGGCGCGCATCGTCCAGGCGGACCAGCCATCGCGCCGCGTCATCGTGAGCGAGCGCCAGAACTTCCCCACCGACCTGTACATCGCCGAAGGGCTGTGCCGCGACCTGGGCTGGCAGCTGGAGCTGCTGGAGCCGGCCGCGATCGTCGCGCGCCTGGCCGAAGGGCGCGGCGCGGACGTCGCGATCCTGATGCTGACCCAGGTCAACTACCGCACCGGCGCGCTGCACGACATGGCCGCGATGACCGTACTCGCTCACGCGGCTGGCGCGTTGACGGTGTGGGACCTGGCGCACAGCGCCGGGGCGTTGCCGGTGGATCTGAACGGCGCCGGTGCCGACTTCGCGATCGGCTGCGGCTACAAGTTCCTCAACGGCGGCCCCGGGTCGCCGGCGTTCGTCTGGGCCCATCCGCGCCACTCCAACCGCTTCTGGCAACCGTTGTCCGGCTGGATGGGCCATGCCGCGCCGTTCACGTTCCAGCCCGGCTACCAGCCGGCGCCGGGCATCGCGCGCTTTCTGTGCGGCACGCCGGCGGTGCTGTCGCTGACGGCGCTGGAATGCGGTGTCGACACCTTGCACGCCGCCGCGGCCCTGGGCGGCATGACGGCGCTGCGCGAGAAGTCGGTCGCGCTGACCGAGTTGTTCATCGCGCTGGTGGACGAGCGCTGCGCGTCGCTGGGCTTCGCACTCGCGAGCCCGCGGGACGCGCGCTCGCGCGGAAGCCAGGTCAGCCTCACCCACAGCAGCACCGACGGCGCCAGCCAGGGCTACGCGATCATGCAGGCCCTGATCGCGCGCGGCGTGATCGGCGACTTCCGCGCCGGCACGCTCGCCGATGCCCATGGCCCCGCCTTGCCCGACATCCTGCGCTTCGGCTTCACGCCGCTGTACCTGCGCTTCGTCGACGTGTTCGACGCGGTGGCGCATCTGGCGCAGGTGGTGGCGAGTGGTGAATATCGCGAGGCGCGCTTCAACAAGCGGTCCGCGGTGACGTGAGAATCACACCATGACAGCCAACGACGACACCCCTACCGGAGCTTGCCCGATGGGCTACGGCGCGACGCCCGCGCCCGCGCCGAACGAGCCGCTGGGCGAGCGCATCGTCGCGGAGGAGGGCGCCCAGCTCGACTTCAAGGAGGACATGAGCTACGGCGACTACCTGCATCTCGACCAGGTGCTCAGCGCCCAGCATCCGCTGTCGCCCGACCACAACGAGATGCTGTTCATCGTGCAGCACCAGACGTCCGAGCTGTGGATGAAGCTGATGCTGCACGAACTGCGCGCCGCCGTCGCCGCGATCGCGGCCGACGAGCTCGGCACGGCCTTCAAGATGCTGGCGCGCGTGAGCCGCATCATGGAGCAGCTGGTGCACGCGTGGGACGTGCTGGCCACGATGACGCCGCCCGAGTACTCGGCGATCCGTCCCTACCTCTCGGCCAGCAGCGGATTCCAGAGCTACCAGTACCGCTGCATCGAATTCACGATGGGCAACAAGAACGCGGCGATGCTCAAGCCGCATGCCCACCGGCCCGACCTGCTGGCGCAGGTGGAAGCGGCCTGGCGCACGCCGTCGCTGTACGACGAGAGCCTGCGCCTGCTCGCGCGCCGCGGCGTCGCCGTGCCCGCATCGCACCTGGAGCGCGACTGGACGCTGCCGTACGTGGAGAGCGACGCCGTGCGCGATGCGTGGCTGGTGGTCTACCGCGACACGAAGAAGCACTGGGATCTGTACCAGCTCGGCGAGGAGCTGACCGACCTCGAGGACACGTTCCGCCTGTGGCGCTTCCGTCATGTGACCACGGTGCAACGCATCATCGGCTTCAAACGCGGCACGGGCGGCACCGGCGGCGTCAGCTACCTGCGCAAGATGCTCGACACGGTGCTGTTCCCGGAGGTCTGGGCGCTCCGCACCGAGCTCTGAAATCGTCATTCGGCGCGGATTTCCTGCTCGACAGGATATTGAAACTACCGTCGAGTTGATGCCGGATGCCGTCGAGTTGCGGTCGAGTAAGTCGGTGTAATTGACGGCTGTTAATGCGGCAAACCCTTCATTTTCCCCCTAGCATTTGGCCTTAGCATGTAGGACGAGGCCGCGAAATCGTGCCTGTTCAGGCCACATCTGGCCAAGTCGCTGACGCGGAAACACGGGAACGTCGAGATGAATCTCTGGGGCAAGCTGGCATTCGCCGCATCGGTTGCGTGGATCTCCTCCACCGCATTCGCCATCACCGACCCGACGTCTCGCCCCGGCGAGCCCACTTTCGCGCTCGCGTCGGTCGACGCTTCCGCGGACGCCCGCTACGTCGAACAATGGATCCACGAGAAAGGGGACGACCACGGACGCCCTTTCGTGATCGTCGACAAGAAGGCGGCGCGCATCTACGTGTTCGGCGCCGGCGGCCACCTCGTGGGCATGTCGTCCACGCTGCTCGGCCAGGCTCGCGGTGACGTCCCCGTGCCGGGCGCCGGCCAGAAGGATCCGTCGCGCCTGCTGCCCTACGAGCGCAAGACGCCGGCCGGCCGCTTCGAATCGCAACCCGGCCTCAACCTGCATGGCGAATCGGTCGTGTGGGTGGACTACGACACCGGCATCGCCATCCACCGCGTGCGTCCCGGCTACTCGCAGACGCAGCGCCTGAACAGCCTGGCCACCGCTGACGCCGACGACAAGCGCCTGTCGCTTGGCTGCGTGGTCGTGCCCGAGAGCTTCTTCCTGTCGGTCGTGCTGCCCACGCTGGGCCACGTCCACGGTACCGTCTACGTGCTGCCGGAAGACGGCCCGGTGCAGGCGATGTTCAGCGATCCGAAGGCCGACACCGCCGTCGGCACGCGCCGCATGACCCTCAGCGCTCGCTGATCGCCCCTTCGCGCAGCATCTTCAGCGAGAGATCGAACTCGGCGCGCAGCCATCCGCGCAGCGCGATCAGCGGCGGCCACTCCTTGAGCGCCGGCGGGTACACGAGGCTGTAGGCCCGCACGCCTTCGAGCAGCACCGACACGTCGAACAGCCGCGCCAGCCGGCCGTCACGCAGTGCGTCGGCGGCCAGCAGTTCGCGCACCACCGCCAGCCCGAGCCCCTGCTCGGTGGCCTGCAGCATCAGGCCGACATCGTTGAACGACGCCACGGGGGTCACGCGCGCGCGCACCCCCGCGGCCGCGAACCAGCGCTCCCACACCTCGGTGTCGCCCAGCAGCGGCTCGCGCGCCATGTCCGCCAGCTTGCCGGTGTTCAGGCGCTGGGCGATGTGCGGTGCGGCAACCGCCACGAAGGGCGTCGGCGAGTCGTAGAGGCGTTCCTGCACCAGTCCGGGCCATGGCCCCGGGCCGGTGCGGATGGCGGCATGGAAACCGTCGCGCTGCAGGTCGATCATGTCGAATGACGCGTCGATCTCGATGGCGATGTCCGGGTGCTGCGCTCGCCATAGGCCCAGGCGCGGCAGGAACCAGCGTTGCGCGAACGACGGCAGCATCGTCACGCGCAAGCCTTGCACGGCACCCGCCGCCGCGGCCGCGGCCGCCTGCACACCGTCGTCCACCTGCGCGAGCGCGGGCGCCGCGTGGCGCAGCAGCGCCTGGCCGGCCGCGTTCAGGTGGATGCGGCGGCCGCGGCGATCGAACAACGCAAAGCCGAGGCGGCTCTCGATCTCGCCGATCTGCTGGCTGACCGCGCTGTGCGTCAGGTGCAGCGACTCGGCGGCGGCGCGCAGGTTCTCCAGCTTCGCCACGGCGACGAAGGTCGGCAGGAAATTGAGCTGGATGCGGGCCATGGACGACTGATTGGTCAGCTGAGCTTACCAATATTGCCAGGATTCGTCGATATACGAGCCGGTTGCTCCGTCTTATTCTGACCAACATCGAAGTTCAACGGAGAAGCACCATGACCACCTGCACCCTCGCGACGATGCCCGCCGCCTCGCTCGGAACCCGGTTCCTGGAGGCGCTGTTCCGCTATTTCAGCCGCTCTGTCGTGACCCGCGAGGCCGTCGACCAGGCGTGGATCGATTCGGGCCTCGGACGGCTCGGCCGCGACACCCTGGAAGACATCGGCGCGCCGTCGCAACTGGCCGCCGTCTCGCAACAGCGCGAGGCCTGGAAGCTCGCCGCGTCGCTGGATGCGATACGCCACCTCTGATCAGCGCGTGACGGCCATGTCGACCTGCGCCCGAAAACGCAGGTAGTCCTCGGCGGTCTGCTGCGGCCGCTCGATCATCGGCGCGTGGCCGACGTGCGGCATCACGACCGCCTGCGCATCGGGCAGCAGCGCCTTCAGCATCGGGACCGTGTCGACGGAGAGAACGCGGTCCTCGTCGCCCCAGACGATCAACGTTGGCGTGGGCAGGCCCCTGATCGCGTCGCTGACCGAATCGGTGGCGATCTGTGCGAACACCTTGCGCTCGAGATCCTGGTTCGCGATGCGCTCGCGCGCGAGCGTGTCCATCACCGGGCCGGGGATGTAGGGCGGATCGCTCATCACGAACTTCAGGAACGCGGGAAAGTCGCTCCTCTTCGTGATCATCAACGGGTTCTGGCCGGTGGCGGTGACGATCTTCGCGAGCTCGCTGGGCGGCGCCTCGGCGATGCCGGCGCAGTCCACCAGCCACAGGCTGTGCACCTCCTGAGGGAACTGCGCGGCGTAGCTCATCGCGATGCCGCCGCCCATCGAGTTGCCGCCCAGGTCGACGCGCACGAGCCCCAGCGCCTGCACGAAGGCGCGCACGCGACCGGCCTGCGCCGCGTAGTGATAGTCGGCGTCGGGCAGGTGCGAGGATTCGCCGAAACCCACCAGGTCCGGCACGATCACGCGGTAGTGCGGCGTGAGCCAGCGCGAGACGCGCGTGAAGTTGTCCTTGTCGGCGCCGAAGCCGTGCACCAGCACCAGGGGCTCTCCGGCGCCGCCCTCCAGGTAGACGATGTGCGTCCCGTCCGCCAGCGTGACCTCCTTGCGCGCGAGGCCGGCGTGCGCACGCTCCATCGCATAGGCGGAATCCTTGAGCGACGGGCCCATGCTGTCGCAGCCGCACAGCAAGGCGGCCAGCGTGGCGACGATCAGGGCGGAGCGGACTGGAAAGCGCATGCGTGCGACACCGGACAACGAGGTGCCGCCACTGTACGCCGCGCCGCTCAGAGCGCGCCGAGTTCTCCGAGCGTGCTCAGGGCGCGCTCGAGCGCGGCGAAGCAATCGCCGTCGATCGCGCTGCCAACGCTGTCGCGCATGATCTGCAGTGCCTGCGCGATCGGCATCGCGGGTCGATAGGGACGGTCGGCGGTGAGGGCGTCGAAGATGTCGGCGACGGTGATGATGCGCGTCTCGAGGCGGATGTGGCGCGCATCGAGGCCGCGCGGGTAGCCGGTGCCGTCCAGCTTCTCGTGATGCGCGCCCGCCACGCGCGCGAGCACGCCGAAGGCGCTGATGCGCCCCAGGATCTGCTCGGTGTGCAACGCGTGGCGCTGCACCTCGGCCCATTCGCGCGTGTCGAGCTTGCCCGGCTTGTCCAGGATCTGGTTGCTCACGCCCAGCTTGCCCACGTCGTGCAGCAGCGCGCCGCGGCGCAACCAGCGACGTTCGTCCGCGCCCAGACCCAGCTGTTGCGAGATCTGGTCCGCGACGAGCGCGACGCGCGAGCTGTGGCCGGCGGTGAACGGGCTCTTGGCGTCGACGATCTGGCCGAAGGCCGTGGCGATGTCGTCGAGGTAGTCGTCGTCCACCGGCTGCTGCTGCCGTGCCGGCTCCATCTCGAGGACGCGCAGTTCCAGGTCGTCGCTGGCCAATTGGCGCCAGAACTCGTGGTCGCGCGCCAGCACGGCGAAGGCGTCGGCCAGCCGCGGATCGAACCAGCGGCCGCTGCGCCGCGCCACCTCCTCGCGCGTGGCCGTCGGGCCGGCGCTGGCGTGGAAGACGTCCACCACCTGGGCCAGCAGGGCGATGCGCGCGTACAGCGCAATCTCCTTGCCGGCGAGGCCCTGCGGCTGGCCGCTGCCGTCCCAATGTTCGTCCAGGCTCTGGATGGCGTCGGCCACGTCCTCGCTGAAGCGCAGCTGGCGCGCGATCTGGGCGCCGCGCGAGCAACGCGTCTCGGTGAGCTCGCGGTGGATCTCGCCACCGTTCTGCACCGCATTCACGATGGCGCGAAAGCGCTCGGCGAGCCCGGCCTGGGCGCCCGTGTGCCGGATGACGAAGTTCATCAGGCTGGGCAGGCTCAGGCCCACCGTCTTGCGGTCGTGCTTGAACGACCGGTCGTCGGTGAGGAACAGCTGGCAGATGCGCGCGGCGTTGCTGCTGCAGCCCGAGTCCTTCAACAGCGTCGCGTAGTAGAGGTCGCGCATCTCGGTGGTGTTCAGGCCGATCGCGCGGCCGATCTGCTGGCCGATCCAGCAACTGCGCATGCAGTGGCCGGCCGGCTGGCCTTCGGTCATGTCCAGCGCATGGCTCAGCGAGCCCAGCAGCTCGCCCAGGCGTGGGCCGTTGGCGGACGACGCAGCCGGGGGGCGCACCGCGGCGGCCGGCGGACTGCTTGTCGAACCGAACCCGGCAGACGTGCCGCCGGCCGGGCCGTCGACGGCATCGGCGAGGGGGAGGTCGAGCTGGGCGTCCATTCCGGCTCTATCGGCAGCCAAGCCCTCCGGCTGAAGCGGGCGAACGTGAGAAGAGTCGCGGTACCGGCCCGGGAGGAAGGCTCAATTTCCGCGGCGGAACGGTCGATAAGCTTTTGACGCCGTTTCAGACTGAACCCTCCTTCGAATCCCCATGGCCCCCGCCGACCTGTCGACCACGCCCAGCCGAATCGCCCGCAGCGCGCCCATCGCGGTGCGCCTGGCGCTCGCCTTCGGCTTGCTGCTGGCGCTGCTGGCCGGGGTCGTGGCGCTGGCCTTGAAGCAGGCCGAGCTGGTGGGGGAATCGAGCCGCGTCGTGGCCGAATCCAGCCTGCGCCAGGTGCTGCTGGCGCGCCAGGCCGAAAAAGCGGCCCAGGCCGGCGCGCAGCACCTGCACACGCTGTTCCTGCTCGACACCCGCGCGGATCGCGTGCCGATCTACGCGTTGATCGACACCGAATTCGCCGAGCAGAAGACCGCGCTGTCCCAACTGCTCGCCGATGCGCACGCCGTCGAGGACGCGGTGGTCGTCGAACGCCTGATCTCCACCCGCGGCCGCTTCGAGGCCGCGTTCCAGCACACCGTCGAAGAGGTCGAGCTCGATCTCAACGCGGCGCGTCCGGCCATGCTCAAGGAGACGCTGCCCGCGCTCAACGACATGCTCGACGCGCTGGACGCGCTCGTGGCCATCAAGTCGGCCCAGGCCAACGCCACGATCTCCAGCATCCGCATGCAGCAGGCCCGCAGCCGCGAGTACGTGCTCGAACTCTCGGGCCTCGCGGTGGTGGTGGCGCTGATGTGCGCGGTGATGATCACCCGGTCGATCACGCGCCCGCTCGCGCTCACGGTGGCGCTCGCGCGCGAGATCGCCGACGGCAAGCTCGACAGCCCGATGCCCGCGGCCGGCCGCGACGAAGTGGGCCGCCTGATCACGGCGCTCGGCGAGATGCGCGACAGCCTGGCACAGCGCGAGGCGCGTATCGTCGACCTCGCGTTCCGCGACCCGCTCACGGGCCTGGCCAATCGCACCTTGTTCAACGACCGGCTGGACCAGGCGGTGGGGACGGCCACGCGCACCGGCCACGCCATGTCGGTGCTGCTGATCGACCTGGATCGCTTCAAGGAAGTCAACGACGTGCTGGGGCATCCCGTCGGCGACGAGTTGCTGAACCAGGTGGCCGGCCGCCTGACGCGCGAGCTGCGCCGCACCACCGACACGGTGGCCCGCATCGGTGGCGACGAGTTCGCCGTGCTGCTGCCCGCGCAAGGCCGCGAAGGCGCCGCGCTGCTGGCGCGCCAACTGCTGACCGCCCTCGACACGCCGGTGACGATCGAAGGCCAGACGGTGGACGTCAGCGGCAGCATCGGCATCGCCACGTTCCCCGACGATGGCGCCAATCCCACCGAGCTGATGGCGCATGCCGACTCGGCGATGTACGTCGCCAAGCAGACCAGCAGCGGCTACGCGGCCTTCGATCCGAAGATGGCGCGCACGGGCGAGCACGGACTGAGCCTGCTGTCCGACCTGCGCCGCGCGGTCGACGAGAACCAGTTCTACCTGCAATACCAGCCCAAGATCGCGTTGAGCGACCGCAGTTGCCTGTCGGCCGAGGTGCTGATCCGCTGGCGCCATCCGACGCGCGGCTTCGTGCCGCCGGACCAGTTCATTCCGTTCGCGGAGCAGACCGGCTGCATCAAGTCCATCACGCGCTGGGTGCTCGCCCGCGGGCTCGCGCAGCTGGCCGCGTGGCGCGCGAGCGGGCTGGAAATGTCGCTCAACATCAACGTGTCCACGCGCGACCTCGTGCAACAGGATCTGCCGGCCATCGTGCGCGCCCAGTTGCTCGCCGAGGGCGTGGCGGCGCGCCACCTGTGCCTGGAAGTGACCGAGAGCGCGATCATGGAAGATCCGGCGCACGCGCTGGCGTCGCTGCAGGCGCTGCACGAGATGGGCGTGCAGCTGTCGATCGACGACTTCGGCACCGGCTACTCGTCGCTGGCCTACCTGAAGAAGCTGCCGGTGCAGGAACTCAAGATCGATCGCTCGTTCGTGATGAACCTCGATCTGGACGACAACGACCTGAACATCGTGCGCTCGACGATCGGCATGGCCCACCACATGGGCCTGAAGGTGGTTGCCGAGGGCGTGGAGACGGAATCCGTGGCCGCCAAGCTGAAGACGCTGGGTTGCGACGGTGCGCAGGGCTACCTGTTCAGCCGTCCGCTGGGCGCGGACGACTTCCTGGCGTGGGCGCTGGCCGCGCACGCCACGAACCCGCCGCTGCGCCTGGGCGCGCCGGATGTCGCGACCACCGCCGACCTGTTCGAGCCCGCGCCGATCGAGAGCTGAGCGCCGCGTTTGCGACCTTCGAAGCGATTGTTGCCGGACTCGCGTGCCTAAATAGGCAGATCCAATGGGTTCGGCATTGACAGGGCCCCTCTTCAGCTGCAATCCTGTGCTCTCGAACCGAGGGAGACGAGAACAAGATGAAGCAGGGGACATCCGACGCCCCGCCATTTGCCCGGGCGAACGTGCGGGCGCGATCGCCCGCACGCGCCTACGAGGAGTCGCTCGATGTCGCGCGCCAGCGTGTGGATCCGTACGCCACGCTGGCCGTGCGCGCGCTCAGCCTGCTGGTGCTGTTCGTCGGCGTCTTGCTACTGTTGCTCGTGCTTGTTCAGCGCAGTTTCGGCCCGTTGAGTCTGCTCGGGCAATCGCGCGCGCTCATGGGCACGGCCCTCTTCGCAGCCGGCGTCGGCGCCTGGGCGCTCTCGCGCCGCGGCTGGAGCCGGGCCTCGGCCACGCTGTCGCTGACCGTCGCGCTGCTGGCGCTGATGCTGCATGCCTGGCACTCCGGGCTCGGCACGCATTCCATCGTGTTGGGCGGCGCGGTGCTGCTGGTGGCGGTGTCGGGCATGCTCGTCAACATGCCCACCGCGATCGTGCTGGGCGTCGCGAATGCGCTGCTGATCGGCGTCCTCGAGGTGGCGGAAAACCGCGGACTGCTTTCTCCGACCGCGGGCATGGCGCAGCTGCACGCGGAATCGCGCACGCTGTCGTTCGTGTTGCTCACCATCGCCGGCCTGATCACGGCCTGGATCGTGCGTCGCCAGTTGCTCGGCACCGTGTCGCGCGCCCAGGAGCAGGAGCGCCGCATGAGCCGGCTGCTGCGCCTGGGCAGCGACTTCACGTGGGAGATGGACAGCCGCGGCCAGCTCACGTACCTGTCGCCGTCGTTCGAGTTGCACACCTCGCACACGGTGGCCGAGTTCATGCAACTGGCCAGGCCAGGCGGTCCGACCTTCGTCAAGGATGTCCAGTGGGAGCTGCTGCTGGCCGACATGAAAGCCCGACGTCCCTATCGAGATCGCGTGATCCAGTTCGTCACCGCGAGCGGCAAGGAGCTGTTCATCAGCG
>Ga0302317_10001537_pt1 | contig 16889 bp, 15 predicted proteins | sample III_Palsa_N3_3_FD_200450 | JGI IMG/M metagenome (GOLD analysis project Ga0302317, IMG submission 200450) | Peat permafrost microbial communities from Stordalen Mire near Abisko, Sweden - III_Palsa_N3_3 | ecosystem: Environmental > Terrestrial > Soil > Palsa > Peat permafrost | place: Sweden...
GCCTCGGCCGATGGCGCCGAAGGCTCGGTACTGATCCACCAGGACGCGCGGCTTTATGCCGGGCTGTTCGACGGCGCCGAGCAGGCCTCGCTCGAAGCCGCTCCCGGCCGCCGCATCTACGTCCATGTGGCGCGCGGCGCGGTTGAAGCCAACGGCATCGCCCTGGACGCCGGCGATGCGCTGAAGCTGAGCGACACCACTGTCCTGAAGCTCGGGCAGGGCCGCAACGCCGAAGTGCTGGTGTTCGACCTGCCGCAGCAATAGCCCCGGGAGCGGGCGGGTGGAGCTGCGGGCCGCCCGGAATCCGGGCGGCCCGCAGCCCCGGCGATGGGGAAAGTTGAATAAGGGGATCGACAGATGCACGAGGACATTGCACCACCGGCCGCGCCCTTGCGGGACTGTCCGTCCGCGGGCGCAACGCCCGGCGCCGCAACCGATGATCTCAGCGTCTCCTGGGACCGCTGCGCCCGCCTGTACCGGCTCAACCCGCTCGGCGGCCAGGGGCCGGAGATCCTTTGCGCGGCCGAGACCCGGCTGCTGCGGGCGCCGCTGGATCGCACCATCGCCGCGGCGCAGGAAGCGCTGGAGCGCTTGCATGCCATGGTCTGGCCGATCGGCTACGCCACCCTGCTGGCCGATGCCAACGGCGTCATCATCGAGCGCTACTGCGGCGCCGCGGACGCGGAGGCGTTCGCCCGTTTCGGCACCTGTCCGGGCGCGCGCTGGGCCGAACAGGTCGAAGGCACCAACGGCATCGGCACCTGCATCGTCGAACAGCGCTCGTTGAGCGTGCATCGCCAGCAGCACTTCCGCCAGCGTTACGCCGAGTTGAGCTGCTCCGGTGCGCCGATCTTCGACGCGCAGGGCCGCTTGAGCGCGGTGCTGACCCTGGCCAGCCACGCGCCGGCCCTGTCCGATCACTCCTATGCCCTGGCGCTGGCCGTGGCGGTCGATGCGGCGCGCACCATCGAGGAACGCGAATTCCGCGAGCTGAATCGCGCCCGCTGGGTTCTGGCGCTGGAGCCGGTGGACCTCGGCGGCGCGGCGCTGCTGCTGGCGCTGGATGCCGACCTGCGCATCGCCGCAGCCGACCGCAACGCACGCCGCGCGCTGGCGCTGGATGACGGGCGCATCGGCGCCGGCATCGGTATCCGCAGCCTGTTCGATTTCAATCCCGCGCTGCTCAAGGGCTCGGGCTGGGAAGATGTGCCGCTGCGTCTGGCGCGCTGCGGCGGCGGACTGTGGCAGGGCCTGGCCACGCCGCCGGAAACCGCCGGCGGGGTGTGGCGCAGCCTGGTTTCCTCGCAGCTGCACACCCGGCCGCGCATCGCCCTGCTATCCGGCCTGCGCCACCTGGAGCATAAGGCCTCTCCCTCCGGCGGCCTGCCGCCGGGCACCCTGCGCCGGGTGCGCGAGCACATCGACGCTCATCTCGACCAGAAGATCCGCGTCACCGACCTGGCCCGTATCGCGGGCCTGTCCACTCCGCACTTCTCGCGCGCCTTCAAGCGCGATCTTGGCGTCGCGCCGCAGCAATACGCCGTACGCCAGCGCATCGAGAAGGCGACGCGACTGCTCAGGGACACCGATCTCAAGCTGTCGGAGATCGCCCAGGCCGCCGGCTTCGCCGACCAGAGCCATTTCGCCAAGTGCTTCGCCCGCATCACCGGCACCTCGCCCAGCGCGTTCCGGCGCGCACACCGCTAGGCCTGGATGTCGCCCGCGCTTGATCGAGTCCGACAAAACAGCAGGTCGTTACAAATAGGGGCACGATCCTACAAGCGCCCACGGCAGAAAGCGCCGAGGATCAGGCCCGGAGATATTGTTGCGTTGCACTACCGGCCAGTTTCGCCTTTAAGAAGCTTTCCACGTCATTGTCCAGCGCCAACACGATCTAACAACGACTAACTCGCCCCACATCGATTTGCTTCCTAACATCAAGCGGCCAACACCTTACTGAAGGAGAGTCCCATGCCTCAGAAATCCAGCCTGGCAAAGCGCAGCGAGAAAGGCCTGCTCACACCGGATAACTGTGTGGTTGCCATGATCGATCTTCAGCCCCAGATGCTGTTCGGCGTGTCGAACTTCGACCGCCAGACGGTGATCAACAACAACATCCTGCTGGCCAAGGCCGCGAAAATCTTCGGCATTCCGCTGGTGCTGTCGACGGTAGAGAGCAAGGCCTTCAGCGGCAACACCTGGCCGCAGCTGCTGGCCGCCATCCCCGGCGCCGCGCCGATCGAGCGCTCCTCGATGAACTCCTGGGACGACGCCAATTTCGTCGCCGCGATCCAGAAGACCGGCAAGAAGAAGATCGTGCTCTCCGGCCTGTGGACCGAAACCTGCGTGGCGCTGCCCACGGTGCAGGCGATCCACGACGGCTACGAGGTCTACGTCGTCGAGGATTGCTGCGGCGACGTCAGCGCGCTGTCCCACGCCAACGCCATGAAGCGCGTGATCCAGGCCGGCGCCAAACCGGTCACCGCCCTGTCGGTGACGCTGGAATGGCAGCGCGACTGGGCCCACCGCGACACCTACGACGCCGTCATGGAACTGGCCAAGATGCATTGCGGCGCCTACGGCGTCGGCGTCGAGTACGCCTACACCATGGTGCACGGCGCGCCGCCAACCAAGTATCCGGACTACGTGGTTCCCGCGCCGCACAAGTAGCAAGTAAGCTGCTGCTGGCGCCCTGCCGGGGCGCCGGCGGCAAATTCCCAGCGGCGCCGGGCGCGCGGCACATGCCAGGCCCCATCCAGCAATACCCCGCCCACAAGGCGGGTCACGGAGATCCAGACATGGCCAGCACCATCACCACCAAAGACGGCACCAGCATCTATTACAAGGACTGGGGCTCCGGGCAACCGATCGTCTTCAGCCATGGCTGGCCGTTGAGCGCCGATGCCTGGGAGGACCAGATGGTGTTCCTGGCCTCGCGCGGCTACCGCTGCATCGCCCACGACCGCCGCGGCCACGGCCGTTCCAGTCAGCCCTGGAACGGCAACGAGATGGATACCTACGCCGACGACTTGGCGGCGCTGGTGACGGCGCTGGACCTGAAGAACGCCATCCACGTCGGCCACTCCACCGGCGGCGGCGAAGTGGCGCGCTACCTCGGCCGCCACGGCACCAAGCGCGTGGCCAAGGCAGCCCTGATCGGTGCGGTGCCGCCGCTGATGCTGAAGACCGCGGCCAACCCGGGCGGCCTGCCGCTGGAAGTGTTCGACGGCATCCGCGCCGGCGTGCTGGCCGACCGCTCGCAGTTCTTCAAAGACCTGTCGCTGCCGTTCTACGGCTACAACCGGCCGGGCGCGAAAGTCTCCGAAGGCGTGCGCGACTCGTTCTGGCTGCAGGGCATGCAGGGCGGTTTCAAGGGCCTGATCGACTGCATCAAGGCCTTTTCCGAAACCGACTTCACCGAAGACCTGAAGCAGATCGATGTGCCGACCCTGATCCTGCACGGCGACGACGACCAGATTGTGCCGTTCGCGGATTCCGCCCCGCTCTCCGCCAAGCTGGTGAAGAACAGCAAACTGGTGGTGATCAAGGGCGCCCCGCACGGCTTGTGCACCACCCTGAAAGATCAGGTCAACGCCGAACTGCTGTCTTTCATCCAGGCCAAGTAGCACGCCGATGCGGCCCTACCTGGTCTCACTCGGCGCCGGCATCCTGGTCGGCGTGGTCTACGCCCTGCTCAAGGTGCGCTCGCCGGCGCCGCCGGTGGTCGCCCTGGTGGGCCTGCTCGGCATCCTCATCGGCGAGCAGCTGGTGCCGGTGGCCAAGCGCCTGCTCGGGCCGCCGCCGGTGACCACGGCCGCCAGTCCGTCCCAACCGTCCGCTGAGCCATCCGCACCGCCGCCTCCCGCCAAGTCCGAGCCCGGAGAACCGCAATGAGCACCGCACCCGAACTGATCCTGCGCAACGCCCGCATCGCCACCGTCGACCGCAGCCAGCCGCAGGCCCAGGCGCTCGCCGTATCCGGCGGGCGCTTCGTCGCGGTGGGCGCCGACGCCGAGGTGATGGCCCTGGCCGGGTCGGGCACCAAAGTCATCGACGCCGCCGGCCGCTGTGTCATACCGGGCCTGATCGACTCGCACCTGCACGTGATTCGCGGCGGCCTTAACTACAACATGGAGCTGCGCTGGGACGGCGTGCCCTCTCTGGCCGATGCCATGCGCATGCTCAGGGAGCAGGTGGCGCGCACCCCGGCGCCGCAATGGGTGCGCGTGGTCGGCGGCTTCACCGAATTGCAGTTCGCAGAGAAGCGCCTGCCGACGCTGGACGAGCTCAACGCGGTGGCGCCGCAGACGCCGGTGTTCATCCTGCACCTCTATGACCGCGCCTTGCTCAACCGCGCCGCGCTGCGCGCCGCCGGCTATACCCGCGACACGCCCAATCCGCCCGGCGGCGAGATCGTCAAGGATGCCGGCGGCGAACCCAGCGGCCTGCTGCTGGCCAAGCCCAACGCCATGCTGCTGTACTCGGCGCTAGCCACGGGCCCCAAGCTGCCCTACGAATACCAGCTAAATTCGACGCGCCAGTTCATGCGCGAGTTGAACCGCCTCGGCGTGACCAGCGTGATCGACGCCGGCGGCGGCTTTCAGAATTACCCGGACGACTACAAGGTGATCGAGGACTTGCGCGCCGCGGGCCAGCTCACCCTGCGCATCGCCTACAACCTGTTCACGCAGAAGCCGAAGGAGGAAGTCGCCGATTTCGTCCGCTGGACCGGCAGCAGCCATTATCAGCAGGGCGACGATTTCTACAAGCTCAACGGCGCCGGCGAGATGCTGGTGTTTTCCGCCGCCGACTTCGAGGACTTCCGCCAGCCGCGTCCCGAACTGCCGGCCGGCATGGAGGACGAGCTGGAGCAGGTGGTGCGGGTCCTCGCGGCCAAGCGCTGGCCGTGGCGGCTGCATGCCACCTATGACGAATCGATCGGCCGGGCACTGGACGTGTTCGAGAAAGTCGACCGCGACGTTCCGCTGGCCGGCATCCACTGGTTCTTCGATCACGCCGAAACGGTGAGCGACCGCAATCTCGAGCGCATCGCCAAACTGGGCGGCGGCATCGCGGTGCAGCACCGTATGGCCTACCAGGGCGAGTATTTCGTCGAGCGTTACGGCGCCAGGGCCGCGGAGCGCACGCCGCCGTTCAAGCGCATGCTGGAAATGGGCATCAACGTCGGCGCCGGCACCGACGCCACCCGCGTCGCCAGTTACGATCCCTGGAACGCGCTGTACTGGCTCAGCACCGGCAAGACGCTCGGCGGCATGCGCTTGTATTCCACCGGCAACACCGTCGACCGCGCCACCGCGCTGGAGCTGTACACCCGCGCCAACGGCTGGTTCTCCAACGAGATCGGCCTCAAGGGCCAGATCAAGACCGGCCAGCTCGCCGACTTCGTGGTGCTGTCGGACGACTACTTCAGCGTGCCCGAGGAGCGCATCCGCCAGATCGTCTCCCTGCTCACCGTGGTCAACGGCAAAGTGGTTTACGCCGACGGTGCCTACAAGCCGCTCGACACCCCGCCGCCGCGGCCCCTACCGGACTGGTCACCGGCCAACTTCGGCAGCCGCTACTGGAAAGCGGATGGCAACGCGGCGGCGATGCACGCCGTCGCCGCCAGTGCCTGCGGTTGCGCCAAAGCCTGCACCGTGCACGGCCACGCGCATGGCCGCGCCCATGCCGCGGCGGTGGACGACAGCACGCAGGGCGGGTTCTGGGGCGCTCTGGGCTGCGCCTGCTGGGCGGCATGAGCGGCGCGGCACAATCCGTCTGGGCGCTGTTCGGCGCGGTGGCCGCGGCCCTGCTCGGCGTGGCCTTCTTCTTCGCCATCATCGGCGTGTTCGGCTTCGGCTATGCGGTGGCCGCGCTGCTGCTGTTCATCGCCGTGGCGCTGTTGCTGTTCAGGCGGCCGCAGACGGCGAGTGCGCGGCCGTGACACTCGATCCCACGCTGCTGGCGCGCATCCAGTTCGGCTTCACCGTCAGCTTCCACATCATCTTTCCCACCATTTCCATCGGCCTGGCCATGTTCCTGGCCATCGTCGAAGGGCTGTGGCTGAAGACGCGCGACCCGCTGTATCTCCAGATCTACCGCTTCTGGCTCGGCATCTTCGCCATGGGATTCGGCGTCGGCGTGGTCACCGGCATCGTCCTGTCCTTCGAGTTCGGCCTCGGCTTCGCCCGCTTCGGGCAGATCGCCGGGCCCGCCATCGGGCCGATGATCGCGCTGGAAGTGCTGACCTCTTTTTTTCTTGAAGCCGGCTTCCTCGGCATCATGCTGTTCGGCCTCAACCGCGTCGGCCCGCGGCTGCATTTCCTCGCCACCTGCATGGTGGCGCTGGGCACCTTGCTCTCGGCGTCGTGGATACTCTCCGCCAACAGCTGGATGCAGACCCCGGACGGCGTGACCATGGAGAACGGCCACCTGGTGGTCACCGACTGGCTCAAGGTGATCGTCAATCCGTCCTGGCTCTATCGCCTGCCGCACATGCTGGCGGCGGCCTACCTCACCGGCTCCTTCCTCGTCGCCGGCGTCGGCGCCTGGTACCTGCTGCGCGGCGAGCACGTCGACTTCGGCCGCCGCACCGTATCGCTGGGCATGGCCTTCGCCACCGTGCTGATCGCCTGCCAGGTATTCATCGGCGACCTGGTCTACGGCAGGATGCTGCAATATCAGCCGGCCAAGATGCAGGCGGCCGAAGGCTTCTGGGAAGAGCAGTCGCAATCGCCGGCGCCGTATTACTGGATCATCGTGCCGGACCAGGCCAACCAGAAAAATCTCTTCACCATCGGCACGCCTTACCTCGGCAGCATCTGGCTGACCCACAGCCTCGATGGCCGCGTCGAAGGCCTGAAGAACACGCCGCGCGACCGCCAGCCGATCATGGGCTGGGTGTTCTACGGCTTCCGCGTCATGTACGGCATCGCCATCCTCATGTTCGGCGTCGTCGTCGCCTCGCTGTGGCTGCACTGGCAGGGACGGCTCTTCACCAGTCGTTGGTTCCTGCGCACGCTGGTGGTGATGACGCCCTCGGGCGTGGTGGCGACGCTCGGCGGCTGGTACCTGGCCGAGACCGGGCGCCAGCCCTGGGTGATCTACAACATCCTGCGCACCAACGACGCGGTTTCGCCGGTGCCGGCCCAGGTGCTGCTCTCCACCCTGATCGCTTTCGTCTGCATCTATGCCCTGTTCATGGCCGGCTTCCTGATCTTCACCGGCCGCGCCATCCGCAAGGGGCCGCGCGTGGCTACGGACCATGCGGAGTCCACCGGCTCCCTCAAGCACGCCCTCAAGCCCGCGGTACTGGATGATCCCGGCCGCAACCGCCCCGTGACGGAGTAGGCCGCCATGGACCTGCCGCTGTTGTCCGCCCTGTTCGCTGCCTTCGCCCTGCTGCTCTACGTGCTGCTGGACGGCTTCGACCTCGGCGTCGGCGCGCTGCTCCTGCTCCAGCCGGATGAGCGCCTGCGCGACCGTATGGTCGATTCGATCATGCCCACCTGGGACGGCAACGAGACCTGGCTGATCATGGCCGGCGTCGCCATGCTCGCCGCGTTCCCCATCGCCTATGGCATCTTGCTGCCGGCGTTCTACCTGCCCCTGATCATCATGCTGCTGGCGCTGGGACTGCGCGGCGTCTCCTTCGAATTCCGCTACCAGACCGAGCAGGGCCGCCGGCTGTGGGACCGCTGCTTCGCCCTCGGCTCGATCGTCGCAGCGCTGATGCAGGGGCTGATCGTCGGCGGCCTGATCCAGGGCGTGACGGTGGACGGCGAGCGCTTCGCCGGCAGCGTCTTCGACGTGTTCCAGCCCTTTCCCCTGTTCGTCGCCGTTGCCGTGCTGGCCGGCTATGTGGTGCTCGGCGCGGGCTGGCTGCACCTGAAGGCGACACCGCCGCTGCGCGGCTTCGCCGAGCGCATCCTGCATCTGGTCGCACCGACCTTTGTGGTACTGGTGGCGGCGGGCTGCGGCGCCGCGGCGATGGTGCAGCCGGGAGTGGACGCGGCCTGGGCGCAGCACCCGATTCTCCTCGGCGTGATTGCGGCGCTGTTCCTTGGCGCCGCCACCGCTCTGCTGCTGGCGGTCGGCGGCCGTGCCGACGGGCGCCCGTTTTTCCTCGGCCTGGCCCTGTTCGCGCTGGCCTTCGCCGGCTTTGGCGTCACCATTTTCCCCAACGTCGTGCCGTTCCGCATCAGCCTGTGGGCGGCGGCGTCGGCCACCCTCAGCCATGTCTTTCTGCTGGTCGGCGCCGTCATCGTCACGCCGATGGTGCTGGCCTACTCGGCCTTCGCCTACCGCGTGTTTCGCGGCAAGACGCCCGAATCGGGCTGGGAAACATGAGTCCGCGCGCGCGTCGTCTGAGCTGGTTCTGCGGCCTCTACCTGGCGGCGATCGCCACGCTGCTGCTCATCACCCTGCTGCTGCACGGCTTGCTGCATCTGCTGACCTGATTTCCCTTGTCGAGACGAGCGCCCATGTCCATGACCAAAGCAATATCCGCCACCGCTGCTCCTGCCGGGATGCCTGCATGAACGCCTCCGCATACTGGCTGATCCGCGCCGGCCTGTGCCTGGCCTATCTCTACAGCGGCGTGAACAAATTGTTCGACTTCCAGGGCGCTATCGCCGAGCAGGCGCACTTCGGCATGTCGCCGCCAGCCCTGTTCGCCGCCGCCACCATCGCCACCCAGCTCGGCGGCTCGGCCCTGACCCTGTTCGCACGCGGCTTCCCGGCGGCGGTGGGCGCCCTGCTGTTGGCCGGCTTCACCCTGGCGGCGACGCTGGTGGGCCATCCGTTCTGGCATGAAACCGGAATGGAGCGCTTCTTCGATCTCAACTCCTTCCTCGAGCACTTTGGCCTGATCGGCGGCTTTGTCCTGGTTGCGCTGATCGAAACGGGGCGGATCGCTGGCATCTCGACGCAGCGCGCGCCGGCATGAGCCGTCGCCGATCCGCAAGATGGCCCGCGCCAGCGCTTTGGGGGCTTGTCCTGCGGCTTCCACTACGCTGATGATCCGCTCTATAACGACTACCTGGGAATGTCTGGGGGGATGGCTGGCATGAGCGCGGCGGTAGCATCAGGAGCGGAGCCGACGCCGCCCTCGGTGGCGGCGCTGCTGCTGTCCCCGGCCCACACGCGCTGGCTGCTGATCGGCCTGGGCCTCGCCACCGGGATGGAGTTCTACGCCTTCGACAGCATGAACCTGGTGCTGGCCGACCTCACCGGCACCCTCGGCGTGTCGGCGGACGAGGCGAGCTGGATCCTCACCGTCTACAGCTCCGCCCTGTTCCTCGGCGTGCCGGTCTCGATCTGGATGGCGGGTCATTTCGGCTACAAGCGCTTCCTGCTCGCCACCATCATCCTGTTCGCCATCGCGTCGATGGGCTGCGCGGTGTCGCCGGACTTGCAGTCGATGTTGCTGTGGCGCGCCATCCAGGGACTGGCGGGGGCGGGGCTGGTGGTGTGGTGGCGCGCCAGCATCTACGTGCTGCTGCCCAAGCCGCAGCGCAGCCCGGCCTTGATGCGGGCCTCGACGGTGCTGTACCTGTCCAGCGCCGCCGGCCTGCTGGTCAGCGGCTATGTCACCGATCACTTCAACTGGCGCCTGATCTTCCTGCCCAACCTGCTCTACGCCGGCGCGGCGTTGTGGCTGCTGGTGCGCTACTTTCCGACCTTGCCGCCGCCGTCGGCGAAGCGCCTGATCGAAACCGACTGGCTTGGCATCGCCCTGCTCGCCGCGGCCCTGATCTCGCTGCAGATCATCCTCAACCGCGGCGAGATCGACGACTGGTTCGGTTCTGCGCACATCCGCTTCCTCACCTGGACCGGCGCCGCCTCCCTGCTGCTGTTCATCGTGTGGCAGGCCAGCCCGCGCAATGCCACGCCGCTGCTGTGGCTGGAGCTGATGCGCGACCGCCGCGTGGTGTCCTCGGCCCTGATCGGCATCTTCACCGGCATGATCCTCTCGGGCAGCCTGTTCGTCCTGCCCGAATTTCTGCGCAATATCGCCGCGCAGAGCCACAGCGCCACCCAGACCGGCCAGATCATGTGCATCTACGCCCTCACCGCGGCGGCGATCCGGCCGCTCATGGTCGGGCTGATCGCCCGCATCGGGCAGCGCAAGACCATCGCCATCGCCCTCGTCATGCTGATCGCCTCGATGGTCCTGCTCAACCGCCTGCTCACCACCGAAACGGCGGATATCTATTACGTGCTGCCGCTGGTGCTGTACGGTTTCTGCCTGTCGCCCCTGCTGCCGGCGGTGGGCAGCGGCACGGTGGCGAAGATCGAGCAGAACAAGCTGCTCGACGGCGTCTCCCTTTACATGACCTTCCGCCAGTTCGGCGCCTCGCTCGGCGTGGCGGTGCTGACCATCCTCATCTCGCACCGCGAGACCTTCCATTCCTCGCGACTGTACGAGCACCTGCGGCAGAGCAATGCGGTGACGCGGGACTGGCTGTCATCCACCGCCGCCTCCCTCGGTTCGCGTGGCGGCTACAGCGGTTTCGAGAGCCAGCGCACAGCGCTGCGCGTGCTGGCCGAAGCGGGCGGGCGCCAGGCGGCGACCCTGGCTTATGCCGATGCCTTCGCCTTCATGGCGGTGATCGGTGTGATCGCGCTGTGCCTGATACCGATCATTCCACCGACGCCGCCGACGCCGCCGGCCAAGAAATAAAATAGGGAGAGCCTGGTGAGCACGCCACATAAGGGGATGCCGATGCCATGTCGATACCGGGGACCACGATGAGCGACGCCGCGCCGACCGCCGAAAGCCCCGCACCGCACACGCCGCCACACCAGGCGAGCCGGAGGCCCGTACTGCTCGCCATCCTGGCCGTGCTGTTCCTGCTCGGCATGGCCATCTGGTTCCTGGTGCCGCGCCTGTATGCGCAGGAGACCGACGATGCCTACGTCGAGGCGCACCTGGTGACGGTGATACCCAAGGTGTCGGCCTATGTGCAGACCCTGCATGTCGACGACAACAGCAAGGTCGCAGCCGGCGACCTGCTGGTCGAGCTCGATCCACGCGACTATGCGGTGCAGGTAGACTTGGCCCGCGCTGACCTTCAGTCTGCGGAAGGCAAGCTGGAGGAAGCGCGTGAGCAGTTCGCCGTGGCTGACGCCAATACCCGCCAGAGCCAGGCCGAGCTGGAAGTGGCCCAGGCCAATGCCAAACTCGCCGCGGTCAACCTGGGCCGGGTGCAGTCCGTGTCCGATGTGCGGGCGGTATCCTCGCAGCGCATCGACGAAGCAAAAGCGGCGGCGGACAGCACGCGCGCCTCCGTCACCGCCGCACAGGTCAAGATCCAGGCGGCGCAGGCGCAAGCTAGGTTGGTCCGCGCCCAGGCCACCACTGCGGAGGCCGCGGTGGCCCAGGCCCAGGCGCAGCTGGCCCAGGCCGAGCTGAACCTGTCCTACACCAAGATCTACGCCAGCGAATCCGGCAGCATCGCCAGCAAGAGCGTCGAGCCCGGCAACTTCGTCGAGCCGGGGCAGGCGCTGCTGTCGCTGGTGCCGGACCAGCTCTATGTCATCGCCAACTACAAGGAGACGCAGCTCACCGAAGTCCGCCCTGGCCAGTCGGTGACCGTGTTCGTCGATGCGTTTCCAAGGCTGCGGCTGCACGGCCATGTCGACAGCATCCAGCGCGGCACCGGCTCGCGCTTCGCGCTGTTGCCGCCGGAGAACGCCACCGGCAACTTCGTCAAGGTGGTGCAGCGCGTGCCGGTGAAGATCGTGTTCGACGATCCGGGCGAGGCGCTGCAATGGATCTCGCCGGGCATGTCGGTGGAGACGGAGATTTTCACCACGAGGCGGCCGGCATGGCTTGGGTTTCTGGATTAGCGCCGGTGGCCAGGCGCGGCAGGCATTGGGGAGCGTCAGCGCGCCGGGGCAGGGGGCTCGTCCTGCTGTTCGGCGCACTGCTGTGTGCCTGCACCGTGGGCCCCGACTACCAGCCGCCGAAGCAGCCGCTGCCGGCCGGCTTCGCCGAGCAGCTCGAGCAGAGTGCCGCCGCCGATGCAGCGCAGGCGGCGGACGGCGCCTGGTGGAAAAGCTTCGGCGACGCCACCCTGGACCAGCTCATGACGCAGGCGCTGCAAGCCGCCCCCGATCTCGCCGAAGCGGAGGCGCGTATCCGCGAGGCGCGGGCGCAGCGCGGCATCGCCGGCGCCGCGCAATATCCCACAGCCAATGCCGGCGCCGGCTATGACCGCACCCACGGCAGCGCCAACGTGCCCATCGGCGTGCCGCCCGGCGGCCTTGGTCCGGGCGAGGGCGGCAATCTTTACCAGGTAGGCTTCGATGCCTCCTGGGAAATCGACTTCTTCGGTGGCCAGCGCCGCACCGTCGAATCCGCCGAGGCTTCCTATCAGGCGGCGGTGGAGAATCGCGGCGATGTCGCCCTGACCCTGCTCGCCGAAGTGGCGCGCAACTACATCGAGCTGCGCGGCGCCCAGCGGCAGCTGGCGGTGGCGCAGCAGAATCTGGCCATCCAGCGCGATGGGCTCTCGCTGACCCAGTCGCAGTTCGACGCCGGCCTGGCCTCCAGCCTCGACGTGCTGCGCGCCAAGGCCGAGGTGGCCGACACCGAGGCCGCCATTCCCACTTTCGAAGCCGCCGCGCGCACCGCCATCTACGCCATCGGCGCCCTCGTCGGGCGGACCCCGGAAGAGATGCGTGCCACGCTGGATGCGCCGCAGCCGATTCCCCAATCCGCGCGCGACGTGCCGCTCGGCCTGCCGTCCGACCTGCTGTTGCGCCGGCCCGACATCCGCGCCGCCGAACGCCGCATCGCCGCCGCCAACGCCCGGATCGGCGTGGCCACGGCCGACCTCTACCCACATTTCTCGCTGACCGGCGTGGCCGGCATGGAGAGCCTCAACGCCTCCAACTTCCTGCATTCGGGCAGCCACTACTTCGCCGTCGGCCCCAGCGTCAGCTGGCTCATCTTCGATGCCGGCGCCGTGCGCTTCCAGATCAGCGCCGAGCAGGCCCGTACCGACCAGGCCGCCGCCGCCTACCAGCGCACCGTGCTCGGCGCGCTGCGCGACGTGGAGACGGCGCTATCGTCCTACGGCCAGCAGGAAGTGCGGCGCGGCAAGCTCACCGCCGAACTCGACGCCGACCGCCAGGCGACCACCGTCGCCACCCGCCTTTACCAGCAGGGCCTCAACGACTTCCTGCCGGTGCTCGACGCCGAGCGCTCGCTCTACGCCGCCGATGACAAGCTGGCGCAGAGCGACCGCGATACGGCGCTGGCCCTGGTCGCGCTGTATAAGGCGCTGGGTGGCGGTTGGCTGGTGGCGGATAACACGGCGAACGTGTCGGCCTCGAAGTAATGTAGTGAGTTGGGAATTCATGGAAAACTCCGTTCGCCCCGAGTGCCGCGCGCAGCGCGGTGTATCGAGGGGCAAGCAGCGCCCTACACTCGCTGAAGTGCAAGGAATGCGGTCAACTCAGCTCGGGTATTGCCGCGTCTTGGCCATGCTTGAACACCGAGTTTCAACCATGCTTGTTGCAATGCTTTTTCAGAGCCACCCTCGTGGTTTTCCAAGAAAACCGTTAACTCTTCATGCAATGATCGCCGTTGCGTGGGATCGAGATTTGAGATGTATACGGCTCCTCCCGTCTGAACGTCAGAAAAGAGCACGAAGAAATCTTGGTGGAACCATTCAGCGAATTGCTTAAGCGCAGACCATTGTGGAGCGGACACTGCTTTCATTGTTACGCGCAACGCCCAGTTTCACCGGCGACCGAAGGCCGTCTGGTGGAAGTTATCGTTGAGTCAGGACCAGCAAAAAGGGGCAGCACATAGGCTGCCTCCGGACGCTTACCTGAAATAGTAGTGGCGGTCAGAACCGTCGAACTGGCCAGAGCGCAGGCAACAGTTCTTGAAACAAGCTCGCGGAGCCGCACGGGCACGGGTCGTTGCGCCCCAGTTTCTCGAATCAACTCCTTGGTCCCATGCACGACGCGATATCCCTATCTTTACGCGTTGTTCTGAGGGGAAACCCTTACGGCGTTTACTGGTTGGCTCGAAAGCAGAAATTGTTGGATGACATGGCACTTCTCCTATTTTGTCCTTGGCGGGACGGCTCCATTGTAGGGGAAGACTTGCTGAGGCCCAAGGTGATCCTGGCCGCGTGAACTGGCTGCAATAGTGTCACTTCGCAGTTCCGGCCACATTTGACCGGCTAGGGTGCGCGCTTAGCGGCCGCCCTTCATCCAATGCATGCACCAGCGGCTCAACAGCAGGGCGAACAGGCCCACCACGATGAAGCGCATCAGCACCGCGCCGCTGTCCAGCGATAGCGTGCCCTGCTGCATTTCCGCATGCAGCTTGAGGCACAGCAGCGCGAAGGGTGCGGCGTAGGCGCAGGCGATCAGCAGCACTTTCAGTGGCGACCAGCGGAAGCCGCGCGCGGCGGGCCGTTCCGCGGGAACCACGACGACGCGCATCTCAATGCCCCGCGTCGGCGGCGGCCGGCGCGGCCTTCACCGGCGCCTGCTCGTCCAGCACCAGGTTCAGCGCCAGCACGTTGACCACCGGCTCGCCGAGGAAGCCGAGGGTGCGGCCCTCGGTGTGCTCGGCCACCAGCTGGCGAAGCGCCTCCTCCGGCAGGCCGCGCGCCTTGGCCACGCGCGGCACCTGGAACTCGGCGGCGGCGGGGGAGATATGCGGGTCGAGGCCGCTGCCCGAGGTGGTGACCAGGTCCACCGGCACCGGCGCATTCGGGTTCTCAGCCTTGAGCTTGGAGGTATCGTCCTTGACGCGGTCGATCAGCGACTTCGCCGTCGGCCCGGTGTTGGAGCCGGAGGAGTTGGCGGCGTTGTAGGGCGCCGGCACGGTCTTGGTGGAGTCGTTCGGATCGGTATCGGTGGTGGCCGAGGGGCGGCCATGGAAATACTGTTCGGCGGTGAAGTTCTGGCCGATCAGGTTGGAGCCGATCACCTTGCCGTTCTGCTCGATCAGGCTGCCGTTGGCCTGGTGCGGGAACAGCTTCTGCGCGATGCCGGTCATGGCCAGCGGGTAGGCCACGCCGGTCAGCGCGGTGAACAGCACGAACAGGACGATGGCGGGGCGGAAATGGTTGAGCATGAGAGTCTCCTTAAACCAGGCCGACGCTGCTGACGAACAGGTCGATGGCCTTGATGCCGATGAAGGGCACGATGATGCCGCCGAGGCCGTAGACCAGCAGGTTGCGTGTCAGCAGCGGGCCGGCGCCGATGGGGCGGTACTTGACGCCGCGCAGGGCCAGCGGAATCAGGGCGATGATGATCAGGGCGTTGAAGATGATGGCCGAGAGGATCGCGCTCTGTGGCGTGGCCAGGTGCATCACGTTGAGCTTGTTCAGCGGCGGATAGATCGCCGCGAACATCGCCGGGATGATGGCGAAGTACTTGGCCACGTCGTTGCTGATGGAAAACGTGGTGAGTGCGCCGCGCGTCATCAGCAGCTGCTTGCCGATGCCGACGATCTCGATCAGCTTGGTCGGGTCGGAATCGAGGTCCACCATGTTGCCGGCCTCGCGCGCCGCCACCGTGCCGGTCTGCATCGCCACGCCCACATCGGCCTGGGCCAGCGCCGGGGCGTCGTTGGTGCCGTCGCCGCACATCGCCACCAGCTTGCCCTCGGCCTGCTCCTTGCGGATCAGCGCCAGCTTGTCCTCCGGCGTGGCCTGGGCCAGGAAGTCGTCGACGCCGGCTTCGGCGGCGATGGCCGCGGCGGTGAGCGGGTTGTCGCCGGTGATCATCACGGTGCGGATGCCCATGCGGCGCAGCTCGGCGAAGCGCTCGCGGATGCCGCCCTTGACGATGTCCTTCAGGTAGATAAGTCCCAGCACGCGGCCGTCCTTGGCCACCGCCAGCGGCGTGCCGCCGGCGCGGGAGATCTTGTCCGCCGCGTCCTTCAGCTCCTTCAGCACGGCGCGATGCGCGATGCTGTCGAACTGCACGCCGTGCGGGCCGTCGCCGCCGTTGCTCTGCACGTAGTTGACGATGGCTTCCACGGCGCCCTTGCGGATGACGTGGCCGTCGAGGTCCACGCCTGACATGCGGGTCTGCGCCGAGAAGGCGATGAAGTGCGCATTGAGCCCGGCCACTTCGCGGCCGCGCAGGCCGTACTTCTCCTTGGCCAGCACCACCACTGAGCGGCCTTCCGGCGTCTCGTCGGAAAGGCTGGCGAGCTGGGCGGCGTCGGCCAGTTCCTTGTCGGTGACGTTCTGCAGCGGGATGAACTCGGCGGCCTGGCGATTGCCCAGGGTGATGGTGCCGGTCTTGTCCAGCAGTAGGGTGTCGACGTCGCCGGCGGCTTCCACCGCGCGGCCGGACATGGCCAGCACGTTGAAGCGCACCAGGCGGTTCATGCCGGCGATGCCGATGGCGGAGAGCAGGGCGCCGATGGTGGTTGGGATCAGGGTGACGAACAGCGCCACCAGGACGATCACGCTGATGCTGCCGCCGGCATAGGTGGCAAAGCTGGGAATGCTGGCGACGGCGAAGACGAAGATCAGCGACATGCCGGCCAGCAGGATGTTGAGCGCGATCTCGTTCGGCGTCTTCTGTCGCGAGGCGCCTTCCACCAGGGCGATCATGCGGTCGATGAAACTGGAGCCGGAAGCGGCGGTGATGCGCACTACGATCTGGTCGGAAAGCACGCGGGTGCCGCCGGTGACGGCGGAGCGGTCGCCGCCGGACTCGCGGATCACCGGGGCCGATTCGCCGGTGATGGCCGACTCGTCCACCGTGGCCACGCCCTGCACCACCTCGCCGTCGCCGGGAATGATGTCATTGGTTTCGACCAGCACCAGGTCGCCCGGCTTGAGCTGTGGCGCGGGCACCTGCGCGTAGTCCCTGCTGACGGTCTTGGCATCCGAGGA
>Ga0302317_10001539_pt1 | contig 16879 bp, 17 predicted proteins | sample III_Palsa_N3_3_FD_200450 | JGI IMG/M metagenome (GOLD analysis project Ga0302317, IMG submission 200450) | Peat permafrost microbial communities from Stordalen Mire near Abisko, Sweden - III_Palsa_N3_3 | ecosystem: Environmental > Terrestrial > Soil > Palsa > Peat permafrost | place: Sweden...
ACCGCCACCGCCGGCGCCGCCACCAGCAACATCTTGTCCGGCGTGGTCGTGAAATAGGTCCGCGCCGCCGGGATCAGCGTCGTGATCCCGGCCATGGTCCAGGCGATCAGGCCGGGAATGTAGGGAAAGAGGGCTAGCGGCGCGACGAGGAACAGGGCGGGCGGCGGGTAGGACCAGAAGTGGAACGGCAGCAGCGGGTCGAACAGCCGATGCTCCCAGTTCAGGAACAGGTCCGGCGTGAAGATATCCAGCCGGTGCGGCGTGAACACCAGATGCCCGGCGGTCCAATAGTTGACGAAGTCGCGCCCGAGCGCGTGACGGGTCCAGTCCAGATGGCCGTGGGCGGTGAGGATGTAGGGCAGCAGCAGGAACCAGGAGACGGCGGAGAGCTCCCACAACAGCACGTCCCATTGGATCAGGCGGCGGGCCAGCCGGACCACCCCGGATGTGAACGCTTTCACAAAGAGCGCCCTTTCGGGGACGCCGCGGGCGCGGGCGCGGGTGTTGCCTGCGGTCTGACGCGGAACACCTCTACGGCGGATTCCGGCGGGTTGAGCCGCTCCAGCCAGTCGGGCTGATCCTCGTCCTCGTCGAGACGCTTCATCAGGCTGTCGGCGCTGAGGCCAAGCCGGTCGGCGTGATGGCGGTGAGCGTCGCACTCCACCACATACTTGATCCCGAGCGCGCGGGCCTTCGCCTCGGCGGTGCCGTCATCGGCGTTGGCGGCCCAGACCGAGCGGGAGGCCAGCATCCCCCAACTCATGCGGTGGTAGGGGGCGGCCAGCACGCTGTCGGAGGTGTTGTCGAGGATCACCGGGCCGAGGTCGATCTCGTCCAGCACAAGGCCTGGCGGCCCGGCCTTCGCCAGCGTGCGGTAGGGCCAGTTCTGGAAGCAGTGGTCGGCCGGTTCCGGCTCGGCCTTCTTGCCGCCATTGGGCGCGGTGAGCTTCGTCGCCGTCTGGTCGATCCAGACGGCGGCTTGGGCATAGATGCCGGGCATGGCGACCAAGCCGGTGATGATCACGGTGACGAGCGCCTCGCGGTGATAACGACGGGCCACCACGTCTGCGGCGTCTGCGGCGGCGGCGGCGAGCAAGGGGATGGCCACCCAGTCGGCATAGCCCGACATGCGGATCCCGCTGAAGCCCGCGGCGGTGGTCAGCGCAAGCATGCCGGCGGACAGGCGAAAGGCCGGGTCCTGCCGCGTCGTCCGCCGCCGTCCGAGCCACGCCAGCGCGATCAGGCCCATCAGCGGCGCTGCCGCCAGGGTGAGGGCGTCCTCGGGCTTGCGCTGGAACACCACGGGCCAGGGCCGCATCTCCTGCACGTGGACAAGCCACAGAGAGCGGATGGCCGGGTCCACGTCGGCGAACGGACCCTTGATGCAGTGCGGATCTAGACCGAGATAGGCGCCGACGGTGAGGATGGCGCCGCCGCCGAGCGCCAGGAAGCGGATCGGGGGCGTTCGTCCGCGCGCCACGACGGCGATGGCGGCGACCGCCAGACCCGCGACCACGATGGCGGCGGTGGAGTTGAACGCCAGGGCGTCGCAAGCGGAGACGGCCCAGCGCCAGGGCGGCGTCTGGATACAGAAGGCCAGCGTGGTGGTGGCCGCCAGGGCGAGGCCGTAGGCGCGCAGGGCCCTGGCCTGTCCGCCGTCGAACACGAAGCGCAGGGCGATCGCGGCGCCGATGGCCGCTTCGAACACCAGCGCCTCAAGGCCGATGGCGACGCCGAGCCCCGTCGCCACGCCCGCAAGAATGGGGCCTTTCAAACTCGGCCCCCGCTGCACCGCGCCGGCGAGCGCGAGGAAGCAGAAGGTCATCTGCACGTCGTGGTGATCGATCCGACCCGGCCTGAACTGCGGATAGAGGGCCATGTCGATCATCAGCATCGCCGCAGCGATCAGGACGGCGCCGGGAACCTTGCCCGTTCCGTCCGGTGTCTCGCCCAGCCGGTCGGCGACGGCGAGCATGCCGATCACGGCGGGGAAGATCCACAGCATCGGCCAGACCAGACGGGTCAGCCACTCGGCCCGGGGCCAGTCCACGAACAGGGCGAAGAGGCGCTCCAGCCCCGCGATGCCGCCGTCGAGCAGCCGCGACCAGTGCATGTAGACGCCCATCGGCGGCTGCAGCCGCATCAGGTGCTGCTGCCACCAGCCCTGTCCGTTCAGAAGCTCGCGCACGAGGGCGAGGCGCATGGCGTCGTCGGTGTCGCCAAGGCTTTTCACAAGGTCGGGGCCGTCGCGGAAGCCCAGCACGACCGCCACCACCAGCGTCACCGCGAGGGCGGTCAGCGCCAGCCGCCATCGGGGGCGAGCGAGATCGGGCGGCTCGGGTAGGCGCATGCCTTGGATGTGTCTTTCGCGGTGGGGCGGGGCGCCCGATGGTCGTTGTTGTGAGGAAGCGTTTAAACGGTCAAGATTTCGTCAGCGAGGGCCTTGGTCGGTGTTCGGTTACAAGGTGGACCGGCCAAGCTCGGACAATCCGTCGCGCTCCTACCACGAGATCACGAAATCGCGAGCGAGTCGTGTTATCGGCACTGGTCCGAGACCTCATTTTGAGGTTTACGGAGGCGAGACTTTCATCGGGACGGCGGCGCCGTCTCAAGCAGGCGGCGTTGATGTCCTACTTCAGTGCAGTGGTCGAACGCGTGGAGCGTCTGGGCCTGCCGATCCCGAAGGGGCTGCACAAATTCCTGGGCGTCGGCATGGTCGGGCTGATCACCCACACCGCCGTCTTCACCCTGCTCTACAAGATCAACACCGCGCCGTTCGTCGGTTGGCTGCACACCAAGCTGGGCGACGGCAAGCTGTTTATATGGGCGAGCGCCCAGATCACGCAGCACTCCTGGGCGTGGCTGATCGGCCTGATCACCGCCACCTCCATCACCTGGACGCTGAATCGCAAGCTCACCTTCGCCAGGACGGGCCGCAGGCTGCACGAGGAGGTGTTCCGCTATGCGATCGTCACCATCGCCTCGCAGACGGTGGCCTTCCTCGTCTTTCACGGCCTTGTGGAGGTCGCCCACGCGATCCCCGCACCCATCGACGTGGTGATCGGCGCCGCCGCCGCCACCGTCATATCCTACGCCGGTCAGCGCTTCTTCACCTTTGCACCGCATGTGGAGAAGGCGGAGACCGCCCTCAAGTGAGCGCCATGCCCTACGATACCGCTTCCTCGCCTGCTGAAACCGACGTCCTTGTCATCGGCGCCGGTCCCGCCGGTCTTACCGCCTCCTACCTGCTGACCAAGGCGGGCAGGCGCGTCACCGTGATCGAGCGCGATCCGCAGTACGTGGGCGGCATCAGCCGCACCGTGCGCTACAAGGACTTCCGCTTCGACATCGGCGGTCACCGCTTCTTCTCCAAGAGCCGTGAAGTGGTGGACCTCTGGAACGAAATCCTGCCAGACGACTTCATCGACCGCCCACGCCTCAGCCGCATCTTCTACGGTAAGAAATACTACGCCTACCCGCTGAAGGCGTTCGAGGCGCTGATGAACCTCGGCGTGTTCACCTCGACCATCTGCATGGCCTCCTACGCCTGGGCCAAGGTGACGCCCATCGCCCCGGCCAAGACCTTCCACCAGTGGGTGCGCAACCAGTTCGGCGAGAAGCTCTTCTCCATCTTCTTCAAGACCTACACCGAGAAGGTGTGGGGCATGAGCTGCGACGACATCTCCTCGGACTGGGCGGCGCAGCGGATCAAGGGCCTCAGCCTCTCGGCCGCCGTATGGGACGGGCTGAAGCGGTCGCTCGGCCTGCACCAGAAGCCCGCCGCCGAACTCGGACATCAGGGCGGGGTGAAGTCCCTGATCGAAAGCTTCCGTTATCCGCGCAAGGGCCCCGGCATGATGTGGGAGGCCGCCGCCGAAAAGACCAAGGCCCAGGGCGGCGAGGTCATCATGGACCGCGAGCTGCAATCCATGACCTTCGATCGCGCGCGCGGGCTCTGGGTGGTGACCACCGTCTCCGCCGCCGGCGAGACCCACATCTACACGGCGCGGGAGGTTATCTCCTCGGCCCCCATCACCGAGCTGGTCACCGCCATCGAGCCGCGGCCCCAGTCGGCGGGCGCGGGCCTGTCGCTCCGCTACCGCGACTTCATCACCGTGGCCCTGATCGCCAAGGCCGGCTCAACCTTCCCGGACAACTGGATCTACATCCACGACCCGAGCGTGAAGGTCGGCCGCATCCAGAACTTCCTCTCCTGGTCGCCGGAGATGGCGCCGGAGGGCTACGCCTGCCTCGGTCTCGAATACTTCTGCTTCGAGGGCGACGGGGTGTGGACCTCGAAGGATGAGGACCTGATCGCGCTGGCCACCAGGGAGATTGCGCAGATCGGCCTCCTGCAGCCGCACGAGATCGTCGACGGCGCGGTGGTGCGCCAGCACAAGGCCTACCCCATCTACGACGACGCCTACCAGACCCATGTGGACGCCGTGCGCGACGATCTGGAAGGGACCTACCCCACCCTCCACCTCGTGGGCCGCAACGGCATGCACAAGTACAACAACCAGGACCACGCCATGATGACCGCCATGCTGACGGTGGAGAACATCCTGGCCGGTCATCGCCAGTTCGACGTCTGGCAGGTGAACGAGGACGCCGAATATACCGAGTCCGGCCACTCGGGCGCCGAGGAAGCGTTGAAGAGCGAGCGCCTTGTCCCCCGCAAGGTCGCCGCCTGAGCTCGTCCTCCGCGCTGATGTCCAAAGCCCTGCGACAGTGCTGCTGTTGGGGGCGGGGCGGATATGCGCTTTAAGGGCGCCAGCGCCCGGTCGCGATCCCATCTGAACCAGAGCTTGGAAAGCGCCGCCCTTGGCCGACGTCAGCGAAGATGCCCGGCTCGCCGCCCTCAAGAGCTACGACATCCTCGACACCCCCGAGGAAGCCGCCTTCGACGAGATCGCGAAAGCCGTAGCCGTGTTCTGCAACGTCCCCATGGCCGCCGTGAGCCTGGTGGACGACGCCCGCCAGTGGTTCAAGGCCGAAGTGGGGATGGGCGTGCGCGAGACGCCTCGCGACGTCTCCTTCTGCGCCCACGCCATGTACGGCGAGGACCTCTACGTGGTCCCGGATGCGCCCAAGGACGCCCTTTTCGCCGACAACCCCCTCGTCACAGGTGACTCCAATATTCGTTTCTACGCCGGCGCGCCCCTTAAGACGCCGGAAGGCGCGCCTCTGGGGGCCCTCTGCGTCATCGACACCGTGGCGCGGCCGGAGGGTCTCACCGCGGAGCAGGCCATGATGCTCGGCGTCATGGCCCGGCAGGTGGAGGCGCAGCTTCGCCTCCGCCGCCTTCTCAGGGAACAGGCCGAGACGGCGGAGAAGCTCGCCGTCCTGCGAAGCGCCGCCGCCGACCGGGAGGACCGCCTCGTCAGCGCGCTCCAGTCCGCCGAGGTGGGCTGGTGGGACTGGGAGATCGGCACCGACACGGTGGTCGGCAGCGACAACATCGCGCGCGATTACGGCCTCGACGTCGAGGCGGCGTGGAACGGCCTGCCGATCGAGGCCTTTTTCGCCAACATCCACGAGGGGGATCGCCGCTGGCTGCGCGAATCCATCGACGAGGCGATGCAGACCGGCGCGCCGTTCCGTGAGGAATACCGCCTTGTCTCTCCCAGTGGCGAGGTGCGCTGGACTTCCGCCCGGGGCCGGTGCCTGCGGGACGCCGAGGGTCAGCCATGGCGCTTTCCCGGCATCGCCATCGACATCACTGACCGCAAGCTGACCGAACAGCGCCTGCGCGACGCGGACATCGGGCGCGAACTGGCCATGCAAGCGGCCCAGCTCGGGCGCTTCGACCATAACCCGTCCAAGGGCACGCGGTTCTGGGACGTCCGGGCGCTGGAGATTTCGGGCCTTAGTCCCGACGAGGCGCAGGACTTCGACTTCGTGATGTCGCACGTCCATCCCGAGGATCGCGACGAACTCGCCGGCAAGCTCGCCGTCGCCATCGATCCCAATCGCTCCGGCCCCTTCCGCCATTCCTATCGTCTGAGGCGACCGCGCACGGGCGAAGAGCGGTGGGTCAACGCCGTGGGCAAGAGCCAGTTCAGCGACGGGGTCTGCACCCGCTTCATGGGACTGTTCGAGGACGTGACCGAGGCGCGGCGGAGCGAGGAGCACCGCCGCCTGCTGTCCAACGAGCTGAACCACCGCATGAAGAACACGCTCGCCATCGTGCTGAGCATCGTCAACAATTCCCTGCGCGGCGCGTCGGACACCGCGACCGCCCGCACCGACATCAACGGGCGCATCCTGGCGCTGAACCGCGCCAACGACCTTCTCACCGCCGAGAGCTGGTCCGCCGCCTCTACCCTCGAGATCGTGCAGGGGGTGGCGACCACCCTCGGCCTCTCCTCCACCCGGCTTGAGCTTTCGGGCGAGGCGGTGCGCCTCGGTCCGACTCCGGCCCTTCAACTGGCGCTCGCCCTGCACGAGCTGGCCACCAATGCGGTGAAGTACGGCGCTCTCTCCAACGACACTGGCAAGCTGGCCATGACCTGGGGCGTCGAGGACGTGGACGGCGTCTCGACCTTCACGTTCGACTGGCTGGAGCGCGGCGGCCCCACCGTGGCCCCGCCGACTCGCCAGGGTTTCGGCTCCCGCCTGATCGAGCGCGCCACCGCCGGCGCCTTCAACGGCGAGGTGACCCTCGACTATCTGCCAAAGGGCCTGCACTGGAGGCTGCGCGCGCCCTATGCCGGGCTTCTGGCCTCGGGGCGCTCCGAAGGCTGACGGTTGCCGTAGGGCCGTAGCGCCCCTGCCCATGCAGATGCGTCAGGTCGTTAACGTCTACCTGCAGGCGTCGACCGTGTTGGTCCGAAACTGAACTCCTCGCCCAACTCTGGCTTCATCTGGGGTTCAGGTGCAGAGTTCTATTGCAACGGTCATCCCTGTTCGTCGTTGTTACGACGACGCGGGGCCAACGCCGACGCTGAACAGAGGAACACTCGAATGCGAAACAAACTTCTTATAGCGGGCCTCGTGGCTGCGGTGGCGGTCCCGTCCCTCGCCATGGCCCAGCCCGACCCGAGTTGCGTGCGCTCCAACAACCAGACCAGCGCCACGGGCACCGCCCTGGGCGCCATTGGCGGCGCCCTGATCGGCAGCGCCATCGCCGGTCGTCATAACCGCGGCGTCGGCGTGGTCGGCGGCGCCCTCGCCGGCGGCGTGGCGGGCAATGTGCTCGCCGGCCAGCACAACGATCCCTGCCCGGACGGCTACTATCGTCCCGCGCCCCCGCCCCAACCGGCCTACGGTTCCGGCTATGATCAGGGCCCCGGCCCCGGCGGTCCCGGCTACGGCCCGCCGCCCCCGCAGGGCAGCTTCTGGTATAACGCGCCGCGCGGCATCCACGATCGGATCGACTTCCTCCAGCAGCGCATCAACCGCGGCGCTTCCTACAGCCGGCTCTCGCCCCGCGAAGTCCGTCACGCCAACCGCGACCTGAACGACATCCGTCGTCAGGAAAGCGACCTGCGGGCCCGCGACGGCGGCCACCTGAACCCGCCGGACCGCGACTACCTGCAGCAACGGCTCGACACCCTGAGCCAGCAACTGCACTGGGACTCCCGCAGCGGCTACTAAGCCCTGACGGCGGACTGACACAGGGAGCGCGCCTCGAGAGATCGGGGCGCGCTCTTTGTCGTTCTGGGCTATGCTTGACCCTCCGAGTCGCGCCTGACAGCCCATGCCAATCCGCCGCCTGCCCCCCGAAACCGTCAACCGCATCGCCGCCGGCGAGGTGGTGGAGCGCCCCGCCTCGGCGGTGAAGGAGCTGGTGGAGAACGCGCTCGACGCCGGGGCCACGCGCATCGAGGTGCAGGCCGACCAGGGCGGCCTCTCCCGCATCCTCATCGCCGACGACGGCTGCGGCCTTTCCGCCGACGAGCTCCCTTTGGCGATGGAGCGGCACGCCACCTCCAAGCTGCCGGAGGACGACGATGGCGGCTGGAGCCTGCTGAACGTCTCCACCATGGGCTTCCGGGGCGAGGCTTTGCCGTCGATCGGGTCGGTGGCGCGCGTCGCCATCACCTCCCGCGCCAAGGGCCTCGCCGACGCCTTCCAGCTGCGGGTGGAGGGCGGCGCCGTCTCGCCGGTCGGCCCCGCGGGCTTCCCCGGCCCGCACGGCGCGCGGGTGGAGGTGCGCGATCTTTTTTACGCCACTCCCGCCCGGTTGAAGTTCATGAAGTCCGAGCGCTCCGAGAGCCTCGCCATCGTCGAGGAGATCAAGCGCCAGGCCATGGCGCATGAGGCTGTCGCCTTCAGCCTTGATCTCGACGGCAAGAAGACCCTGCGCCTCGCCGCCGAGCATCCGGGCGACGAGGGCCGACTCGCCCGTCTCGCCGCCGTGCTGGGCCGCGAGTTCCAGGACAACGCCATCCTGCTCGACCAGCAGCGGGAAGGCGTGCGGCTCTCCGGCTTCGCGGGCCTGCCCACCTATTCGCGGGGCAACGCGGGCCACCAGTATCTGTTCGTCAACGGCCGCCCGGTGAAGGACCGCCTGATCCAGGGGGCGCTGCGCGGCGCCTACGCCGATTTCCTGGCAAGGGACCGGCACCCCGTCGCCGCCCTCTATGTGGAGCTGGAGCCGGGGCTGGTGGACGTGAACGTGCATCCCGCCAAGGCCGAGGTGCGCTTCCGCGACGCCGCCCTCGTACGCGGGCTGATCGTCGGCGCCCTGCGTCATGCGCTGGCGGGTGCCGGGCACCGCGCCTCGACCACCGTGGCGGGACAGGCGCTCTCTGGGTTCAGGCCGGGCTTCGCGCTCGGCTCCACACCGCCGCCGTCCGGTCTCGCGGGCGGATGGAGCGGGACGGGCCAGTGGCGGCCACAGCCGCCTCAGTCCGCCGCCTACGCCTACGGCGGCCTCGCCGCCATCCTGCCGGGCCTGCAGGAGATTTCCGCGCGGGTTGAGGGGCAGCCGGACGCGTTCGCCCCTGCCGAGGCGCCCACCTATTCCGCCGACGTGATCGACCCGCTGGACTACCCGCTGGGCGCCGCCCGCGCCCAGCTGCATGAGACCTACGTCGTGGCCCAGACCCGCGACGGCATTGTCATCGTCGACCAGCACGCCGCCCATGAGCGCCTGGTCTACGAGCGCATGAAGGTGGAGGCCGCCGACGGCGGCGTGGTGCGCCAGGCGCTTCTCCTGCCCGAAGTGGTGGAGCTCGACCCCGCCGAGGCGGAGCGCGTGGCCGGCAAGGCGGATGAGCTGGCCGAGCTCGGCCTGATCATCGAGACCTTCGGCCCCGGCGCCATCCTGGTGCGCGAAACCCCCGCCATGCTGGGCGAAGTGGACGCCGCGGGCCTGATCCGCGACATCGCCGACGATCTGGCGGAGAACGGCGCGGCGCTGGCGCTGAAGGAACGGCTGGCGGACGTGGCCTCCACCATGGCCTGCCACGGCTCGGTCCGCGCCGGGCGGCGGCTGACGGCGGCGGAGATGAATGCGCTCCTGCGCCAGATGGAGGCCACGCCCCACTCGGGCCAGTGCAACCACGGCCGCCCCACCTATGTGGAGCTGAAGCTCGCCGACATCGAGAAGCTGTTCGGACGACGCTGAAGCTCGGTTTGAAGCTCCAGGGCGTCGTGCGTCGCCGCGCCAAACATGGTGTTGTCGAAGATGATCCAGTCGCCGGGCGCGCACGCCGTCGCCACACCCGCGAGGTAGTCCTCGCCATAGGCCGAGGCGTAGAGCTTGGGCGATCCGTGCAGGCGGCGATAGGCGAAGCCGCTCCAGCCGCCGGGCTCCGCCGCCTCCGGGACCACGGCGGGATCGGCGGCGACGCGGGCGACGTGGTGATCGACCAGCAGCTGATCTGCCTCGGCGGAGAACCACGAAGCATGGCGCGGCTCAAGCGCCGTCGGTCCGTCGAACCGCCCACGCCATATGCCGAGGAATGTCGCCGCCACGTCGGGCTCGAACCGCAGGCTCGGCGGAAGCTGGATCAGCACCGGCCCGAGCTTGTCCCCAAGCCCGGCGACCTCACTGAGGAACCGCTCCACAGGCGCAACCGCATCCATCAGGCGCCGCGCGGGGGTGATCTCTCTGGGCGCCTTTACCGCGAACCGAAAGCCGTCCGGCGTCGAGGCGGCCCACCGTTCATAGGTCTTGCGCTGGTGCGGGCGATAGAAGGACGAGTTGATCTCCACCGCATTCAGGCTTTGTGCATAGCGGGCGAGCAGGCTGTCGCCCGCCGCAAACCGATCCCGCACGGCGGCGGGCAGGCTCCAGCCGGCGGTGCCGATACGGATAGTCTCACTACCTAAAATTGCGTTATTATCTTTCTGCAATGCCGACAATCGCTTGGTTCAACGGAATATCGATCCGCATGTTCTTCAACGATCATGCGCCGCCGCATTTCCACGCGTTCACCGAAGTGCGGGAGGCGAAGGTGAATATCGCAACGGGCGAACTCTTCAGCGGGCGATTGGGGCCCGCCACGCGCAAATTATTGAAGGATTGGACACTGGAGAACCAAGCCGCTTTGATGCAGAATTGGGAGCGCGCCCGGCGGCGTGAACCCCTCGAGCGCATACCGGATAGCGCCAATGACCTCTGACAGCTCCGAAGTTCCCAATATGGATATCGTGCATGTGCGCCGTGCCCGTAAAGTCGGGCCCTACCGTTTGAAGTTGTGGTTCACAGACGGCACGGCGGGAGAATGGGATTTCTCCGAACTCGCGGGTGAGCGCGGCCCGATGGTCGAGCCGTTCAAGGATCCGGCTTATTTCGACAGGGTGTTCATTGATTTCGGCGCCCTCACCTGGCCGAACGGCTTCGACTGGAGCCCAGAGGCGCTGCATGCCGACATGCTGGCTGCGGGCGCCCTGAAGTTCGAGGGCTTGGCGGCCTAGTCCGGCAAGCCGTTCGTCACCAGGACGCCGCCGCCGTAGCGCGGATCGGCGGTGACGTCGCGGAGGCAGAAGGGCGGCGCCTGGAAGGCGGCGAGAGCCCCGGCGGTCTCGAACTCGGCCTCCGCCATGATCAGGCCCTCCAGCGCGCCCTCGAAGCGGTCGATGGACATCTCCACCCCATCCACGGGTTCGAGGTAGTGGCGCACCTTCTTCAGGGTGCGGCCCGGCAGGTCGGCCAGGAGGGCGAACTCCTCCGGCGCCAGGTAGATGGAGGTGATCAGGCGGGTCTGCGCGTCCACATCGGCCTTGCGCCCCAGCCGGCGCTTGGGCTCGCCGCCGTCCAGAGGGCGCGCGTCCCGCAGCCGCAGGCGCGTGCCGGTGACATAGAGGTCGGTGATCGCCTCCGCGGACCGCACGCGATCCATCGGGATGTGGTCGCAGAGCCAGCGCCGCTCCCGCTCGACAAACGCATATTTCAGCTTGGGGAAGCCGAGGGCTGCGGCGGTGGCGGGGTCGATGTCCATCATCTGTCGCCGTAGTTCCAAGAGCCTTAAAGCCCATGGTGGAACGGTAAGCGAGCCTTGGGCCGGTCTGTCAAGGATGGGCCGAAGGCCCGCCGCTGCGCGGCGCGCAAAGCGCGTCCTTGACAGCCAGGACGGCTCGCTAAACTGGCATCCCTGGATTTAAGGGCGGGTTCGATCTGGCGGTTAGCACCCGAATCGGTGCATGCATACGTTGCACGGTCCGTTAAGAATCCGCCTAGCCTTATGGTGGACAATCTAAGACGGGTGCCCGTGTGACGCGTGCTCCTTCGCCGTTGACACCCGGAAGGGCAAGTTTTTGGCACAGGAGAAGGCCACGCGACTGTTTGAAACGTCTGCAGACGTGGAAGACAGGCCGGTGCCCTGGGAACGGCGGTTATCCCGTAAGCAGGACGTAATGAGCGCAACGCAACCCTTTTTGGGCTGCGCCGGCGTGGCCCGGAGGGCTGGCTATGAAGCCGCAAATCCGAGTCAAAGTTGACGTGCGTATCAATGTTGCTCACTGCCTTTGGGTGGCGTGCATTTTGTTACTAGCCCTAATCGGGCGATAGGCGCGGCGGGAGTTCGGGTGACCGAACTCCCGATTGCCTCACAGCCCCTTGATGATCCCCTCCACCATCTTCTTCGCATCACCGAACAGCATCATCGTGTTGTCGCGGAAGAAGAGCTCGTTCTCCACTCCCGCATAGCCCGCCGCCATCCCGCGTTTGATGAAGAGGATGGTGCGGGCCTTCTCCACGTCCAGGATCGGCATGCCGTAGATGGCCGAGGTGGGGTCGGTCTTGGCCGCCGGGTTGGTCACGTCGTTGGCGCCGATAACGAAGGCCACGTCGGCGGTGGAGAACTCCGAATTGATGTCCTCCAGCTCGAACACCTCGTCGTAGGGCACGTTCGCCTCCGCAAGGAGCACGTTCATGTGGCCGGGCATGCGGCCGGCGACCGGGTGGATGGCGTATTTCACCTCCACGCCCTCTTCTTTCAGCTTGTCGGCCATTTCGCGCAGGGCGTGCTGCGCCTGGGCCACCGCCATGCCATATCCGGGGACGATGATGACTTTGCTGGCGTTCTTCATGATGAAGGCGGCGTCGTCGGCTGAGCCCTGCTTCACCGGGCGGGTCTCCACCTTGCCGCCAGCGCCCGCCGCCGTCGCGTCGCCGCCGAAACCGCCGAGGATGACGGAGACGAAGCTGCGATTCATGCCCTTGCACATGATGTAGCTGAGGATGGCGCCCGACGAGCCCACCAGCGCGCCGGTGATGATCAGGGTGGTGTTGGCCAGGGTGAAGCCCAGCGCCGCCGCCGCCCACCCGGAATAGCTGTTCAGCATGGAGACAACGACGGGCATGTCCGCCCCGCCGATGGGGATGATCAGCGTCACGCCGACGATCAGCGCCAGGGCGAACACGCCCCAGAACGCCCAGATCGCCGTGCCGCCGCTCATCACCAGGACGACGATCAGCGCCACGACCGCGAGGCCGATGGCGATGTTGATCAGGTGGCGGCCGGGAAGCAGGATCGAGGCGCCGCTCATGTTGCCGTTCAGCTTGGCGAAGGCGATCAGGGAGCCGGTGAAGGTGATGGCGCCGATGGCGATGCCCACCGAAAGCTCGATCAGGCTCTCGAGCTTCACCCCGTTCCCCTCTGCGATGCCGTAGGCGGCGGGGGTGTAGATGGCGGCGATGGCCACGAGGCAGGCGGCGAGGCCCACCAGCGAGTGAAAGGCGGCAACCAGCTGCGGCATGGAGGTCATGGCCACCCGCCGCGCAATCACCGCGCCGACGCCGCCGCCGACAGCCACGCCGCCGACGATGAGGGCCAGGGTGACGCCGTCGAGCGCGCCTTGACTGAATAGGGTGGCGAGCGTCGTCAGGATCGCGATGGTCATGCCGACCATGCCCATCTGGTTGCCGCGCCGGCTGGTGACAGGACTGGACAGCCCCCGCAGCGCCAGGATGAACAGCACCCCGGAAACGATGTAGAGGACGGCGGCTAGGTTGGCGTTCATGGGATGTCGCCCCCCTCGGCGAGAATGCGGTCGAGCGCCTTGATCAGCAGCGGCAGATCGCGCCGCACGCTATCGACGATCAGCTCAGCCTTGATTTCGAAATACTGGTGGACGATGACATTGCGGGTATCGATCGCCGGCCGCCACGGCACGCCCGGAAATCGCGCCTGGGTTTCCAGCGTAACCCGATTGGCCGCTTCCCCAACGATTTGCACGCAGGCGATGATGGCCAACAGCCGGGCTTCATCCGCTTCCAAAGCCTCTGCATCGCCTTGGCCGAGAAGGTCCAAGGCCTTCTGGCTGTACCGGCGCATATGCTCCAGCCGCCAACGATCTGGGCCGGGGATCATGCGGGGACGAAATCACGTTCGACATTGGTGCGCATGTGCGCGCGCAGATTGTCGCGATCAGCCAGATCCACGCGCCGCCCCAAGGTCTTTTCAAGCTCGATGCTGACTTCTGCGATGCGGAAAAGGGTCGTGCCCTTCAGGAAATGCGCCAGCACATCCGCATCGCTATCCGGTCGCGCATCCCCACGTGCCAAGGAGCCGAACACCCCCAGCAACTCCACCTTGTAGGTCTCGCGCACGTGGTCGCGCCGCGCCCGCAGCACCTCAAGCACTTCAGGAAGGGTCGCGGCGGCCATCGATCACCAGACCTGCAGCGAGACGGGCTTGCCCACGTCGGTGGCGGTGACGGCGTGGTCGCCGCCCTTGGCGATGTGCAGGGTCACGGGACCGGCGCCGCCGGTCTTCCAGAACTGGCATTGGGCGTTTGACGAGGGGATCACGTCCCGGAACGGCCCCTTGTTGACCACGGTGTAGGTGTTGGCGATGGCGCCTTCCTTGGTGGTGTAGGTGCGCACGTGGCACTTGATCGCCCAGGGCGTGCCGGGGGCGGTCTGGACTGTGAGCGGCAGGGTGGCCTGCGCCAAGGCGGGCGTGGCGGCCATGGCGAGCGCGAGAGCGGCGAGGATGGCGGCGGGGAAGAGGCGGCTCACTTGGCCTTTTCCTTCTTCTTGTACATGGCCAGCATCCTCTGGGTGACAAGGAAGCCGCCGAAGATGTTCACCGCCGCCAGTCCGGCGGCGACGGCGCCCGCGCCCTTGCTGATCCAGGTGTGGACGCTGGTTCCTTCACCGGCTGCACCATGGGCCGCGGCGGCGAGCAGCGCGCCGACGATGATGACCGAGGAGATGGCGTTGGTTACGGCCATGAGCGGCGTGTGCAGGGCGGGCGTGACGCTCCACACCACATAGTAGCCGACGAAGATGGCGAGCACGAAAATCGCCAGGCGGAAGACGGTGGGGTCTACGACGTCCATGGGCTTACGCTCCCTTCAATCCCGGATGCACGATGGCGCCGTCCTTTGTGACCAGCGCGCCCTTGAGGATCTCGTCGTCCCAGTCGGGCGCCAGCGCTTTCTCCTTGTCGAGGAACAGGGCGGAGAGGTTCACGAGGTTGCGGGCGTAGAGGTTGGAGGCGTCGGCGGCGATGCGGGCGGGCAGGTTGGCGATGCCGAGGATCTTCACCCCGTTGGAGGTCTCCGCCACTTCGCCGAGTTTCGCGCCCACCACATTGCCGCCCTGCTCGACCGCGAGATCCACGATCACGCTGCCGGGCTTCATCGAGGCTACCTGCTCGGCGGAAACCAGCTTCGGCGCCGGGCGGCCGGGGATCAGGGCCGTGGTGATGACGATGTCCTGCTTGGCCAGGTGGGTGGAGAGGAGCGCCGCCTGCTTGGCCTGGTACTCGGGGCTCATCTCCTTGGCGTAGCCGCCCGCCGTCTGAGCGTTCTTGAACTCTTCGTCTTCGACCGCCAGAAATTTGGCGCCGAGGCTCTCTACCTGCTCCTTGGTGGCGGGGCGGACGTCGGTGGCGGTGACCACCCCGCCCAGGCGCCGCGCCGTGGCGATGGCCTGCAGCCCCGCGACGCCGACGCCCATGATGAACACCTTCGCCGCCGCCACCGTGCCCGCCGCCGTCATCATCATCGGCAGGGCGCGACCATAGGCCTCCGCCGCCTCGATCACCGCGCGATAGCCGGCGAGGTTGGCTTGGCTGGAGAGGGCGTCCATGGCCTGGGCCCGGCTTATGCGGGGGATGAACTCCATGGCGAAGGCCGATGCCCCCGCCGTCGCCAGCGCCTGCACGCTCGCCTTGTCCACATGGGGGTTCAGGAGGGCGCAGACGATGGCGCCGGGCTTTAGCGATGCAACCGCTTCCGGCGCGGGCGCGCGCACGAGGAAGAGAATGTCGGCGCCGGCGAGGGCGGCCTTCACGTCGGGCGCGATGGAGGCGCCGGCGACCAGATAGTCGGCGTCTGGGTAGGAGGCGGCGGCGCCGGCCCCGGTCTCGACCGATACGGTGAAGCCGGACGCGATCAGCTTCTTGACGCTGTCAGGCGTGGCCGCGACGCGGGTCTCCCCGGCCAGTCGTTCCTTCAGGACAACGATCGTAGCGGCCATGCGCCCCCCTAGGCGGTCTCGTTAGGGCGATGTTTGAAACGATCCGCCCGCCTCTGTCCAGCCCATGCTGTAGAGTTCAAGGTCAGTGGCCGTGCTTTGCGGTCTTCGAGACGATGAAGTCCATCAGGGCCAACAGCACGCCGGACACCACGAAGGTCAGGTGGAACACCACCTGCCAGAGCAGCACGGCCTGATCCATCGGACCGTCGCCGATCACCAGGAAGGTGCGGAGCAGGCTGATAGCGGAGATGGCCACGATGGAGGCGATCAGCTTCATCTTCAGGCCGGAGAAATCCACCGTGCCCATCCAGTCGGGCCGGTCCTCGTGGTCGCCGGTGTCGATGCGCGAGACGAAGTTCTCGTAGCCCGAGAAGGTGACGATCAGGAGGAGGTTGGCCGCGAGGGACAGGTCGATGAGCGAGAGGCTCATGACGATGGCGCCCTCCGCCACCTTGCCGGGGGCCATGTGGATTAGGTGCAGGACCTCGTTCCAGAGCTCGACCCCGAACACCGCCATGACCACGGCCAGCGCCACCACGAGGCCGAGGTAGAAGGGCGCCAGGAGCCAGCGGGAGGCGAACAGGAGGCGCTCAAGCGCCACTTCAGCTTTCGGCTTGGTCATGCGCCCTGTCCCCCTCAACTATGGCCCCTCGGCTTTGGCCCCTCAGCGGCGGAGCTTGCCGCCCGACGCCTTCTCCACCGCCGCGACGATGCGGGCGGAGACGGCTTCGATCTCCACGTCGGTCAGGGTCTTGTCCTGCGGCTGGATGATGACTTCAAGGGCGATCGACTTTTCGCCCTCCGGCACGCCCGCGCCCTGATAGAAGTCGAACACCCGTGCCGAAGCGATCAGCGTCTTGTCCGCCCCCTGAGCTGCACGGACGAGATCGCCCGCCGCACGGTCGTTGGCGACGATGAAGGCGAAGTCGCGGGACAGGGGCATGAAGGCCGAGAGGGCCAGCGCCGGCTTGGTCTTCACCGCCTTCTTCTTCG
>Ga0302317_10001544_pt1 | contig 16844 bp, 12 predicted proteins | sample III_Palsa_N3_3_FD_200450 | JGI IMG/M metagenome (GOLD analysis project Ga0302317, IMG submission 200450) | Peat permafrost microbial communities from Stordalen Mire near Abisko, Sweden - III_Palsa_N3_3 | ecosystem: Environmental > Terrestrial > Soil > Palsa > Peat permafrost | place: Sweden...
GACGATCTGGCAGGCGCCGGCGATGACCAGATCATCGCCGAGCCACGGAACGGCGGCCAGCCGCGCCTGATGAGCGCCGAAGGCTGCGGCCAGGCCGGGACCGTTCGGCGGGGCCTCGGCTAGGGCGTTGGCCGGCGTCCGCGCGGCGACGATGGCCCGCAGCGGCGCCGCCGACGGATAGAAGACCAGTTCGCCTCGGAACCTTTCGCCGGGCGGCAGGATGTCACCCGCCGCGCCGGTCTGCACCGGCGCGAAATCCAGCAGCAGGGCCCGGCTGAGCGGATCATCTGCGCCCTCCGCGGCGACCATCCAGGTTTCGGTCCGACGCAGCCGATCCGGTTGAATCACGTGGCGCACACCGGCGACGATCCATTCACCGGTCCGACGGCTGGCTTCAGCGCTCGCCAACAGCTCGTCGCGACTGGCGCTCCAGCCGATGCAGCGGCGCAGGTCCTGCAGCAATCGCGTGTCGAGGCGCTCGCGTCGCCGCCACGCCGCCGCCACCAGATGAAGCCGGCCTAGCTCGGTGATCACGAAGTCCGCTCGCATACCGTCGGGCCGGCCAAGCAATGCGGCCGGCAGAGCGTCCAGGCGCGCGGCAAGGGTCCCCGCCTTGGCGTCGACCAGCCGCTGGGCGGCCGCCCGGCAGGCCGCCGGCGCGCGTCGCGGAAATCCCGCCAGTCCAGCGCCCAACTGGTCGGCGATCCAGACATCGGCCGCCTCGAGACCGGCGCCGACAGCAGCCTCGCGGGCGGCTTCAGACCGGGCCCGGCGCTGCGCCGCAAGCGCCTGCGCCCCGGGGTCCTCCGGCTCGGGAGCGGCGATTGCGGCAATGGAGGGCGCGCCCGGCTCCTTTTCCGCCGCTGGCCGGCCTGGGCCGGGGCGGCGGCGCGCCAGCCATTCGCTCACCCAGGGCGGGGGCTCGCCGACCGTGAATCGCTCCGCGTGTTCCGCCAGCTGCCACATCAGCGCCAAGACGTGTTTGCAGGGAAATTTGCGGCTGGGGCAGGAACATTTATGACCCCGATCCGCCGGATCGAACATCAGCCGGTATGGCGCGCTGCCGGAGCCCTGCGCCTCGCCCCAGACCACAGTGGTCGCGGCGTCCCGCGCCATCAGCGGCCAGCTGGCGGGTTTGAGCAGCTTCGACGCAGCAGCCAAAGCCGCTTGGTCTGGCGCAAGGGCTTCGATCTGCGACAGACTGAGCATCGTTCCCCGGCGTAGGCTCCCAGCCTGTAGTTGCATACCCGAGGTGCATGACGGTGACTAGCCGGGGCGACTTCTCGATTACTCGGCGCTGCGATGCGTCTTCGACCGGGGGCGACAGCTGGGGGAACTGGCGCTGTGGCCGACTGGCCGCCAGCGATTGTCGCGGGGGGTAATTTGCTCTGACAACGTTCCAGCGCCTGACCCGGTAATGGCGGCATTGGGAGTGGGCTGTTGAGGCCTGTGGATTAGTTCGGCCGGGAATAGCCCCGTACTGTCCGGGGGCGTCGCCGAAGTAGTCGCCAGCAGAGACTTGTTGCGGGACTGCCTGGCGGTGCGGCCAGTCTAGCGACGGCTTGTCTCCGCCGGAGACGTGAGGGGCTGCTGCCGGCCTCAATGGGTGGACAAGACCAATGCGTGGACGCTCGGTCTAAGACGCGGATTTAGGCTCGTTCCGGCGAGCCTGAGCCAAGGGGTGCGCGCGAACCGATCGGCCGCTACAGTCCCGCTCGCATGTCCAGCATTCGCGACGTCTCCAGTCTGGCCGGCGTGTCGGTCGCCACCGTGTCCCGCGCTCTGCGCAATCCGCAGCAGGTCGCCGAGCCCACCCGGACGCGGGTGCTTGAGGCTGTGGAGGCGCTGGACTACCGGCCCAATCAGATGGCGCGGAATTTTCGCAGCCGGCAGGCCTTCGCTATTGTCGTGCTGGCGCCGGACATCGGCAATCCCTTCTTCGCACGGGTGGTGCGGGGCATCGAACAGGTGGCCCAGCGGGGAGGTTATGCGGTGCTCCTGGGCGACACCCAGGGCAGCGCCGCGCGCGAGGCGGAGTATCTAAACCTGGTCCGATCGCGCCAGGCCGACGGGGTCATTCAGCTCAGTGCGCGGATCGATCCTGTGGCGCTCGGCAAGCTTTGGAGCGCCGGTTCCGCGCCGGCCATCGTCAACGCCTGCGAGTGCGCCGACACCGACTTCTGCCCGCGCGTCCGAATCGACAATGTCGCGGCGGCCAGGGCGATGAGCGAACATCTGATTGGCCTGGGGCATCGCCGCATCGGCGTCGTCACCGGACCCGCGGCCAGCCCGCTCACGCGCGACCGGCTGGCGGGGCATATCGGCGCAATGCAGGCGGCGGGCCTGGCCCATAAGCCGGCGCTGACCATCGAAGGAGACTTTTCGCTCCAGTCCGGGTTCGACGCCGCCGAAAGCCTGCTTCATGCGGCCAACCGCCCGACGGCCGTTTTCTGTTTCAATGACGAGATGGCGATCGGGGCGATCCGGCGCTTCAAGGCCGCTGGCCTGTCCACGCCGGCGGACATATCGGTGGCGGGATTTGACGATATCGACTTCGCCCGCTTCGCCGATCCGCCGCTGACCACCATCGCCCAGCCGATGGAGGTTCTTGGCCGCACCGCCATGGGCGTCCTGCTGGACATCCTGGGCGGCAGGCGTTCGTCCAGCGAGACCCATGTGCTGCCCACAAACCTGATGGTGCGTGAGAGCACCGCTTCGCCGGCCGCTTGACCGCGCCATGCGCCGGCGCCATGCTTTGAAAAAAATGTAACCGGTTACATTCGGGGGAGAGCGCGTGATCAGGCCGCACAGATCGTCCTTTGACGTCCGTTTGACCGCGGACCTGACCCAATGAGCGAAATTCGCCCCGGCCGCCTGTTTTTCGGCAGTTGCACAGCCATCACCGCCCTGGCCTTCACCTTTGCGGCGATGAGCGGGATCATGTTCCAGCTCAAGTCCGAATTCCTGCTCGACAACGCGCAGGTGGGATTGATTGGCGGGGCCAGCCTCTGGGGCATGGCGCTGTCGCAATTCTCCTTCTCCGCCTTGTGCGACGTGGTCGGGATGCGCAACCTGTTGCGGGCCGCCCTGGTCGGCCACATCGTCGGCGTGGTGCTGATGGTCACGGCCAAGGGGTTCGACGGCCTGTTCGCCGGCGCCCTGGTGCTGGCGATCGGCAACGGCGTGATCGAGGCGGTGTGCAATCCGCTGACGGCGGCGCTGTTTCCCGACCGCAAGGCCGGCATGCTCAACCGGATGCATCTGTGGTTTCCAGGCGGCGTCGCCCTGGGCGGGGTGTTCATCTGGGGACTGGACCTGCTCGGCGCCGACTGGCGGGCCAAGGTGCTGTTGGTTCTTGTACCCGCCCTGGCCTACGGCCTGATCTTTCTGCGCGAGACCTTCCCGCCGACCGAGGCCAAGGCCGCCGGCGAGCGGGTGGTGGATTCGGTCAAGGCGGTGGTCACCACCCCGCTGCTCTGGCTGTTTCTGCTGCTGATGACCGTGACCATGAGTCTGGAGTTGGGTCCCAACCGGTGGATTCCGGCCGTGCTGCAGGCCGGCGGGATGCCGGGAATTCTGGTGCTGGTTCTGATCAACGGGGTGATGGCGGTGATGCGCGCCAACGCCCACGCCATCCTGGCGCGGGTGTCGCCGCCGGTGCTGCTGATGGTCGGCTGCGGCACAGCCGGGCTTGGCCTGCTGGGCCTGAGCTATTCTGCAGGCGTCGCCGAGACGGTCGCGGCGGCCCTGGTGTTCGCGGTCGGGATCGCGGTGGTCTGGCCGACCATGATGGGCTTTGTCGCCGAACGGACGCCGAAGACCGGCGCGCTTGGCCTCGGCCTGATGGCCGCGGCGGGTTCGCTGGCGGTCGGGGTGGTGACCACCCCGCTGTTGGGCGAGGTCGCCGATTCCCATTTCACCCAGACCCTGCAGCGCCCGGTCATCGCCCAGATGGCGGCCGGCGTCCTTGCCAATCCAGGCTCATCACCTGCCAGCCTGCTCGTTGATGCGCGCGCGGTCGTCGCCGCGCCAGACCTGCCGACGCCGCAGACGAGCGACTTCCTGCGTCGCGCCGCCGCCGGTGAGGCCGGGACGGCCGTGGCGGCTCAGGCTCAGCCGCTGCTGGATGGGGCCGACAACAAGAGCGGTCTGTTGTCGTTCCGCTATATGGCCCCGTTCGCCCTGCTGGTCTGTCTAATCTTCGCCATCGTGGTGATGTCCGACCGGCGGGCCGGCGGCTATCGCGCCCAGGTGGACCGCGCCCGGCTGAAACCAGCAGCTGGCGCATGAGCCAGGCCCCGCCAACCTTGCGGATCGGCTTTGTGGGCTCCGGCTTCATCGCCCGGTTTCACCTGAAGAGTTTCCAGAACGTCCGTCACGCTCAGATCGTCGGCGTATTCAGCCCGACGCCGGAAAACCGGCGCGCGCTAGCGGAGGCGGCCAACGCGGCCGAGTTGGGGCCGTGTCGCGCCTACGACGACCTGGACAGCCTGATCTGCGCGCCCGACATCGACGCCCTCTGGATCCTGGCGCCCAACGACACACGGTTGGCCGTGATGCGCGCCCTCAGCGATGCGGTGAAGGCGGGGCGTTCGCAGATTCGCGCCGTCGCCTGCGAAAAGCCGCTGGGCCGTACGCTCGCCGAGGCCAATGAAGTGCTGCGCCTGGCCCAGGAGGCCGGCCTGGCCCACGGCTATCTGGAGAACCAGGTGTTTTCCTCGGCGGTCGAGCGGGGCAAGGAAATCATCTGGCGGCGCGCGGTGCCCTCGTCCGGCCGGCCCTATCTGGCGCGCGCGGCGGAGGAGCACTCTGGCCCGCATGAGGCCTGGTTCTGGCGCGGCGACCGCCAGGGCGGCGGGGTGATGTCGGACATGATGTGCCACAGCGTCGAGGTGGGCCGGTTTCTGCTGACCGCCCCCGGCGCCGAGCGCGGCGCGCTGAAGGTCAAGTCGGTCCAGGGGTCCGTAGGTCATCTGAAATGGAGCCAGAGCCGCTACGCCGCGCAACTGACCCGCGATTTCGGGCCCGAGGTGCAGATGCAGTCGAAGCCGGTGGAAGACTTCGCCCGCGCGACCATCATGCTGGAGGACGCCGACGGCGCCGAACTGATTGTCGAGGCCAGTACATCCTGGGCCTATGTCGGTCCGGGCCTGCGCATCGACCTGGCTCTGCTGGGGCCGGAATACGCCATGGAGTTCAGCTCGCTGAACGCGGGCCTCAAGGTCTTCCTGTCGCGCGCCATCTCGGGCGGCGAGGGTGAGGATCTGGTCGAAAAGCAAAACGCCGAGCAGGGACAGATGCCGATCATCGACGATGAGGCCGGCGTCTACGGCTACATCGGCGAGAACCGGCACATGGTGGACTGTTTCCGTCATGGCCGCCGGCCGATCGAGACCTTCGAAGACGGGGTCGAGGTCGTGCGCATGGTAATGGCCCTCTACAAATCGGCCGAGACCGGGCGTGTGGTTCAGTTTCCCGACCCCGACCTGGAAACCTACGTCCCGGTTCCCGCGCGCTGAACGACGGCAAAGGATCACAGATGCCAACTGGCCTGACCGAACCCTACGACGTCGTCATCGTCGGCTCCGGCGCGGGCGGCGGCATGAGCGCGTATTCCCTGACCCACGCCGGTCTGAAGGTGCTGATGCTGGAGGCCGGCCGCCATTATGATCCGGTGACCGAGACGGCGATGTTCAACATCCCGGCCGAGGCGCCCTTGCGCGGGACGGGGACGCCGGACAAGCCGTTCGGCTTCTATGACGCGACTGTCGACGGCGGCTGGCAGGTGCCCAACGAGCCCTACACCGTCGCCGAAGGCTCGCAGTTCATGTGGTGGCGTCCGCGCATGCTGGGCGGGCGCACCAACCATTGGGGGCGGATCTCGCTGCGGTTCGGGCCGTTGGACTTCAAGCCCAGGAGCCGCGACGGCCTAGGCTATGACTGGCCGATCACCTATGACGACCTCGCCCCCTGGTACGACAAGGTCGAGCGGCTGATCGGCGTCACCGGCCGCGCCCAGGGCCTTGAGAATACGCCGGACTCGCCGGAAGGCTGCCTGATGACGCCGCCGCCGCCGCGCGGCTATGAGCACTTCGTCTCGCGCGGCTTTGAGAGCATGGGCATACCGGTGGCGGCGATGCACGCGGCGGTGCTGACCCAGCCGCTGAACGGGCGCGCGGCCTGCTTCTACGCCACCCACTGTGGCCGGGGCTGTTCGATCCGCGCCAACTTCCAGAGCACGACGGTGCTACTGCCGCCGGCCATGCAGACCGGCAACCTGGAGATCCGCACCAACGCCCTGGTCTACCAGGTCGACCTGGACCGCACCGGCAAGGCCAAGGGGGTCAGTTATGTCGATCGGGTCACCGGCGAGCACCATTCGGCTGCCGCCCGGACCGTGGTGCTCGCCGCCGGCGCCTGCGAGTCGGCCCGCATCCTGCTCAATTCCAAAAGTTCGCTGTTCCCCAATGGGATGTGCAACGACCATGGCGTTGTCGGGCGCTATCTGATGGACAGCGTCGGCACCTCCGTCTCCGGCCAGTTCCCCGCCTTGGAAAACCTGCCGCCGACCAACGACGATGGCATGGGGTTGGAGCACGTCTACGTGCCCTGGTGGGGTTATGGGAAACAGGACCGCAAGGAGCTGGATTTTCCGCGCGGCTATCACATTGAGTTCGGAGGCGGACGGTCGATGCCGTCCGTGAGCATGGGCAGATACCTCGATGGCGGCGGCGAGCTGACGGTTGGCGATGATCTGCGCGCCCAGGCCCGGCGGATGTATGGCACCGTTGTCGGCTTTGCCGCCCGTGGCGAGATGATCCCCAACGAAGACTGCTATTGCGACATCGATCCCACCGTCACCGACAAGTGGGGCATTCCGGTGCTGCGCTTCCACTGGAAATGGAGCGAACACGAGACCCGCCAGGCGGCGCATTCGGTGCAGACCTTCCTGGAGGTGATCGACCGGCTCGGCGGCAAACCCCTGCCGGGCTACCAGACCGATGGGGCCAAGGCGATTTCCCGGGGCGGGGAGATCATTCACGAGGTCGGCACGGTGCGGATGGGCGGCTCGGCCAAGGACTCGGTGGTCAACCAGTACGGCCGCAGCTGGGCGGTGCCGAACCTGTTCGTCACCGATGGCGCGGTATTGGCCTCCAGCCCCGACAAGAATCCGACCCTGAGCATCCTCGCCCTGAGCTGGCGCAGCAGCGAGCATCTGGCGGAGATGGCGCGGAGGGGCGAGCTGTGAGCGATCCGATCGAGACTGACCCTGAGGCCGGCGCGCCCTACGTCTCCCGCATCGACCGCCGCACCGCGCTGAGCTGGCTGGGCGCGGCCGCCGCTTCGATCGGCGGCGTGGGCGCGGCGCCCGAACAGGCCGCCGCCACGCCGGCCGGCCAAGTCCCAGTCCTCCAGGTTCCCGTCCCTGGCGGCTACGGAACTGATCCCAACCTCAAGCATCCGACCATCCCCTGGCCGCGCCTGTTCACCCCCGCACAGCTGCAGGCCGTAGCCTTGCTGTGCGACTTCATCCTGCCGGCGTCGGCCGACGCGCCGTCGGCGCGGGCCGTCGGCGTGCCCGATTTCGTCGACGAATGGATCAGCGCGCCTTATCCCGAACAGGTCGCGGACCGGCCGGTGATCCTGGGCGGGCTGACCTGGCTGGAGGCGGAGGCCCGCCGCCGGCATGGCGCGAACCTGACGGAGATCGCCTCCGCCGACCGGGCCGCATTGTTCCGCGCGCTGACGCTCACGCCCGCAGATCCGGCCTTGGCCGCTCCGCACGCCTTCTTCCGACGGCTGCGGCAGCTGACCATCGGCGGCTACTACACCACCAAGCCTGGCTTCAAGGACATCGGCTATATCGGCAACGTGGCCATGAAGTCCTACCCTGGCCCCTCCGACGAGGTGAAGGCGGTGCTGGAGCGGGAATTGAAGAAGTTGGGACTCTAGGGATGACCGTCATGAAGACCGCCGCATTGGGAATGGCCCTGGCCCTGGCCGCCGGCGCCGTGCTCGCAAGCGACCATCAGGCGCACAACACCCTGACCGCCTCCGAGAAGGCGGCCGGCTGGAAACTCTTGTTCGATGGCCGCACGCTGAACGGCTGGCGTGAGTTCAAGAAGACCTCGATCGAACCCGGCTGGCAGGTCAAGGACGGGGTGATCACCCTGGTCGATCCGGCCAAGGCCGACGACATCATCACCACCGACAAATACGCCAACTTCGATCTCGTTTTCGACTGGAAGATCAGCAAGAACGGCAACAGCGGCGTCTACTATCATGTGATCGAGACGGGCGATCACGGCTACGAAACCGGGCCGGAATACCAGCTGTTGGACAACGCCCATGGCGAGCCGCCGCTGCAGCGGGCCGCCAGCCTGTTCGGCCTCTACGCCCCGTCGAAGGACGTCACCAAGCCGGTCGGCGAGTTCAATCACTCACGGCTTGTGGTCGATCACGGCCACGTCGAGCACTGGCTGAACGGTGTGAAGGTGGCCGAATACCAGATCGGCTCGGCCGATTTCAAAGCCAGGGTGGCCGGCACCAAGTTCGCCCACTGGCCGCTCTTCGCCACCGCCGACACCGGCTACATCAGCCTGCAGGACCATGAGAGCGTCGTCGCCTTTCGCGACATCAAGATCAAACCGCTGAAATGACGGGCGATAGGGGACACATCATGGCCGGATCTAAAGCGAATGGCCTGACGCGCCGCGGCGTCGTGACGGCGGTTGCGGGAACTGCGATCGGCGCCATGGCCGGGCCGGCGCTGGCCGCCCGAAAGCGCTGGAAGCCCGGCGACAAGGTCAACGTCGCCGTCATCGGCGCCGGCGGCCAGGGCGCCAACAACATGGCCAAGCTGACCGGCCAGAACATCGTCGCCACGGCGGACGTCGACTACGATCACGTCCACCAGGCCCTGATCGACAAGACCGGCCAGATCGCCCCCAACCGCCAGGCGCTGAAGGACGCCTACGACAAGGCCGTCCGCTACGACGATTATCGCAAGATGCTCGACGAGCGGAAGGACATCGAGGCGGTGTTGATCGCCACGCCCGACCATCATCACGCGGTGGCCGCCCGGATGGCGATGGAACGCGGCCTGCACGTCTATGTGCAAAAGCCGCTCACCCATACCATCGAGGAGAGCCGCCGGCTGGATGCGCTGGCGCGGGCCAATCCCGAGCTGATCACCCAGATGGGCAACCAGGGCCATTCCGGCGACGACGGCCGCCGCGTGGTGGAGCTGATCCGTGCCGGCGTGATCGGGCCGGTGCGCGAAGTGCACGTCTGGACCAACCGGCCCGTCTGGCCCCAGGGCGAGGCCAAGCCACCGCCGCAACCCGTCCCGCCCAGGCTCGACTGGCTGACCTGGATCGGTCCAGCCGACGTGGATTGGGGTTACAATGCGGACTACGGCCACTTCAACTGGCGCGGCTGGCTGCCGTTCGGTTCCGGCGCCCTGGGCGACATGGGCGCGCACCTGATCGACTTTCCGGTCTGGGCGCTCGAGCCGGGCCTGCCGACCCGGATCGAGACGCGGCACAGCCGCTGGCCCGGCGGCGCCAGCCTGTGGGACACCAAACGCCCGGCCGAGCTGGACAGCTACCCGCTCGCCACCATCACCCACTATGAGTTCGGCGCGGCCAAGGGCGGGCCGTTCAGCCTGATCTGGTATGATGGGGGCATTCTGCCGCCCACGCCGCCGGGCTTTCCGGCGAACCTTCCCCTGAGCCCCGACGGAGGCGTGCTGTTCATCGGCGCGCACGGGATGCTGATGCACGAAACCTATGGCCAGAAACCGTTGCTGATCGGCGAGGGGCTGGATGAGCGGGCCAAGCTGGTTCCGGTGTCCCTGCCGCGCATCCAGGGCGGCATCGAGGGCCATGAGATGAACTGGATCAGGGCCATTCGCGGCGAGGAGAAAATCTCCTGTCCGTTCGAATACGCCGCGCCGCTGGTCGAGACCATGGGCCTGGGCATTGTGGCCCTGATGGCCGATCAGGCCATCGAGTACGACGGCGTCGCCGGCAAGGTCACCAATGTGCCGGGCGCCAACCAGTATCTCGGACGGGTCTATCGCAAGGGATGGGAGCTATGACCTCGATGCAGCGACGGTGGCTGGGCGCGGCCTGTGCGGCCGTGATCCTGGCGGGAGCGGCGAGCGCCCTGGCGCAGCCGACGCCACCAACTCCCGCGCCGAAGCCGCAGGACACCGAACAATGGACGCCGGTCCCGGCGATCGTCACTCCGGGCGCTGTCGACGCCGCACCGCCCTCCGACGCCCTCGTCCTGTTCGACGGCAAGAACCTCGACCAGTGGGTCAACACCAGGGACAAGGCGCCGGCAGGCTGGGTTGTCGCCAATGGCGTCGTGACGGTGGACAAGAAGGCCGGCAACATCGAGACCAAGCGCAGCTTTCGAAACTACCAGCTGCATCTGGAATGGCGGGTGCCGGAGAACGTCACCGGCTCCGGCCAGGCGCGGGGCAACAGCGGCGTCTTCCTGGCCTCCACCGGTCCTGGCGACGCGGGCTACGAGCTGCAGATCCTCGATTCCTACAACAACCCGACCTACGTCAACGGCCAGGCTGGCAGCATGTACAAGCAGTATGCGCCGTTGGTGAATTCCATGCGCAAGCCTGGCGAATGGCAGGTCTACGACGTGATCTGGACCGCGCCGGTATTCGCCGCTGACGGCAAGGTGACCTCGCCGGCGCGCGTCACCGCCTTCCAGAACGGCGTCCTGATCCTGAACAACGTCGTGCTTAGCGGCGAGACTCTCTACATCGGCAAGCCCTTCTACCGGCCCTACACCAGCGCCCCGATCAAGCTGCAGGCGCACGGCGATCCAAGTCCGTCGCTGAGTTTTCGCAACATCTGGGTGCGCGATTTGCCGTCCGCGCCTTGACATCAGAACGGGCGCGGGTCGCCCTGGAGACGAAGATGACAGATTGGTCGAATGGGATGTCCCGGCGCGGGGCGCTGGCGATGCTGGGCGCGGGCGCCATGGTGTTGGCGGCGGGGGCCCCGGCGAGGGCCGCCGCCAAACCGATCCTCGGGACCTGGCCCGTCGGGGTGCAGCTCTGGACCGTCAATGCTCAGCTGCAGAAGGATGTGCCCGGGACGCTGAGCCGCCTCAAGGCCACCGGCTATGACGTTGTCGAGACCGCCGGCCTCGCCGGGCTCAGCGCGCCGGCCTTCCGCAAGCTCTTGGACGATAATGGCCTGGTCTGCCCCAGCGCGCATTTCTCGATGGGCGATCTGACTACCAAGCTTGACCAGAGGATCGAGGAGGCCCAGGCCCTGGGCGCCCACTGGCTGGTCTGCGCCTCGCCCCGCCCGTTGACGCCCATCGCCCTTATCGGCGACTGGGTTTCGGCCATGAAGAAGGCGATGACCCTGGACGCCTGGAAGGCCAATGCGGATGATCTGGCGCGGATCGCCCCGGTGGTCGCCAAGGCGGGCCTGAAACTGGCCTATCACAACCATTTCATGGAGTTCGCCGACCACGGCGGGGTCACCGGCTACGACATCATCGCCGGGGCCGCCGATCCGCAACACCTGCGGCTGGAGATCGACCTGGGCTGGGTCTTCGTGGGCGGCGCCGATCCGTTGACCGTGCTCACCAAGCACGCGGACCGGGTCGACATGCTGCACGTCAAGGACTTCGCCAAGGACGCCAGTCAGCCACTCGGATTCCGCTGCGTGGATGTCGGCCAGGGGCTGATCAATTGGGCGCCCATCCTGAAGAAGGCGCGTGAGCAGGGCGTGAGCTACATCTATGTCGAACAGGAAGCGCCCTACACGCGGCCGGTGTTCGACTCCCTGGCGACGGCCCGGACCTATCTGACCGCGTTGTGACCGTTGGTCGGGGCAGCGTGGCGCCAACCGAGGTCGCCTGGCGGTGAGGACAGTCTAACCGCTACTTGTCTCCGGTCGACGCGGGTCGGGCAGGGGTGGCCTGGCCCTAGGCCAAGAGGGACTTCCACTCAGCCAAGGGCGGCGGAGCGTTTGGCCCTTTGGCTGTCTCTTTGGGTGAGGTGGCGGTCCTTGTTGAAGTGGTTGTGGCAGGCGGCGTGGACGGCGCTGAATTTCTGCAGGCTTTTCATCTGCCTGAACCCTATGAAGGCGTGTTCGTCGTTGAACCGCTCCGGCTTTTGCCCGCGGTGCTAGATGGGGTATCGCCCTCGGGCAGCTATGCCGTCGAAGGCGGATTGGCTTTCACCGGCATTGCGCTCGCCGCGCCCTGAGCGGTCCGCCGTGGTGGATCGCCGCGCGGCGTTTTGGCTCACCTGGGAAGCCGCCAAAGTCTAGCCACGCCCGCGATTCCAGTGTTTGTACTCCCCTTACGGCCGGCCTTCTGCGGTGTGATTCAGCGGCGACCCGGGGGACTTTCTATGCGCGGTATTCTTCTCACAGGCGTCGCGGCGCTAGCCATGTGCGGTTTGCAGGCTGGCGCGGCTAGCGCCCAGACCGCCGTAGATACTGTCGTCGTGACGGCGACACGCAGCGCCATTAAACTCTCCAACGCGCCCGAGAGCGTCAGCATCGTGTCCGCGACGAAAATTCAGGAGACCCCCGCGCGGTCTCTCGATGAAGTCCTGCGGGCTGTGCCATCGGTCAATGTGCCGTCGATGACCTCCTATGAGCTCTTCCCTAACAGCGACACCGTGTCCATGCGCGGGCTGGGCGGCAGCCGCGCCCTGGTTCTGCTCGATGGCGTGCCGCTGACCGACCCCTTCTTCGGCTTCGTGCAGTGGAATTTCATCCCGCTGGCGGACGTGGACCACATCGAGGTGGTGCGCGGCGGCGGCGCGGCCTTGTGGGGCAACTCCGCCATGGGCGGCGTCATCGGTGTACAGACCAAGGTCCCGGACCAGCAGAAATTCATCCTGGACGCAGCCGGCGGCAGCTTTGGCACCGTGCGGGCCAATGGCTACGCCGCCTTCAAGGTTTCCGACCACTTCCAGTTCGATGTCGACGCGGCGACCACTAAGTCCGACGGCTATGACGCGACCGCGCCAGCCTCTCGCGTGCCGCTCACCGTGCCCGATCGCTTCAAGGCCGACAATTATCAGACCGACCTGCAGTTCGAGATCGATCCGTCGCTGACCGGCTCTCTGCTCGCCGGCTATCACGACTTCAATCAGACCCTGCACACGCCCGCGAACCAGAACCGCCAGGTCGAAACCAACCTATCCGGCAACCTGGTCAAGACCCTGGGCGACTCCACCCTGACGGCCACCGCCTTCCACATCGGTTCACGATTCAAGGCCGCCAACTCCGATACGCCCACTGGCGGCACGCCGGGGGTGGTCGAATTTGCGGAGAATTTTCACATCACCCCGGCGACCACCGACGGCGGCTCGCTGGTCTGGGCCAGGACCTCGGACGGCTGGCTGAAGCTACTGTCCACCGGCGCCGACTATCAGCAGCTGCACGGATCCGACGTCGGCTATATCTACAGCCCGGCCGCGGGTGCGCCCCTGTTGCGCACCGATCCGGCCAGTGGCGATCAGCGTTTCGCCGGCCTGTTCGTCCAGGGGGAAGTGGCGCCGATCGACGGACTGCGGATCCTCGCCAGCGGCCGTTATCAGTACTTCCAGAACTTCGACGGCTTCAACGGCGCACCTGGCGGCGGCGGGGCCCAGCCCAGCAACAGCACCTCGCGGATCGATCCGCGCGTTTCGGCGCGCTACGATGTGACCCACATCTTCGCCCTGCGCGCCGCGGCCTATGAGGCCTTCCACGCGCCGACACTGAACAGTCTCTACCGATCCTTTTCCAACCGCTTCGGCATCTTCGAAAGCAATGCTTCCCTGCGTCCGGAGACCCTGACCGGCGGCGAGGCCGGCTTCGACATCACCCTGCCAAGCGTGCGGGCGCAGGTGACCTATTACGACAACAATATCAACAACCTGCTGACCACCCGCCCGCTGCTGCCCTCGGAAGTGCCGCCGGGCTTCCCCAAGGGTACACTGAACATCAACGCCGGGTCGGCCAGGGCGCAGGGCGCCGAGGCGGAAATCGACTGGAAGATCACCCAGCGGCTGTCGGCGACCTTCGCCTATACCTATGCGGACTCGATCATCACCAGCAATGCGCCCGATCCCACCAGTGTCGGCCGTCAACTCGGCGGCGTGCCGATCCACAGCGGATCCGCGCAACTCGCCTACACGGGCGCGGCGGGCTGGAATGTATCAGGCCGGCTGCTCTGGCGTGACGCCTTCTATTCCGACAATGACCATAAGCTGCCGATCCAGTCGCAGACCACGGTCGATTTGAACGCCTCCTACCCCGTCGGCCGCCACTTCGAGCCCTATGTCCAAATCCAAAATCTGTTCGGCGAACAGCACATCGCCGATGATGCCGCCAGCGCCGCGCCCCAGCTGGAGACCCCGTTCACGGTGCTGGTCGGCCTGCGCGTGAAGTACTGACCGGACGGGCGAGAGCGGTCGCGACCCGGCGCGCGCCGGACGAGACGCTTCAGCCTGCCACTTCAGGGTCGCCCTGTTTCCCCTGCGAGGGCCATGCTAGTGAATCCTACCGAGCGACGCGATGAACAACGGCGATCAAGCGGCGCATTGAGGGAAGGCTTGGCGGCGTGGAACAACAGGCGCGCGTGGACGGCGGCGGTGTGACGCTGGCGCGGATCGTGGATACAAAGCCTTTCGGCGCCTTTCAGTTCGGCGTCCTGTTGCTTTGCCTGCTATCGCAGATGATCGACGGCTTCGACAACCAGGCTTCGGCCTTCGTCGCGCCGGCGCTTGCCGGGCACTGGCACGTCGCGCGCGGGGCGCTGGGGGCGGTCTTCAGCGCGGGGGCCTTTGGCACCCTGGTGGGGGCTCTTGCTATTGGGCCCTTGGGAGACCTCATCGGTCGCAAGACATTGATCGTCGTCTCGCTTGTGCTGGCGGCCTTGCTGATGGCGGCCACGGGATTGGTAACTTCCGTCGGCCAGTTGACCATGATCCGCTTCCTGACGGGCCTGCCGCTGGGAGCCTTGGTCCCTGGGACGGTGGTAATCGCCAATGAATGGTCGTCGGCGCGGAGCCGGACCGCCACGGTCACCATCATGGCCTGCGGGTTCGCACTGGGCGCAGTGCTGGGCGGTCTGTTGTCATCCGTTTTGTTGCCGAAGTTCGGTTGGCCTTCTGTCTTTTTTGCCGGCTCGGCGGGCTCGATCCTAATCGCCGCGGCGGTGATGTTCGGCATGCCGGAGTCCCTACGGTATCTATCGTTGCGACCGATCGACAAGCGCCAGGCGCGGATCGCTGCGATCCTACGGCGTTTCGATCCCACCTTGGACCCAGCCACGATCGACGCTGGGGGGCCTGCAGCGGCGGCGCCGATCGCGGCAAGCGGAGGAAATCTGGTCACCGGCCTGTTCGCCCAGGGCCGTGGGCCGATGACGCTGGTGCTCTGGGCCACCTATTTCATGAACATGTTGGTGTTGAACTTCATGACCTTCTGGTTGCCGACCTTGTTGGCCGGCGCCGGGCTGACGCCGGCGGCGGCGGTCCGGACCAGCACCCTGTTCCAGCTCGGCGGCATCGCCGGGGTCGTGCTTATGGGAACGATCGCTGTTCGCGTCGGCTCACTGCGGATAATCATGGCGGCGCTGCTCTTGTCGGCGGCCGCGGTGGCCCTGGTGGGGAGCCTCGGCGGCGACGGACGCAACGCCGCCATCGCTGCGGCGGGGTTCTGCATTATCGGCATCCAGGCCAGCCTGGCAGCCCTCGCGGCTACCCTCTATCCGACGGCTATCCGGTCCACGGGCGCCAGCTGGGCTATGGGCATCGGTCGCATTGGGTCCACCATCGGTCCCTTGGTCGGCGGCCTTCTGATCGGTCGTAACTGGAGCCTGCCACAGATGTTCGCCTCGATAGGCTTGATCGCTGTCTGTGGCTTCGTCTTCTCGCTCGTCCTGGCCCGGCGGAGTCAGGTCGCCGAGCCGAGCGCGATTCCAGTACAGGCGTGAGCGGGGCCGCCAAGGCGGCCGCGCAAGGAGACATCGGGTGACCGCTATCGCTCTGGTCTGGCATCTTGATCGCCATGACGATGCGCGCGGACGCGTCCAGCAGATGGTATCGGCGTTGGGGCCATATGGTCCGCATCACCAGGCAATATGGTCGGACGGCCCGGTCGCCCTGGGCCGCACCCTTTATCGCACGACGCCTGAGGACGCCCATGACCGGCAACCGGTCCGCGCCTGCGATGAAACCGCCACCATCATCGCCGATATCCGCCTGGACAACCGTGATGAGTTGATCGGCGAACTGGATCTGACGCCTCGCGATGCGGCGGTCATGGCCGACAGCGAAATCCTCGCCAGGGCCTGGACCCACTGGGAAGAGGCCTGCCTGCCGCGCCTTCTGGGGGACTTTGCCTTCATCGTCTGGGATGCGCGCAAGCAGCGCGTCTTTTGCGCTCGCGATCCGCTGGGCAGGCGACCGCTGTTTTATCATCGAGGCGCGGATTTCATCGCCGTCGCCAGCATGCCCAAAGCCCTGCTCGCCCTGCCGGATGTGCCCAAGGCCGTGGACGAGGATCTGCTTGGCGCGTTCCTGGCCTCGCTACCGGTCTCGGGCACGGACAATCCTTTCGGCGGCCGAAGTTTCTACAAGGGTATCGAGCGTCTGCCGCCGGCCGCCAGCCTGACGATCAACCGGGACAAGCTGGTCGTCAATCCCTACTGGTCGGCGGAAAATGTGCCAGCCGTGCGCTACAAGACCGACGCCGACTATCTCGATCAGGCGCGCGAGTTGTTCGACCGGGCGGTCGGCGCCCGGCTTCGATCGACCGGCCCCATCGGCGCCGAACTCAGTGGCGGCCTGGACA
>Ga0302317_10001553_pt1 | contig 16825 bp, 12 predicted proteins | sample III_Palsa_N3_3_FD_200450 | JGI IMG/M metagenome (GOLD analysis project Ga0302317, IMG submission 200450) | Peat permafrost microbial communities from Stordalen Mire near Abisko, Sweden - III_Palsa_N3_3 | ecosystem: Environmental > Terrestrial > Soil > Palsa > Peat permafrost | place: Sweden...
GGGATCGATCTTGTTGACCTGGAGCGATGCGGCCTCGATGTTCGAGCCGGGGAAGGGCTGCACATGATAGGTGTGCGTAACTCCGCGCTTGAGCCGTCCCTCGGTATCGACCTCGATCATCACCGCAGCGATCTGCAGCAGCGCATCGGTGGCCACATTAAAGCCGCCGGTCTCGACATCGACCACCACCGGCAGGAAGCCGCGGAAGCGACGCATCATGAAACCATCCAGACTGTTCATGCCGCGAGTCTCCAGGCCAGTGATTCTCCGGCCCGTAGCGGCACCACCAGGCTCTCGCCAAAGGCGTAGCTGGCTGGCGGCTCCCAGGCCGATTTGACCAGGCGGATCGTCTCGGTATTGCGCGGCAGTCCGTAGAAATCGGCCCCGAAGCTGCTGGCGAACGCCTCGAGGCGTGTAAGTGCTCCGATGCTCTCGAAGGCTTCGGCGTACAGCTCGATCGCGGCATGGGCCGAGTAGATGCCAGCGCACCCGCAGGCGTTCTCCTTCAGCTCCTTAGCGTGCGGCGCGCTGTCGGTGCCGAGGAAGAAGCGTGGGTCACCCGCGCCAACCGCCTCCAGCAGTGCACGCCGATCGAGCTCGGTTTTCAGTATCGGCAGGCAGTAGTGATGCGGGCGGATGCCACCGCGAAACAGATCGTTGCGATTCATCAGCAGGTGCTGCGGGGTAATCGTGGCCGCGACGCCGGGACGCGCCGCGCGCACAAACTCGACCCCGGCGCGACTGGTGACGTGCTCGAACACGACTTTAAGTTTCGGGTGGCGCTCAACCAGGGGCGCGAGCACCTGTTCTATGAAGCGCGCTTCGCGATCAAAGACATCGACCCCAGGATCGGTGACTTCCCCGTGCACCAGCAGCGGCATCGCCAGCTCGCTCATGCGCGCGAGCACCGGATCGAGGCGCGGCACGTCGGTTACCCCGTCACTCGAATTGGTGGTCGCGCCGGCTGGATACAGCTTGCAGCCAAAGATGCGGCCGCTGTCGCGCGCTGTCGTGACCTCCTCGGGCGCGGTGCTGTCGGTCAGGTAGAGCGTCATCAGCGGCTCGAAGCGTGCGCCGACAGGCAGCGCGGCCAGGATACGCTCGCGGTAGGCGAGGGCGAGCGTGGTACTCGTGATCGGCGGCTTGAGATTGGGCATGACAATCGCGCGCGCAAAGCGTGCGGCGCTGTGTGGCAGCACGGCGGCCAGCGCCGCGCCATCGCGCAGGTGCAGGTGCCAGTCATCCGGACGGCGCAGGCGCAGTTCGCTCACGCCGCATTCTGCCGCGCACGCGCGGCGCGTCGCCACTCGCCCGAGAGCAGCAGTTCGAGCGTGCAGCGCACGCCAAAGCCGGTGACATCGGTCGGGATGTGCGCCAGGCCACCGTTGCGGGTGGCCGAGGACAGATCCATGTGCGCCCAGGGAATCTGGTGTGGCACGAAGCGCTGCAGGAAGCGCGCGGCATGGATGTGATCGCCCTTGCCCTCGACCGCACACTGGGCGATGTCGGCGACCTTGCTCTCGATGTCGCCATCAAAATCCGCATCCAGCGGAAAATTCCACAGCCGCTCCCCGCTCGCCGCACCGGCATCGACGAACGCCGCCGCCAGCGTCGGGCGGTTGCTGAAGATGCCGCTGTAGCGCTCGGTCAAGGCGTGCACGCAGGCGCCGGTGAGCGTAGCGAAATCGAGCATCAGGCCGGGCTTGCTGCGCGCGGCGAGTGCCAGTGCATCGGCCAGCACCATGCGTCCCTCGGCATCGGTATGGATCACCTGGATGCGCGTGCCATTGAGAGCCTGCACCACATCCTGTGGCCGGTACGCTGCCGGGCCGATGCTGTTGTCGGTGATCGCCAGATAACAGGCGAGCTTGAGCGGCGAGCCCAGCTCCTTCAGTGCCAGCAGCGTGGCCAGGGCCACAGCGCTCCCGCCCATGTCGGTGTGCATGTCGAGCATGCTGCGATGGGATTTGAGATTCGTGCCACCGGTATCAAAGGTGATGCCCTTGCCAATGAGCGCCACATCCAAGGCGGCGCGGGCGCTGCCGGTACTGAGGCAGGCGATGCCGGCACCGCGATGGCCGTTGCCCTGCGAGACGGCCAGGAAGGCACCGGCGCCCAGGCGCTTCAGATCCGCCTCCGAATACCAGCGGAAGTTGAGGCCGTGCCGACGCGCCAGTTGCGCGAGCAGGCGATGGTAGGCGGCCGGATCGAGCTTGTTGGGCGGTAGCGCCGTGAGCCAGCGGGCCAGGTTGTTGGCACGGGCGGTTGCGGCACAACGCTTCAGATCCGGCCGGCCAGCGGTATAAATCTCGATCACCTTCAGTCGCCATGGGCGCGCCGGGGCACTGCGAAAGCTCGCCAGCGCAAAGCTGTGCGCGCAGGCCGCAGCCAGCAGCGCCTCGGCCCACAAGGCCGCCTCCGGCAGGCGGCTGTTGATGATCAGCGCCAGTCGCGCCGGGCGGCGCTCGTGCAGGGCGCGCATCACGCGCCCGGCGAGACTCAAACGCTCGAAGCTGCTGGCGCGACGCGGGGCGTAGGCCAGCACGGCGCTACTTTGCAGCGCATTAGCGAGCGTCGTGGTGCGTACCGCAGGCGCTTCGGGGCGGTTACGGCGGTGCAGCGCCTGCCAGCGCGCTGGCTCCGGGAGCGATGCGAAGGTGGCGGCCGCCTCCGGGGCCACGACATAGACGATGGCTTCGGCGCCAGAGGCGCCGCGAGCGGCGCGGGCGAGGGCACGGGTAGCGAGCTCAGGGGTGGCTAGATCGGGCAACTGCATAGTACGCACGAGCCCTGCGGCGGCCCTATTTGCTTGACCAACTTGGGAAAATTCCGGATCATCGCGACGCGTTCAACGCCGGGGAACGACCCACGGGCTGTCAACGCTCCCGAGCATCCTAGCACAGCGTCATTTAAGGATAATTTGCGGCCCATGAAGCAGCTTACGCCGGCCGATGACCTGGATCCGACCGAAACGCGCGAATGGCTCGAGTCGATTGATTCGGTGCTGCGTGCTGAAGGTCCTGAGCGTGCGCACTACCTGATTGACCGCGTAGTCGAGCATGCGCGCCGCTCCGGTGCCTACCTGCCCTACAGTGCCAACACGGCCTACGTGAACACGATCAGCGTTGGCCAGCAGCCGCTCTATCCGGGTGATCGGGCGATCGAGCGGCGCATCGAGGCCTACATCCGCTGGAACGCAGCCGCGATGGTGGTCGCTGCCAATCGCAAGTCGACCGAGTACGGTGGCCACATCGCCAGCTACGCCTCCTCGGCCACCCTGTATGAGGTGGGCTTCAATCATCTGTGGCGCGCGCCCTCGGACAAGCATCCGGGGGATCTGGTGTACATGCAGGGTCATTCCTCCCCGGGCATTTATGCTCGCGCCTTTCTTGAAGGGCGCCTGAGCGAGGGTCAGCTGCAGCGCTTTCGCCAGGAAGTCGATGGCGGGGGCTTGAGCTCCTATCCGCACCCGTGGCTGATGCCCGACTTCTGGCAGTTCCCGACGGTGTCGATGGGCCTCGGGCCCATGATGGGCATTTACCAGGCGCGCTTCATCCGCTATCTCGAGCATCGCGGTCTGGTGCCGGTCTCGGATCGCAAGGTGTGGGTGTTCTGCGGCGATGGCGAGATGGATGAGCCTGAATCGATGGGCGCACTCACGATGCCGGTGCGCGAGCAGCTCGATAATCTCGTGTTCGTCATCAACTGCAACCTGCAGCGCCTCGATGGCCCGGTACGCGGCAACGGCAAGATCATCCAGGAGCTTGAGGCCGCGTTCCTCGGCGCCGGCTGGAACGTGCTCAAGGTCATCTGGGGTTCGCGCTGGGATCCGCTGCTGGCCCGCGACACCGACGGCAAGCTGCGCCAGGTGATGGAGCAGTGCGTGGATGGCGAGTACCAGAACTTCAAGGCCAAGGGGGGTGCCTATACCCGCGAGAATTTCTTCGGCAAGGATCCGGCGCTGAAGGAAATGGTCGCTAACATGTCCGATGAGGACATCTGGAATCTGAACCGCGGCGGCCACGATGCGCGCAAGGTTTTTGCCGCCTACTCGCGCGCCATGGCGACCAAGGGCCGACCGACAGTAATTCTGGCGAAGACCGTCAAGGGCTTCGGCCTTGGCAAGGCGGCCGAAGGCCAGATGGTCGCGCACCAGCAGAAGAAACTCGATGATGTGTCCTTACGCGAGTTGCGCGATCGCTTCAATATCCAGGTCTCGGATGAGGATCTGGCCAAGCTGCCGTTCCGCCGTCCGGCCGAAGACAGCGAGGAGATGAAATACCTGCAGGCGCACCGCGCGGCACTCGGAGGCTACCTGCCGCAGCGCAAGCCCAGTGCGCCAGCGCTCATCGTGCCGCCGCTCGAAGCCTTCCAGTCGGTGCTCGATGGCAGTGGCGATCGTGAGATCTCGACCACGATGGCCTTCGTGCGCATCCTGACCACACTGCTCAAGGACAAGAACATCGGCAAGCAGGTGGTGCCGATCGTGCCCGATGAGGCGCGCACTTTTGGCATGGAAGGGCTGTTTCGCCAGATCGGTATCTATTCCCAGATTGGCCAGCTCTATACGCCGCAGGATGCCGACACGCTGATGTCCTATCGTGAGGATCAGAAGGGCCAGATGCTCGAAGAGGGCATCAACGAGGCCGGCTCGACCTGCTCGTGGATTGCGGCCGCGACCTCCTATGCCAATCACGGCATTGCGATGGTGCCGTTCTATATCTTTTATTCGATGTTTGGTTTCCAGCGCGTCGGTGATTTCCTGTGGGCGGCGGGCGATATGCGCGCGCGCGGCTTCCTGTTGGGAGCCACGGCCGGCCGTACCACGCTCGCGGGTGAGGGACTGCAGCACCAGGATGGCCACAGCCAGCTGGTGGCCACCACGGTCCCGAACTGCCGCGCCTATGATCCGGCCTATGCCTATGAGCTTGCGGTCATCATTCAGAATGGCATGAAGCGCATGTATGGCGATGGCGAGAGCGTTTACTACTATATCTCGGTGATGAACGAGAACTATGCACAGCCGGCGCTTCCGCCGGGCAGCGCCGAGGGCATCATCAAGGGCGCGCACCAGATCCGCACCGGCGGCAAGGGCAAGGTGCGCGCGACACTGCTGGGGAGCGGTACGATACTGCGCGAGTCGCTGGCCGCGGCGGAACTGCTTGAGCAGAAGTTCAAAATCCCGGCCGATGTCTACTCGGTCACGAGCTTCAGTGAGCTGCGGCGCGAGGCCCTGGATTGCGAGCGCTGGAACCTCTTGAACCCGGACAAGAGCCCGCGTGTGCCTTACGTGCAGAGCCTGTTTGCTGAATCGGCGGCGCCGATCATCGCCGCCACCGACTACATGCGCACGGTCTCGGACCAGATCCGCCAGTGGCTGCCGCCGGGCTACGTGACGCTCGGTACCGACGGCTTTGGACGGAGCGATGCGCGTGCGGAGTTGCGCCGGCATTTTGAGGTCGATCGCAACTTCATCACGCTCGCAACCCTCAAGGCGCTGGCCGATGCCGGGCAGATCGATCGCAAGACGGTCATCGCGGCGCGCCAGGAATTGGGCATCGATGCCAGCAAGCCCGATCCGCTCTACAGCTAGAGCCCCTGCAAGGAGCTGCCGTTGGCCGCCAGAGAAATTCAGGTTCCCGATATTGGTGACTTCAAGAACGTCGAGGTCATCGACGTGCTGGTCAAGGCCGGGGATCGCATCGATGCGGAAACGCCGCTGCTGACACTTGAGACCGAGAAGGCCACGATGGATGTGCCGGCACCGTTCGCTGGCGTCATTGAAAAACTCCTGGTCTCCAAAGGCAGCAAGGTTTCAGCCGGCACTGCGATTGCCATTCTGCAGAGCGAAGGCGAGGTCGCAGCACCGGCACCGGCACCGGCAGCCGCCGCCGCTGCCAAGCCCGCAGAGCCCGCAAAACCAGCCGCTTCGGCCCCGGCACCGGCCGCGGCGGCGGCGCCGGCGTCCGCACCGGCGGCTCCCGCCGCTGCCGCTGAGCCGGTCGAAGTGCGGGTGCCGGACATCGGCAACTTCAAGGACGTGGAAGTCATCGACGTGCTGGTCAAGGCCGGCGAGACCATTGCGGTGGACACGCCGCTCCTGACGCTTGAGACCGAGAAAGCCACGATGGATGTGCCGGCGCCCATTGCCGGGGTCATTGAGAAGCTACTGATCAGCAAGGGCCAGCGGGTGTCGGCCGGCAGCGTCGTCGCGACCGTGCGCGCGGCGAGCGCACCCGCTGCGGCCGCCGCGCCTGCACCTGCGCCAGCGGCACCGCCAACGGCCGCGGCCAAGAGCGCGACGGCGCCAGTGGCTGCGGCTCCTGCCGCAAAGACTCCCGCACCAGCGGGCGCGCCGCCAGCCGGCCTGATCAACGAGGCCGGATTTGCTACTGCGCACGCCAGCCCCTCGGTGCGCCAGTTCGCGCGCGAGCTCGGCGTGGATCTGGCCCGTGTAAAAGGCAGCGGTCACAAGGGCCGCATCACGCAGGAAGACATCAAGGCCTTCGTCAAGGCGCTGCTGCTGGGCGGCGGTGCCGCGGCCGGCGCTGGCAGCGCACTGCCGCGCGTGCCCATCGTGGATTTTGCCCAGTTCGGTCCGATCGAGATCAAGCCGCTCAATCGCATCCAGCGGATTTCAGGGCCGCGCGTACATGCCTCGTGGGTCAACCTGCCGCACGTCACGCAGTTTGATCAGGCCGATATCACCGAGCTCGAGGAGGCGCGCCGCTGGCTCAAGGCGCGCGCGGTGGCCGAAGGCGTACGCCTGACCCCGCTCGCCTTCATCATCAGAGCCTGTGTGCGCGTGCTCAAGCAGCTGCCGCGATTCAACGCCTCGCTCGATGCCACCGCCGAGAATCTGGTGCTCAAGCAGTATTGCCATGTGGGCTTCGCTGCCGACACGCCCAACGGCCTGATGGTGCCGGTGATCCGCGATGCCGATAAGAAGGATGTGTTCGAACTGGCCCGCGCGCTCGGGGAGCTGTCCGAGAAGGCGCGCAAGGGCCGGCTCTCGGGTGCCGAGATGCAGGGCGGCTGCTTTACGATCTCGAGCCTGGGCGGGATCGGCGGCACGGCCTTCACACCGATCATCAACGCCCCGGAAGTCGCGATCCTCGGGGTCTCAAAATCCTCCATGCAGCCGGTGTACAAGGACAGCGCCTTCGTGCCCCGCATGCTGCTGCCGCTGGCGCTCTCCTATGATCACCGCGTGATCGATGGGGCCGATGGGGCGCGCTTCGTGACCGCGCTCACCAAGGAGCTGCAGAACGTCGATGGACTGCTGGAGGCAGTCAAGTGAGTTCAACGCCCATTCTCTGTCCCGACATCGGTAATTTCAAAGACGTCGAGGTCATCGAGGTTCTGGTCAAGGCCGGCGATAAGATCGAGGCGGAGACGCCGCTGGTCACGCTCGAGACTGAGAAGGCCACAATGGATGTGCCCTCGCCGCAGGCGGGCGTGATCAGCGAGGTGCTGGTCAAGAAGGGCACTCGGGTCTCGCAGGGCACGCCGCTGATTAATCTCGAGGCCGCAGCGTCGGCTTCAGCACCGGCGGCCGAAGCCCCTAAAGCCGCGCCCGCTGCAGCGACAGCGGCGCCCGCGCCAGCGCCGGCGGCCGCTGCAACTGCAGCCCCCGCGGCACCTAAAGCGGCCGTGGCCACTGCCGTTGCCTCGGCTCCGAAGGCTGCCGATGAGGTACCTGCGGATCGCGAGGTGCAGCTGCTGGTGCTGGGCGCCGGACCCGGAGGCTATACGGCCGCGTTCCGTGCTGCGGATCTGGGACTCAAAGTCACGCTGATCGAACGTTGGGAGACCCTCGGCGGGGTGTGCCTGAATGTCGGTTGCATACCCTCCAAGGCACTGCTGCACGCGGCCAAGGTGATTGACGAGGCGGCCGACATGGGTGTGAACGGCGTTACTTTCGGCGCACCGCAGATCGATTTACCGAAGCTCCGGGCGTGGAAGTCCAAAGTGGTCAGCCGCCTCACCGGCGGCCTGACGGCGCTCGCCAAGCAGCGCAAGGTCGAGGTGGTGCGAGGCACCGGCCGCTTCCTGAGCCCGCATGTGATTGAAGTGAGTTCAGCGGGCAAGGTTGAGAAGCTGCGCTTTGCACAGGCGATTATCGCCGCAGGCTCTGAAGCCATCTCGCTGCCGTTCCTGCCGACAGATCCCAGGATCATCGATTCGACCGGTGCCCTGGAGCTGGCCGAGACCAACGTGCGCCTGTTGGTGATTGGCGGCGGCATTATCGGGCTGGAGATGGCGTGCGTGTATGAAGCGCTCGGCGCCAAGGTGAGCGTCGTCGAACTGACCACGCAGCTGATGCCCGGGTGCGATCCGGATCTGGTGCGGCCGCTCGAGAAGCGCCTCAAGGGACGCTACGAGCAGATCCTGCTGGGCACCAAGGTGATCGGCGTCGAGGCGCGTGCGGATGCACTGCTGGTGCGCTTTGAGGGCAAGGACGGCCCCAGCGAGCAGCGCTTCGATCGGATTCTGGTCGCGGTCGGGCGCGTACCGAATGGCAAGGCGATCGGAGCCGAGGCTGCAGGCGTTGTGGTCTCCGATCGCGGCTTCATCGCAGTCGACAAGCAGATGCGCACCAATGTCGCCCACATTTACGCGATCGGCGATGTGGTGGGCCAGCCGATGCTGGCGCATAAGGCCTCACACGAGGGTAAAGTCGCGGCTGAAGTCGCCGCGGGCCAGAAGCGATTCTTCGATGCGCGCGTGATTCCCTCGGTCGCCTACACCGATCCTGAGGTCGCCTGGGTGGGGCTCACCGAGACGGCGGCCAAGGCGGCCGGGATCGCATTCGAGAAGGGCGCCTTTCCATGGATTGCCAGTGGCCGCTCGCTTTCGCTCGGGCGCGACGAGGGTATGACCAAACTGTTGTTCGATCCGGCCACGCACCGGGTGCTTGGCGGTGGCATGGTAGGTCCCAACGCCGGCGAACTGATTGCCGAGGTCGCACTCGCGATCGAACTCGGGGCGGATGCTGCCGACATCGGACTGACGATTCACCCGCACCCGACACTGTCGGAGACCGTGTGCTTCGCGGCCGAGGCCTTTGACGGCACGCTCACCGATCTGTACTTGCCGAAGAAAAAGCCCGCCTGAGATTTTCAGGCGTGGGACTTCCAGCGCACGGCCACGCTCTCGCCGCACCGCAGTTGTGCGCCATCCCCGTCGACCAGGATCGCGTTCTGGCCAAAGATCACGCCATGCAAAGCGTGATCCATCCGGTAGTTCTTTAAGGTTCGCAGTGGCTCATCGCCTTGAAAAATGCCAGTGACCTGATCGGTCGCTGTAATGCGGCAGCGCGTGCAGGGTTTGACGAGCTTGAGTCGCACCGCCCCGATCTGCAATTCATCGACCCGATCCTCATCGTAAGGCTCCCAGCCCTCGATCACGAGATTGGGCCGAAAGCGGTTCATCGGCAGCGGCACTGGAAGGCGCCGGTTTAGATCCGCGAGCGAGGCGGTGCCGATCACGAGAAAGGGAAACCCATCCGAGAAGCGCGTCGGGGCCTCGATCCCGTGACACCATTCCGCGCTGCTGAGGCGCTGGTAAGCATCATCGAAACGCACCAGCCGGCAGGGGGTCCCGAGATACTCACTGACCCACTCGGCAGCGCGTGGGCCCAGATCGAGCGCCTGGCAGCTGTCCTTCCAGATCTGGACTGTGAATGGGCTTCCGATTGCGGTCAGGTCGAGCGCAAGCGATGCGCGGCCCGGCGCCTCGAGCGTCAGCTGCTCACCCTCGATGCGCGGTATCAGTAGCGCCAGATGCGGTTGCTCGCGCTGCGTGATGAAGCGTCCCTCGGGTGTGGCCAGCATGAAGCGCCGGTCGCCGCTTAAGCCCCAGCGGGTGGCAGTCTCACGCTCGCGCTCAAATCCCCGGCCACTCTTGAGCGGATAAACGTGCAGTGATTTCAGGATCGGCTGGGTCATTTTATTTGCAGACCTACAATCGCTGCAGCCGTTCGAGATAGGTGGCCTCATCCGGTGCCTGCCCGGCGCGCTGTGCTTCCCACAGCGCGGTGGCCAGGATCTCGATCATGTGGTGCTCGGCTTCATGCGCGGAGCCACTGCGACGTGTCAGCCGTTCGTGGATCGCACGGATCCCTGCCGGACGGTCAGTGCCGACCTGTTCGTGAATCGCCAGGTGCAGCCCCATGTGCAGGAACGGATTCTCGCGGCCTTCCACCGGTGTGAACTCCTGCTGCAGCACGGCCTCGCTGGCGATGAAGGCCTGGTACTCGGGGTGCGCCTCGATGACATCGGCGATCTGCGCCTGCAGCGGCTCGAGTGGCAGACCGGACTGGCGCCGCTCCCATGCGGTCCGCCAGGTGGTGCGCAGTTGTTCGCGGCTTTGGTTGGCGAAGAAGCTCATGCCGGGGTCTTGTCCGGGTATTCGCACCAGCGCTCGATCGGGCAGCTCGGGCACAGCGGTCGTCGCGCCTTGCAGATGTAGCGACCAAGCAGGATCAGCCAGTGGTGCGCATCGTGCGCGAACTCGGCCGGGATGGTTGCCACGAGTGCATCCTCGACGGCGCGCGGGGTCTTGCCGGCGGCCAGTCCAATGCGATTGGCCACGCGAAAGATGTGCGTGTCGACCGCGATGGTCGGCTCACCAAAGGCGCAGTTGAGGATCACATTGGCCGTCTTGCGGCCGACGCCCGGCAGCGCTTCGAGCGCTTCTCGGTCAGCGGGGACCTCGCCACCATGCTGCGCGACCAGGATCGCGCTGGTCGCCATCAGGTGTTTTGCCTTGGCGTTGTACAGTCCAATCGTGCGGATGTGGGACTTAAGCCCGGCGAGCCGGAGCTTGAGCAGGGCGGCGGCGGTCGGTGCCGCGGCAAATAGCCCGACGGTCGCCGCATTCACGCTCTTATCGGTCGCCTGCGCCGAGAGCACGACCGCCACCAGCAGCTGGAATGGCGATCCGTAAACCAGTTCAGTGCGCGGTGCCGGATTGGCGGCGCGCAGCGCGCTAAATATCTTGCGGCGCTTGGCTGGGGTCACAGCGGTTGCTCCAGATCGGGCGGCGCGGTGCCGGCCAGCGCGGCCAGTTCAGCATTGCGCTGTTGTGCGGCGTGTTCACGGCGCACGCCTTGGGCGAGGTAACGCTGGCGGTTCTGCTGGGGCGTCGGCGGCGCAACGCCTGCCGGGCGCAGGTGCATGCAGTCGACCGGGCAGGCCGGCAGGCACAGTTCGCACCCGGTGCACCAGCTCTCGATCACGGTGTGCAGCTGGCGCTGTGCCCCGAGAATCGCATCGACCGGGCACGGCGGCAGGCAGCGCGCGCAGCCGATACACACCTCGGGATCGATCCAGACCACCATGGCAGGCCCTTCGCGTCCGTGGGTGGCATTGAGCGGGAGCGCCTCGCGACCGAGCAGCTCGGCCAGGCGACCGATCAGCGCCGCGCCACCGGGTGGACACTGATTGATCGGGATGCCCTCGAGGGCAATCGCCTTGGCATACGGGCGACATCCGGCAAAACCGCAGCGCTGGCACTGCGTCTGCGGTAGCAGCGCATCGATCGCTTCGATCGTTGCCGCGGAGCCGCTGCTCATGAGGCAGCGCCGTCTCTGGTGCGTTGGCCAAGGGTTGGAATTGGGTTCATCTCAGGCTTATCCAAGTGGCAGAATGAAGTATCAGCCCGAGCCTAGGCAAGTACCTCGATGTTCCGAACTGTAACCCCGGCGGTGCGCGCACTCCTGATTGCCAACATTGGCATCTATCTGCTGCAGCAGTATGTGCTCGGCAATGCCGAGAACATCTATCAGCTTTGGCCCTGGACGCCGTACCCGGTTGAGGGCGCATTGCCCTTCGAGCCCTGGCAACTGGTGACCTACGCCTTCCTGCACGGCAGCTACGGACACATTTTCGCGAACATGTTTGCATTGCTGATCTTTGGGCCGGATGTGGAGCGGCTGTTCGGCACGCGCTACTTCATCCTGTTCTACTTCGTGTGCGCAATCAGCGCGGCACTGGCGCAGATGATCGTGACGACCGTGGTGCCCAATGCCTTCGGTCCAACCATTGGCGCCTCCGGCGCTATCTTCGGCATCCTGCTCGCCTATGGCATGGCGTTTCCGCGCCGTCAGTTGCTGTTCCTGTTCGTGATCCCGATCCGCGCGTGGCTGTTCGTGACGCTCTACGGTTTGCTGGAGCTGGGCATGGGTGTCTTTGGCTACGAGCAGGGCGTGGCCCACTTTGCTCACATCGGCGGCATGGTCGGTGGCTACCTGCTGATCCGCTACTGGCGCGCGCGACAGCGGCCTTCAGCGTGACGAACTACGCTAATAGCATGCTTCAGCGTGGCCCCAATCCGGTAGTAGGGGCATACGGGGGCTGGCGTCTATTTTTCGGCGGCACCTTGCTCGGCGGCGTGCTGCTGGCCTGGGCCGGCGCCGCGCCGGCACGCGATACCTGCAAAATGGTGCAGATCGCCGAAGTGGATGTCACGATGAACGGGCAGCAACCGCTGGTCGCGGCCACCATTAATGGCCACGCGGTCCAGATGATCCTCGACACCGGAGCCTCGAAAAGCCTGATCTGGAGGTCGACAGCCAAAGAGCTCGGCCTGCTGCTCGAAAATCTCCGCGGCCAATTCTACGGCGTGGGCGGAAGCGAGCAGGCGAGCAGCGTGTTCTTGGACGATTTCGGGTTCGCTGGCGCGCACGTGCGCAAGCTGTCGGTTTTTGCCATCGGGCGCGGCGGCCCCGGGGATGCCACGGCGGGTGTGATCGGCGAGGATTTGCTATCGAGCATCGACGTGGAAATTGATCTGTCGGCGGGCAAAGTGCGGATGTTCAAACCCAAGAATTGCAGCGGCGATGAGGTGGTGTACTGGTCGAATGAGTTCTTCATGGTGCCGATGCAAGACCTCGAGGCGGATTCTGGCTGGCCGGAAGCCGAGGTCTCGCTCAACGGCCATACCGAGCTGGTACTGTTCGATACCGGCGCGGCGTTCTCGGCTGTGAGTGACGAGGGGTTGGGTCTGTCCGGGGTCACCCCCGAGACACCGCTGAGTGATGCGGGCTCGACCCATGGGATTGGGGCTAAGGGCGTGGAGACTAAGGTCGCCAAGTTTCCGCAGCTGATCATCGGCCAGGAGACAATCCAGAATGTGCGTCTGCGGATTGCAAATCTTTTCGGCAATGACCGTGCGGTAGAGACCGGTTCGAGGATCCCCCGGAACGTGGTCGAGAATCGGCCGGATATGATTCTTGGGGCAGATTTCTTCCGGGCGCACCGCGTGTTGATCGCCCGCAGCCAGGGCAAGATCTATTTCACCTACAAGGGCGGCCCGATATTCAGCGCACCGCCAAGGCAGCTTGCCGCTCCGGCACCCGAAGCCCCGCCTGCAGCACCTGCAGGCGAGCCCCCGCACAACTAGAGCGCCCGCCCGGAACTTCTGCTGTGTGCCATGCGTCATAATCGCCAGGCGTTCGACACGCTGCCCCATTGTTGCTATTTTGTATCGCTATCCACTGAGTTGCCTCCGCCTTGAAACGACTGAGCAGAAAACTTGAGCTTCGGGTTGCCCTCATCACGGCGATCGCCTTGCTCATCGCCCAGTTTGGCGCCCAGGCCCATGCCTACACGCACTTGCGGCTCGGCGCTGACACCACGGATCAGCTCGATTCTCATGGCAAGCTATGCACGGACTGTCTGGCCTTCGCGCCGCTACTGGCCAAGGCGGGCGGTCATTCCCTGCCGGTGGTTTTCGCACCGCAGGGCGTAGAGATCGCTCCGGCGTCCGCTGTCGCTTCCCTGACCGTGCGTGTTATCACGCCGGCCTTCCGTTCCCGCGCTCCCCCCTCAATCCCCTAGATCGCTGCTGCCGCGCTGCTCCCGCCCGCGACCGGGTGGGCACGTGGTCATTCTGATTTATTGCTGGGGATTTTGTCCATGTTCCGATCGTATTCTGTCTCAGTGCCGCTGGCGTTCGCGGTGGCCATAGTCTGTGCGTGGCCACGCAGCGGACACGCGGATGCACCAGCGCCAGCCGATGACGCTGCCAGCGATGTGCCAAGTGCTGGCCTCGATGAAATCGTGGTCACGGCACAGCGGCTGAACGCCGCGCGTGCCGGGATCGAGACCAAGACCGGCGCCTCGACCTACACCATCGATGCCGAAGCCATTGCGGCGACTCCCGGTGGCGAGAACGTGATGATGAATCAGGTGCTGCTGCAAGCACCCGATGTGGTCCAGGATTCCTTCGGACAGCTGCACGTGCGCGGTGATCACAATGATCTGCAGTACCGCCTCAACGGCATCATCCTGCCCGAGGGCATCAGCGTCTTCAGTCAGACCTTGAGTCCGCGGCTGATTTCCTCCCTGAGCCTGATTACCGGTGCGTTGCCGGCAGAATACGGGCTGCGCACCGCCGGCATCATCGATCTGACCACCACGAGCGGGCTGCTGCAGCCTGGCGGCAATATCTCGATCTATGGCGGCAGTCACGACACGGTCGAGCCAGCATTCGAATACGGTGGCAGCGCTGGCAGCCTGAACTACTTCGTGACCGGAGATCTGCTGCACAATGATCTTGGGATCGAGAACCCGGCCGCTAGCGCCGATGCCCTGCACGATCACTCGACCCAGGGCCATGGCTTTGGCTATTTCGAGGACATTCTCGATAGCGGCAACCGTTTGTCGCTGATTCTGGGGTTCTCGAACGATCAGTTCGAGATTCCCAACCAGCCGGGTCTGCAGCCCGCGTTGGGGCTGAACGTCAACGGCCAGAGTACCTTTCTCAGCAACAACCTGAACGAGAATCAGCACGAGCTGGCTCAGTACGCGATCTTGAGTTGGCAGCATGCCGAAGGGGCGCTGAACTGGCAGAGTTCGCTCTCGGCCCGCTATACGAGTCTCGATTTCCAGCCCGACTGGACTGGCGATCTGCTCTACAACGGCATCGCCCAGGCGGCTTTCAAGTCCGATGTGGCCTTTGCCTGGCAGACCGATGTCGCCTACACGCTCAACGATGCCCATACGTTGCGTGCCGGCATCTACGCGCAGCATGACAACGCCAGCAGCACGACGACCTCGCAGGTGCTGACAACGACCGATGGGGTGCAGAACAGTCCGGTTCCGGAGGCCATTGCCGAGAACGGCGATCAGACGCAGTGGATGGAGAGCGTCTATCTGCAGGATGAGTGGAAGGCACTGCCCAATCTCACCGTGAACTATGGCCTCAGGGCCGATCAGTACAATGCCTACACCAGTGGCGGGCAGCTGAGTCCGCGCCTGAACCTGGTGTGGCAGGTACTGCCGGGCTCGACGGTGCACGGGGGCTACTCGCGCTATTTCACGCCGCCGCCGTTCGAACTGATCAACAGCGAAACCTTTGTCCGCTTCGCCAACACCACGGCGATTCCGCCCGGCACCGTGACCACCGATACGCCGCCGGTCGCCGAGCGCGCCAACTACTACGATTTTGGCGTCGAACAGAAGCTCCTCAGCAACCACCTGACGCTCGGCATCGACAGCTTCTACAAGTCGTCAACGGATCTGCTCGATGAAGGCCAGTTCGGTGCCCCGATCATCCTCACCCCGTTCAACTACCTCGATGGCAGGATCGAGGGCATTGAATTCACCGCCAACTATGCGGTGGCGGCACTGTCAGTCTACGGGAACCTCGCGTTCCAGAGCGCCAAGGGCAAGGACATCGTCTCCTCGCAGTTTAATTTCACGCAGCAGCAACTCGACTACCTGATCGATAACTACATTCATCTCGACCATGAAGAGCGGGTCTCGGCCTCGAGCGGCGTCTCCTACCTCTGGCATCGCACGCGCATGAGCGCGGATCTGCTCTTCGGCACCGGACTGCGTGATGACCTGGTGCTGCCCGGCGGCTTTGTGATCCCCAATGGCGATCACACGCCCAGCTACGCGCAGGTCAATCTCGGGCTCTCACAGGAGATTCCGATCGCCGGCACGACACCGCTCAGTGCGCGCGTGGATGTGATCAATCTCTTTGATAAGGAATACGAGATCCGTAGCGGCAATGGCATCGGCGTCTTTGCGCCCCAGTACGGTCCGCGCCGCGGACTGTTCCTCGGCTTATCGAAGGGATTTTAGGCCAGACTCGCGATACCGGCCCGGCGGTGCCGGCCAGCTGCGCTTGGCCGGCCGCCCGGCGGCAAGAGCGGCCAGCCTCAGCTGATGCGCATCCCGGGTTGGGCCCCGGAATCGGGGCTCAGCACAAACAGGCCCGAGGCCTCGCCGCTCGCGCACAGCACCATGCCCTCGGAAACGCCAAAGCGCATTTTGCGCGGCTCAAGGTTCGCGACCATGACGATCAGGCGCCCCACGAGCGCCGCAGGTTCATAGGCGCCACGGATGCCGGCGAATACCTGGCGGCGTTCACCACCAAGATCCAGGCTCAAGCGCAGCAGCTTGTCCGAGCCATCGACCAGCGAGGCCTCGACGACCCGTGCCACGCGCAGATCGAGTTTGCGAAAGGTATCGATCGTAATGCGCTCGGGAGCGCCCGCCGGCGCTTCTGCAGCAGCAGGCGCGGCCACTGCGGGCGTCGTGAGCGTGGGTGGGGTCTCGACCAGCTGCGCGACGATCGCCGGATCAAGCCGTACGGCCAGCGGCACATAGGGGGCGAGCGCGGCATCGAGCAGCGGGCTCGAGATGCTATCCCAGCGCGCGAGGCTGGTGCCGAGGAAGGTCTCGGCTTTGCTGGCCAAATCCGGCAGGACGGGTGCCAGATAGGTGATCAGCACCCGAAACAGGTTGATGCCCTGCGTGGCAATTGCCAGCACCTCCGCAGCGCGCGCCGGATCCTTGGCCAGCGCCCA
>Ga0302317_10001558_pt1 | contig 16799 bp, 16 predicted proteins | sample III_Palsa_N3_3_FD_200450 | JGI IMG/M metagenome (GOLD analysis project Ga0302317, IMG submission 200450) | Peat permafrost microbial communities from Stordalen Mire near Abisko, Sweden - III_Palsa_N3_3 | ecosystem: Environmental > Terrestrial > Soil > Palsa > Peat permafrost | place: Sweden...
GGCGAGACGTCGCTTGCCACCAACCCATGGAACAATCGGTATCGCCATGGTCATCACCTCGCGTATCAGCGGTACACTTCCGGACCACCCGCGTTTGGCTGACTGCCACGATCCGGCAGGGGCTGGTCTGACCGCTCGCGTCGAGCCGGCGCCATGGGCGCCACCAACGGCCCATCCTGCTGCACCGGCATCTTGCGCACGAAGTCGACAATCTCCACGGCCAAGCGCCGGTCATCGGCCTCCCGTGACGCGGCCATCGCCAGCGCCATCTCGCGCCACGCCGCGAACACGCCGTAATGTGCCTCCCAGCCCGCGCGCCGCTGCGTATCCGTCGCCGCCGCGCGCCAGTACCGGGGCGTTTCTCCGCGGTCCAGTATGTGCACGACGGCCTGCCTCGGATAACGGCGCGCCGCCCCGCGCGTGCGCCGTGACGTTGCATTCGCCTCGACACCGTGTGCCTGGAGCTGCTGCGCAAACCGCTCCCGCCAGCGCTGCAAGTCGCGCTTTCCCGGATTGAGCCGTCGCCCATCCAGGCCCCTCACCTGCACGCACAGATGCACATGCGGGTGCGCCTCGTCGTCATGCGCGGCGAAGACGTAGTCGCGACCATCGCCGAATTCGAGCGCCGCAAAATCGCGCGCCGCATCACGCACCGCCTGACGGTCCGTACCTGGCGGCATCGACAGCAGGATGTTGAACACCTCGCGATGCGTGCTTGTCTCCGGTACGCCCCAGCCGCCGAACTGCCACGCATCGGCCAGATCGTGCAGAGCGGCGACGCCCGCAATGGTCTGCCGGTCCTGGTCCTCGAGTTCGACCTTGCCGTTGCGGGAGATGTAGCGCAGATGTCGGCGCACCGCACCCATGCCCTGCGCACTGGCTGCCCTGTTGGTGATTTTCACCATCACCTCGGGCGTATGTTTCAGCGTGCGCGCCAGCTGCTCGCGCACACGTGCCGCCTGGCTCTCGATCTGGACACGCGAGAGCCGCGGCGCCCCGACGTGCCGCAACGGATCGTGGAACAGCTGGTCGCCCCAGTTCAGGAGCATCGTGTCGATGTAGATCTTCGGAAAAGGCATGCTAGCGACTCCAGCGATCAATGTTCGCGCGAAGCAGATCCGACACCGCGCGCAGATGGGCATCGATCTGCGCCTTCAGCTCCACGAGCAGGCGACCGTTACCCGCCAGGGCAGCCGTCCCATCCCGGTCGACTTCGCGAATCACCGGTCCCAGTGAGCGGCTGATCCTCGCGAGCGCGTGGTTCGAGGCGGCGAGCAGCGCCATCTCCTGCTCGCCAAACTGGGGGACATGGGTCAATTGCGCGCGGATCAGCGCAACGACCCAGCGATTCGCGGTGAACCCGCATGTCGTTGCCTGCCGCCCGACCGCGTGCAATTCGGATGCGGTCAGGCGGATCTCGAGGCGTTCGCGATGCTCGCCAGCGGGGGGCGAGCGCATGACGTCGGTGCAGCCGGCCCGACACTCCGGCTCATCTGCGGCAACTGCATCGAGGATCAGTTGCCGCACACCTTCGGCTAGCGTGACATCACGCTGGGCGCACCAGTCATCCCAGCGCGGCTTTACCTCGCCGAGTTCAATGGACAGACGTGCACGGGCGTTCACGGGTGCTCCTACAGCGACGGCTGGTCAGGCCCGGACGGCGTACACTCGACCTCACGCTCGGCCGACCGCCCAGGCGCCGGTCGCGGTGCGCGCAAACGCGTGGACGGTGCCTTCGGATCAAACACCCTCGGTGTGGGTACACGTACGCCCTCGGCGCGAAACGCGTCGTAGAGCTTCCCGGCGTGCGGTTCCACCTGCCCGATTGACCGGTCACTGAACCCCTGTGCACGCATGGCCGCGACGATGACCGCCATCTGCATTGCCCGCTGACTATCGACAGCATCCCCGGAACGGCCCGGATGAGGCGTTCGAGAAACCGCAGGGCTACCGCCTCCCGCGTCGGCCGGCGATTCACGCCCGGAATCACGCCCCGACCCGCGCCCCGACTGACGCTCCGACTCGGGCCCGGACTCGCGCCCTGACACCCCGCGCGAGGAATGTGACGCCGCACGCTCCTGTCCCTCGACGTCGACCTGCCAGGTATTGCGGTACACCTCCTTTTCCTCGTACCCGATAATCTGTCCGGTTGCCTCAACCACGGGAACGTCGATGCTCACCCAGCGTTTGTCAAAGTTCTGCAGCGTAACGCGCTCACCGGGCGTCGCCCCTGACTCGGCGATGGCCCGCTCCAGATCCACGCCCCATACGGCGTGGTCCGCCCCTGCCCCGTCCCGATGGACCACATAGTACGAATCGCTGCGCGCCGGATTGTGCTGGTAAGGTGCGCTGCCATACTCGACCAGCTCGCCCGTATAGCGATGGACATCGGGCTCGTCCTGGCCGCTCGTTTTGCGCTCCATCTCGCGCCCTGTCTCATGGCCCGTATCACTCCTCGTTTCGTTTCCGGTTGTGCGACGGGTCGCCGGGGTGGCCGAAGCTTCGCGCGCGTCGCCAGGCGCCGCCTGGGCCGCAGCACCGGTCTGAATACGAGACCTGGCTGTACGCGAAGCCGGTGCGGCATCCACCGCTGGCGCGACGGACACCGGATCGGCAGCAGAAGCCTGAGGAAACGTGCCATTCGTACGCGGGAGAATCTCCCCGGCATTCGTGACACGGCTGTTCATGAGTTCGCGCCGACTCTCGCCAAGCCGTGCGAGATCGGCCGCCTTCGGCTGGTAACCACTCACCTGAAGACCGAGCAGCGTCGCCTGCAGCCAGACTTCGCGCCGGAACGCCTCGTGTCCAGACACGAGGATCCGCTCCCACGATTTCGCCTTGACCATGTCCACCATCGACTCGACCACGTCGGGCCGGTTGTGCCGGCTCACCAGGTACGGCCCGAGATCCTCGAATGCCATCTGATACGGCGCATCCTTCAGGAAATACTGGTTGCCCGCCCGCAGATAACGCTTGCGCACGCGCTCCGGTGCCTCTCCAAGCGGTGCCGAGGCCCAGTCTGTGGCTTGGGTCCGGGAATCTCCGGGTTGCGCCTGCCCAGGATCGTCGCGCATCGCCTGCTCACGCCGACGCGCCCGCACCGCATCGAATTCGCGGCGTCGGCGCGCGTCCATTGCCTCTGCCGCCGCTCGGTCCAGACTTTCACCAGTTCCGCCCGCGCCACCCTCTTCCGGCAACGGTGCCCGCTCGATCACGTTGATCACCGCGTCCTGCGCGGCGCCCTCAGCCAAAGTCGTTTCGCTCATGATGTACCCTCGTATGGTCCGTTCCCGCTTGCCAGGGCCCTGCCCGATTGAAGACACGCCCTACCGGTCGGGATTTCCAACAGGCTCGCGTCCCGCACGCTCACGGGCTTGCGCGAGCGCTACGGCACGCGCCTCACGAAACCGTGTCCACGACACCGACTGCAACTGCTCGAGCGTCGGGTCGAGGTCCGTGCCGAAACCTGCCTCACGCGCCGATTTCTTCAGCGACGCCACCGCGCGTTCAAGCTGGTCGCGCGCACGGTCCCACGGATAGACCTTAGGCCGGTCACCGTCGTAGCCAATCTGCACCTCGGCGCCATTCATCCGCTGGTTCTGGTCCATCCACTTCAGCCGGTCCGAGACGAATTCCATGTGGTCCTTGCGGTGGAACACCACGCTTCGCGTCGCCACCTCCTGGATCACGTAGTGTTCAGTGTTCAACACCTCGCCGCGATAGGGGCCACCGTTCTCACGCGGCGTCGCCATCCGGATCTGCGCGCCGAACCGGTGCTGCGCCAGCGCCCGGATTTCGCCAGGCACATCATCCAGGCCGTACAACGCCTGCCCAATCTCGCGCCGCGGTGCCGCGCGGGATTGCGCCTGACCCGGGTGGCCCGCGTCCTGTGCGTCCTGTCCGAACGCAAGCCCGCTGTCCGTGTCCGTGTCCGCGCGACCGGCATCCCGCTGCGGCACACCGGACGATCCCGCTTCCAGCGGCGCGTCCTGCACCGGCACATACTGTGTCTGCTGCCTACGGCCCGTCCTGCGCCGCTTCGTGCCTGCGGCTTCATCCGTCATCGCGTCAGTCAGTTCCTCTTTCACGCGTCCCATGTCTGCGTCCTCCATCCATTCAACCGCTGTACCGCGAGCCGCCCACCCTGCATCGGCACCGGGTGGTGCGCCGGTCACCGCAAGGGGGTCCCTATTGATCCTGCCTGCGGCGTTCCGCAAAAGCTCGCCGACGACATCCAGACCAGATAACACCGCCATGTCGTTGAAATCAGTCGGCGGCATGCCGTCGATTCGCGCATCCGGCGTGAACGACGGCAATTCGAGAGACGCCTGCGCGGCCTGCGCGGCCTGGCGTGCAAAGCTCTCTGCCTTGCCAGGTTCTCCAAGGACGATGAGCGGGGCACGCGGGTATCGCTCACGCAAACCTGAAGCAACCCGGGGCAGGTTGCCGGCGGACAGCGCTGCCACCGCAACCCAGTCAGTCGCCCGATGTGCTGACAGTGCCGTCGCCATGCCCTCCGCGATCAGGATCGGCGTGCTGCCCGCGTCCGCCGTCAAAGGTCCGCTCACCCAGTAGCCGCCCTTTTTTGCACCACCGGCCAGCGCCGATTTACGTCCCATACCGTCGATCAGCTCGAGCGTCGTCATCGCGTCGCCAACCCGCGCCGGCACGATCAGCACACGGCCCGCGAGCGGCTCTTCCTCACTCAGCGGCACGTAGCCAAGCAGCGCCTTCAGTTCGAGTGCCTCGAGTTCGCGCAACGTTGCAACCGGGTCGAGCCGCTTGCGCACGAGGTACGGATGCTCGGGCGCAACGGGCCGCGCCCATTCCCAGATCGACACGGCCGTCTGCGCCACAGCTGCGTGGCGCGCACGCACACGGGCCTCTTCGCGTGCCGCCTCCCGGCTGCGACGAGCGAATTCCTCGCGGTCCGGACCCGGTGAGGCCGCGGTGATCGTGCCCGGCACGCGCGAGGCCTTGACATCAAAGCCGTGCTGCTGAGCGAGCCAGAAGAGGGAAGCCAGCGTCTTGCCACCCGACGCGCGTGCCGAGCGCCATGTCGTGCGCGCCGCACGCTCGTTGTAGTTTTGCGCGCTGCGACTCCATTCATCCCAGATTTCAAAGCCCGCATCACCTAGCCCCTGCCTGACGGCGAACGCCATGTCCACCCATGTGGCGTAGTCGTCGGCCGGGATCACCGCGAGCGCGGCACGAACACGGTTCGTTTCATCGACATAGGCTGCGTTCATCAACGGTCTCCCGTGATCGGCCCAACGTTCGACTCACACTTGGACTCACGCCTGCGCCCCGCCTTGCGATTCGGTCGCGAAGCCGGGCCGGCCTCTTCCTTTGCCGCGCTTGCGTTGCCGCCCGTGCGCCGTTTCCGGATAGCCGGAGCCGGACGCAATTCCGCAACGTCCAGTTCGGACAGCGAAAGCTTCTGCCTCGCCGCCACAATGCGATTGCGTGGCACACCCAGCAGCATGAAATGCCGCTCGACATAGGCACTCACGTCGTCCTCGCTGAGCTCGGCCAGATGCGCTGGCAGGTCGCGTGGATCCCAGGCCTGCAGCACCTCCAGATGTTCGACCGGCACGTTGATGAGTCCCGTTCCGGCAGCATCGACCTCTGACGGATCAAGATCGCGCAGGCGCCGTTCGGTCTGCGCGGCAAAGCGCGCGAGATCCATCGCCGCGACCTTCGGTGGCGCCGCAAGGCGTGCGGTAAAGGCAGGATCACGCCAGTAGCAGATCTTGTCGGCGAGGATGGGCTTGGTGTTCTCGAGCAGGATGATTTGCTTGCCGCGCCCGAGCTCCTTCAGTTCCTGCGGCAGAAGCAGCGGCCGGCGCTGCTCAGAGATGCTCTCGCTCGAGCCGCCCCGGCCACCGAAGATCGCATTCGAGCGGCTCACGCTGCGCGACTTGTCGGTGAAGGTGCCGAGCATTTCCGAATATTCGTTTGCATCCTTCTGCTCGCGCGGCGCATAGAGGATCTGCATCGCGTGGTTCGTCACGAACGTGCGCGCATCGGCCCGCCCGTACACCGACTCAAGCTGCGAGACCGACTGCACGATCGACAGCATGCGCAAGTTGAACCCCGCCATGTACGGGACGGCCCGCGCGATGATCTGGATCTTCCCGATCGAGGTGAATTCGTCCATCAGCAGCAGGCACTGGAATTTCAGCGCGGGATTGCCTTCCGGCAACTCCTTCGTATTGAGATTGACTAGCTGCGAGAACACGAGGTTGACCAGCAGCGCCGCCTCGGTCAGGTGATCCGGCGTGATGCCGATATAGACGGACATGCGACGCTTTCTCACGTCGCGCAGATCGAAGTCGTTGCCACTCGTCGCTGCATCGACAATGGGATTGGCCCAGATCGTGAGCGGCGCGTTGAAGGTCGCGAGGATGCTCGCGAGCACCTTGTCGTCGTTCGCGAGAAAGCGGTTCAGGGCGTCGACACAGGGGCCACTCAGGAGGCTGCGGTGCTGCAGCAGCGCCCTCTGCAGGTACGCCTTCATCGGCATGCCGTTGCCCGAGGACTGCCGCAGAACCTCACCCATCGTGACCGGATGGTCCGGCACATCCATGTTGCCTGTGCGGCGCGCGTCTTGCCACTCGCACAGGAGCAGCACAATACCGAGAAAAAGATTGCGCGCCTGGTCCTTCCAAAAGTCGTCGTGACCGCCGACCGGATACAGTGCGTAGCCGATGGCGAGGATGTCTCCAACGCGAAATATACCGCCCGCGATCGCCGACAGCGGGTTGTACCGGTGCGTGCGGCCATCCTCGGCGAACGGATTGAATAGATAGACCGCCTGACCGTGTGCACGCCGGAACCCGGCGGTGACGTTGTAGTTCTCCTGCTTGATGTCGAGCACGACTATCGAGTCAGGGTAACTGAGCAGGTTCGGGATCACGATGCCCACACCCTTGCCCGAGCGCGCTGGCGCCGCAAGCAGCACGAACTGCTGTCCGGCAAAGCGCAGATAGCGCCCGCGCCACACACCGACAACGAGTGAGGGACCAGCGTTGCGTGTCACGGGCGTGCTCACAGCAACCCCGCCGCGCGGATTTCCGCCTCGCTCGCGAAGCGGGCACTGCCATACAGATGCCGTCGGCCGGAGGGACCCCACAGGGCGTATGCCGCAGCGCCCGGCGCGCCATACGCCAGCAGCAGCCCGAACAGGGCGGAACCGGCGATCCGGCGGCCTTCCTTCGGCAGGCCATCCGCGTACCAAGCCCGCGCTGCGTCGAACCAGCCCCACGTCCCCGCATGGAACGGATTGACTCGCTGGCTCGCGTACAGGAAAAACGAGGCGAACCACATGGCGGCCGCGAGACCGGCGACGAATGCGGCCGCTACCATCAGCGTGATCGCACCGCGGCGGGCGTGATGCCAGAGTTCATGCCGACCTGCTGGCTGACCGGCCGGCATCGCTGCCGCCAGCACCGGCGCTGTTGTGGCAGACGTGGCCCGGCCCTGCGCAACAGGCCGCACGACGGACTGTACAGCGGGCTTCGGAATTGGCGCTTTCATCGGGACTCCTTCTTTCGATTCCGGGTTACCCGAGCGCGGCCCGGTATCTGCGCACCGGATCGAACCAGATCTCGGTCATCGCCCAGCGCTTTCCGGTCTGCGTGCCGGTCTCGTCGAACACCGGCTGCGCCTCCATGTGCGCCACCACATCGATCGTGAGAAACAGCAGGCGCTTGAGCGCCGCATCGTCGTAGGCGCCCGCTTCGGGATGTTCTTTCGCCATCAGCGCAAACCGCTCGATGGCAACCGCTGCGCTGGAGGCGTGGTAGCTCGTGATCGAACCGGAATGTCCTGTCGTCAGCAGCTTGAGGAAGTCGTACGCTTCCGCCCCGCGCAACTCGGCCAGCAGCACGCGGTCAGGACGCATGCGCATCGTGCTGGCGATCAGGTCCGCGGGTGTCACCCGCGCCTGGCCGTGGCCACCCTTGCTGTAGACGAGATGCACGCAGTTCTCGATATGACGGATAAACAGCTCCCGGACATCCTCGATGGTCACGATGCGTTCGCCCGCAGGGATGTGCTGGCACAGTGTCTTCATGAAGCTTGTCTTGCCCGACCCCGTACTGCCGACGATCACGATGTTCAGACGACCGGTAACCGCGCGCGCGAAGAAGGCCGCAAAGTCACGTTCGTTGAGCCGGTGTACGAGATGCCGGTCCGATGGTCGCAGCAAGCTGAGCGCGTCGTCATCGAGTCCTGCAGGACGAAGCCACGACGTGTCGTCAAACAGGCCCTCGGCGCGATAGCTGCCGAGCGTCTTCTCTTTGGACGAGGGCCGGCGGATCGTAACCGACACGGTGTGCGGCGGCACCACTGGCGGCACCACGATCTGGATGCGTGCATCGCCCGGCAGGAGCGCCGAAAGCACCGGGTGCTCGGCCGACACCGCCTGGCTGGTGAGCGTCGCAATTGCCACCGCGAACGACATTAGCCGCTCGAAGTCGAGATCGGGATAGTCGTGCGCACGCCAGCCGAGATGCGTCTCGGTCAACACGCGCTGGGGCCGGTTGATCACCAGCTCGGTCACATCCGTCTCATCGAGCAGCGGTGCAAACGGGCGCATCAGCTCACGCACCGACGCATCGTCGGGCAGGCGCGCGAGCAGCACTTCGTCAAGCCGGTCTGGTGTGGATACGCTCGTGTTCATCGGAGCGCCTCCGGCCGCAACGCATAGACCGTGCTGAAATCCAGATCCCGTGAGACGATGATCGTGAACTCCGCGCCCTGGTTCTGCGTGAGCGTCGGCGGGATGTTGATCGTGCTGTCGAGTACGCGCGTGGCCATGTCGTTGCCCTGCTGCTGCGTGTTCTCGAAGACGACGGATCCATTGCTGTTCCCGCCACGCGTCGCGAGGTAGCCGATTGCATCCTGGGTGACGCCGAGCAGCATCGCCGCCCCAATGCGCTCGCCCCAATGGTTGTTTACGTAACCACCAACACCCATGCGTCCCAGCGCGTCAGCAGCCGGTGAGTCAATCTCGACCGTCACGCCATGGGGTGTCTTGATCCTGGCTGAGAGGACGAATACACGCGTCTGCCCCGGCGACAAATTGGAGCGGTATTCGCTGTTGATCTGCGAGCCACGCTCGATGAGCAACACGCGCCCGTTATCCGAATACACGTTCCGGGTGACCGTACAAGTGGAGATGCCGGCTTGCGTCGAATCGAAGGCGGTATCACCCACACAGTCGATCTTCGCGCCCTGGGCCAGAATCAGGCTGCGATTGCCGAGCAGCCCCGCCGTGACCCGGAGTGTCAACGTGGGCGTGAGCGCCTGGCCAAGTGGACTGCCGGCCTGCCCACGGTCAGCAGTAGGTGTAGTCACGATGCCCGACACGGACGCCGGCGCAGGCGTGCCGGCACCGCTCTGCGGCGCGCCGGTCATTGCGCTCTCCTGTGTCCCGGAACTGCTGGAGCCTCCCGTCGCCATTAACGGCGCGTCATAGTAGCTGCGCAAGGTCGGGGCGCGCGCGGAATTCGCCGGCGAACGCGTGAGCGCCGCGGCGGACGCGGGCACGCCCTGACCCTCAGGCGCGCTTGCGCGGTGCGCAGCCGATGCCGGCTGGTCGCCGAAGATCCTTCCCTGCACCGGCTGGTCAAGCGCGGCGTCGCGTCGGGCCTGGGCCGCAGCGTCGTGCCGTGCCAGAAGGCCGTGAACGCTCCAAACCGCCCCGGCGACCACGACCGCCACAATGGCGAGCGGCGTCAGCCACCACGCGCGTGGGCGACCACTGCCGTGTTGCCCCAGTTCTGGCATGCCGCGGTCGGGCGATGCGCGGTCTGGACCTTCGGCAATGGCCGGATTCTCCAGGTTGACCGCATTATCAGGATTGCGGCTGCGGTCAGCGGGACCGTCCGGTTCGATCAGGTTGCGCGGGGTATCATCACTCATGGCCGTCACTCCGCAGAACACGCTCCACGCCAGTCACCGTCGTGCCATCCTTCGGTGGCACACCGTCCATGTCGTACGCGTCGTTCCAGATGCCCACCGCCTCATCGGCGAGCCGCAGCACGAAGCGCTGTGCAACCTCATGGATGACGATTACGTCGCCCTCCATGTGCCGATCCACCACGCTCTCGCTACCGTCCTCCGCGACCCGGAAGATCGCGGGAATGCGGCGGTTGTTGGGGATGCGCAGGTACGTGAACCGACCGTCGTCCCATGCGGCAACCGGCGCAATGTCGTCCGAGTGCGGCATGACCTGCATCGAGTAGCTGGCATTGCGCACAACCGACGGCTGTGCGAGGCGCTGCTGCACAAGTGCCCGATCCACATCGATGCGGGCTTTTTCCTGCACCTCGTCCGGATAGTTGAACGTGACGCGGTACACCTCCTCGTTATTGGCGAACTTCGCCTTCAGGGGCAGCACCACAAGATCGAAGCTGTAGCTGCGCCGGTCGGTACGAATTTCCAGGTTCGTGTGGTGTGCGACAAGCTGTGGCTTGAGCCACACGTCGTGATCGCCCCGATTCGCCACGACCTGCCAGCCGTCGCGGTCTCCTGGGGCGACAACCAGAATCCGTTCATGCGGATCGAGCGCAATATGGGTGGCAAAGCCGCGCTGTGCGTGGATGCGCACCACCTCATCCGCGCGGTACGGCACTTGGCGCACACGCGAATCGCGTGACCAGCCGGGCACATCGTAGGCGTGTGCAAGCTGGGTCGCCAGCGAGGCGAACATCGCCACAATCAGGAAGCGCGGATTCATCGGGCACCTCCCGCTGCAGATGACGAGGCCGGTGGTGTGTATTCGGGATCGCGGCTGTAGGCTTTCACCGTGAAGCCAAACGGGTTTTCGACCGCCGTGCTCTCCCGCGTGAACACCGGCGGCCGGTAGGTGTAGGCGAGCGTCACCACGAACCGTTGTGGCGGTTCGGCGTTGTCCTCGCCATGTTTGCGCGTGGTGCACTCGATATGCACCACCGCCCGCCCCGGTTCGTCCGGTGGCAGCGTGGTCGACAGGATCCGGATGCGGCGCTCGGTGCCGGGACCGAGTTGCCGGTCAAGTGCGTCCGGGCCACTGTAGATCTGGCGGTAATCCCGTGCGACCGTATCCGCGCTCATGTCGAGCACCCGGTCGTAGTCCATCTGCAGCAGGCCCCAGTCGTAGCGCTCGCGCGAGCGCACATAGACGTCGACCCAGTGCTTGTCCTGGATCTCGCTCGTATGCACGTGCTTCGCATCGAGCACATCGATCACCTGTGACTCGCCCGTTAGACGGTCGACCTCGATGGGCAACGGGACCACCCGGTAGAACGGCACCATCACCGCGAGCGCCATTGCGCTGAGTGCGGCGACGCCCACTGCCGCGTAGGCCACGTGCCACGCCCGCCGCTCGGAATGTGCCTGCATGTCCGTGAGCGAAGCCTCGATGTCCAGCACGCGCCGGTAGTCATGGCTGGCTTTCATGAGCGGGCCCCATCCGTTGATGGCACCGGCGGCACACGATTCACCGGCACGCGATGCGCGCCGTCGGGCAACACCGGTTTCGGTGGATTCCCGCTACACGATTCGATAGGGATGACTAAGCAGAAAATCAGTATGGTCACCATCAGATTCTTCATGCTGCGCTCCTTCAGTTGCCGAACGTGGCCGGGACCATCTGGTCCTGCAACCGTGCCGTGTTGCCAGCCCGGCTCATCACGAGCTCACCCTGCTGTTCGGCGATCAGCCGATCCTCGGTATCCGAGAGCATCCTGAAGAGCTGCAGCTTCGTCATCTCGCTACCCACCGCGGTACTCTCCGACTGGATGCGTGCCTGCAGTTCGGCAACGCCTTTGGGATCCTGCGTGACATCTATCTGCTGCATCAGGCTCTGGATCTGGTTCAGCTCCTGAAGCTCGGTCTGGTAGGCCTGCATGCCGAACGCCTTGTCCTGGAAAGGCTTGTTGAGCGCGCGCTGACAGACCTGCTGGTCGATCCCGCTCTGGTCCTCGCAGTTGTAGATCTCGCCTGCCGAGCGCAGCGCCTGCGCGCTGCCAGTGAGACCCGCATAGCCGCCGTTCTGGATCGCCGTATAGACACTCGTCCAGTTAGACGGCAGGGAATTCGCGAGCACCGGATTGCTGAGCAGTGCGCCGAATCCGCGGGACCCGTTCATCGACTGGTAGAGCTGGATCTCCTGCTGGACTTGCTGTTCGAGCTGGGCGACCGTCGAGATGGCCTGCGCGACGTTCTGCGCGTCGAAAACCGGAATGCCCTGCGCATGAACCGGCCCCACGAAGGCAACAGCGAAGACCGCCGCTGCGGCAACGCGCACCAGTGCGTATGGTTTGCTCATGATGTTTGCCCTCGCTTCAGTCACCCTGGCCACCCAGGTGTTCACGGGCCGCACGTTGATACGCCGGCACTTCACCGCTGCCGCCCGTGGCACCACCGGTGCTATCCCCGGGACTACCACCGGAGCCGCCACGATTGTCGATCGCACCGCCCGGGCGCCGCTCGCCATGTCCCCAACGGAGCACGGACATGAAGCCCCCGATCACCTGGCGCGAGGCAAGACCGGCGACGAATGCCCCGAAACCCGACAGCGTTGCGCCGCCAGCGAGGCCCGAGGCGACCGCCGGCAGTTGCCAGCCCACCATGGCGAGGAACGCACCGGTCACGAAAAGGCCCAGTGCCGAGGCAAGCGTGGCCACACCGGTCAGGCGCTGCTGTGCGTTCGCAACCAGGCTGGCCGCATTCGCGCCAGGTGCCGACGTGGTCACGTGAAATGTCGCGAGATCGCTCGAAAAGGCGGTCAGTGCCATGCCCAGAAAGGCGGCGACCAGTATCTGCAGCAACGCATAGTTGGCGACCTTCGCCGTCCACGCCTCGAAAAAGCGTGCAGTCGGGCCGAACGCGCCGCAGGCGATGAACGCCGGCCCAAGCCCAAGCACGAGATCGAGCAGCATCCTCGCCATCACGACTTCGAACGCGAGAACCATCAGGAAGATGGAACCGCCCAGCGCGGCCACGAGCCCGCACAGGCAGTCACCAACGCCCGCGACGATGCCGCTTACACTGAAGCCTTCGTGCGTCGCCTGATCGAAGTAGGCGTCCATCACAAGATCGATCTGCTGGTCGTAGCAGTCGAGCGTCTGATAGATGCCCGCCGCACTCGAGCCAGTCACGCTACTGCCGCTGACCGAGCCGCATCCGGGGTTGCCTGCTCCGGTATTCGCGGCCGCACTCTGGATCGTCTGCGCGAGTCCCGCCGTGACATCATTGACGGCGGTGACGACCTGCGCTTGGTAGATGCCCGTGCCGAGCGCGAAGGCGAGGATGATTGCCAGTTTCAGGCCACGCCACGCAAACGCGGGCACCGACTCGTGCGCTTCACCCCGCACCACCGCAAGACCATATGCGAGAACCCAGATCGTGACCGCCGTGGTGACCGCCGGCACGAGCGCACTGGAGAGCGCCGACGAAACATTCGTCACATACGTGCCCATACCGTTTTCCAGCGTGCCGCCGACCGAGGTAAAGAGCCCGCTCATCGCACACCCCCTTTGCGCGGCGACAGAACTGAGGACACCTTCGCGTCTGCGGCCCGACGCTTCGCCAACTGCTCGTGAAAGACCGGCAACCAGTCATCCGGGTCGTCACCAACCCCGGCGCGGATGGTGTCGAGAAGCTCGACGTTATCGGTCGTGCCCGACAGCACATCGAGCACGTCACCAAGACCGGCAAGATCCAGCCGGCCGATCGCCGAGCGGTGACCCTGCTTGAAGAGAAAGAGCCGGCTGGTTTCTCCGAGGTTGCGTACGATGTTGAACTCGGCTTCGGTCAGCTTGAAGCCGCGCACATAATCGTCATAATCGGCGCGCGGGTTCGGCATGAAGAAGAACGTCGCGGTCTGCTCGATGAGCGCGCGCGCAATGTCGCTGCGCAGCACATCCGCCGGTGACTGCGTATCAAAAATACCCAGTCCGTTTTGCTTGCGGATCGTCTTCTGCTTGTTGTTCGCGAAGTCCGTGAAAACCGGGTCGCCGAGCCGCTTCCAGAACTCCGTCATCACATAGACGAAGCGCCGGCCGTCGATGAGGCTTTCCGTCAGATGCAGCAGGTACATCGTGAGGGGCGTCGATACTTCGGGATCGTCGAGCAGCTCAGTGTCGTCAAAGCCGAACAGACGCGCGCGGGTGAAGTCGAGTCGGTCCAAAGGGTTATCGAACAGCCACCCCAGCCGGCCCCCCGCGCACCATTTCGCGAGCCGCGCATGCAGGCTGTTCTCCCCGACGTTGGGCAGCAGTTGGCGTACCACCGACAGGCGCCGCAGCGGCTTCGCCATGCGGGCCACCTCACGCACGGCCCGCGAAATATCCATCTCCTCCTTCGCCGGCAGCTGCAACCCGCGATCCACCAGCCTGCGCACGAGCAGCTCCCAGAAGTCGATCACGAATTCGTCCGGCTCGAGCTGGAAGGGATTGAGCCCTGTCGGCTCCCCCCGGCGGAACACGGTATAGATGCCGCCCATCGCGCGGATCGCGATCTCGGTGCCCCGGTCTTTGTCGTAGAGCACCGCGGTAATGCCGAACTTCATCGCCATCGCGAGCAGCATCAGTTCCAGCACCGTCTTGCCGGCGCCCGCCTGCCCGATGATCTGGACATTGGCGAGTGCCTTCTCATCGGTCGAGTCCTTCTTCTCGGGTGTCGCGTGAAAATTGAGATAAAGCGGCTGGCCGCTTGGCGTCTTGACGATCGTGATCGCCTCGCCCCACGGATTGCCGTCGCGCTTGCCCGTTGCGAAGTTGTGCAGGCTCACCAGCCCGCAGAAGTTGCGCGAGGTCAGCTTCGCCTCACGCGGGCGGTAGCGCCAGTTACCCGGCAGTTGCGCGAACCACGCGGCGTCCGCCACCAGGTCGACCAGCGCGGCCTGAAAGCCGGCGTCGGCCAGTTGCGTGCGGGCCATCGCCACGTGCTTTGCAACGTCATGCGGCGTCTCGCCCAGCACCGCGAGCGAATAGTGATATTCGCCCAGCACGAACTCGCCATTGATCAGGTCGTCGAGCGCCCGGTCCATCGCAACAACCTGCGACACCGCCACATCCTCGGCCGCCATGAGCTGGTTGCGCTGCCGCTCCAGCGCCTCCTTCGCGGCGGGCCGGTCGAGTATGGTGAAACTCTGCGTCTCGATATACTCGAAATCCCCATACAGCATCCCATTGAGCATGCCGGGCTCGGTTTCCTGTGGATAATCCTTCAGGTCCAGCAACGCGGCGTAACGGGTCGCCGACGGCATGCGAATTTCGACTTTTTCGGTACGGAAGAAGAGCCTCGAGGTCGGCAACGCCTCGCGGATCATGCCGGAAGGCACCGGCACGGGCTCCCACACGGCATTGACCAGATAGCCAAGAAATTCCAGCGCTGCGGAAAAGCGGCGCGGTCGCCGGATGTACTGCATCTGCTTCGTATTGACCCCGAGCGCCACCGGGTCGTACGGTTTGAGGCCCGATTCAACCTGTGCGGCGATGTCCGCCATCACCTTGAGTGCCTCGAGCTGGTCACGTCGGATGTCGTCCAGCGTGCGCCGGTTGGCCTGGCTGAACAGGCGCCCGAGTCGTGTCCGGTTCGGCCGGTAGACAACGCTCAGGTAAAGCTCGTTGGCCATCATCCGGTACCCGGTAAAGCTCTCGTAATAGCGTGTCGCAAGTTCCTGGCAGAACCGGTTGGCATACGGCGTCGCGAAGTGATCCGTGACGCGCCGGCGCAGCCGGTGTGCCCAAAGGCCCACGTGTCCGCCGGCCAGCCCCCGCACCAACTGGTTGAATCCCTCATGGCGCGCGAGGATATCGGCAGGGTCGGCCGCCTCGAACGCGATGCCGGCGATCTTCCAGACACGCAGGTAGTCCCCCTCACGCGTGCGGATGACCTGATCGGTCACATGTGTCGAATACGGAACGAAGTTAGCGAGCACCACTTCCCGGTTCGCCACGGCCACGAGCTTCGGATCGGCATGCATCTCATGCCCTCCTCTTCAGGCGCACCGGCACATAGGCATGCGCACCCCAGAACCGGCGGTTGCGCTGCCGCAGGCCGATGCGCAGACGCAAGGCCAGTTGCGCGAGCCGCTGGTCGTCGTTGCGCGTGATCACCCGCATCGCGACGAATACCGGGATCATCAGCAGGAGAATGCCCACGCCGACCGGGGGACTCGCCAGCAGCGCCCAGATGGCCGGGATCAACATGCCGCCTCCGACCATCAGCGCGGACACGAGCGGCACGCCCCAGAGCATCGCGGGGCGGGTGCAGCCCTTGAATACGGGATCCTTGAGCGCATTCATGGTTCTGCTCCGTTTCTCGGGAATCAGGAAGTCGGGATCAGCATCGCGGCGATCACCGTCGCACAGCCGACGAAGAGACCGCCGATGAAGACATTCGCGATGTCACCGAACCGGGCGTGCTGGAACATCATCTTGAAACCGGCCCAGATGATCGATATCGAGCACACCACGCCACCCACCCCGAGCAGCGTCGTTTGGATCGTCGTCAACAGCGTGTTGACCTGGGAGAGCTGTGCGTAGGCCGGGGAGACCAGCACCGCTGCCAGGACGGCGCCGGTGAGAAGCTGTCCCAACCAGCGGGCGAAATCCCGGATCCTGTAGATGCATTTTCCAAATCTATTTTCAATAAGGATAACTAAATTCATGTCAGTCTCCTGCACGCCGATAACCAGATCCTTGCCTTCACCTATGCTTCAGAACACCACCGCGCTGATGTCCGAGGACTCGTCCTGCGGTTGCTCCGGCGGATTGCCCTGGAGCACCTGTGGACCCGGA
>Ga0302317_10001567_pt1 | contig 16762 bp, 10 predicted proteins | sample III_Palsa_N3_3_FD_200450 | JGI IMG/M metagenome (GOLD analysis project Ga0302317, IMG submission 200450) | Peat permafrost microbial communities from Stordalen Mire near Abisko, Sweden - III_Palsa_N3_3 | ecosystem: Environmental > Terrestrial > Soil > Palsa > Peat permafrost | place: Sweden...
GCCTGGTGGCCCAGTATCCGAAACAGGCCGGCGCCTACCAGGCCAAGGGCCTGCTGGCCCTGCGCTACGGCAAGATCGACCAGGCCGAACAGGCCGCGCGCGAGGCCCTGCGCATCAAGCCCTCGCGTGAAGCTTCGCTGCTGCTGGTCGGCGCCCTGGTCAAGAAAGGCAATATCGCGGAAGCCGACCAGGTGATGGACGGCGTGCTGAAAAACAACCCGGACGCCGATGAAGCGCGCCTCGGCTATGCCCGGCTGCTGATCGAATCCGACCAGCGCGAGCACGGCCGGACCCAACTGGACAAGCTTCTGGCAGAGCAGCCCGGCAATGTCGACGCCCATTTCAACCTGGGCCTGCTGGACATCGATGACCGCAAGCTGGATGAGGCCGAGGCGCACTTCCTGATCGTGGCGAAGAAACCTGACCGCGTCGGCGACGCCGAATATTTCCTCGGCCGCATCGCCGAGCTGCGCCACCAGCCGAAGCAGGCGCTGGCGCACTATGAAAAGGTCACCAACGGCCAGCAGGGCCTGGATGCGGCGGTGCGCCGCGCCGCCATGCTGGCCAAACTGGGCCGGGTGGAAGACGCCCGCGCCATCCTGGAAACCCTGCGCGACCAGTTCCCGCCCCTGGCCGACCGCTTCCTGATGGCCGAAGGCGAGATCCTGCTCGACGCCGGCGCCTACGACCAGGCGCTGCAGCTGTACGGCGATGCCCTCAAGGACAACCCGGACGACTCCGACCTGCTGTACTCGCGTTCCCTGGTTTACGAACGCATGAACCGGGTCGGCGATTCCGAAGCCGACCTGCGCAAGATTCTGGAAAAGACACCGGACGACGCACGCGCCCTCAATGCCCTGGGTTACACCCTGCTGGTGCACACCGATCGGCTCGACGAAGCGGACAAGCTGGTGAGCAAGGCGCTGCAACTCACGCCGGACGATCCGGCGGTGGTGGACAGCATGGGCTGGCTGCGCTTCCGCCAGGGCCGCCCGCAGGACGCCCTGCCGCTGCTGCAGAAAGCCTATTCCCAGTTCCCGGACTCCGAAGTCGCCGCGCATCTCGGAGAAGTGCTGTGGACGGTGGGCAGCAAGGATCAGGCACAGACCCTGCTGACGCAGGCCGCCAAAGCCGACCCGGACAACATCCAGCTGCGCGACACCCTCAAACGCCTCGGCCTATGAGCCGGAGGCGCCTGCTCCGCGCCGCCATCGCCGGCGCAGCAACCCTGCTGCTGGCCGGCTGCTTCAACGCAGTCAAACCTGAAGCGGGAATCGACACGGGCAACAGCACGCAGGCCCAGCACAACTGGGAAGCGCGCCGCGGCGCCTTGCAGCAGGTGCAGAATTTCACGCTGCAGGGCCGGCTCGCCGAAAGCGGGCTGGTCAGCTTCGGCGGCGACCTGAGCTGGATCCAGACCGGCGCCCAGTTCCAGGCGCGCTTCTATGGCCCCCTGGGCGTGGGCGCTGTCGCCATCAGCGGCAGCCCGGGCAACATGCAGATCCAGAACAAGAACGGCACCTACCAGACACAGGAGCCGGAAGCCCTGATGCAGCAGCAGTTCGGCTGGAGCCTGCCGGTGAATGGCCTGCGCTACTGGGTGCTGGGCCTGCCCGCCCCCGGCGGCCAGGCGGCACTCAAGCTGGACGATGCCGGGCACATCCTGTCGATGACGCAAAACGGCTGGGAACTCGCCTATTCCGAATACCAGACCGTCGCCGGACTGGACCTGCCGAAGAAATTCGCCATCAGCGATCCGCAGCATGGTTTCAAGGTATTTATCGACCTGTGGTCCTCGGTGCAGTAGGTTTGGACCGCATTTTCCGGAAACGGCCGTTCAATCAGGCGCCGCATCGCGATATAATTGCTGTTCGACAGACGCGGATTGGGACGTCGCCAAGTGGTAAGGCAGCGGGTTTTGATCCCGCCATTCGGTGGTTCGAATCCATCCGTCCCAGCCACTCAGATTTTCTTGGCGAACGAAGTGAGCTTGGAAAATCGAGTGTCCCCGCGAAGGCGGGGACCCAGTTGGGGCCCAGTTTCGCGTAGTCGAACGTATGCACTCTCCGCGCAAGCGGGCGTTTCTTTGATCGCCTAACGGGATGACACCACCAATGGCCATGGATTCCCGCTCCAACCCCGTTCATCTGATGACCGACACCACCTCCCAGTTGATGCTGTTTACCGGCAACGCCAACCGGGCGTTGGCCCAGGACATCGCGAACTACCTGCGCGTGCCGCTGGGCAAGGCGGTGGTCGGCCACTTCTCCGACGGCGAAGTGCAGATCGAGATCCTGGAAAACGTCCGCGGGAAGGACGTATTCATCATCCAGCCGACCTGCGCCCCGACCAACGAGAGCGTGATGGAGCTGCTGATGATGCTGGACGCGCTCAAGCGCGCCAGCGCCGGCCGCATCACCGCCGTGGTGCCCTATTTCGGCTATGCCCGGCAGGACCGCCGCCCGCGCTCGGCGCGTGTGCCGATCTCGGCCAAGGTGGTGGCCGACATGATCGGCGAATGCGGCGCCAACCGCGTGCTGACCGTGGACCTGCACGCCGACCAGATCCAGGGTTTCTTCGACATCCCGGTGGACAACGTCTACGCCAGCCCGGTGCTGCTGGGCGACATCTGGCGCCAGAAGTACGAAAACCTGATCGTGGTTTCGCCGGACGTGGGCGGTGTGGTCCGCGCCCGCGCCCTGGCCAAGCAGCTCGACGAAGCCGATCTGGCCATCATCGACAAACGCCGCCCGCGCGCCAACGAGGCGCAGGTGATGAACATCATCGGCGACGTCGACGGCCGCACCTGCATCATGGTCGATGACCTGGTCGATACCGCCGGCACCCTCGGCAAGGCGGCGGCGGCGCTGAAGGAACGCGGCGCCATCAAGGTCTACGCCTACGTCACCCACCCGGTGCTGTCGGGCGCGGCGATCAGCAACATCACCAACTCCAAGCTGGACGGGCTAGTGGTCACCGATACCATCCCGCTCAGCGCCGAAGCCGCGGCCTGCCCGAAGATCCGCCAGCTCTCGATCGCCGGCCTGCTGGCCGAGACGATCCGCCGCGTCAGCGCCGAGGAATCGGTCAGTTCGCTCTATATCGACTGAAAACCGCAGGGGCGTTCTTGCGCAAAGCCGCAAAGCCGCGAAGAAATCAATAATATTTATTATTAAAAACAAATAATTAAACGCTATATCTCGAACTGAGCAGCGGTTCTTTGCGACTTTGCGGCTTGGTGCGAACCCGCTTTTCTGCTTTTTGGGGACATTTCCGCTAAAATGCCCGGCTCGCTGTACCTGGTCGCGGGTGCGGCGTTTCCGTTGTCCCAACAGTTTTCGAGAGATATCCCAATGAGAGAAGCATTTGTCGTCGAGGCAGAAGTCCGCACGACGCGAGGCAAAGGTGCGAGCCGCCGCCTGCGTCATGAGGGCAAAGTGCCCGCCATCATCTATGGTGGCAAAGGTGAGCCGCAGGCCATCACGGTGAACCACAATGAGCTGAGCAAGCACCTCAAGATCGAGGCGTTCTACTCGCACATCCTCACCGTCAAGATCGACGGCACCGCCGAGCAGGCCGTGCTGAAGGATCTGCACCGCCACCCGGTGCGCAACGAGATCATGCACATGGACCTGCAGCGCGTCCTCGCCGACCAGCTGCTGCGCATGCACGTGCCGCTGCACTTCAAGGGCGCCGAAGTTGCCCCGGGCATCAAGACCGGCGGCGGCATCATCGAGCATCACCTGATCCAGGTGGAAGTCGAGTGCCTGCCGCAGTACCTGCCGGAATTCCTGGAAGTCGACCTGTCCGCGCTGAACGTCAACGAGGCGGTGCACCTGTCGCAGATCAAGCTGCCGGAGCACGTCGCCCTGGTCGAGCTGAAGCATGGCAACGACGCTTCCGTCGCCGCGGTGCATCTGCCGCGCGCCGCGGTCGAGCCGGAGCCGGTTGCGGCCGAAGCCGCTTCCGCCGAAGTGCCGGCAACGGCGCAGAAGGTCGAAGCCAAGCCCGGCGAAGGCGACGCCAAGAAGGACGACAAGAAGAAGTAAGGCCGCGGGCTGCACCGCCCCGAGCTTGTTGCATACAGCCCGCCCGGTCGAAAATGACCGGGCGGGTTTTTTATTAACGGGACAAGGACTGGCATGACCGACAGCACCCTGCGCGCCATCGTCGGGCTCGGCAATCCGGGCGCGGAATACGAGTACACGCGGCATAACGCCGGCTTCTGGTTCGTCGACCTGCTGGCCGAGGCCGGCCGCGCCGATTTCCGCGTGGAGTCGAAATTCCAGGGCGTGCTGGCCAAGGTGCGCATCGGCGGCAAGGACCTGCTGCTGCTCAAGCCCGGCACCTTCATGAACCGCAGCGGCCAGGCGATCCAGGCGCTGGCCTCGTTCTACAAGATCGCCCCGGCGGAAATCCTGGTGGCCCACGACGAATTGGACCTGCCGGCCGGCGCCGCCCGCCTCAAGATCGGCGGCGGCCACGGCGGCCACAACGGCCTGCGCAGCGTGCACCAGCACCTGGGCGAGGCTTACGCACGGCTGCGCATCGGCATCGGCCATCCGGGCAACAAGGACCTGGTGCTGGATTACGTCCTCGGCCGCCCCAGCCAGCCCGACCTGCGCGCCATCGAGGACGCCCTCGCCCGCTCCCAGGCCGCGCTGGAAACCCTGATGAAAGAAAGCTGGAGCAAGGCCTCGCAGCAGCTCCATACCGATCCGGAAAAGTTGGTGAAGAAGGAAAAGGAGCCACCGCCGGAGAAGAAGTCGTAGGGCGGCCTGTGGCCGCCGCCGCGCCGCTGTTTGATGGAAACAGCCGGCGGCCACAGGCCGCCCTACCAAAGTCACAGCTATTTCCAATGTCATCCTGAGCGCAGCGAAGGATCTGGTTGCGAGGCCAGATCCTTCGCTGCGCTCAGGATGACAAGAACTCGCAGGACGCAATGAACAAAGTGAGTTGCATCGCTGGCCCGTAAACCATCGATGCTACCTCTCACCCAACCCTCTCCCCCAAGGGGAGAGGGCTTTGGCGCGGCACGAGCTTTGGTGACATGGTCCCTTCTCCCCTTGGGGGAGAAGGACAGGATGAGGGGTGCGGTTCGGCGATTGCTACTGCCGCATATGGAAACAGGACAGCGGCAAAAACGTTCAGCCCTCCCTCATCCCCACATCAAGGCTTGGCCGGCGCCTCCGTCTCAACCGGCGGCGTGAACACCCCCACCCGGCCCAGGAAATTCCACCGGGCTCTCGTAGCCGTCCTTCGACACGCTGGCCAGACCAAAAGCCCAGTCGTCGATCACCACCCCCTGAAGCCATGCCGCGGCGCCGTCGCCGCGATCAAACCGGCCCGAAACCCCCTGTAGCCATACAAATCCGGGGCTTTTTGGCCCCCGGTCGGCTAAGCTAAGCGCCTTTTTCGGGATAGTAGAGCGTCATGGGCATCAAGTGCGGCATCGTCGGACTCCCCAACGTCGGCAAATCCACCCTGTTCAATGCCTTGACCAAGGCGCAGATCGCGGCGGAGAACTATCCGTTCTGCACCATCGATCCGAACGTCGGCGTGGTGGCGGTGCCGGACCCGCGGCTCGATGCCCTGGCCGAGATCGTCAAGCCGCAGCGCGTGCTCGGCGCCGCGGTGGAGTTCGTCGATATTGCCGGCCTGGTCGCCGGCGCCAGCCAGGGTGAGGGCCTGGGCAACAAGTTCCTGGCCCACATCCGCGAAACCGACGCCACCGCCCATGTGGTGCGCTGCTTCGTCGACGACGACATCATCCACGTCGCCGGCGGCGTCGATCCCCTGCGCGACATCGAGGTGATCAACACCGAGCTGGCCCTGGCCGACCTGGAATCCGTCACCAAGGCGCTCGATCGCGCCGCCAAGCTGGCACGCGCCGGCGACAAGGCTGCCATTGCCCGCCAGGGCCTGCTGCAGCGGGTGCAGGCGCATCTGAACCAGGGTGCGGCGGTGCGCAGCCTGGACATGGATGCTGAGGAGCGCCTGTCGCTGCGCGAGCTGCACCTGATCACCGCCAAGCCGGCGCTGTTCATCGCCAACGTCGACGAGAAAGGCCTCGCCGGCAACGAGCTGGTGGAGCGGGTCAAGGGCTTCGCCGCGAAGGAAAAGGCCGAGGTGGTGATCGTCTGCGCCGCCATCGAGGCGGAGATTGCCCAGCTCGACGATGCCGACAAGGCCGTCTTCCTGGCCGACCTGGGCCTGGAGGAGCCGGGCCTGAACCGCGTCATCCGCACCGCCTACAAGCTGCTCGGCCTGCAGACCTATTTCACCGCCGGCGTGCAGGAAGTGCGCGCCTGGACGGTGAAGGTCGGCGCCACCGGGCCGCAGGCCGCGGGCGTGATCCACACCGATTTCGAGCGCGGCTTCATCCGTGCCGAAGTCATCGCCTATGACGATTACATCCAGTACAAGGGCGAGGCCGGGGCCAAAGAAGCCGGGCGCTGGCGCCTGGAAGGCAAGGAATACATCGTGCAGGAAGGCGATGTGATGCACTTCCGTTTCAATGTCTGAGCCGGCGTACTGACCCGTCCCCCCGCGGGCGGGACGGCTGAACTGCCAGCCGGATCATGGGGTCTATAGCCATGGGCAACAACTTGGCTATAATTTCGACATGGAGACCCTGCTTAACAGGGTGAGTCGCAAGTTCGGGCAAGGTAGCCTGGAGTTCCAGGCCGCCGACGGACGCGTCTGGACCCTCGGTCAGCACGAGCCACGCGCCGTACTGCGGCTGCATGACCCCTCCGCCCTCGGCAAAATCCTGCTGAATCCGGAGTTGCGCTTCGGCGAGACTTATATGGATGGCGCCTGGGAGCCCGCCGACGGCGATCTGCTGCGGGTGCTGGAAGTGGCGATGCGCATGGTCGGCTCGATGAATACCAGCCGTTTCGAAAGGTTGCTGGGTAACACCGCCGCCTGGCTGGGGGAACTCAACAATCCCCTGCGCAGCCGCAGCAACGTCCATCATCATTACGACCTGGACTATGCGCTTTATTCCACCTTTCTCGATCAGGAGATGTTCTATTCCTGCGCCTACTTCAATGACGAAGGCCGGGAAGAGAGCATGAGCCTGGAGGCGGCGCAGCAGGCCAAGTGCGCGCATATCGCCGCCAAGCTGGACCTGAAGCCCGGCGCCCGGGTACTGGACATCGGTTGCGGCTGGGGCAGCCTGGCGTTTTACCTGGCGCAGCGTTTCGACGCACAGGTCACCGGCATCACACTGTCGGAAGAGCAGATCAAGGTGGCCCGGCAAAGAGCGCAGCAACGCGGCCTGTCGAAACAGGTGGAATTCCGCCTGGAGGACTACCGCGATACGCGCGGCGAGTTCGACGCCATCGTCAGCGTGGGCATGTTCGAGCATGTCGGCCGCCCGCAGTACCGCAACTTCTTCCAGCAGGTGCACGACCTGTTGACACCCGACGGCACCGCCCTGCTGCATACCATCGGCCGCACCTCGCCGCCCGGCGGCAGCAGCCCCTGGATCCGCAAATACATCTTCCCCGGCGGCTACATCCCGGCCGCCTCGGAGGTCATGGCGGCGATGGAACCGAACGGCCTGATCCTGACGGACTTCGAAGTCTGGCGCCTGCACTATGCCCGCACCCTGGCGGAGTGGAACCGCCGCTTCCAGGCCAACCGCAGCAGCTTCGCCGAAAAGCTGGGCGAGCGCTTCTGCCGCATGTGGGAGTTCTACCTGGTGTCCTGCGAAGCCAGCTTCCGCTGGGGCGACCTGGTGGTGTTCCATGCGCAGATGGAACGGAATCTGACCCGGCTGCCGCTGACCCGCGACTACCTGTATGGCGCGGACCGGCGGCGCAAGACCGTGACCTCCATCCGCAAGCACGGCTGATCCTGCTGAGCCGCTTTCTGCATGGAGGATCAGGCGCAAGCCGCGCAGCGGCTTCAGGTGCACCGGGATTTTGATTGATTTATTTAACCCATTGAAATGCAATGAGTTAAATGGTGGCTAGAGGCGGGATCGAACCGCCGACCTCAGCATTATGAGTGCCGCGCTCTAACCGTCTGAGCTACCTAGCCACTGAGGGGCCGCAAAGTTTATAGAAAGTGCTGGTTTGAGTCGAGTTCCGGCGGCTTTTTTCGGGAAGCCACTGCCCGCCTTCCCGCCTGCCGGGAGCCTGGCGTTTTCACGCAGCGGCCAGCGCCATAGCTGCGGATCGAATCCCGTCCAAACTAAGCCAATGCGGTCTCCTCGATCAGCCGCCGCAATTCCGGCACGCACGAGCCGCAGTTGGTGCCCGCCTTGAGATGCTGGCCGAGTAGTTTGGGCGTGGTGCAGCCATGCTCGCGGATGGCTTTCTGGAGCGTGCGCCGGCCGACGCCGAAACAGGCGCAGACGGTGGCGCCGGTGTCGCCGTCCAGAGAGGGGCGGCCGGCGAGCAGGCTGATGCGGTCGGCGCTATCCAGCCGCTCCTTGGCAAACAGGCTGCCCAGCCATTCCCGGTCCGGCAGGTCCGGGCGCGGCGAAACGAAGACGCAGGCTTCAAGCCTGCCGTTGCCGATGCGCGCCGCGCGATAGGCGCCCGCGGCGGCGTCGGCATAGTCGAGCCAGTCGCCCGGCCCGGCCAGGCGCGCGCGCACCCAGGCGGGCCAGTCCTGGTTATGGCCACGGCCGGCTAGTTCATAGCGCTGGAACTGCACGCCGGAAGAGCGCGCCCAGTACGACAGGTCCGATACTTCCACCGCGCCGCGCACCAGCAAGAAGCCATACCAGTCGACCGCGAAGGGCTCAGCCTGCACCGGGGTGTGCTTGAATTCCGGCTCGCCGGAAACCGGATCGACCACGGGATTGACCAGGGCACCGACGCGGGCATCGGCGGCGGAAGCATCGCTCCAGTGGATCGGCAGGAACAGGCTGCCGCGCCGCTGCTCGTTGCTGCTCTGCACCCGCGCCACGGCCGCGCCCCAGCGCGAGGAAATGCGCGCCAGCTCGCCGGCGCGCAGGCCGTAAGCCAGCAGGTCCTGCGGATGGATTTCGACGAAAGGCTCCGGACGATGCGCCGACAGCCGCGGTGCGCGGCCGCTGCGGGTCATGGTGTGCCACTGATCGCGGACGCGGCCGGTATTCAGCACCAGCGGGTAGTCCGCGTCGGTTTGATTCACCGGCAGGCGCGGCACCGTCGGCACGAAGCGGGCGCGGCCGTCCGGCGTGGTGAAGCGCAGCGGTGGAGCCGTTTCGCCCCCAGGCTGCTGCGGCGGCAGCACCGGCCAGCGCACCGGCTCCAGCTCGTCATACTCGATCTCGCTCAGGGCGGCCAGGCCGGAGAGGTTGAAGATGCGCCCGTCGCCCCGGGCGAAATCATTGTCATAAGCGGAGAGGCGCGCATGCTCGACGAAGATTTCGTGCGCCGAGCGGAAATTGAAGCCCTCGGCATAGCCCAGCCGCTTCGCCAGTTCGCAGACCGCCCACCAGTCCGGCTTCGCTTCGTCGGGGCACGGCAGAAAGGCACGCTGCCGGGAAATGCGGCGCTCGGAGTTGGTGACGGTGCCGCTCTTTTCGCCCCAGGCCGCCGCCGGCAGCAGCACATGCGCCAGCTTCGCGGTATCGGTATCGGCCACGCAATCGGATACCACCACCAGTTCGCAGCGCTGCAGGGCTTCACGCGCGCGGTCGGCATCCGGCAGGCTCACCAGCGGATTGGTCGCCATGATCCACACCGCCTTGACCCTGCCCTGGCCGATCGCCTCGAACAGCTCCACCGCTTTCAGTCCCGGCTTGTCGGCGATGCGCGGACTGTTCCAGAACGCCTGCACCTTTTGCCTATGCCGCGGCTGGTCCAGGTCCATGTGCGCGGCCAGCATATTGGCCAGGCCGCCGACCTCGCGCCCGCCCATGGCATTGGGCTGTCCGGTGATGGAGAACGGGCCGGCGCCCGCCTTGCCGATGCGCCCGGTGAGCAGGTGGCAATTGATGATGCTGTTGACCTTGTCGGTGCCGCTGCTGGACTGGTTCACGCCCTGCGAGAACATGGTCACCACGCGCGGCGTGGCGGCGAACAGGGCATAGAACTCGGCCAGGCTCTGCGGATCGATGCCGCAGCCCTGCGCCACTGCCGCCGCATCGCCGCTATCGCGGGCGACACGCAGGGCCGCATCGAGACCCTGCGTGTGGCCGCCGATGAAATCCGCATCGGCATGGCCCTGCGCATGCAGATGCGCCAGCAGGCCGTTGAACAGCAGGACATCGCTGCCGGCGCGCAGGGGCAGGTGCAGGTCGGCGATGTCGCAGGTGGGCGTGCGGCGCGGATCGATCACCACCAACTTCAATTCCGGCCGGCGCTCGCGCGCGGCGACGATGCGCTGGTACACCACCGGATGGCACCAGGCGGTATTGGAGCCGACCAGCACGATCAGGTCCGCCGTCTCCAAATCCTCGTAGCTGCACGGCACCACGTCTTCGCCGAAGGCGCGCTTGTGCCCGGCCACCGCGGAGGACATGCACAGCCGCGAGTTGGTATCGATGTTGGCCGTGCCCCACCAGCCCTTCACCAGCTTGTTGGCGACGTAGTAGTCCTCGGTGAGTAACTGGCCCGAGACATAGAGCGCCACCGCCTCGGGCCCGTGCTGCTCGATGATGCGGGAAAATTTTCCGGCGATGAAGTCCAGCGCCTCATCCCAGCTCACCTGCTCGTCGCGGAAAGCCGCGTCACGGCCGCCGATACGGCTGCGGATATGCGGATGCAGCAGGCGCCCCTGCAGGGACACGGTTTCGCCCAGGGCGGAGCCCTTGGAGCAGAGCCGGCCGAAGTTGGCCGGATGCGTGGTGTCGCCGGCGATGTCGGCAGCGCCATCCACCCGCGGCGTGGCCAGCACGCCGCAGCCGACACCGCAATACGGGCAGGTCGTGCGGATCGCCGGCACCACCTCGTTCATGGTCATTGGCGCAGGCGCGATTGATTCACGGACAAGCTCTAGGCCGCAGCCTGCACATCCGCGTAGGCACGCCCGAACAGCAGGCGGTCGCGTAAAGGACTCACATCGCGCTTGTCGTTCATCAGCTCCAGGTACCAGGAGCCATCGCGCGCGTCGCCGTACAGCAGCACGCCGCAGACCCGATGCTCCTTGAGCACGATGCGCTTGTAGATGCCGGCCTCCGGATCGCGTAGGATCAGCACCTCGCAGCCTTCGCCTCCGGCGAAATTGCCGCCCGAGTACAGCTCGATGCCGGTGACCTTGAGCGAAGTCGAAACCACCGAGCCGCCATAGCGCAGATGGCCGAAGCCGGCCAGATGGGCGGCGCAGACCCGCGCCTGCTCCCACAGCGGCGCCACCAGGCCATAGGTGGTGTTGCGATGCTGCACGCACTCGCCCACCGCATAGACGCGCGGATCGTAGGTCTGCATCGTGTCGTCGACCAGCACGCCGCGCCCACACTGCAAGCCCGCTTCCTTGGCCAGGGCCGCGTTGGGCGTGACGCCGGCGGTCATTACCACCAGGTCGGCGGGAATGGAGCTGCCGTCCGCGAACACCACCGCGGCGGCATGGTCCGCGCCCTGCACGCTCTCGGTCCTGGCGGCCAGCAGGAATTTGATGCCCCGCTGCTCCAGCGAACGCTGCAGCAGGGAGGCGGCGTAAGCGTCGAGTTGCCGCTCCATCAGCACCTCGGAGCGATGCACCACGGTCACATCCATGCCCTGCTGCAGCAGCCCGTTGGCCGCTTCCAGGCCGAGCAGGCCGCCGCCGATTACCACGGCATGGCGCTGCTCGCGCGAGGCATCGAGCATCAGGCCGACATCCGCCACGTCGCGGAAGGTGATCACGCCGGGCAGGTCCTTGCCCGGTATCGGCAGGCGGTTGGGGGTGGAGCCGGTAGCCAGCAGCAGGCGGTCATAGCCCGCCTCGACGCCATCGCGCGTGCGCACCACCCGCTTGATGCGATCGATAGCCACCACCGGATCGCCGATATGCAGGCTGATGCCCTGCCTGACATACCAGGCCAGGTCGTGCAGCACGATGTCCTCGAAGCGCTTTTCGCCGGCCAACACCGGCGACAGCAGGATGCGGTTGTAATTGCCGTGCGGCTCGGCGCCGAAGATGGTGATGTCGTAGGCATCCGGGGCGATGCGCAGCAGGTCTTCGATCACCCGCATGCCGGCCATGCCGTTGCCGATCATCACCAGCCGCTGGCGGCGCTCGGCCGGCGCCGCCGAGGCCACGGTCACGCCCAGCTGCACCGCACCGTTGTAGACCCGTACCGGGTAGATCGGCACCGATACGGCGGCGTCCTCGACGCAGACGCCGTCGCGCAGCCGGAAATGCTGCTTGTACACCGGCGAGGCGACGACCGGCTCGCCGCCGAGATCGCCGGTGATGCCGCGCGCCAGCACATTGGCCTGGCTGAACGGGTCGCCGTTGCCCAGCGCGTAGACCTCCTCGGTTTCACCCAGGCGGAAGATCGCGATCTGCTCTTCGCCGATCAAGGCGGCGACGCCGGAATCGGGCCAGATTTCTTCGAGCGCGCAGATGGTGCGCCACAGGATGCGGGCGGTCATGAACGTGGCGCGAGCAGCGTGGAGGGGCCCCATGCACGGCATGGGGATCCTAGCGTCGCGAGTCGGCACCGGCATGAGCAGCGCTCGCTTCGACCTCGGGTGTGCCTGGTGCTCATGCCGCTTCCTTGGCCAGCGCGTCACGGGCGAGGCTGCGTTCGTCCTCTGTGGCTGGCCGGATCTGGCCGCGCTCCTCGACGAACACCACATTGCTGTCGCCGACTTCGCTGTTGACGAAGGTACGGAAGCGCCGCAGCGTCGCCGGATCGTTGATCGCCTTCTTCCACTCGCACTCGTAGGTGTCGACCAGATGCTGCATCTCCTCTTCCAGCTCCATGGCGACGCCGAGCTTGTCCTCACACACCACCTGCCTGAGGTAGTCGAGGCCACCCTCCAGGTTTTCCATCCACACCGAGGTGCGCTGCAGGCGGTCGGCGGTGCGGACGTAGAACATCAGGAAGCGGTCGATATACTTGACCAGGGTGTCCTTGTCGAGATCGGCGGCCAGCAGCTCGGCATGGCGCGGCTTCATGCCGCCGTTGCCGCAGACATAGAGGTTCCAGCCCTTCTCGGTGGCGATGATGCCGACATCCTTGCTCTGCGCCTCGGCGCATTCGCGGGTGCAGCCGGACACGGCGAACTTGAGCTTGTGCGGCGAGCGCATGCCCCTGTAACGATTTTCGATCTCGATCGACAGGCCCACGCTGTCCTGCACGCCGTAGCGGCACCAGGTACTGCCGACGCAGGACTTCACCGTGCGCACCGCCTTGCCGTAGGCATGGCCGGATTCGAAGCCGGCGTCGATCAGCTCTTTCCAGATCAGCGGCAACTGATGCACCTGGGCGCCGAACAGGTCGATGCGCTGGCCGCCGGTGATCTTGGTGTAGAGACCATACTTCTTTGCCACCGCGCCGATGGCGATGAGCTTGTCCGGGGTGATCTCGCCGCCGGGAACGCGCGGCACCACCGAGTAGGTGCCATCCTTCTGGATGTTGGCGAGGTAGTAGTCGTTGCTGTCCTGCAGCTTGGCATGACGCGGCTGCAGCACATGCTCGTTCCAGCACGAGGCCAGGATCGAGGCCACCGTCGGCTTGCAGATGTCGCAGCCGCGGCCCTTGCCATGCTGGGCCAGCAGCTCGTCGAAGCTCTTGATCTTCTCCACCCGCACCAGGTGATACAGCTCCTGGCGCGAATGCGGGAAGTGCTCGCACAGGTGATCGCTGACCGCGACGCCGCGGGCACTCAGCTCATATTTCAGGATCTGCGTCACCAGCGGCCCGCAGCCGCCGCAGGAAGTGGCCGCCTTGGTGCACTTCTTCAGCGCGCCGAGCGTGGTGCAGCCCTCGTCGATGGCGGCGCACAGCGCCCCCTTGCTGACATTGTTGCAGGAGCAGATCTGCGCCGCGTCCGGCAGGGCCGCCACACCCAGCCCCGGCTTGGCCGCGCCGTCCAGCGCGGGCAGGATCAGCGACTCCGGCCGCTCCGGCAGCGGCATGCGGTTGAGCATGTATTGCAGCAGGGTGCCGTAGTCCTCCGCCTCGCCCACCAGTACGCCGCCGAGCAGGAACTTGCCGCAGTCGCTGACCACCAGCTTCTTGTAGACCTGCTGGCGCTCGTCGATGAAGCTGTAGCAGAGCGAGCCCTTGGTGGCGCCATGGGCGTCGCCCAGGCTGGCCACATCCACCCCCATCAGCTTGAGCTTGGTGCTCATGTCGGCACCGGTGAAGGCCACACCGGTCTTGCCGCTCAACTGGTCCGCCACCACCTGCGCCATCTGGTAGCCGGGCGCCACCAGGCCGTAGATGCGCCCCTGGTACAGCGCGCATTCGCCGATGGCATAGATGTCCGGATCGCTGGTGCGGCAGGCCTCGTCGACGACGATGCCGCCGCGCTCGCCCATCGCCAGCCCGGCCTGCCTGGCCAGCTCGTCGCGCGGGCGGATGCCGGCGGAGAACAGGATCAGGTCGGTTTCAAGGAAGCCGCCGTCGGCGAACTTCATGCGATGCCGGCAGCTCTCGCCGTCCACGATCTCCTGAGTATTCTTGCCGGTATGCACGGTGACGCCGAGCTGCTCGATCTTGCGCCGCAGGATGCGACCGCCGCCATCGTCCACCTGCACTGCCATCAGCCGCGGCGCGAACTCCACCACATGGGTGCTGAGGTTCATGTCCTTCAGCGCCTTGGCCGCTTCCAGGCCGAGCAGGCCGCCGCCGACCACCACGCCTACTTTGGATTCGCGGCCCGCCGCGGCGATCGCCTGCAGATCCTCAATGGTGCGGTACACCAGGCAGGCCGGACGGTCCTTGCCCGGCAGAGGCGGAACGAAGGGATAGGAGCCGGTGGCCAGGACCAGCTTGTCGTAGGCCATGGTTTCGCCGCCGCTGGTCGTCACCGTTTTCGCGGCACGGTCGATCCCGACGGCTTTTGCATTGAGCTTGAGCAGCAGCAGCTTGCCGTGCTCCTCGAAGAAGCCCGGCGTGACCAGGGACAGCTCATCCGCTGTCTTGCCGGCGAAAAACTCCGACAGATGCACACGGTCGTAAGCCGGCCGCGGCTCCTCGCACAACACGGTGACTTCCACATCGGCAGTGGCCGCCACAAGCTGCTCGAGCAGCTTGTGGCCGACCATGCCATTACCGATTACGACAATCTTCTTCCTGTCCATGCTCAAAGTCGTGTTGTCCAATAGCCGGCTTATTCCGCGTGAACCACGCCTTCCAGCGCGGCATCATCAGACCCGCCGCTGCCATGCTCGACCACCGCCCAAGTCAACCACTGCTGCCGCAGCACCACCACCAGCACCAGCGCGGCGGCGGAGATCAAGCCGAAGGTGGCGAAGCCCATCTGGTAGCTGCCGGTGCTTTCCTTGGCGATGCCCATGATCACCGGCAGATAGAAGCCGCCGATGCCGCCGGCGGCGCCGATGATGCCGGTCATCACGCCGGTCTTGCCTTTCCAGCGATGCGGCACCAGCTGGAAGGTGGAGCCGTTGCCCAGGCCGAAGCACACGTACAGGCCGAGCAGCAGCACCACGCCGCCGGCCAGCGGCGGCATGACCACGGCAAAAGTGAAATCGAGCAGGGAAATGCCGCTGAGCAGCACCAGCAGCGCACGCACGCCGGTCACGCGGTCGGCGATCCACCCGCCCAGCGGCCGCAGCACGGCGCCGGTAAAGGCAAACCCGGCCATCATCAGGCCGGCGTCGACCTTCGACATGCCGTAGAGGCTGGTGACCAGGGTGCTGACATAGGACGACATGCCGACGAAACCGCCGAAGGTGATGCTGTAGACCAGCATCATCACCCAGGTGTCGCGCTCGGCCAGCACTATGCGATAACGCTGCGGCAGCACCGCGATGGCCAGTGCCGCGCCGATCGGCGGCAGCAGCAGCAGGCCGGTCTTGCCCTGGCCCAGGTAGCCGGCGTGCACCAGCAGCACCAGCGCGATCAGCCCGGCCAGGGTGACGGCGAAGCCGGCAAAGGCGGGCGCGCCCTTGCCGCTCTTCGCGCTCAGATCGCCGGCCCAGAAGAACACCGCCACGGCGGTCAGCGCCAGCAAGGGCAGCGCCGCCGCGGTGGCATGCTGCCAGCCGAAGCTTTGCGCCAGCCCCGGAAACATGAAACCGTCCAGTACCGCGCCGATATTGCCGGCCGCGGCCAGGCCCAGCACCAGGCCCTGCACCTTCGGCGGATAGTTGCTGCCTGCCATCGGCAGGGCCACCGCGAAGCTGGCGCCGCCGACGCCGAGGAACACGCCGAGCACAAGCAGCGTGGTGTAGGAAGGCGCGCCGGGCAGCAGCAGGAACACCGAAGGCAGCGCCGACAGCAGGATGCCCATCAGGGCCAGGCGCTTGCCGTCCTGCGACTGGAACAGGTTGCCCAGGGTGACGCGCAGGATCGCGGCCGACAATACCGGCACCGCCACCAGGAAGCCCTGCGCCGCCGGCGTCATGCTGATGTCCTTGCCGATGAAGGGCGCCAGCGGGCCCAGCATCACCCACACGGTAAAGCCGGTGTCGAAATAGAGGAAGCACGCCAGCAAGGCTTTCCAGTTGCCGCTTTTCAATGAGGCTATGACCTGTTTCATATGTTTCCTTTATTGCTCTACTCAACCGACATGGGCATGGAGTTGCGCGTGTTGCCTAAGGACCGGAGGAAATGCCGGGCGAGCGGCCAAAAAAAAGACGTCACGCCGCGCTTTCGCGCAGACGGACGTCTTTGTCCATGACTCTCTAGAATTTCGCA
>Ga0302317_10001569_pt1 | contig 16746 bp, 15 predicted proteins | sample III_Palsa_N3_3_FD_200450 | JGI IMG/M metagenome (GOLD analysis project Ga0302317, IMG submission 200450) | Peat permafrost microbial communities from Stordalen Mire near Abisko, Sweden - III_Palsa_N3_3 | ecosystem: Environmental > Terrestrial > Soil > Palsa > Peat permafrost | place: Sweden...
CGATTCCGTAGCGGCGGCAGCTCCAGCGAGATCACATTCAGCCGATAGAAAAGGTCCTCGCGGAATCTACCTTCCTTTACCGCCTGCTCCAGGTTCACATTGGTCGCCGCGACGATCCGAATGTCCACCTGGATCTCCTGCGTTCCGCCAACATGCATGAACCGGCGATCCTGCAGCACGCGGAGGATCTTCGCCTGCATATCCATACGCATGGTGCCAATCTCATCGAGGAACAGCGTCCCGCCGTCCGCAACCTCAAACAATCCCTTCTTCGCCGCTACGGCTGAAGTGAACGCCCCGCGCTCATGACCAAACAGCGTCGACTCCAGCAAATCCGACGGCACCGCGCCCGTGTTCACTGGAATAAACGGCTTGTCCCGCCGCGGCGAGTGCGCATGAATCGCCTTCGCGATCAGCTCCTTGCCCGTGCCGCTCTCGCCCTGAATCAGCACTGTTGAGCGGCTCGGAGCTACCTGCGCCACCAAGTCAAACAGCCGCAACATCGGCTCGCTCTTACCCACAATATTCTCGAACGAGACGCGCTGCTTCAGCGTCCGCTTGAGGTGCACCACTTCCTGCTCGGCGCGATTCTTTCCAATCGCAATGCGAATATCCGCCAGCAGCTTCTCGTTGTCCCACGGTTTCTGCACAAAGTTCGACGCGCCCGCGCGGATCGCATCCACCACGTTGCCCACCGTTCCGTACGCCGTAATCATGATCACCGGCAGATCCGGTACCAGCACCTTGATTCGCGGTAGCAGGTCGATGCCACTCTCTCCCGGGAGCGCGAGATCCAGCAGCATCAGGTCATACGCATTGCGTGTCAGCTGATCCAGGCCCGAAACGCCATCGCCCGCCAGGTCGACGCGGAATCCCTCCAGCGTCAACAGCGTCTCCAGCGAGTCGCGAATACCCGCCTCGTCATCGATGATAAGAATTCTTTGGCCCAATGGATGTACGGCTACACTCGGCTCGTCGGTCGCTTCACTCACGGCTGCCTTAGACATGGACTACCTTTCCCTCTGCGCTGGCAGGTTCACTGCCAGCATGCGTCTTGTGCTGGGGTCGCGGTCCCGTGGTATCGACAGCAGGCAATTCCAGGCGAAAAACCGTGCCCTCACCCGGCTTGCTGCTCACTTCGATCGTCCCAGCGTGCTCCTGGACGATCCCATACGTCACCGCAAGGCCCAACCCCGTGCCTTTGCGCTGTCCTTCCTTCGGATTACTCTTCGTCGTAAAGAATGGATCGTAGATCTTGCGCATCACCTCCGGCGTCATACCCACACCGTTGTCCTCTACGCGAATCTCTACTCCCTTGGACGTCCGCGCCGTGAAAATGCGCACGCTGCCGCTGCCTTTCTCCTGCAGCGCATCCTTCGCATTCAACACCAGGTTCACCAACACCTGCTGCAGCTTGCCGCGGTTTCCCGACACCAACGGCAGGTCCTCATGCAGCTCCGTAGCCACAGCCACGCCCGCCGATCGCATCTGGTGCTCCAGCAACAGCACGGTATCCCGCACCATCAGGTTCACATCCACGCGCCCAAAGTCGACGCTGCCCATGCGCGAAAAATTCAGCAGCCCATTCACAATCTCCGACGCACGAAAAGTCTGCTGCGTAATCTTTTCAAGCACCGGCCGCAGCCGCTCATGCGTCGCCTCGTCCGACCGCAACTGCTTGCCCAGCATCTGCGCGTAGCTCGAAATCACCGCCAGCGGCGTATTCACCTCATGCGCGACGCCCGCTGCCAGGAGCCCAATCGACGACAGCTTCTCCGACTGCGTCAGCTGTGTCTCCATGTTGATGCGGTCCGTGATGTCGTCCACAATCACAATTCGTCCCACGGCCTCGAAGTCGCGATTCAACAGCGGCGCAATGGTGATATTCGCAATCCGCGCCTCGCCCGTTGGCGTTGGCAAGCGGAACTTGTACAGCGTGCTTACCCCTTGCTCGCCGCGTAGGCGATCGAACTCCTGTAGAAACTCAATTGGAAACACGTCTCGCAGCGGATGCTGCAGCGCCTCGGCCCGCGGCGTCGCATACATCACTTCCATCTGCGCATTCCAGCTCTCGATGTGGTCTTCCAAATCAACAGCGAACACGCCAATGTTGATTGATTCCACGATGTTTTCGTTGAAGTCACGCAGCCGTTCGAAGTCCTGAATCTTCTGCTCCAGCCGGCGATACAGCTGCGCGTTCTGAATCGCGATTCCGATATATCCGGCCAGTGACTCCAGCAGTTCCATATCCTCGCTCGAAAGAAAATCGCCTTCGCCCGTTCGGCCCAGACCAAGGACAGCAATCGTGCTCCGCCCCGTGCCCTCATGCCGTGCGGCCCGACACGGTACGTAGTAGTTCAGGTCCAACGCCGCAGCCGTCTGCCGCTCTTCATCCGGAAGTCGCAGCATCGCATTCGGCGTTTCAAAAAATAAATGACTGCTGCTGTCGCGGTTGTCGAAATCAAGGAACCCAAGTTCCAGCGAGTCCGCATTTGAAAGCACCTGCTGCGAAAGCCCATGCGCCGCCGCCAGCGAGAACTTGCTCTTTCGGCCCGCAGTTTCCTCTTGTGCCAGGAAGACCGCCACGCGCGTCACCAGCAGCGTCTCCGGTAGCCGTTGCACAATCGAATTCACCAGAGCGCGCAGATCCGTCTGCGCATTCAACTCGCTACCAAACTCCACCAGCGTCTCGCGGTAGTCGATGCTCTTCTGATCAAACACCCGGTCCAACTGCCCTTGGATCACCCGCTTCAGCGGATCGAACACTAGTCCCGTCACGATGACGGTTGCCACCAGCGCCCACTCGCCGAGATGCTGAAACCGCGTATGCACCATCTCCGCGCTCAGCGCGACCACGCCAAAATAAACGCCCACCAGCGCCGCCGTCGCCAGGGTGTACGAGGCGCCGCGCTTGAAGATCAGGTCCACATCCATCAGCCGGTACCGCACGATCGCCCAGCTGAACGTTAGCGGCAGAAGGATCAGCGACAGCAGCGCAACCCTGGTCAGCGCGCTCGGCACATACGCATCAAACAGGAACGGAATCACGTACAGCGTGGTGAAGGGAATTACCGTGAGCACCGTTCCACGCGACAGCCACTTGAGTTGCTGCCGTTGTAGCGGCTGCTCCTCCGCCCGATAGCGCACCCAGAACACGATCGCCGCCAGAATGTAGAAGCTCGCCAGGTACGCATAGTCGAACTTGTCCAGTCGCTGCTGCAGCGCTCCCGTCGACTCCCAGTACGTGTACGACAGGTACCTTAGAATTCCTAGCACCAGCCCCGGCACATAGATCAACGGGTACAACAGTCTGCGCCGCCGCGAACCCTCCTGCGTGAAGCTGATTGCGAAGTGCAGGAACAGCGCCGGCTGCAACTCCGTCGCAATAATGTTGCCGGTCAGAATCGTTATGTCGAGCCCGTCAAGAATCCCCGTGAACTTGAACGCATAAAAGATGAACGAGACTAGGCAGAACACGAAAAAGTGTGTCGACTTAGGCGCCGTCCAGCGTCGCAGCAGCACGAACAAGCCAATCGCCAGGTACACCAACGCAATCAGCCGTTCCACCTGCCAGTCCGTCCGGTCCGTCGGCTCCAAATACACCACCACCGGGACAGCGACGGTCGCGCTTCCGCTGGTCTTCCGCAGCAGCGAATACCTTACCTTCGACCAAACGCCCTTGGCATCAATCTGACGCTGCAGAGAAGCCAACCGCACTGTGGGAACGTCTTCCACCGACGTCAACGTGTCGCCCACTCGCACCCCGGCCCGATACGCCGGCGTATCAGGAGGCACTAGGTAGGCGCGCAGCCCGCCAGTCGTCTCAGTCCATCCAGCTCCGTCGGTTGCGGGAGTGTAGTCGCTCTCCTGCACAAGGTTCGCGATTGCGAGTCCCAGGGCGGCCATCGTGAAAATCGCCAGGACAATCGCCAGCAACCGAGTTTGAGCACCGCTTTTCACGGGGAAGTACCATCTTTCAGACATGATGCATGCAAATCAGCGGCCAAAGGGAGAACCAGATCGAATACCTCCGATAACCCAGCAGAATGAAGGAGCTTGAGGAAATCCAGTCCTTCCGAATGCACGAATTCATAGGCAGATACGTATTTCAGAATAGCTCGATTCCTCGCTCAATTGCCATGTGCTTGATCAAATCCGCGCCTCCCGCATTCCTGTCCTGCCCAAATGGCCTGCCGCTCTACCCGTCTACTTCAATTGTTAAAATCCGCGGCCTCAGGCTGACCGGTAGGGAATTTCACGTATCTTTAACACTGGATCCACAGGGATCCCGACCTTCGGCCTTCCATTGTCGATCAAATGGTCAATGGACCAGCCAAAGCGTCTGCTCGTTAGCTGACCGCAACCGAATAGGGGAATCTCCTCAGAATGATGAAGCGCCGTCATCTTCAGCTCGATGGCCTTCGCCTCTCGTACCTCGAAAGAGGAAAGGCGGTGGAGGCTCAGCCCTCCCTCGTCCTCCTGCACGGCCTCATGGGTTGCGCCGACACCTTCGTTCCGCTCATGGAGGAGCTCCGCCCCGACCTCCACGTTATTGCCCTCGATCTTCCCGGAGCCGGTCAATCCGAGCGCCGCCACGACATCGACGCGAGCCTCGCCGCCACCGCCGAGCAAGTTGGCCGCATCCTCTCTGAGCTCCATCTCCACCGCCCCATCGTCCTCGGCCACTCCCATGGCGGAGCCGTCGCCATGAGCCTCGCCGCACACCACCGCGAATCCGTTGGCTCGCTCGTCCTCATCTCTCCCGCGCACCCTTACTTCCGCGAAGCCGATCCACTCGTCCGCTTTTACCTCTCCCGTCCCGGCCAGCTCTTCGCTCACTGCATGCCCTGGTTGCCAGAGTGGCTACAGATGATTGGCCTCCGCCGCATGGCGGGCCCCCAAAGCTGGGACACGCCCGAGCGCCTCAAGCCCTACCGCGACAACCTCCGCACCCCCGGAACCATCCTCCACCTGTTGCGCCTGCTCCAGACCTGGCACAACGATATGTCTGACCTGCGCCGCGCGCTCCGCCGTTACCTCGAGACTCCCAGCCTCGTCCTCTGGGGCGACTGCGACCGTGCCGTACCGATCCACTCCGCTCCGGAGCTCCGCCGCCACTTCCTGGATTCAGACCTAATCACCCTATCCGGCGTAGGCCATCGTCCGGCCGAGGAAGTCCCCCAACTCGTCGCCGGCCACCTCCGCACCTGGCTCGAGAGGGAACTGCCTGCCCCCTCCATCCGCTACAGCGCGAACGTCTCCCCAACCCACGTCCGCACCGCCTCGCGCATCACGCCCAGCTTCGAATCGGGCGACTGAGCTATCCCCGCAAAGAAGTGGTCCGCACCTTCCACCCACACAATCTTCTTCGGCTCCGCAGCCGTCACCAGCGTCGCCTCCAGCATTTCCTGTGGACAGAACTTGTCGTGATCCCCGCTGACAAACAGCTTCGGCACGCTCCCGCAAGCCGGTAGAAACCGATAGCTGTACTCCCGTCCCGCCGACTGCAGCGGCAACCCCAACCCCACCAGCCCGCGCACCCGTGCATCCCCGCAGCAGGCTCGCATACCAACATTCGCGCCAAACGAGAACCCTGCAAACAAGACCGGCAGGCGAAACTTCTCCGTCAGCCAGTCGACCGCCGCGCGTACATCCTCCACCTCGCCATGGCCGCCGTCATGCACACCCTCGCTCAACCCCGTCCCGCGAAAGTTGAACCGCAGCACCGGCATCCCGAAGCTCGAAAACGCCTTGGCCACGTGATACACCACCTTGTTATGCATCGTCCCACCGCTGGGCGGATGCGGATGCGCAACGACCGCCGCATACAGCGCGTCATCTTTCCCAGTGTTCAGCACCGCCTCGAGCCGTCCAGCCGGCCCTCGCAAATCCTCAACACTCTTCACATGCGATAGAAAACGCCCAGCATCACTCACCATCTAAGTCTATCGTCCAGGCCGTTCACCGTAAGTCGGTTATCCTTACACCAGATGCCGATCGATCCCATCCAGCTCACCAAACAACTCGTCGACCTAGAATCCACCACCTACCACGAGGCCCCGGCAGGCGAGTTCCTCTCCACCTACCTCGCCTCACTCGGCTATGTGATTGAGCGCCAGCCTGTCCCGCAGCCCGACCTTGCCAAGAATCCCGCCGCCGGCACCGGCCCCCGCTTCAACGTCTACGCCTCGCTCCCCGGCGTCACCCCCGACCTCGTCCTCTCCTCCCACATGGACACCGTCCCGCCCTTCCTCGGCCCCTGTCGCGAAGACGCTGACTTCCTCTACGGGCGTGGTACCTGCGACGCGAAGGGAATCATCGCCACCCAGATCGCCGCCGCCGAAAAACTCATCGCCGCCGGCAAGCGCATCGCCCTCCTCTACGTAGTAGGCGAAGAGCGCGATTCCGCCGGCGCACTCCTCGCCAACACCACCCCCAAAGGCAGCCGCTTCATCATCAACGGCGAACCCACAGACAACCGCCTCGCCCTCGCCTCCAAAGGCTGCCTCCGCGTCGAACTCCGCGCCCACGGCAAGATGGCCCACTCGGCCTACCCAGAGCTAGGTGAATCCGCCGTCGACAAACTCCTCGCCGCCCTCCACGACATTCAGGCCCTCCCCCTGCCCGTAGTAGAAGGTATCGGCGACTGCACCATGAACATCGGCGTCATCCGCGGCGGCGTCGCCCCCAACGTCATCCCCGACAAAGCCGAAGCCCACATCCTCATCCGCCTGGTCGGCCCACCCGAAGAGTTGATGGCGCAGATCACCCATGCCGCTGCCGGCCGCTGCGAGGTCAACTTCACCCTCAAGCTGCCTTACATGCACATGCGCGCGATCCCCGGCTTCGACACCATGATCGCCAAGTTCACCACCGACATTCCCTCACTCACCAACTGGGGCGAACCCTTCCTCCTTGGCCCCGGCAGCATCCTCGTCGCCCACACCCCCGACGAACACATCCGCAAGTCCGAGCTGCTGGAGTGTGTCGATCTCTACGTAAAACTCGCTAACAGCCTGCTCGGCTAGGCGTTACGGCAAATAGCTCCACCGGAACTTTAAGTCGTCATGTTTCCAGCACTACGCATGCTCTTCGTCTTCATCTTCTTCGGCCTGCCCGCCGCCCTCGTCGGCATTCCTTACTCGCTCCTGGCAGGCAATATCCGAACAATGTATGGCTGGGCCATGTTCGCCATGCGTGCCGGCATTCGCGCCGGTGGCATTCGCGTCGTTGTTCAGGGCGCAGAAAATATCCCGGCCAAGCAGTCCTGCATTTTCCTCAGCAACCACGTCTCCAACCTCGACCCGCCCATCCTCCTGCCCGCCATCCCCGGCATGTGCAGTGTCTTCCTCAAGAAGTCGCTGATGAAAATTCCCTTTGTCGGCATCGCCATGCGGATGGCCAAATACGTCCCCGTCTCGCGTGGCCACTCCCGCGCCGAAGCTGAACAGTCCGTAGCCATCGCGGCCGACGCTCTCCGCAGCGGCATGCACATCTTCATCTTTCCCGAAGGCACCCGTTCCCCCGACGGCAACCTCCTGCCCTTCAAGAAAGGCGCCTTCTTCCTCGCCGCCGAGACCAACGCCCCCATGGTCCCCATCGTCATCCAAGGCACCGCGCAGATGATGCGCAAGGGAAGCCTGAAAGTCTTCCCCGGAGTAGCCACAGTCCGATTCCTCCCCCCGATCCACCCCCAGGACTTCGCCACCCGCGAAGCTCTCATGGACGCGGTCCGTCAGCAAATGCAGTCCGCCCTGGGCCAACCCTAGTCCTCGGTACCCGCACGCACTACTCACTACTGGTTACGCACTACTTGATGATTGGCTGATATCCGTCCGCAATCAACTTCTGTTTCGCGGTCGCAGCGTCCTTCATATTCGTGTACGGTCCCACCTGGATATGAAAGAACTTGTCGCCGGAGTCCGCATGCGCATTCACGGGATAGCCCTTCGCGCGTAACGCACTCACCAGCAGCTGCGCGTCTTCCTCATGCGAAACCGCTGCCACCTGTACCACGAACGTTCCAGTCACTGCTGGAGGCTCAGGCGTCGTCGCCGAAGGGGTCGCTGCATGCGTAGCGGGTGCAGCTGCTGACGGCGCAGTCTCCGCAGCAGACGTTCCGCCCCGCCCCTCTCCCGACCCAGATCTCGCCGACACCGGTGCGGAACCGGGCGCGGGACTAGAAGTCATAGGCGATCCCGCAGCCGGTTTAAACCCGCTAAACAAGCCAGACGACGGCTGCGCACTGCCCGCCTCGGCCGCAGACAATGGCACCGGCCCTCGGCTACCCATCTTGTATCCCATGCCAAAGAAAGCACCGCACAGCACCACCAGGGCGAGAAATATCCCCAGGATCACCCCTGTGCTCAGCGTCAGCTCGCGCTCACGCTGCAGATCTTCTTCATCGTCATCGAGCAGAGAGTTCATAGCGGCAGGCTCAATATATCTAACCGGGCAGCGAACAGCTAGTACCCAGGCAGGGAACAGCTAGTATCGGATGTAGAACCCGGCGGTCGGCTCGTACGTCGTGGCGTGCTTCAGGATTGTCAGATAATTCTGTCCGAAGTCTGGATCCAGGAAGAACAACTCGCGAAATCCGGCAGTCAGACCGAAGTGCGGGCTCAGATCCTTCGTGAATCCGAGCGAATAGTAATACGTCATGCGCGCCTTTTCTGGCAGGGACTGTCCACCACCCGGCGTGGGCTTGAAGCCTTGCGGCCCGGCGCCAACCGACGCATACGGTTGCAGGCCAAAGATCGTGTACGGCGGCGTAATCAGGTAGCCGAACGTATATTCGTTCACCTTCGTCTGCACCTGGAAGTTCGTAATGCCGTCAGGAAGGAAATTCTCGATCGCCGTCCCCGTGTAGTTCTCGGTGTAACGCGCGTAGCTGAATTTGAACTCGAGTCCAAAATAAGGCTTTGCCGGATAATGAATCGAGACCAGCGCACCCAGCGTGTTCGACCCGAACTGGGTCATCGCGTCGCCTTGGTTCGGTGCCACTGGGACGATCGTGCCCGACACCGTATTGTTGAAAATACCAGCGCCCTGAATCGAGAGGTCCAGCTTATGCAGCTGCTTCTCAAGTCCGGTCTCTGGCGGCGTTTCCGTCTGAGCGTGAGCCCCGGCAACGAGGCTGGTAAAAAGGAATGCGGCAAGTATGGGAAAGGCTTTGCGGATCAAGTCGTAGAGGCTCCGGGCGCGAAAATGCGCTCCCCCCTAGTCTAACTCTTTGTTGGCGCGGGCGCGTCGGGCAATCCGCGCAAGAATTGAACTCGTCCCCCCAAGTATTAATCCGCATCCCACTGCTAACCCCGGCGCTGGTTCCGCGTCGCGTACCATGTGCATGAACCCCAGCGCCAGCGCCAGCGTCGCCGCTACATCGACCACCACCGGCGTCCGCTGCCTCAACCCCAGTCCCAGCAACACCACCGCCGTACCCACCAGCGCCCCCGCCCCCGGATTCACCCCCACCCGCCCCAGGGATGCCATCGCGAACAACGCAGCCGTCAGACCAACCGCCCCCGGCACCACCCAGCCCGGCCGGTTCAGTTCCACGTAGATCAGCAGCACGCCCATCGTCAGCACCAACAGCGCACTGTCCGAATCCATCCGCGCCGCCATAGCCAGCATCCTATGGCACCGTCTGGCCGCGCTGCTGCACCACCAGCTTCAGCGCAATCGCGTCGGCATTCTTCGGATCAATCTTCAGCGCTTGCGAGATATCCTGCGCGCTCGCCGCCAGCTGCTTGTTCGCCAGATCCAGTTGCGCCAGCACCAGCAGCGCCGCCACATTCGGCTTCATGATCATCGAAGTTTTCGCCTCGTCACGCGCTCCCGCCGGATCCCCACTCGCCTCCCGCAGCTGCGCCATCCCCGCATGCGCGTCGGCCGAGTTCGGGCTCGCCTGCAACGCATCCTGGAACTGCGTCTCCGCCTCTGGCAGCAACCCCTGCGACAGGTACTCGCGCCCCAGTTGCGTATATTCCGTCGCCCGCTGGTCCGGCGGCAGCATCGTCATCCGAATCGCGCGCACCTGGTCCAGCTGGAACGCCGCCTGCCGGAATCCCGTCTCCGAATAGTTTCGCCGAATCCGCTCCAGCGGGCTGAACCCGCCCTCCGGGTCCGCCTTCAGCTTCGTCCCCGCTGGAACTTTCTTCAACTGGGCCAGCAGCTCAATCGCCTCGTTATCTGCGGGCTTCAGCTTCAGCGCGGCTGTGACCTCACGCGTCGCTCCCGCAGTGTCCCCGCGACGAAACATCGCAACCGCGAGATTGTAGTGATAATCCTCATCCGAGGGATCCGCGTCACTCGCCTTACGGAACAGATCCACGCTGTCCTTGCCCTGCCGGCTTACCGCGACGGCCTCGTTATTCACCACCTCGGGCAGCGGCAGCCGGCTCGCCACAAACGAAAACGCCACCTGCGCGCCCGCATAGTTGGCCGAATTAAACTCCGCCAACCCTAGATAAAAATTTGCCTCCAGCGCCAGCCGATCCGTCTTTGGAACCCTCGCAAGCGTCGCCGCCGCTCCATCGAAATCCCTTTGCGCATACTGCTCTTTGCCCAGCTCCAGCAATGCCGCAGGATAGTTCGGCACCTGCGCCACCGCGTTCTTTAGCCGCTTCAATCGCTCGTCCCCACTCGGCGCATTGATCCCGCGGATATAGTCTTCGAACGCCGGCAGCGGCACTCCACCCGGCGCCGCCAGAAACGTCTGCTCCGACACCGCGAAGTGCGGATCCATCGCGCCCGCCACCTTCCACGCAATCGCATTCTCGGCATCAAATAGCCGAGTCAACTCAGCCGAATCCTCAATCATCCCCGACAGCCGCAGCGCGTCCATCGACAGCACCTTCGCCTGGATCATGATCCGGCCCATCGCCTGGCCCTTCGCCCCACCGCCCGGTCCCGGCACCACCGTATAGCTGCCAATCACCACGTAGTTCGCGTCCAGCTGATCGGCAATGCGGATCGTCGTCGCCCGCGTCGGCCGAAAGTCCGCCGGCAACCCCAGGTGGTCGTACGCATACAGGCGGTCATCATGCGAAATGGTAAGAAACCCCGCCGACGTCAGCCGCTTGTTCAGCGTGTCTGGAAACGAATCCCCAATCCAGTTCAGCGAAGCGTTTCCCGAATGGTTATCGAAGGGAAGCACCAGCACCACACGTCCACCAGCGCTATCTGCCGTCTGCGTAAAGGCAGCCGGGCTACAGGCGAAGATCGCCACCAGAGCGAGGACAAGGGCGAAGAACTTCGTCGGAAACCGCATCCCGACAATTATAGGCGGTCGCTTTCTTTTGGCAGCCCTATCGGCCGGCAACGAAGAACTGAGAACGGATAACTGAGGACTCTCGTTGCAGGCAACCAATTTCCCCTGCATCCTTTCGTGCTCCCAAAATTATGCCAGTATTTGCTCAATCGCATCTCATTGTTGCAGGAGCTTCCATCTTTGCCTCGCAGGAGACTGAACCCATGCAGCTCAATCCGAATGACCCCAGACTCATCATCGGTATCGTAGTTCTTGTCGTGATCGTCGCTATCGTCATTGGTGTCGTGATCTACCAGCGCAAAAAGAAAGTCGAACATCTCCGTGATCGTTTCGGCTCCGAGTACGATCGCACTGTCCTCGAGCGCGGTTCTGAACGCAACGCGCAAGCCGCTCTCGCCGCCCGCGAAGAGCGTGTCAACAGCCTCCACATCCGCGACCTCGCCCCCGCCGAGCGCGAACGCTTTCTCAGCGAGTGGCAGGTCGTGCAGTCCCGATTCGTCGACCATCCCCGCGGCGCCGTCATCGAAGCCGACGACCTTGTCGCCTCCCTCATGAACGCCCGCGGTTATCCCGTCGCCGACTTCGAACAGCGCGCAGCCGACGTCTCCGTCAATCACCCGCGCGTGGTCGAAAACTATCGCTCTGCGCACGCCATTGCGCAACGACTATCTGGTAACGAAGCCAACACCGAAGAGATGCGCACCGCCATGCTTCAATACCGCGCTCTCTTCGACGAGCTTCTGCAGGTCAACGTCAGCGCGCCCCGCGAAACCGTAGCCGTCTAAGCCTTTCGACCCTCAGAGAAAACGATAGCTGCATGCCGAATCTGACATGCAGCTATTGTCGTCAACTCTCGCCGTTAGCGCAGGGCTCACCGCTTCCCAAACACCTCGCCCATACGGCGAATCTGCGCGCCCACGCCCCGCAGCTTTTCTTCCAACCGCTCATACCCGCGATCCATGTGATACACCCGGTCGAGAATGCTCTCGCCATCGGCCACCAGCGCCGCCAGCACCAGCGCCGCACTCGCCCGCAGGTCAGAGCACATCACCGCAGCCGACTGCAGTTTCGTCCCACCGCGCACGGTTGCCGACCGTCCCTGCACAGAAATATTCGCGCCCATCCGGCTCAGTTCGCCCACATGCATAAAGCGGTTTTCGAAGATATTCTCCGTCACAATCGAAGTACCTTCCGCCTGCGTCGCCAACGCCATAAACTGCGCCTGCATATCGGTAGGGAAGCCCGGATACTCTTCGGTCGTAATGTCCGCAGCCTTCAACGCACCGCCCGAATGCACCCGCACATTCTCCTTTCCAATCTCGAGCTTCACGCCCATCTCTTCCAGCTTCCCAAGCAGCGATCCCAAATGCTCCGGATTGCAGCAATCAATATTCAGATCCCCGCCCGTAATCGCGCCCGCCATCAAATAAGTTCCCGCCTCAATCCGATCCGGATTAATCCGATGCCGCGCCCCATGCAATTTCGCAACACCCTTGATCCTGATCGTAGAGGTCCCGGCGCCCTCAATCTTCGCGCCCATCGCATTCAGCAGGGCCGCGAGGTCCATCACCTCGGGCTCGCGCGCGCAGTTCTCAAACAACGACTCGCCCTCCGCCAGCGCCGCCGCCATCAACAAATCTTCCGTGCCCGTCACCGTAATCTTGTCGAACACAATATGAGCGCCACGCAGCCGCTCCACCCGCGCCTCTAAATACCCATGCTCCTGCGTAATCGTCGCGCCCATCGCCTCCAGGCCCTTGATGTGCAGATCGATCGGCCGCCCGCCAATCGCGCATCCGCCCGGCATCGCCACCCGCGCCATTCCCGTCCGCGCAATCAAAGGCCCCAGCACCAGCGAGCTCGCCCGCATGGTCTTCACAATCTCGTACTTCGCCACCGGATCACTCAGAACCGCGCATTTAATCGACGTCCGATGCTGCGCCCGCCCATACCCCAGCTCCACTTCCGCACCCATCGACTCCAGCAGCTTCCGCTCCGTCTCAATATCCCGCACCTGCGGAATGTTCTCGAGGATCACCTCATCCTCAGTCAAAATCGCTGCGGCCATACACGGCAGCGCAGAGTTCTTCGCCCCCGAAATCTTAATCGTCCCAAGCAGGGGATTGCCCCCGCGAATAACAAACTTGTCCATCACCCCAGTCTACGGAATGCTCATGAGGAAAGGGGTACTGCCCTAGATTCAGCCCCCTCGTCATCCCTACTCCGGCCCATCCAGAATCCGCGACTTCACCTCAAGCCGGTGATAGTTCCGGTACGTCGCCTGAAACGTCCAAACCGTCACATCGAAACCCGATCCACTGGTCGTCCGCATCCCGATCGCCGACGGCATCCAGAACGTCTCGTTCCCCAGCAGCACCGGCGCATAATCCACCGTCAGCTCCCGCCGCCCAACCTCGGCCTCCGAGTACTCGTTCCCTTGATCGATCACATGCCGCGGCGTGTCAATCTCCAGCCGCTTTAACTGCATCGACGCCGCATCGACCACCACCCGCCCCTTACTCTTCTCCTGTAGAAAACAGTCCGCCGTATTCGATGGCGTGAGCAACGTAGCGAAACTCACAACGATCTCCCTTGGCCGTTTCCTTCGCTCCAACTTGTAGTTCATGCACGATGTCTGCCCCACAGAAACCACCGCCAGGCCGCCCTCAAAAATTCCCGTCAACAATGTAGGAACGGGAACAGCCTCAGACGTCGCCGGCCTCCCATTCACGCGCTTGATCTCGCGCGATTCTACCAGAGCCGTCGTCCCATCCGCTTGCGCCGTCCGCTTCAGCCGAAACACCGAGTCCGTCGCACTGCTGTCATCGCGCTCATGCGGCACACTCCGCGACGACACTACATGCTCATCACAAAAGAAACTCGGCACCCCCACGTCGTAGCGATTCAAATTCGCTTCTAGCCGCTGCAACATCTCGCCCAGCGTAGAAGCCTTTGCCCCCGGCGCACCCAGCGCCGAAGGAACACCCACCAATGCAACGCCGCCAGGCCAGATGCAAATCACCCGCAAAAGGCTCGCCCGTTCCATCCTTTACAACTCGAGCCGCGAGTCCTCGATAGCCAGCCGGACATTCCCATCCGACTTCTGCAGTCGCCGCACGGCCTCCATCTTATCCACGTTGGCCTTCAGCATCACCACCGCAATTGGTATCGACTTGCCCGCCGACTTGATCGTCCGAATCGCCGTCTCGCGATCAATGCCGCACACCTTCATCAGCACCCGAATTCCGCGCTCCACCAGCTTCGCGTTTTTCATATGCACGTTCACCATCAGGTTGTCGTAGACGTAGCCGAGCCGCGTCATCGCTCCCGTGGTAATCATGTTCAATATCATCTTCTGCGCGGTCGACGCCTTCATGCGCGTAGAACCCGACACGATCTCCGGCCCAACCTCCGCCAGAATCGTAATGTCTACCACCTGCGACAAATCCGAGTTCGCATTGCACGTAATTGCGGCCGTCTTCGCGCCACAAGCCCGCGCGTATTCCGTCGCCCCAACTACATAAGGAGTCCGCCCGGAAGCCGAAACCCCAATCACAATGTCCTTGCGCGTAGGCCGGCGACGGGCGATGTCCCTCTGCCCCAACTCCGGCGAATCTTCATTTACATCGCTGGCGCTGGCCAGCGCCTTCGGTCCACCCGCCATAATGTACTGCACCTGCTGCGGAGCGGTCGAGAACGTCGGCGGACACTCCGACGCATCCAATGCCGAAATCCGTCCCGACGACCCCGCACCCACATAGATCAGCCGTCCGCCATCCCGCAGCGAGCGCGCAACCGTATCAATCACAAGCGCAATCTCGGGCAGGGCCTTCTTCACCGCCGCCGCAATCTTCGCGTCTTCGTGGTTGATAATCCGCGCAATTTCAATAGCGGATTTGGTATCGAGACCCTCGGATGCCTCGTTGGGTCGCTCTGTTGGGAGATTTTCAAGATCGGAAACAATCCGTGCAAACGGCTGTTCAGTCGGAGATGAGGGCATAGTCAGCGTTGACATGGCAAATAGGTCACCACACTCAGTCTACTGCATTAGCCTGTGATACGTCGCACATCACGTATCTCTTGGGGCTCCCATGGTCTGTTCGCCGACCGACACCGCACCTCTAACCCCCCGCGTATCATCATCCCGAGGCCCCCATTAACCATGCGTACCCTCCCCACCCCCTCCCAAAGCCGCGCCCTTTTCCCGATCGCAGCCCTGTTTGCTGTCTCCATCGTCCTCGCCGCCCAAACCCCCGTCCAGCCGCCCTCCTCTATCCTCCAGCAGCAACTCCAGCAGCTGACCGCCGCCCGCGCCTCCGCCGGCCTCGGCCATACCGCCCTCTACGCCATCCGCCTCAACACCCCTGAAGCGGTCGGCATCGACGCCGACCTCCCCGTCCAGACCGCCTCCGTCATCAAGCTCGCCATCCTATACCACGCCATGGCCGAAGTCCGCGCCGGCCGCGCCCGCTGGGACGAGCCCATCACCCTCCACCCCCACGAAGCCGTTCCCGGCTCCGGCCTCCTCACCTTCCTCGATACCCCGGTAACCCTCACACTCAAAGACGTCCTCACGATGATGGTCATCGTCAGCGATAACACCGCCACTAACCTCGCCATCGACCGCTTCGGCATCGACCCCGTAAACGTCCGCGTCCAGGCCCTCGGCCTCGCCAACACTCATCTCTACAAAAAGGTCATGCTTCCGCCGACCGGCCCCATGCCCGCCGACCAGCCCAAGTTCGGCCTCGGCAAGACCACCCCGCGCGAGATGGCCTATCTCATGGAAGCCATCGGCCTCTGCCATCTCCACCAGCAGAGAACTGCCGCCGCCCCGGGCGCAGCAGTCTTCGCACCAACCGACGCAGCCGACCGCGCCGTCTGTTCCGTAGCCCTCGACATGCTCAAGAATCAGTTCTACCGCGAGACCATCCCGCGCTATCTCGAGACGGTCGACACCAGCGAAACCGGCACCGCCATCGCCAGCAAAACCGGCTCGCTCGACGCCGTTCGCAACGACGTAGCCATCGTCATGGGCAAGTCCGGCCCCATGGTCCTCTCCGTCTTCACCTACGGCAATCGCGACCACGGCTGGACAGTCGACAACGAAGCCGAAGTCTCCATCGCAAAACTCGCCAAAGTCATCGTCGATGACTGGGCCCCCACCGGCCTCGACGGCAAAAACCTCGTCCCAGGCCTCGGCCTCCCCGACGCCACCACCATCCCCTCGCCACCCACTCCGTAGCATTGTCCAACGGACGGGTGGGATGATGAACCCAACCGCAGCATTCACCCCGGCATACACAAGCCCACCAGTATCGTCTAATCTCAAAGAAGCCGTTTTCTCCGGCTCAGCACCGCCATCGCCACCGAGGCTTCCCGAACTTGCCCGATCTACAACAACCGCCCGCCGAACAAGAAGCCGAGCAGCCAACCGCGCCGCAAACCGACCTGACCCCAACCTCCGTCCTGCT
>Ga0302317_10001570_pt1 | contig 16741 bp, 10 predicted proteins | sample III_Palsa_N3_3_FD_200450 | JGI IMG/M metagenome (GOLD analysis project Ga0302317, IMG submission 200450) | Peat permafrost microbial communities from Stordalen Mire near Abisko, Sweden - III_Palsa_N3_3 | ecosystem: Environmental > Terrestrial > Soil > Palsa > Peat permafrost | place: Sweden...
GATCACCCCGCCGATCATGCGGGTGCTCATGCCAAAGGACACGGTGTGGCACAGGGCCAGGTTGCCGTCCTCGCCGGCGTAGGTGATGTCGAAGGCGTGGGCGAAGTTCGTGCCGAGGTAATGCGAAGTACCGGACTGCAGGGCGCGGCCGTCGCGCATCATGCCCTCGATCGTGAAGGTCCGGACCGCTCCGGCGAAGCGCTCACCGGAGGTCTTCTCGCCCTCGACGACCGGCATGGCGGCCAGCTCGCGGGCGGTGGCCGCATACAGGCCGAGCGCGAGCATGGTCTCCCGCATCGCGTCCGGCTCGTCCGCGTGCGCGGTGTGGCCCTCCTGCCAGAGGAACTCGGTGGTCCGCAGGAACATCCGCGGGCGCATCTCCCAGCGGACGACGTTCGCCCACTGGTTCAGCAGCATCGGCAGGTCCCGGTGCGAGCTGATCCACTTGGACATCATCTCGCCGATGATCGTCTCGGAGGTGGGCCGGACGACCAGCGGCTCTTCCAGCTCCTTGCCGCCGGCGTACGTCACCACCGCGAGCTCCGGAGCGAACCCCTCGACGTGCTCCGCCTCGCGCTTCAGGTAACTTTCCGGGATCAGCAGCGGAAAGTACGCGTTCTGGTGACCGGTCTCCTTGATCCGCCCGTCCAGATCGGTCTGCAGCAGCTCCCAGAGCCGGTAGCCGTAGGGGCGGATTACCATCGTGCCCTTGACCGGCCCACGGTCCACTAGCTCCGCCTTGAAGACCAATTCGTTGTACCAGGCGGAGAAGTCTTCGCTCTGCGGGGTTACTCCGCGTTCGTCTCGTGCCACATCCACGAGGTTAGACCAGTAGCGTGTGCTGCCATGACCGAAGCGGAGCGCATGTCACGGATGAGGTAGCGGAGACGCCTGTTTTGCCGCAATGATGAAATTTGACCGCAGTTCGGCCCTGCCCTATCAGACTCGGGGGTGACCCGGAATATGAGTAGCGGATGGCCGCCGGAGGAAGGTGGCGACCGGTGGGAGCCGGTCCGGCACGCTTCCGTCGTCGGCGGGGCGCATGATTCCCGTGTGCCCGAGCGCGGCTACTCAGGCTACGCCCGCTATACGCCCGCTGAGGGCGGCAGTGGCCGATTCGCGCGATATGACGGGCCTCCCCGGTATGACGAGTCAGGCTGGTACGCCCCGCAGGATGACTCAGCGGACGTGTCGCATCCCTCCGGCCCGCTGCCGGGCACGCCCGGCTACCGGGGCCCGGCCAGCCTCGATCTTTACGGTGCGCCGGTCTTCACCAAAGCGGACAACGGCGACGCCGGCCGCGATGACACCGGCTCTTATGATGCCGGCGACCTGGACCCGGACGCGCGGTATCCCGTCGCGGGATACCAGGACTCCCCAGACGGCGCCGCCGGATACCATCCGGCCCCGTACGCTGGCGACGGCTACGGGGCCGCGGGGGCCTATGAAGCTCCCGGTCCCTATGAGACCCCTGGGGCCACTGAACCGGACAGCGACTACTCCGGCCGGCCGAGGGCCTACCAGGCCGGCGGCTACGAAGGTCACGCGGCCGGCGGTTACGACAACCGCGGCTCCCAGGGCGATGCCGGCTACCAGCAGGCCGGGCGGCGTGAGATCGGCTATGCGGGCTACCCGGCCCCCGCCCATCAGGAGCCGGGCTACCCGGACGCCGACCCGGATCAGCGCGGCTACCAGCCCGGGCCGGACAGCCAGCCGGGCCAGGGCCAGCCAGGCTATGGCCAGCAGGACTATAGCCAGCAGGATTACGGCTACCAGGACTACGGCGACCCCCGGTACGACGACCCCAGTTACGGCGATCTGGCTTACGACGACACGCCGTACCCCGGCATCGCCCACGGCCGCACCGCCCAGGCTGAGTCGGCCTACCCGGACGCCGTCTATCCGGACGCCGTCTATCCGGACGCCGCCCATCCGGATGGTGCCTACCCCGACGCCGCCCATCCGGACGGTGCCTACCCGGACGCCGCCCATCCGGACGGTGCCTACCCCGACGCCGCCCATCCGGACGGTGCCTACCCGGACGTCGGCCGTCCTGCGCCTGACCACCCTGGCCAGGGTTACGCGGACGACGGCTACGGCGACGGCGCGCCCGCGGCCCCCGGCTACGCCTACAGCGCGGGGCCCGGCGGGGACTACGCCGCCCCGGCGTACCCGGGCGCGGATGGCGACTACGCCGATGACGACTACAGCACACACCCCGGCAGCGGCCCATCCGCGGGGCGGCCGGCCGGCCCGGGTTATGGTGAGACCCGCTACGGCGGCGGCTACCAGGCCGACCCAGGATCAGACCCGGCTGCGGACCGGGGCGAACCAGCCTACGGCGATGACGGGTACGGAGCCGGCCTCCCCGAAACGGGCCCGGGCGGGTACGAGATGCCGGGCTTCGTGGCCGCCGAGTACGCCACCGGGCAGTACCCCGCGGAAGTCGGGACGCTCGGCTCGCTGTCAGCCGGGATGCCCGACCCGGCCGCCGCCGGCATGCTGGACGCCTCGGGCATGCTGGACGCCACCGGCATCACGGACAGCGTGGAGCTGTACAACTACCATCCGGGCGCCGCCGAGGCCAACCAGGGATTCCTGGACGCGCCCACCCCAATGGGCGCGATCGGGACGCTGGAGGCATCCGGCCTGGACCCGGCCGCCTTCCTGGATGACCCGGGTCCGTATGACCCCGAGCTGGATGACCGGGGACGGCCCGGTCTGGACCCTCGCCACCAGGATTCCGTCGATCACGGACCCGTCCTGGGCGGTGCGGAGGCCGGCGACGCTACCGGTGTGCTGGAGGGTGGCGCCGGCTTCGTCGACGACCCCGGCCTGGCCGAGACGGCCGTGGCCTACCTGCCGCCGGAGTCCCTGCCCCGCCGAGGCGGGCGGACCGGCGGCACCGGCGCCCTGCTGCGGCCCCGGCCCGGCAGCCGGCCGGCGGGCCGCCGTCGCGGGCGAAGCGGGGACCACAAGCTCTGGATCGCCCTGGCTGGCGTCGTGGTCGTCATGGCCGGGGCGCTGGCCGCCATCTTCCTGCTGGCCTTCCCGTCCGGCCCCGGCGGGCCGGCGCACACGCTGGTCACCCCCAACCAGCTCAACGCCTTCGTGCGCCGACCGGCGCTGGAGCAGCAGATGAACGTCGGGCAGCTCCGCCAGGACGTAATCGACATGAGCTCCGGTCAGGCCCGGCGTGTGGTCGAGGCTGTGTATGAGGCCGGGAACTCCACTACGGGCAGCACCCCGCAGATCGTCCTGTTCATCGGCGGTAACCTGCTCAATGCCTCGCCGATGGTTTCGGTGACCAGCTTCACCCAGCGCTTCAAGGGGGCCAGCGTCACCAGCGCGGGCAGCCTCGGCGGTGAGGCCGCTTGCGTCAACGCGACCGCCACGGAGCCGGGCAGCGTGGCCATGTGCGCCTGGTTCGACAACGACAGCTTCGGCGAGGTCGTCTCCCCGACCATGAACGCCACGGCGCTGGCTAACACGATGCGCCAGATCCGGCCGCACGTCGAGCTGATCGCCAAGCAGAAGCAGTAACGATCGGGACGGCCCGCGGCCGGCCCGTCAGCGGCCGCCCGGTGAGGTCAGCTGCCGGTGAGGTCAGCTGCCGGGCTTCCCGGTGGTCCGCGCCTTGCGCAGCGACATCCGGGTGACCGCGATCGCGACGCCGAGCAGCAGGATGATCAGGCCGACGATCTGCGCGCCGAACTCCGAGCTGACCAGCGACAGCGGGATGGTCGACGAGTCGGCGACTGGATCGCCCTGCTTGCCGGAGTCGGCCTTGGCGCCCGGCGCCGGGCTGGGTGTCGCGGACGGGTTGATCTGCGGGAAGAGGCTGGACGCGCTGCCCGCCGGGATCGTCGTCGAAAACCCCGGTACCCCGGAGCCGACCACCGGGATGTTCCCGATGGGCAGGCTCGTAGCGAGACTGTAGGTCGACCCGGACACGCCCGGGATCGTTGCTGTGGAGCCGGCCGACGCCGAGCCGGACGTCGCGCCCGTGGTCGCCTGGCTGTTGGTCGCGGGCTTCGCCGTCGGGCTGGTCGTCGCGGCCGGCTTGGCCACCGTCACCGTGGGTGCGCTGGCGGTGGCGGTCAGTGTGTTGCCGGGGACCGACACCGTGGCGCTGAACTTGATCGTCTCCCCGCCGGGCGCCGACTTCGGCACGCTGACCTCGGCCTCAATCTGCGGCGTCCCGGGCTCGTTGGCCGGGAGCGTCAGCGCGCAGCTGGTCTTGTTGCAGCTGCCCACGGTGAAGACCGGGTTGCTGAACGCCGGGGTCTTCGCGCCCGGTGTCAGCGTGGTGGCGATCGTGCCGCCCTCGGCTGAGGTGGACCAGGCGGAGATCCTGAATAGGACCGTGCTGCCCGGCTGCACGCTGCTCGCGGACGCCGTGACGGCCAGCCGGGGTTTCGTCGGCGCGGGCGTGCTGGTCTGTGTGGGGGCAAGCGTCGGGGTGGGCGTGGCGCTCGCCGACGGAGTAGGCGACGTGGCCTTGGTGGCGGTCGAGCTTGGCTTAGGGTCGGCCGTTGGCGAGGGAGACTTCACGGTCGGGGTGGGCGAGGCCGCGGGCGCGGAAGATGTCGGGGGCGCCGGGGTGGGCGACGCCGCCGCGGTACTGGACGCTACCGGAGTGGCGGACGCCTCGGTGCTCGACGGGGTCGGCGTGGCGGCCAGGGCGGTACCGGCCGCGCCACTGGAGATAACGAAGAGACCGGTGGCCAGGCCCAGCGTGACCGGTCGCGCGTACGCGGATCGCATGAGGACACCCTGTCTTGTTAGCTGTGACTGCTGGGAGTGTGCTCTTCGTAACGTCGTGTCATCCTTGGGATACGGGTTGCCTTTGGGGCAGGAACGTTCTCATTCGACACTAATACCGGCGCTCAACGCCACCCCCCGGGACCGTTTGGTTTCATTCTGCTTCCAATTCGTGACTCAAAGTTAGCAGCCCGGAGCCGGGCCCCGGCGCGGCCCGGGCCGCGCCTTTACTCCGACGTTTCCCGTTCCCGGTTCGGTTCCGTCTATGCCCGCTGCGGACGCAGAGCCCGCTTGATCCCGACGCGGCTTCACCATTGGGCACTCGCTGATCATTGCGTACCATGCACGGTGAGACGCAACTTCATGCCCGTTTAGTCCCTGCCAACGGCAGAACGAGCACCACTGAGCAGCTACGTTGAGTGGTCACACACCGGCGCGGCGGGCTTGGCCGCGGTGGTTCAGGTCAGCCGTTCGACGGCCTGAACCGAAAAGGCTGGCACCGGCAGCGGCACGGTCGCCGCGCAGTTGCTGTACAGCGGTTCCTTCGTGGTCTCGGCCAGGTCGACCCGGATCGGCCCGGGCCGGTCGGCCAGCACCACCTGCCAGGACCCGGGCTCCGTGCGGATCGTGCTGAGCGGCTCGTACGCATTGACCCGCAGGTCGCCGACTGTTCTGCGGGCCGCGTCCTGGGCCGCTTGTTCGACGAAGCGGAACGCGCTGCGCCCGCGCAGCCCGTTCAGCACCACACGTCCTGCGCGATACTCATCCACCATCCGCTGCGCATCGAGGGTGTCAGCCCGGCCGTAGGTGATTCCGTGCGGGAACAGCAGCATCGTGGCCGCGAAACGGTCACCGCCGATGTGGGAGCACTCCCATACGGACTCCGCGTCATGTTTCGCGAGGAGCATGGCCACTGATCGGCCCCGGGTCGCGCAGCATTCGTCATGCCGCCCGTGCGCGCACGCGGCGACGATGGGATCGCGGGATCGCGCTCCCGGCTCGTCGAAGGCAGCGGTCAGATATTCCTCCGGCTGCCTGGCTTCGCCCCAGGTCACGGTCTCATGTCCCGGCGTGCTGTCGACCCGGGCCCACCGCCAGCGCCGGCCGTCCCGCAGCCGGGCACGTCCGGGGCGGCGGATGGCGACCAGCCGCATGCCCTCGGCCCCGGCCCGCCGCTCAATGCGCATGCCGAGGGCCCGGTCCAGGGCCGGCGAATCCCGGAAAGCATTGGGTCCCCACCCGCTGGCCACCTCCACCAGGAGCCACCGGCGCCCGTATGACGCGGTGGCCGCGAGCGATTCGTGGACGTGCCGTGACCGGGTGCTGCAGGGCGCTCCGCCAGCCGAACGCGGCTTGGCCCAGCGGCTCACGTCAGTCAAGGCGCTCGATCACCAGCAATCCCGAGCGGAGCAGGCGGCGCGTGACGACCAGGCTGTCCGCCTCGTCGAGTCCGGGCAGTGCCGCGGCCCCGAACCGCTCATGGTGAGCGAGGGCGCGGATCGCCGCCTCGCACGCGAGGGGAAGCCGGAGGCCCTTGCCGGGCGTCGCCAGGTGAACGCCGTCCGAATCCACCGTGACGCGGGTGTCCAGGCCCGCACGCAACCGGACCACCACGTCGCCGGCCAGCTCGGACGCGGTATCGATCGTGGCCAGCGGCGCGACCGGTTCCGGCCGCACCCGCTGCCGCCGCTTCCGGCGCAGGGCCTCGGCGGTGTGGGAGGGCGTGACGTCGGACGAGGCGTTCAGGGCGCCGAGAAATGCCGTGGTCACCTCCTGCACGGCCGTTTCAAGCCTATTGCCATCCGCGGCGGATCCCATGATCGGCAACGGAGCCCGCAGCGCCGGAGAACCGGAAACCGAGGCCACCAGCTCGCTGACCACATCGGCCCCGGTGAACGCGGCCACCCCTACGGTCAGGTGGATGGTTGTGCCCTGGAGTGCGGTGGCAGAGTGCAGCCATCCGCGCGGCAGGTACAGCACATCACCGGGCCGCATCATCACGTCCAGCACGGGCTCTTCCGCGGCCCGGGCCGCCACGGCGCCGCGATGCCGGGACCACGGCTCGTCAGCCCGCGGATGCACCAGGACCGGTGCGTGCACCCGCCAGTGCTTTTCGCCGTCGACCTGGAGCACGAATACGTCGTGCAGGTCATAATGCGGGTCGAATCCGCGCGATGACTCCGGCGTGATGTAGGCGTTGACCTGGGCGGGGTGCCCGAGCTCTTCGACCAGGCGGCGGGTAAAGGCCTGTATCGCGGGCCAGGTGCGGTGCAGTCCCTGGAGCACGATGGTCGCGCCGTCGGCGAATTCCCGGAGCACCATGGCGGAATCCACCTGGTCAGCGACCTGGGCGCCGAATCCGCCCGGGGCGGTGTAACGCTCAGGCGGCAGGACCGCGCCCTCCTTCGCCATCCGGATGAACGGCGTGCGCAGCGCCCGGTCGGTGAGCAACTCGTCGGCGGCCGCCGCGGAAAACAGGTCTGAGAAGTCACCCGGGAGAGACTCAGCCGAGGAGTGCAGCGGCTGGACCGCCCAGTATTCGCGGCCAAAGACCGCCGATCTGACTGAGACGCAGCGCTCGAGCGCCGACCCCCGAGCGTGCGTCTCCGTCTTGCTGTTGGTCACCCCACGTCAGGCGCTGCCGTCTGCGCCGCCGTCGTGCCCGCCGGGGCTGGCGCCGCCGTCGGCGGGACCTTCACCGCCTGCGCTGCCGTCTGCGCCGCCGTCGTGCCCGCCGGGGCTGGCGCCGCCGTCGGCGGGACCTTCACCGCCTGCGCTGCCGTCTGCGCCGCCGTCGTGCCCGCCGGGGCTGGCGCCGCCGTCGGCGGGACCTTCACCCGTGTTACCTGACTCGTTGGAGATGTCATCGTCGTTGATAGCCATACGGTTCCCTCCTGTGCTCCAACCGTCCCGGAACCGGGATCGGCCACACGCTCACCAGTGATCCATCTTCCTCTTGATGTCACAGCGGAAGACATCGGCCTACCACAGCACGCTGGCGGGTTACCGTTCTTTCCCGGCCGAGCCAGTTCATGCGGGCGCCGGGCTGAGCAGCCCCCAGGCCGGCAGCGGCGCGGCATCGTCGGCATCTCAGCCAGTAGCCAGGTCGGCCAAGGCCCCAAGACTTCGGCCGCCAGCCCTGCTCCGTACGAATCATTTGACCGGTGCTAGGGACGGTCATCTCACCCGGCATCGGGTTAGCGGTTGGTGACGCCGGTGCTGGCCGAGGTGAGCGGGAGCTCCACCCGCAGGCTGGTCCCCGCGCCGGCCGGGCTGTCGAGGAATATCCGGCCGCCGAGCGCTTCCACCCGGTCCTTCACGCCGGCCAGGCCGGTGCCGCCGGTGAAGCTGGCGCCGCCGGCGCCGTCGTCGTGTATCGCGATGCGCAGCACGTCGCCCGTGACGCCGGCCTCGACGCTCACGGCCGAGGCGCGCGCATGCCTGGCCGCGTTGGTCAGTGCCTCAGCCACGACGTAGTACGCGCTGACCTCAACTCGCTCCGGCAGCCGCCCGTCGAGACGTACGTCGACCCGGACGGGGATCGGGCAGCGGCGGGCCAGCGTCCGCAGCGCCGGACGGAGGCCGCCGTCGGCCGGGATCGCGGGGTGGATGCCGCGCGCGATCTCGCGCAGCTCGTCCAGCGCGCCGGCCACCCCGGCGACGACGCGGTCAAGCTGGCCGCCGAGTTCGGCGAGCTCCGGCGGCACGGCCGCCTGTGCCCTGCGCAGCTGCAGCGCCAGCGTGACCAGCCGCTGCTGGGCTCCGTCGTGCAGGTCCCGCTCGATCCGGCGGCGCGCCTGGTCAGCGGCGGCCACGATGCGCGCCCGCGAGGCGATCACCTCGGCTTGCGCCCCAGCGTTCGCGATCGCGGTGGCCACCAGCTCGGTGAAGCCGGCCAGCCGTTTCTCGATATCGGACGGCAGCAGCTCCTCATCGGCAAACGCCACGATCATGACGCCCCACAGCCGGCCCTCGACGCTGACCGGCACGCCCACCGAAGAACGGAATCCCCAGTCGTCCCCGGCGACCTGGCTGATCACACCCGAGCCCTCCTCGTAGTCGATGCGGGCTGGCTGTCCCGTCTGGTGGACCAGCGTGCTGACGTTCCGTCCGCCGAGCGGCAGCCAGGTGCCGACCCCGGTCGGAGCAGGGCCTCCCGGCGTGGTCTTGGTCCACTGGCCAACGACCTCGAGGTTCTGCTGCTCGTAACGGATCAGGACGGCGAAGTCGGCCATAACCAGCCGGCCGACCTCCTCCGCGACCGCGGCGAATACTTCGTCGGGCGGCGCTCCGTGGGCCACGAGCGTCGCTACCCGCCGCAGCGTCGCCTGCTCGTCGGCGATCCGGCGGAAGTCGGCGTACAGCTGCGCGTTGTCCAGGGAGCCGGCGAGCTGGCCGGCGATGAGCCGAACCGCGTCGAGCCGTCCAGCGGTGAAGGCGCCGCGGATGAGCCGGTTTTCCAGCAGCAGCACCGCCCGCAGCAGGCCCCGGCTGAGAATGGGCACGGCTAGCAGCGAGCAGCAGGCGACGCTGGTGAAGTACGGATCGCGGGCAAACCGGTCATCGGCGGTGGCATCGGCCACGGTCAGCGGCTCGCGTGTCCGGCGCAGGTAGCGCAGCACCGACATCGGGATCGCCCGCTTGCCGTCGCCGTCAACGGAAGTGGTGCTGCCGCCGTCACTTCCCGTTCCCGACAGCCAGTCCTGCCGTTCTTCGTCCCATAGGAGCAGGCGCACTTCGGTGGCCCCGGTCATCGCGGCGAGCACCTCGGTAACCCGGGCGTGCAGCCGCTGGAGGCTGGTCTCCGAGCTCAGCGCCTGCGAGGCGGACAGAATGCCAAGGAGGTCGATGGCGCCGATGGCGCTGAGGATACGGTCCTGCGTCGCGCCGGCGGGCTGCTCCCCATCGGGGCTGATGTCATCCAGCCGCAGCGCCGGGTAGGCCCAGTCCAGCTGCCGGAGGACCTTCGCGGTGGCCCCCCAGGCGAGGTGCTCCTGGCGGGCGCGGGCGAGCAGCTCGTAGCCGGTCTGCTCAAGACCGTGGGCCAGATGGAAACGGGCCGCCCGCTCGGTGATCAGCGCCCGGTGCCACGGGCGCTGGCGGGCCGCGGCCTCCCGCCGGCCGGCGTCGAAGGCGAGCGCGGCGGCGCGGAAGTCGCCCTCCGTCCACGCCCGTTCCGCCTCCACGAGCCGCAGCAGGTGCAGGAAGTTGTCCGGCGCATCGGCGGCCCGGGCGGCCAGCCAGCGCACGACCTCCTCCAGTTCGGTCAGGAGCGCCGCGCGCTCGGCGCCGTCCGCGGCGCGGGCCTCCCAGGCCAGGCTCAGCCCGCGCATCGGATGGGCCATGGCGCTATTGGCGAACCCGACCGTGACCGGCAGCAGCGGCAGTGCCGCCGCGCTGTACCTGGCGAGGCCGATCTGATCGCCGAAGATTCGCCGCGGCGATCGCACGCGTGAGGTAGACGTGGACGAGCGAAAGCGGATTGCTCTCGTAGATATCGGCCGGAGGCGCCTCGCCGGCGGTTCCCTCGCGGCGCAGCACATCGGCCAGCCAGTGGTAGCACTGCAGCCACTGGTTGGGCTGCTCGCTGCCGGTGCGGCGCACGAAGCTCAGTCCCGCGTCCACCTGGGCCAGGCAGACGCCCAGGGTTGGCGCGCAGTCCAGCAAGCCCACCACCGTCTGATGGTAGGTGTAGCTGGTAAAGGCCAGGTCGCCGCCGGCGAGCAGTCCCTCGCGTGCCTGCTGGCTTGCCGGGATGCTGTTTTCGACCGGTTCGAACCAGGGTTGCAGGAGCGAGATCACGTGGCGCGCGTGCGACAAGTCGGGCACGTAGCCGCGGGCCTCGCTCAGTGCCAGGACGCGCCGCGCCACCCGATAGGCCGCGGCATAGTCGCCCCGCCGCGCTATCGCGCTGAACGCGGCGTTGATGGCCGGGGCGACCAGGGTACGTGCGGCGCCGTGCTCGGTCCAGATCCGCAGTGCCAGCAGGCCCACCCAGCCGTAGGCGGCCGGGTCGTCCAGGAAGAACGTCGACGCCAGCATCGCACTGAGCAGCAGGCCCGCCGTGACCAGCCCTGGGTCGGTGACCTCGGCGTGGGCCGGGTCGCCGTCGGCGTCGGTGTGGTTCAGCCACCAGTACATATGGTCGAGCTGACGACCGACTTCGGCCGCCAGGCCGTCCGCGGCCGGGACGGTGATACCGCACTCGCGCAGCGACGTGATGCCCAGGTCGGTCGCCTCGGCGGAGTGGCCCCGGTTGGTCAGGCTCGTCATCTGCACCGCCGTCGCCTGGGGGCGGTCGAGCACGGTGCTGGTCAGGGCGTCGATCACGGCGTAGTCCTGGTCAGCCTCGTCGAAGCGGCCGAGGCTGTACAGGGCCGCGTGGCGGCGGGTGCGCAGGTCCAGGACCGTGGCGGTCTCGTCCGGCTCGGTTAGCGCGAGCGCCGTGGTGAGCAGCCGTTCCGTGAGCCGGTAATCACCGATCATGGCCGCCTGGTCGGCCGCGCGCGCCAGCAGCACCGCCACTACGCGCCGCTCAGCGGTGTCGCCGACCGTGTCGGCAACCGGCAGGTACTGCTCCGCCGCCACCGCGAACAACTCGGGTACCGCCAGCCGTCGCGCCATGGCGAGTTGCAGGGCGCGCCGCCGTTCCGGCTCGATACCGGCAAGGACCGCCTCGCGAATGCGGTCGTGCCGGAACCGCACCGCCTCGTGCGTCCCGGGCTCAAGCACCAGCAGGCCATCCTCGATGGCCGGCTCCAGGGCATCCGCCATCTCACCGGCCGTCGTGCCGGTCGCTATCCGCAGCAGGCGCGGCTCCGCCCGCCCGCCAAGGCAGCCCATCGCCTCCACCGCGGCGCTGGTCTGCTCCGGCATGGCCCTGAGCCGAGTCCCTTGCAGCGAGGCGTCCTCGGACCTGTCCAAGCGGGCCCGCACGGCTTCCGCCTGCCACCGCCACCCTCCGGGGGCCGGGGTGAGCACGCCGTCACGGCGCAGCGCGTTGAGCAGTTCCACGGTCTCGTACGGATTGCCGCGGGTACGGGGCTCGATCGCGTCGGCCAGGACCGCCGCCTCCGCCCGGCCCGCGTGCAGCATCTCGGCGACGATGGTGACCAGGCCTGGCCGGTCCAGGTTAGCCAGCCGCAAGTGCCGCACCGTCGGCTGGCCGCGCCACCGGGACAGCGGCGCCGCCAGCGGATGCCCCGCGACCACATCGCCATCCCGGTACGCGCCGACGAGCAGCAGGCCCTCCGCCGGCTTCTCGCTCAGCATCAGATCCACCAAGCCGAGCGGCATGGTGCCCGACCACTGCAGGTCGTCGAGGAACATCAGCACGGGCCGTTCCTTTGAGGCGATCGCCCGCAGCGCCCGCGCGGCCGCGAGCTGCGCCCTGGCCTGAGCGGTCAGCGGATCCCCGGGATCGGGCGGCACCGCCAGCAGCGCCGCGAACTCGGGGATCACCGCAGTCAGCAGGCCCGCGTTCGGCCCGACCGCCGACAGGATCCGCTCCCGTACCTTAGCCAGCTCATCATCCGGCTCGGCGAGCAGCAGCCGGCCCAGCGCCCGGAAGGCCTGATGGGTCGCGTCGAATTCCAGGTCCCGCCGGTACTGGTCGAACTTGCCGGTCACGAACCAGCCGCCCCCGCTGGCGACCACCGTCCGCAGCTCGCCGGCCAGCGCCGTCTTCCCCACCCCCGGCGCACCGCTGATCAGCACGCCCGCGCACCGGCCGTCCAGCGCCTGGGCGAACGAGTCGCAGAGCTCCGCGACCTCCGCGTCGCGTCCCGCCAGCCGCGACGGCGGCAGCAGCCGGACCGGGACGTCATGCTCGCCCGCCTGCGGCGCGGTCGTGCGCAAATCCGCGCCGGCGTCCCGCAGCCGTTCCAGGTCGTACACCAGGCCGTCCGCCGACTGGTAGCGGTTATCGGGCTCCTTTTCCAGCAGGTGCATGATGATCGCGGACAGCGGCTCAGGCACATCAGGGACGACCGCGGCGGGCGGCACCGGCACTCGCGCCAGATGATCGTGCAGGAGCCGCGACGCGGGCCCGGTACCGAACGGCGGTTCGCCCGTGGCCAGCTCATAAAGCGTCGCGCCCAGCGCATACAGGTCGGTGCGCTGGTCTACTGGCCGGCCTGTCCGCCCGGTCTGCTCGGGCGCCAGGTACGCCAGCGTCCCCACGATCTCGCTGTGGTGGGTGAACTCAAGGCGGATTTCCGCCTGCGACGTCGCGAGCGCGAAGTCTACGAGGCAGGGTGCTCCGTCGGCGGAGAGCACAACGTTGGCCGCCGTGATGTCGTGGTGGATCACCTCCCGGCGGTGCATGCCCGCCACCGCGCGGGCCAGCGGCACTGCCAGCCGGATGAGGTCGTCCGCGGCCAGCGGTCTGGCCAGTCCCGCCAGGCTCTTGTCGCCTGCGTCCGCCAGCACGACCGACCCCGGGTGCCGCGGGCCCTCCGCCAGCTGGGCGACCCCCGCGACACCACGCAACCGGGCCAGCATCGCCGCCTCATGCGCAAGCCGACGTGCCGCGTCCGGTCCCAGCGGCTCCTTACGGATGACTGTGCCACCAGCAAAGAACATCCGGGTAACCCGCGTGCGTCCGCTCTCGTGAACTATCTCGGCACGGACGGCCTCAGCTGGGCCCAGCAGCGCTCCGGCTCCCTCCATCCGGCACCTCCGCGCGCTACCGGACCTACTCCAGACCTTGCCCGCGTTCCATACAATGCCCGTGCCCGATCGGTGGCACAAGAGACTAGGAGCCAGTCAGCCCATCCCGAGGACACGGCGGATGGCGACAGCCGACAGCTCGGCCTTGGCCAGGAAACCGGCGGTAGGGCTGTCCGCGATCAGGTCAGCGTAATCGTCCTCAGCGTGCGAGGAGATCATGATCAGCGCGGCTGGGTGCCCGCCGCCGGCCAGCTGCCGGGCCGCCTCGAACCCAGACTCCCCGCCCAGGCGGATGTCGATCAGCACCACGTCCGGCCGCAGGGTCCGTACCTGCTCCACCGCCTCCGCGCCGCTGCCGGCCACCCCGGCCACGGTCATCCCGCCCCGCTCCAGCAGTGTCCGCGCCGCTTGAAGGAACCCCTCGTCGTCATCGACTATCACGCACCGTAGCTGCACGCGAATATTCTGCCAGCGAGCACCTGTGCTCACATTGCAGGTAGCAGGAATCGCTACTTAAGTCCGCCTCCAGAAAGGCGAGCACGGCCAGAACCCGGCGGTGAACCTCGGCTGTCTCCGGCAATTGCAGCTTTATCAGAATACTGCGTACGTGCTTTTCAACCGTCCCCTCAGTCACCCACAGGGCCTGCCCTATCCCCGCATTCGAGCGTCCCTCTGCCATCAGGGCGAGTACTTCCCGCTCCCGCGCGGTCAGCCCACCCAGCCGATCACCATCGCGCCGCGCCGCCACCAGTTCCTGCACCAGCGCCCGGTCAATCGCCGACCCACCGCGCTCCACTCGCTTGAGGGCGTCGACGAAATCTGTTATGTCGGTGACGCGGCTCTTGAGGAGATACCCGGTGCGCTGGCCATCGGCGAGCAGGTCCATCGCATGCTCGACTTCCACGTGCGCCGACAGCACCATCACCGCCGTCTGCGGGAAATCCCGCTGAATCACCCGGGCCGCCTCCAGGCCCTCGGTCGAGAACTTCGGCGGCATCCGGATATCCACCACGGCCAGGTCCGGCCGTTCCCGGCCGACGAGTTCCATGAGTTCTGCGGCGTCGCCGGCCTGGCCAACGACCTCCAGCCCGGAGCGGTCCAGCAGGCTCGCCAGGCTTTCGCGCAGGAGGACGTCATCGTCGGCCAGCACCACTCGCGGGCGGCTCGTGCTCACACGACGATTATGGGTCCGGGCCGGGCCGCGGGCTACAACGAGGAACTCGCATCGTGGAACGATGAGCGGATCCTGGTGAGGGCCTGAGCAGTGTGGTGACTGCGCAGGTAGCTGTATGGCGCGGGCCGCGCTGAATGGCGCTGGCGGCGGGATCTTCCTGCTAGCCCTACTGCGATCTGGCCGCTGGCAGCAGCGACAGAAGGGCGGGCAGGGCCGCATCGTGGATGGGTACCTGCGGCAGCGACGGTACTGGAGGCAGGCCCCGGCGCTGGGCCATAGGGCGGCCGGCCGCCCATGGCCTGGCTGGGGCCGCGCCAGACGGCCGTGTTCTCGGGGGTACCACCGCCCGCCCTGACATCGTGCATCGCCGTGACGAAAGACATCCCAGGAGCTGATACGAGAATGGTCCCCAGCCGGGCGTGCGGCAGCGAACCCGGCCGGTGATCGTCGGCTCTGGGCGTGGCAGGTGGTGCGGGGTCAGGCGGCTGGCTGGAGGCTGACCTGGTGGCCGAGGGCTTCCAGTTTTGCGATCAGGCGGCGGGTTTCGCGTTCGGGGTCCAGGCGGCGGGTAAAGAAATCGGCGCCGAGTTCGTCGTAGGGTGTTCCGCCGGCCAGGACGTGCCAGATGACGCCCAAGATTGCGTGGGCGACCACGATGATCGCTTTCTTTTTCGCGGTCTGGCTGCGGTAGCCGCCCCATTTCATGACGTGCCGGTGGTAGAGGGCTTTGAGGTAGCCGTCGCGGCGGACGGCCGCCCAGGCGCATTCCACCAGGACCGGCTGGAGATGCTGGTTGCCGTGGCGGGGCTTGCCGGAGCGCCGTTTCCCGGCAGATTCGTGGTTGCCGGGGCACAGCCCGGCCCAGGAGGCCAGGTGGGCGGCGTCGGGGAAGTACTCGCTGACGTCTGCCCCGATCTCGGACAAAACCGCGGCGGCGGCCAGCGGGCCGATGCCCGGGATGGTGGTCAGCAGGTCCCGCTGGGCGCGAAAGGGCTGCATCATCGCCTCGATCTGCGCGTCCAGCTTCGCGATCATCGCATCGAGGTGACTGATGTGGTCCAGGTGCAGGCGGCACATCAGGGCGTGATGGTCACCGAAGCGGCCTTCCAGCGCCATCGCCAGGTCCGGGATCTTGGAGCGCATCTTGCCCCGGGCCAGATCGGCCAGCACCGCGGGGCGGCGTTCCCCGTCGATCAGCGCCTCGATCATCGCCCGCCCCGACTTGGTGGCGATGGACGAGGCCACCGAGTCGATCTTGATGCCGGCGTCCTGGAGCACGCCGCCGAGCCGTTGCAGCTCTGAGGTCCGGGACTGCACGATTTTGGCCCGGTACCGGATGACGTCGCGGGCCGCCTTGATGTCCGCGGCCGGGATGAAGCTGCCCCGCAGCAGCCCGCACTCCAGCAAGCGCACCAGCCACTCAGCGTCGGCAAGATCGGTTTTGCGGCCCGGGACGTTCTTGACATGCCCAGCGTTGCACACCAGCACCTGGGTGAACTCCCCGTGCTCGATCAGCGCATGGTAGACGGGCATGCTGTAGATCCCGGTCGCCTCCATCGCCACATGCGTGACGCCCAGCGAGCAAAACCACCGGGCCGCCTCCCGGAGCACCCCGTAAAACGTCTTGAAGGTGCGCTTGTGGGTCGCCCGGCGATCCGGGCCGTCACCGGGCAGCCGGACCGCCACCGCGATCACGTCCTTGCCGACATCAACCGCCGCGCACCGCTCATACAGCACCTGCATGCCTGCCAGCCTCCCAGCTCGGGGTAGGGGGGAAAGCACACATGTCACCCGCGGAGCCCCTGAGTGATCTAAGACGCTGATACTCGCGTTCACGACGCAACCGGGGGACACCCGAAGGTGAGGGCTCCAGCGTCAATCTTAAGCACGGTCTCGCAGAGCCAAGCGGAACCGACGTCGGCGGGCGGCATGCGCACCACCATTCTCATCCCCCGGGAGCGGCCCGCAGGGCCCATCAAAACCTTAAGCCACGGCTGATTGCTTCTCGGACCGGGCTCGACCGGGCGGTGCGGGGCTTGACCGCCAGACCGAAGAGGCCATTCCGGTCAGTTGACGGGCAGATGATCATCTTGAAGAGGGGGTGCTGCCGGGTGAAGGTGGCGAAGCCGTCGT